>Ga0070706_100001033_pt1 | contig 30215 bp, 35 predicted proteins | sample KBSK5501metaG_FD_65476 | JGI IMG/M metagenome (GOLD analysis project Ga0070706, IMG submission 65476) | Corn, switchgrass and miscanthus rhizosphere microbial communities from Kellogg Biological Station, Michigan, USA - KBS K5-50-1 metaG | ecosystem: Host-associated > Plants > Roots >... | reverse complement strand
ATGTGCGCAATATCCACCATCAGATAGGCGCCGACGGACTTGGCGATGTCCTGAAATTTCGGAAAATCGAAGACGCGCGAGTAGGCGCTGGCCCCGACGACAATCATCCGCGGCCGGCATTCCTCGGCCGCCTTGCGCACGGCGTCATAATCAATCCGCTCGGTCGTACGATCCACACCATAAAAATGGGAGCGGTAGAGAATCCCTGAGAAGCTCACACGGCTTCCGTGCGTGAGGTGTCCACCGTGGGCGAGATCCATTCCGAGAATCGCGTCCCCGGGCTTCAGTACCGAAAAGTAGACGGCCATGTTGGCCTGCGAGCCGGAGTGGGGCTGTACATTCACATGTTCCGCTCCGAACAGTTGTTGAGCGCGCTGCACGGCAAGGTTCTCGACGACGTCCATATACTGACAGCCGCCGTAGTAGCGCCGGCCAGGATACCCTTCGGCATACTTATTCGTGAGGAGTGAACCCTGCGCGGCCAGCACGGCCGGGCTGGCAAAATTTTCGGAAGCGATGAGGAGAATCTTCTCCCGCTGGCGTCGCCCTTCCCGGCGGATCGCGTCGTAGACTTCCGGATCGGTGGTGCGCAGCGGGCTAGCCATGCCGAACTTACCCTTGCGCGACAGAAGGCCCTTCTGCAGGAGCCTCCGGGGCTTGGACTTTAACGACCGTCACGGTGACTTCCGTCGTCACCTGGGAATGAAGTCTGATCTGCACCTTTGTGATACCAAGTTCTTTGATGGGATGCTGGAGATGGATTTTGCGCTTGTCGATCAGAACACCCTGCTCGGCCAGAGCATCGGCGATGTCCTTCGTGGTCACAGACCCGAAAAGCTTATCATCCTTCCCGACATTGACTGATATCGTGATGGCGGTGGAGCTGACTTTTTTGCCATAGTCTTCTAGCGCGGCCTTCTCCTTCTTGGCCTTCTCGCCGATCACCCGCTTCGCATGCTCGACCGCCTTTAGGCTGCGGCTGGTGGCTTCAACCGCTTTGTTCCGTGGGATCAGGTAATTCCGCGCGAATCCGCGGGCAACCTCGAGCACATCCCCGATGTTTCCCACGTCGTCGATGTCTTCTCGCAGAATAACTTTCATCGTCGGACTCCTTTTTGAACAAGCTTGAAACTGTACCTAACCACCGGTCGAATGTCAATCAAGCGCGGATTGTGATTCGGCCCTAGCTTCGCTACAATTATGCGCAGGGACCTCTCGCTTGAGACCGATTCCAGCAGCAGTCATCCTGCTCATTCTTGGTTGTCTCGCCACCGGCGATGGCGCTCGTGCTGCCACCGAGCAAGGGTCGTCCCCTGCCGATGCGTCGCCGGAATTCGATCCGCTCTTATGGAATATTCGGATGAGTCCCCGCCCTCTGCGACCTCCTGCCGATATTATCAAGGAGACCTGGATACTCAACGGCTATCGCCTCGGACGGCTCGGTCCTGATGCCCCGCGCGCGGCGATCATCGACGATGATCAGCATCGGCGGCTCTTGATCCTGTCCGCGGGCGATGACGGCGGGGTTCACCTCTACCGGGTGGCGGATCTGCCCATCCAGGTAGGCGATAAACTGCCCGCGCTCCTGAGGAACGCGCAGACCCGCGAGTGCCGGCATCAACGCATGAACCCGGCGGGCGAACTGGGATGCCTTGCGCTGTCGCTATTGGAGGCCCTGCACGAGTGAAAGCCTTCGACCTGTTGCCGGTACTCATCCAGCTCGTGACGCACCAGGAATCCGCCGGTCGAGATCCCACCGGCCTGGCTGCGAGGATTCGCCACCGGTTAGAGGACATCTCCCATCATTCCACTAGCTACTATTTCGGCCCGGCGGATCGCCTGGTCCCCTGGGTGGCACCCGACCATCCGGCGCCCGATCCAGCACTCCGCTCAACCATCGTGACTTCGGTCCTCACACCGGTCTGGGAACCGGACCGCCAGGCGCGGCGCACAAGACTTTGTGCCATCATGACGGAGTTGGTCAAAGCCAACAAACGAGTCTTGCTGATCGCCCCTGACAACCGCACATTGGATGAGACCTTGCTCGCTTCGGCGAAAGCCCTTCGAGGCGCCGGCCTTCAGTATCGAAGTTTTCTCTGTCGCTACGAGCCGCCGACCATCGCGCATGAAGGCGGCATCAACTTGCGAGAACTGAGCTTCGATGTGCAGGTCTCCACCTTCCTCGGCAAATCGCAATCGGATAAAGCCGGCCTGCGGCGCAAGCTCACCCGCTATCTCGAACTGGCGCCGATCCTGCGCTACAAAGCCGAGAAGCAGAAAGACCTCGATGAGGTCCGCCACCTGGAATGGCGCTTGCTGTCCGCGATGGGGGATGTGCAAAGCCGCATCCACCGGCTGGAGGAAACTCTGGCTCGCTACGAGGGTTTGGCGATCTGGCACCGCTTGGGAATGCAGGTGGTCGGCAGCAACGTCGGCACCATGCAGGAGAACTGCCGTCTGTATGAAGTCCAGAAGCAGGAGTATCTTCAGGAGCTGGAGGTCGCGCAGGCGCGCATCAACGAGCTTCAACCGCAAGCCTATGTCGAGCCTGAGATGCGGCCGGAATATGATGAGCTGAAGGACGAGATTCATCGATTAGGAGGCGTCGAGCGGGTCCGAGAGGTTCTCGCGACCGAAGAGGCTACCAGCCGGCGGCCCTTTCTGCAGGCCAAACGGGTCATTGCGGCGACCGCGGCCAAAGTGGCTGGCGACACAATCTTCGCGCCGCTCCGATACGATGCGCTTTTGGTAGAGGAGGCGCCGCGCATTCCCCTTCCCTTGCTCTTCATCTGCGCCTGTATGACGCGCGAGCGGATCGTGCTGGCAGGAGACCCCCGCGACCTTCCCGAACCGAGGCCCACGGAGGAGGGCTGGCTCATGGGGTGGCCTACAGACCTCGCTGCCGACAGCCTGTCCCCAACCGGTACTGTTCTGGGTTGAATCTCATGTCGGGCATGGATATGGGAAAGAGGTGTCGGGAGGTGCGGGGACAACGACATGGATCGTGCAAGCCCCACGGACTTCTGTCAGTTGCCGATTGGATGAATAGATAATCTCCTCCACTTTGTCTCCGGTTCCGTAGCGGACCTTGATCCTGTCCACTCCGATGTCGCTCGAAGCGCGAATCCGGCGTTCATAGAGTTCCTCGCGAGACCCTGGACTGAAAGGCTTCCCATCGGGTCCCCACGGAACGAAGACAAGGATCGCGCGCGAGAGGTCCGACCAGATCCGCTGCCGCTCTCCGGGATCAGGCGTGCTGAGGTATCGCGCCACCGCGCGAGCATGGGCCTCGTGCTCGGCCCGATTCGTTTCCATGGCAATGGGAAGATCGGCGTTGAGCGCGACAATCTGTCGCTCCACTTCGGTTCGTGACATTCCCGCCTGCATCTTGGACACCGCGCTGGTGATCTCTTTCATCGTACGGCTGTCGAGATTGAATACGGACGGATAGAGGCCGCAGGAGACGGGATGTAAGAAGGCCAGTAGCCAAATGCCGAGCGTCGCGCGCCAGCGCGGAAACGCGCTCAGACTGCCTTCCGCCTCGTCGCGTTGCTGCCGTATCCAACTCAGGGAGAAAAATAAAAGCAGTGAGACCGGAACCAAAAATAGATGCTCGGTCGCGATCGCACTAATCTCCGGAAGGCGCTTCGGAATGTCCCAGACTCGCCAAAACGTCACACTCAGGACCACGGCGATCCATGCCCAGGCCGCGAGGATGAGAGCCGGGCCCCAGCGAACGACAAACGTCACGCGACTGCTCCTGAAGTCGACCTTGTGGATGAAGGAAGGACTTTAGCACTGCGGTTTTGAAGATTGCCAGCGCGATGGCGCTCTTGACTCGCCTGTCTCGAATACTTGAGAATGCTCTTCGCGCGCCGAAGTGGCGGAACTGGCAGACGCACTAGATTCAGGGTCTCACCTACGGTCTGGTACGTACCTTGCAGATCAACCCCTTCCCCTCACACTTCCAATAAGTTAGATGTGGCATTGGTTTTGTCCATTATCCATGCGGGTTTCGTGACTTGTGCTGTCGGTACAGAATCCGACACAGCGTTTAATTAGGCAGCTTTCCCGGTCCAAGCTGACTCGCCTTGGAAACGGGATGTAAGGGGCGAGCGGGTCCGAGCCGTTGACAAGCTGATCCCTTGTCGAACGGAGTCAGGCAACCCTGAATGGGGTAGCGCGGGATTCCTGAATGGGATGGGTTTGGACTCATCCTGTTCAGGGTCCTGACTTCTTCTCTTGGATCATAACGAACGGGTTGAGCGAAGGCGCGATAGCGCCGAGCGAGACACCGTGAGTTAGTGTAACAAATCGTTTCCTCTCCGTTCGCTCGTTTCACTTCACTTGACAGGTCCACAGTAGTGACCTAGCCTTGGCTTATTCCTTTGGGATGGTGCCGACATGCTCTTGCCCAAATCTCCTAAGTTGATGACTGACGAGGAACTCGCCGCCTGCGTAATGGACCTCATTACTCGTAAGGCGCCGGAATCGGATGTGCTCGACTATAAACAGCAGCTTTCGGTGGATTTGAAAGACGACCGCGTAGAACTCGGGAAAGATGTCAGCTCATTCGCCAACGAACGGGGAGGCGCGCTGCTGTACGGTGTCCCAGAAGTCCGTGTTGGGGATGTCCCGATCCCCGCTGACCTAGACAAATGCGGAATGCCCCCAATTTCTGCGAAGCCAGCGGATTTAGAAAATATTCTCCTTGATACCGTACGACCTGTCCTCCCGGAACTCGATATCCGCCCGCTCACACTACCGGCAGAAAAGCCCATTCCCGTTCTTTTCATCTACCATCCGCGAAGCTGGAACTTCCCGCACATGATTCAGGGTTATAGCCACGGCCGCTACTATCGTCGGAGCAACTACCGCGCCGTGATAATGACTGAGCAAGAAGTTGAGGCAGCATACAGCGCACGGCGGGCGACTATCCTCAACGCTCAAGCTTTTTTCGATAAGGGTACCCTCTCCCAGTTTCCGCCCACTGGATACTTTATCCGGATCACAGCCTGTCCGGTCCAAACAATCGCGTGTCGAAGGATAATGGAAGAGAAAGAATTTAGAATATGGCTTTCACAAAACATCCCTGGCGGTCGGCGCGGTGACTGGATTCCTTTTTTGGACGGAGTCCGCTTTGTTTCGTATGCAAAGGGGGCACTGAACGGCAAGCAGTTAGAGTACCGTATATTTCACAATGGCGCCGTATCCTTCACGTTTGACCTCCAAGGCATGGTGACGGACCATCTCGATCTTGGAATCATTGAGGCAGCGCTTAAGGATCACTTTTTTATCCCGTGTTCCAAAGCCTTTGATGGGCTCCGCGTCTACGGTCCGATTGTTTTGGAAATAAAGTTGCGTGCCTTCAAAGCACTCACGGCATTCGTCAAAGCGGATGTGTGGTTCGCCGATCCTGAAGTAGGAATGTCAATACTTGGGCAAGATGAGATCACCTTCCAGGAAGAGACCTCGGTCGGCGAGATTCAGAGCAACATGACTGCTGTGCTTAACCGCGTCATGGATCGGCTTGCCGGTGCCTTTGGACTCTGGAGGAAGTAGTCTTTTGTCTCGTCTGGCGATGCAGAAGGGGAATGGAGCAGCGGGGTATTAATTGCTGCTGAGACTCAAGCAGGGGAACCTGCTACCCTTGCATTATGGAACACGGTTTCAGAAACTTTCTTAAGGCATTTGGGGCGAGATGGTTCACAGCAATGAGTGGACCCCTTAGTGTCCCATTGGCTGTAGCTGCTTTTTATGTCACCAACGAGGCCGCGAAAGCACTTCTAGTCATGACTGCTATAGGGTGCGCCGTTTTCTCCTCCTATTGGGTGTGGAGCAGAGAGCGGAGAGCAGTAGCCGAACGAGAGAGCAAGATTAATGATCTTGAAATGCGATTGAATGCTTTGTTGTCACCGAATATCTCGATGGACAAGGTAGAGATTCGATCAGAAGGCTATATGTCGGTGGCCTACATTACTCTTACCGGATTGTCCGCTAGTCATGTAAGGCTAGAAGTCTATTGTACGGGCGCAATAGTCACTAAAAACGGGAATCAGATGGAAATTTCGACAAAGTTGAAGCTCACAAGTGGTGCGGCATGGCCGTTTACTCTTGCCCATGAAGAAATACACTCCATTGCAGTCATTAAGTATGATGAAAAGGACGCGCTCGCACCAATCGAAGTAGTTTCACCAAGTAAGCGCCCATATGATGAGATTAAGGAGGGAGAAGAGTTTCTCGTAACTTTTGCTGCTTTTGGTGCCCCCACGAAAGTTGAATTATCTTTGCGTTGTGGAATACGCAATGACACGCTTTATGTAGAGAGGGCTTCAGCTCATGACGTAATCAAATCCTGATATTAAGGAGGCAGTCTCTCAATGACTCTTAGTAAACGCTCTTTCGCTGGAATCAAAGATTTTTTAGCGGTTTCCTTTGTCTCCTAGCACCTCGGCTTTCTCTTCACCGTATCTTCAGCCATAGCAGCGCCTAAGCCGTTCTGCTGTCCTTCCGCGATTGCGTCTGCTAGTCGCTATCTTGCCTTCCTGTTCCTCCTGCCGGTTGGCCTAGGTCTTGTCCTTACTCCTGACCTGACATAGACTGGCGACGGCCTATGACGGATCGCCTCCTTACTCCCGCTGCCCTGCTCGTTGCGCTTTGCGTTAGCGCCTGTTCGACTACTGCTGTTGAATCGACACCATCCACTCAGACAAAAGAACCTGCGATTGTCGCTCTCTTTTCTCCAACGTCTGTAACAGGCGAAAGCATCCGAGATGAAACGATCCGCCGGATAGACCACACAGCCCATACGTTGGATGTTGCTATGTACATCTTCATTGAGCCAACGTTGACGGAGGCACTAATACGGGCGAAAGATCGGGGCGTGTCCATGCGCGTAATTCTGGATGCCCTGCAAGCCGGTAGTGCCACGTCCCAGGCCGATGCACTCAAGAAGGCCGGTGTTACGGTGAAGTTGATGCGCGGCATTAAAGGCAACGGCAACCAACGCTTGTCGAAACCAAGCGCAGACTTTGCGTCGCGCGCCACTACCATCGGGACCTCCGGGGCCATTATGGCCCGTGACTGGGTGTCCACGAAAGCAGGTACGCCTCGGAATGTTGCCTTAATGATTCTCGTTTACACCTTGACAAAACATCCTCCCGATGATATCCAACAGAGCGATTAATGCCACTTAATGCAAGTGCACCTTAGCAAGAAGTCAACGTAGACTCGCCGTCAAACCATTAACAAGGAGGAGTCAAATGCCGGTCAGTGACATTTTTCGCGATCCAAATGAACGCAAGCTGCTCAGGTTGGTCCGAGCGTCCGCAACTGAACTGGCTGACAGAGCCAATTTTACAGGAAGCACTAAGTCCGGTTCAGAGCTCCTTGACCTATACAACGCCGCGATTGCTGATGGCCGGTTTGTCGCAGATCTCAACACCAAGCCGAGAACCGTCGCCACGAAGTTAGGTTTACCACTTTCTGACCGATCTTTGAGTGACCTCCAGAAGGCGAAAGGATTTCTGCCGCCGTCTGGGTCTGACCAAAACCCTGTTTTGCTCGTTTGCGTTGTCATCATTGTCCTGGTTGAACACTGCGGGCCGTCACGTAAGTACGTAGTTGATAATACGGGGAAGATTAAGGTTTAAAGCCTGGTCCCGCATGATGTGGAGCCACTTCGCATTCCCTGGTTGGGGAGATTTAGCATACGGCTAAAAGAAAGGTGAATAGATTCGAGGCAGTAGACAACTCGGATCATGGCAGTGCCTCTTTGCCTCAGTGCAATAAAAGGGAACAGAGCGCAATCCTACTCACTATCCTCGAATTCGTGCACACTACGTCAAGGTTCTAAAGGGTTATCATGTTTCAGCAAGAGAGGAATGAGAGCGCTGAGAAGCGCATAGACCCAAGGGATGTTGTCTTGGTAAGCCTTCCTTGGGCTCCCCCTACGGAACCGTCCCTCGGTCTTGGTATTTTACAGTCATGCCTGATCAACGCTGGATTCTCGGCTCACTGTTTGTATGCAGCACCGCGGTTGTTAGCCACGCTTTCACCCAAAACTTACGAATACCTTGCTAACACATGGGGTATCGCGGATTTTCTTTTTACAGCTGTTTTGGATCCCCTTTGCGATGATAACCAACTCACCAAGGTGCTGTCGATTGCGAAATTTTGTGTCGATCGCCGGCCCAACTCCATGTATTCGACCGTTGAGACGCTGTGCAAGCTTTTCATGCACGTGCGCCATGACATTATGCCAACCTTTCTGGAAAAAATCGTTGATGAAATCATCGCCTGCCGACCTAAGTTGGTCGGATTTACCTGCATGTTCGATCAAACTATTGCATCAGTGGCCGCAGCGAAACTTCTCCGCGAACGGGATGACGAAATCGCAATAGTATTTGGCGGATATGCCCTTTATGGTGCTCCCGGTCGGACGGTGGGGGAAGCCTTTCCGTGGATAGATTATATTGTTCAGGGAGACGGAGAAATTGCTATAGTTGAATTGGCTAAACGCATAATTATGCCGACCTCAGCAAAGGAAAAGCCCTTTGAGCGCTTTATCACGGGGGCACCAGTTCCGCTAAGTGAAAGTCCTATGCCTGATTATTCATCCTGGTTTGAGGAAACTAGAAAACTTGCGCTGACTGAGGGAATCCAGATCAATACAGGAATCATTCCAGTAGAGAGTTCACGCGGCTGCTGGTGGGGCCAGAGTAACCACTGCGTTTTCTGCGGGATTGATGAGGAGAGTCTAAAATATCGCTCCAAGACTTCGGATCAGACAATAGAAATGCTGTCCGAAATGAGAGAGCGATACGGAGATCATATATATCGATTTTCGGACTACATTCTGCCGACGACATTCTACAAAACCTTATTGCCTGCCCTTGCGGAGATCGAACCAAAGTTTCGCCTAAACGCCGAGATTAAGGCCAACCAAACACCTGAGAGGCTTTCATTGTTTGCAAACGCAGGCTTCGTAGAATTGCAGCCGGGGGTGGAGTCTTTTTCCTCAAAGGTTCTTCGCTCTATGGACAAGGGCCTACGAAGCATTGACAACGTTGCTTTATTGCTTGGGACGTATTTGAATAGGATCATCATAAACTACAATATCCTCTATGGTCTTCCAGACGATTCTATAGAAGATTACCTTAGAATGCTGGAAATGATACCTCGTATGTATCACTTGAGTCCTCCCATAACCAGGACGGAGACAGTCGTGACTAGGTTTGCGCCGTTACAGGCGGATCCTGGTCGCTTCGGGATATCTAAGAAGGCCGTGCATCATTCCAGTTACGAAACGTTATTCTCTTCCAAGTTCCTTGGGCAAACTAATTTCAATCTCGATGATTATGCATATTATTTCGAGCGCAATTTCGAATACAAGGAGGAACTCTGCCAAATTTATTTTCTATTGGTTGGCGTGATTGATCACTGGAAGAGTCTTCACCGGAACCGTTTTGTCGAACTATCGATAGCGCATATGGATAACCGATCGATTATTGTCGACACCAGATTTCCGAACGCTGCTTCATATGAACTATCGAAGATTGAATCGTCCGTTTATGCCGCAATGGATTTGACAATCGCGCGGATCTCAGCCGTCATTCAAGAAACAATCTCTGAACTTGGATGTTCCGCAAAAGAAGTTAAAGACGCGATTGAAGAGCTAGATGCGAGGAGACTCCTTTGGATCGAAGGCGATCTGGCTATCGGCTTAGCGATACCGAAAGATGTTTGCCAAGCCCACAAAGACAGTCAGTGGGTGAAGTCCTGGTATTCCCCGTACGTTTAACTATGTTAATTGTAGCACAGTTCGTCGAGTCGAGTCTGTCAACGGATATACCAGCTTTGTCAGGTTTTCCCTGACAATCTGCGGTGAAAAGCGGGTTTTCCCCGACAGACATTTTCATACAAATGCATTACTAACGCATCAAGAAACAATCTCCTCAGGCAACTTTGATGGACAATCTGAATGCTAGAAAGGGGGAGCCATGAGAATCGGCGTAATGTCACTTCTGATAGTGCTTGCAACATTATCGCAAGTAACTGAACCATTAGCACAAGAAATTGCTGCAGCGAAAGCAAAGCAATATCTGTTGGATCAAGGTTCGGTGAGGGGAGACGAAGCGGTATATCCCGCGGCTGACTTAGCTGGAAAGCCCAAAGAAGATATTGCGAAAGGTGTTTTTGTTGCCAAGCATGAATATAAAAAGGACATGGGACCTATCAAGAAGGGTACCTATTACGTATGGGTGCAGAAGGAGTCAGGATATTGGCGATCAAAGCTAATAGACAGTTCGGGAAAGGTCGTTGGCGAAGGCACTGTCCTTGTCGCAAAGAATCCGGAAGGCGTGTCTTATGCTCAACCGATTGCAAAATTGTTGAGAAGCGGAGAAGATCCGCATGGAAGAACAGTCTCAAGGGTATGTTGGATAGGCATCGGACCATGGTGTTATCATATTTGCATCTTCCACTGCCCTGATCCAGAAGCTTAATACTTTATCCGAGCCTATAGCGAGATTTGTATAACACGCGATCGAATCTCATAATTTTGGCGCTCATTCAATTGGGTGCGGCGATTGCAAGTCTTGCTGTCGATTGGGAGAAGACTTTTGAGGACGAAGAAGGATCTTACACTCGACGTGGATATATAAAACGCTGGCTGACAAGAGGCAAATCATTGTTCAACGCGACCTGTCTCTTAGGCTTATTGGTAAGTCTTTTAGTAATAAGCCCTATGTTTCCCGACATTACCATCGCTAAAGACGGAGACGCCTCACTGGAAATTCGGTGGATTTTGGATGGGCCACTGCCCGATGAAACAAACAAATGGTTCCGTTCGTTACCTATTCCACAAGGCCCTCCAGAAAAGCCACAGATACACACTTATCTGGCGGCCAGGGACGCGCCATATGTTGGAGTCAAGTTTCGAGAGGACGAACTCGAAATCAAATTGAAGGAAAGCTCAACTCCAATAAAGGCGCTCAATGGAGACCTTAAAGGAAAAGCAGAAGTCTGGCGAAAGTGGGACTGGAAACTGAAAGAACCTGCTGCCAGTAAAGGGAAAAAATCCGTAGCTGTCATAAAGGATCGAAAACAAAAAACTGATGGGGCTTGCTCTATCGAAATTACCAAGCTTCAAATTGGAGACAAGGGATGGTGGACCTTGGCCTTCATTATCAACTCCGATAAACCGCAAGCCTCCGACCTTGTCACGTGCGTAGACAAAAATATGAAATCATACCAATCGAACCTTCCAGAGGGAAGCCGTTCTTTGTCTTATCCAGAATGGCTCTTAAAGGTCCTTGATGAGGATAACATGTAGACATCGAGACAAGCCGTCCATGCAGTGTTTCCACAAGCGCACGAACCTGCATCTTCCTGAAAACAGGTGGGATCCACCTGCTTCGGAGAACAGTAACGGGTGATTTACAGGGTTGAAGAACGTGAAGTCATGGTTTTGGTACAGATATCACCGCTCATGACTATCGGAGGAAATCATGAACATGAAGGATTTTCGGCGCACGAAAACGGGCGGAGGTGTCCGTTGGAGAATCTGTCCGGATTGTACGTGAACTGCAGGAGTTGATCCAGAGTGAGTTGTCTAAATTGACCGGGTTCTCGCAATCTACCATTTCCGCCATCGAGAATGACAGCATCAATCTGGGTGTTGAGCGAGCGAAGGTACTTGCGCGAGCTCTAAATTGCCATCCTGCTGGACTGGTCTTCCCGGGGTGGCAACTGGAAAAGGAGCCAGCAGCCTAAGGCCAATCTCATTGGGATTCTCGCTCATTCGTCGCCTTCCCTGTCCACCAGCGGACATTTTTCGTTCGCCATGCACAACGCCGCTGTCTTGTTACCGGTATTTGCCAGACTCCTGCGTGCACGCATCGCCGCGTTCTTACTTGCCCAGGTCAGCAACGACTTAGGCAATCTACACTAGACCGATCCGTAGTCTGATGCTCTATGCGTTGAGCTGTCGTATTTTTTCGAGCCGCAAGCACCTTCCCGTCTTCTGAGACACTTCCAAGGTGTCGTAAGGATGAACTTTTGAAAGGGTCGAAAACCCTTCTGCCAAGTAGGAAGGTCCGCGCCACTTGCTTGACGCGATTTTTGGGGGGTATAGGGGGGCTAAACATTTCTATTTGTGGTATTTTGTATAGCAATCAAAACTAGATATGGCCGCGTCAGTGATATACCGTTCGTCAATACCGTGCCGACACCACCACATGTAGTTTTACGTAGGCATGATCATTGCCCAGATATTCCCCGTTGATAGGTCTTGACAGCCTGATACCGGCCTAGAACTGAATCGCTTAGATACACAGCACAGTCCCCAGCACAGCCTTGCTGGCCTCCTCCGTAACTCGTTGAGAGCAAGTCATGGTTGTACGGTTAGCATTAGATCGTTCATCTGACGTGTCACCCTTTGGTCTCCGCGTTGAACCTCAGGGGCCTTGTGGTCCCTCTTTGCACTTCACTCTGGATCACTATGGGGGGCCGCTGGAAAATCTATCTGGGGAGCGAAGGATTACGTTCCAGGGGGTCTGACGAGTATTCAATGCGGTATTGGAGATGCGCGATCCAAAATTGGAGGTTCAGGCTATCAATTCGGCCATTTCGACAGCACGTTACACGTTCTATGTAGTGTGTTGCACTTTCCCCCTTGTTATCCACGTTGCAGCCGGGTTTCGGCAAGTACCTCAAGTTGATTGAAGCGCGGATGACCGACTGATAAGCGAGCGGCACCCTGAGCCGTTAGGCGAAGGGACCGCGAGCGATTAGGCCCCGCAGGGGGTAGCGACCTTTCCTTAGAGCCTGTGCGTCGTTGACGCTATATCGAAAGCTGTGATCCAGTGGTTCCTTGTCTCGGAAGACACGCCGCACATTTTTTCCTAGAAACTCGGACTATCTGTGTAGAGACGAAGGGGGATGGGAGCGATTGGTCTCCCATAGGTGGCCCGATGGAGAGTTGTCGGGAAACTAAGCCTCCATCCGTCGTGCATCCAGGACCATAGATGCGAGTCGTTGTTATGCTTGTAACGTGCTGAAGAATTTACTCGGATATCCGAGTTGTTGGGGGCATAAGCCCGCGAGCTGTAACGCTGTCATTTCATAAACGATGCGATTCCTGACAACTCTGCAATCATCCTTCGACAAGAACAGCCGATGAGGCTGCGGAAGTATATCAAATTGATTGAAGCATGGAATGATGTGTGAGCAAGACCAACGAGCGGCACCTAATTTTGTTCACATATTATTTATTAATATTAAATAGTATTAAACACTATTAAAGAGAATCATTCACAATCATTCACAATATTAATCCGATTAATGTTGGAATTTGTTCCTACCGAGGAGGGCTATTATGAATTTTAAAAGAGGTTGGTAATGAATAGCGTATCAGAATTTAGATTAGATGAAGCGACAAGACAGTTCTTAAAATCGAAATTTGATTTCTTTGAAGGCATGGAAGGCAACGATGATGTAATAGTACCCGAATCGGCCCGCCCTGAACGGCTTGCAGAGATTCATAACCTCATAGGTCAAACGCTTAGTTCTCAGGATGCTCATACGGGCATCGAACTAGCAATGGCGGTTGCAGCCTCGGTCAATATCTCTAAGCGTTCGGCAACCCCGAACCCCGTCTGGATGCTGTTTGTCGGGGGTCCGTCAAGCGCGAAGACCGCATGTGTCGAAGGGTTGGAAGGTGCCAGCGAGTTAGTCCATTTCGTCAGCGATCAAACCGAGAACGCTTTTATTTCCATGTATCGGCATGAAGGCTTGAAGATGCCTGACGAGAAGCAACTTCTAGCGCGTCTTGATGGCAAGTGTTATGCGATTCGGGACTTGACGAGTTTCTTTTCAGGGAAAGCCGAGCGGGTTCATAAGTGGCTCGGTGATATGACCTCCATTTTTGACGGGAAGTTCCGCAAGGAAACCGGAGTCGGTGAGTTAGAACTTAAATCGGTCTTCTCTACGATTGCGTGTATCACTCCGGCAGCATTGAACACCTATCAAAAATACATGGCATCCGTTGGAGGGCGGTTTTTGTTTTTCCCGTTTCAACCGTTGACGGATGATGAACAGTACGCGGGCTATCAGTTAATGAATACCAGTGAAAAGAAAAAACTCCGAGATGAGCGGTTAGTTCAATTGCGATTGTTGATGGCCGAGCACATGATTGAGCTATCGAGTATGACAAGTCATTGCACGTTAGAGTCGAGTCACATTACCGAACGGCTTTGGAACTATGCCCAGTTTATTGCCGCTGGACGTTCGGTAGATATCACCGAGCCGCAAGCAACGGAATTTGGGAAGGATCGTTATGTCACCGTGGATCAGCAAGAGGAAGGGCCATTCAGGGTCTTCCAACAATTGTTGACGTTGGCTCAATGTCTCGCCTTGGTTCACGGTCGCTCAGTAATAACCCTGCATGAAACTGACGTGCTTCTCCCTATCGTTTGGGGGAGCATCCGCTCTAATCGGTCCCGGTTCCTGCAGGCCTTCCGGCAGACCCCCTACCAGGGAGTCACTAAGGATTGCATCGGCCATGGGAACACGGTCTCTGAGCGACAGGTGAGCCGCCTTATCAGTGATGCAATGACCTGTGGCCTAATCGAGCAACGAGAGGGCCGGTACTGGGCAGCAACAAAATTTGTCAAGGTCTTTGAGCCTGCCCGGACTATCAACCACTTCCAAGATTTACCGCCTTCGGCGGAATTATCCCCTAGATATACGATTAATAATATAGGGGGTTCAGGGGGGGGATTTTTCCGCCAGAATCCGCCGGTAATTTTGTCATATTGCCTTAGGGTGTATAGACGTGTACACTTCTCCCCATAGGAGGGGCAATTATGAAAAAGAGTAATTTGATTCGGATGAATGTCCTTGTCTCCCCTGCTACGAAGGCGAAACTTGACGCCTTGAGGAAGCAAGGGACAACGGCGAGCGGGTTCATTCGCAGCTTGATTGAACGAGAGTTCAAATCGAAAGGTAAACCGAAATGAAGAGGCTAAAAATCATAGGTGGGGTTTTGATGGTGGTAGCTCTAACAGGGGTTGTTGTGTACGTTACCGGGCTTGATATCTGAATCACTTATTTAGCTAAGCAACTCAATCAACAAATACAACAACACCGGAAAGATGTTGATCTTCGTTCGATGTCTACCGAGGAAAGAGACGCGGAAATAGCGAGAATGAACTATTTGGAGAAGCGCTATGCAGAGTATTGTAACGATCAACACCTAGTAGTCGGGATTAATGAAAAGGGTGAAAGTGCCTGTGTTGCTCCCGACCCTGTTACCGTTATTGCTAAATGTGAACCCGGACAAGTGCCGGTACGAATGAAAACCGGACGCAATTCGTATGCAAACCGCGATAAAGACCCCATTGTTGAGTGTCTTGATAAGAAGGAGTAACGCGACGCAAATTCTAGCAATTCTAAGGGGCAATATCGGACTGATCTTGCTCGTGGTAATGGCGATAAGGAGCATACGATGAAAACACTAGCAATCACAATTTTGGTTCTACTGTTTGGCATCGGGTCGGTGATGGCGGAACCGTGTAGTACGCTGTGGGTGATGTGGCAAGTAAGTAGTGGTAATCCTGGCGGGGTCACATACCAAGATGCATTTGAAACGAAAGCCGTGTGCCAAGAAGTAAGTAAACAGCGAAACAAAGTTACACCCACGGATACTACACATATCTGTACCCCTATCGGTGTGTCGCATCCGGTACAGAGTATTAGATAAGTAGCATTCAAAATAGAGGGGTGAGAGAAATGACAGCCACAACCATCTTTATCTTACTGTGGGTGCATATAGTCTCTGGTGTAGGTGAAGAGCATTTTTATGTCGGAGCGTATGGGAGTAAGGCATCGTGCGAGATAATGAGGAAGGCGTTAGCTAACAAAGCATCTACAACGCATCCTCATTCAATCGGAGAATATCGCTGTTTCGATGAGCAGCTTATAAAATAGAGGGGGCAATCATGGGACTTTATAAACGCGGTAATCAATGGTGGGGGCGGCATGATGGAAAGCGGTTCCCCCTAGAGATTGAAGTAGGGGTTGACGTGAAGGCGACCCGCAAGTTAGCCGGAGACATATTTGCTAAGCGGGTTTTGGAATTATCGGAAGAGGCTCATTTCCCCGAACGCAAGGATCAGCGGAAAACCCTAGCCGACTTATTGAATCGTTGGATGGCCGATCACGGCGACACGCTGAAGTCGGCACCCGAATTGCGCTGCTATCGGGCGACCTTACTGAAGCACCTTGGAGCAGGAACCAAGTTGCCGCAAATAACCAGTGACCGAATCGAGAAGTACAAGCAGACCCGGCTTGAATCGGTCGGAGTGGCGGCAATCAATCGGGAACTGGCAATGCTTCGGGCAGCGTTTACTTTCGCAATCAAGAAATGGAAATGGTTTAGCCGGAACAACCCGGTATGGGAAGCCGGGTTATGTACGGGAGAATCCCACCGGGAACGATGGCTATTAGTGGAGGAATGCGACCGATTGAAGGCGGTTTCCCCGAAGTGGTTTTGGGACATTTGCGAGTTTGTCATAGCGACCGGCCTACGCCGTGAGGAGGTGTGTCGGATGGTATGGGCCGATATCGACCTGAAGGCGCGAACCCTGACCATCCCTGTTTCAAAGAATGGCAAACCGGCGATTATCCCCTTGCTTGATTCTGCCTTGACGGTCCTTAGCCGTCAGGTGCGATCCTTGGTTACAAAGGCGGTTTTCCCCTATCAGCCTGACTACCTGACCCGGCACATGGGCCGGTATACCAAGGAAGCGAGTATTGATGATTTTAGGTTCCACGATTTGCGCCACACGGCAGCAACCTATCTAGTGCGCGATGGGGTTGACCTTTACACAGTTCAGAAATTGATGCGCCATTCCAGCATAGATCAGACTTCCCGATATGCACACCATGATTGTGAGTCGGTTCGGGTGAATATCGAGAAGGCACAGAAAACAGCACAGGTAGCCGGTTGAGGGTTGACAACCCTTACGGGATTCAGGCACTAAGTTGTTGATGTTCAAACAATGCCGAAGTGGCGGAACTGGCAGACGCACTAGATTCAGGGTCTAGCGCTCGCAAGGGCGTGCGGGTTCAAATCCCGCCTTCGGCACCACCAGACCTCTTTTTGTTTCTCGCTGGTAAGAAGCGTGTGACCCAGCGGGCGCACGGCATAACAAAAACGGCGACACCGTTGCTGGGAGTGCCCGCCGTGGACAGCCGTTTGTGCCCAGTCGTTGGCCTGTCGCGACCCTAGGCTTGCCGAACACTCTCCCCGTCCTATCACCTAAAGTTAGGTATCTACCTAAAACTTAGGTATTTACCTAAAACAATGGTAGCATCACTTGGAAATTAGACGAGGGCGCTGAATTCAAGGAGGTCGAGACGATGAAGCAACTATTATGGCGGGCGGGATGTCATTCTGCATGGATTGGCTGTGCAGCTATCGCGGTTGTGGTGACGATCGTCGGCACGGCGAGTCTGAGCCAGGCCTTTCAGCCCGACCACCGCGGTATCGGAACCGATCCGTATTACGCAAACGGACCCGGCACTAACCTGGAGACCTATGCCAAGCTTTTTGGCGGAGCAACCTTTGCTGGCCGCTTTCGCAATTTAGAGGCGACGGGCGGCGCAACGAACTTGAGCGCACACAGCCTGGCTCTCACATCATCGTTCCTCTATGGAATGAAGCTTGGCGTATTCCCGTGGCGATGGGTGGGATTGGAGATCGAGGCTTTTAATACCAGCACGCACACCAAGCAACAGGCTGAAACCTTCACGCTACCCGCCGGCACGACAACTTCAAGAACGCTGCCGGGGACCGACGACCGCGTCACCGTGCTGGCCTTCAATACCATTGTCCGATATCCCGGTAGTCAGTTCCAGCCCTACGTCGGCATCGGGCCAGGCCTCTTTTTCATACGCGCGGAGCGGGGCGCGGACAGCGCTTCAGATAGAACGGTGGGACTAAATGCTATGGCGGGCCTGAACGTGCGCATCACTAAGCATTTGGGTATATTCGGTGAATACAAGTACGACTGGGCAAAGCCGCACTTCGATAATCTCTACAATCTAGGGGCGCCCAACGGCCATGTCGGATTTAGAGGAGTCTATAGCAACAACGCGATCGTTGCTGGCGTGGGCTGGCACTTCTGACAGTTACACCATTCGTGCTCCACTCAAGTGGGAATTGCAGCAGTTCCGAAAGGACTTAGGCAGTCCTGAGAGCAGATTCATGGTCTAGCCTGCAAGACAGGCAAGCACAAACCCTTCATCCGCCAGGACTTATCTCCTCCTATTATCAGTTTACTGTTCCTGTGCTGACGCCAAAGATGCAGCCGCCCCCTACGTTATGAGAACTTTCCAAGCTTCATGGTATCGGGTAAAAGTATGCGTGCTGGTCTGGAAGGGAGCAATCTCGATGACCATAGATCGAGCCATAGCGGATTTCGGCAAAGCCGCTACGGTCCTCCACAAGTTAATACATGAGTCAGCCCCTTTGACGAACATTCAACTTCAATTCCTAACCACCGAGCTGCAGACCCTTGAAATAGCGCTGAAAACGCATTACCCCAAGAGTTTGGATTAAATCAACTTCAAACTCCTGAATGCAACTCTTAAAGACAACTCGCTGGCAGGAGACAGGTCGAAAGCTTATTCTTTGGGATCCGCCTTCGAATGCGTGTCTAAAGTTCGCCCCCTAAGTGGTTATTGTCAAATGGTATTAATATAGATAATATACTAGCAAAGTCCCAGGAGGAACGACATGATCACGAAAACCAAGGACAGTGGGGTTGTCTCCTTGACGAAGCGAGAGCAGCAGGTCCTCGATCTCATTTGGAATGGCCTTAAGAATCACGAAATTGGAAAGCAGCTGCGGATTAGTCCCAAGACGGTGGAGGCGCACCGCGCCAATATGATGAAGAAGTTACGGACAACCAACGCGGCCCAACTGCTGAAAAGTTGTTTTGAGCTGGGCTTCCTACGGCAACCGCACAGGAGTTCTTAGCCTGACCTCTGGAAGATAAACCGCACGCGAATAGTGTATAATAATAAAGCAATCGAGGCAGATGATGAGACTTTCCTTCTCAGTCGTTTTCCTCGCCGCTCTGCTGGCCTTTCCTGCTCTCTTACACGCCGAGGTCTGGCGCTGTAACCAAGATAACGGCACTGACCTCTTTACAAATTCCCCGTCAGACACCAGCAAGTGTGAGAAATTTGTCCCGACTACTGATCTGATTACAGCGCCATCGCCCGCTCCACCACCGAGCGCCAATATCACTCAGGACTCGCCGACCATCCCGGTGCCCTATGCCCATGATGGCCCGACTCCGCCTGAATATGACGTCCCCTATTATCCCGATTATTATTACTCGTATCCCTATTACCCGTATTATGTCCCTGGTTTTTTCGCCTTCCGAAGGCCGCACTTTCGGTTTGCACCCGGTTTGCCTCACCCGCGCAGACGCTCCTTTGGTCATGGGGGTTCATTTGGCCATGGGCACTCCTTTGGTGGCCACTCTTCCGGTCATCGCTAAGCCCGGGCTCACCGACAGCGGATAGCGGACTCTGCGCCGCGCCAATAAAACCATCACAGCGCATCGCCGTGTCACTCAAAACACGTAAGCGGCCACCCAGCGCCCATGCTAAAGTGGATGTGCGCAGGAGAGACGGGAAGAGAGACTACTAGGGAGGCTACGAGCGATGAAAAATGTAGAGATGATCATTGAAGGCACAACTCTTACGATAAAAGTGGACCTTTCAAAAGACTTCGGCCTGTCGGGTTCCGGCAAGAATGTCATCATCGCATCCACCGAAGGTAATGTCACCGTTCCGCAGCGCGACGAAAAGATCGGACTTAACGTCTATCGGAAGAAGCAACCATAGCGGCCGCCTCGTTCGGCACTGTTGTTTTCTCGCAGCCCATTAGAGTCTGCCCAGGGCCCAATAGACCGCGATCCCCAGATATTCGTGGATTGCGACGTTGACCAGTCCCAGTCTGCCAGCCCCTGGGAGAAGGTCCGTGATCATAAAGTCCTTTCCGGTCACCTCGTAGTCGCAAGGTGCCGCAATAACCTCCGCAAAACCCTGTTTCTTAAACACCGCCATGGCGCGGGGTAGATGGTAGGCGGCAGTCGTGAGGACAATGCGCTGCGCATTAGGCATGAGCCGTCGGACCTCCATCGCACTCTCTGCCGTCGTCCGCGAATGTGTTTCAGTCAGAATGACATTGGGAGCGAGACCCAGCCGCAGCGCGAGAGCCTTCATGGCGGATGCTTCAAGGGCTGAGCGCTCGAAAGGATCCGCAACACCTCCGCTGAACACCATAAGAGGCGTTGTTGTGGCTTTAAGCAGATCGATCCCGCAAATCAAGCGGTCCAAGCTCTGCGTGCCCAGGATGGTATAGGCGTCCAATGGGGGTTGCCATCGTATACCTCCGGTCAAAACCACTATCGCATCATAGGATTGCTCGCGACCTGGAAGAAATGGGGGATACCGAGATTCCAGAGGGCCGATAAGCGCCTTCGCTGTCGGCGCAATGCTGAGTCCGTAGAAGAGAAATATCCCCAGCCACAAGAATCTCCGCGCGGGCAGAAATCTGCGTCTGAGCGCCAAGAACCCAGCAGCAAGGAAGCAGAGGAAGATCCACAGCTCTACTTGTAAGAGCAGTTGCGATAACCGGTACACCGCATACATCGCGCAACTCCTGGCTAAAACGCCTGGCCGGTGTCCTGAATCCGGCCGTGCTTAATCGCACGACAGGCCGCGGCCATCCTATACATCTGTCCAACATCGGGAAGAAGTTAGGTGTCGAAAGTGCGGAGGCGGCTGGGGGAAAAGGCCGCTCGGCCAAGCCGGAGCACGGGGGCGCTTATTGGTGACTATGTGTCTCGAGCGGTAAATTATTGTCTGGCAGGGCCGGCTGCTTGACGGTTTCGACAGACCCGATGGTATGCGAAATGATGCGTTCTTCTTGCCGTGGTTCGTAGCCGGTGATACCTTTCACCATTGTCGCCGAGCCGAACGACAACAAACCTGCGAGTCCTACAATTACGATCAACATCGTTTCCTCCTCAAAAGACAGAACATGCACTATATACAATCCTGCTATCGGAGTCAAGCCGCCATTCACAAGGCAACAGTATAGATGGAGAAAATGACTCAACGCCTGCGAGACGTCATGCCGGTCTACTGAAATGACACGCGTGCCAGAAAATCCTGCGCTATAGTTCACTGACATGCGCGCCCATCTCCAGCAGACGACCCTCGACACAATCGCTCATGTCTTCGACATCCTCGATTATTCGGCGCTCGGCGCCATTTATTGTGATGAAGGCGGGGAGGCCTTTTGGGAGGAACGCCGGGGGCCCGCGCAACAACTTGGAATACAGCTCGCCGAGGTTCTGCTGCAACGTCTGACCCCGGGTGGCCATAGCTTGTACGTCGGAGCGGGAGTTGCCGAGATTCCCGCTTTGATCATGGAGACACTCGAGCTGCGACGGGCAGTGCGCGCCTGCAATCTGCGGGCGCCTGAGGTCGCACTGCTCAATCTCGCCTGCCGCGGTTTGCCCTTCAGCTTCCAGGTTGAAGACGCTTGCACCGTACCGGGCACGGTCGATCATTTATGGATCGTCAGCGTCCTGAACGACCCCGAGCGCTTTCCTGAACTGGGAGCCCTGTCCGGGGGTCGCGCGAATCCAGTTACCTTCGACCCGGAGCTCTTTATCACAGAACGGCACGCCGCAGCGGCCCTGGCCGCGGGCTGTCTCGAAAAACTCGTGCGTCCCGGCCTGGTGAGCACGTCGGTGGAGGAAATTCCATGGATCACGGACTGGTGCGAAGGACAGAGGCTCGTATGTATCGTGGAAGACGAGGACCATCCGACGGCGATCGTCGGAGATCCGGTCTGCCTCATCCGGATTGGCGATGCCGAGACTACCAGATAGTCGGCCAGAGAAATGCAGGAACGGAAGTATCTGAGGGATCTGAAGAACGCCACTCGACCCGGCGTCACTGAGCGGTAGCCAGGCCTCGCTTTGCTTGATACATTTCGCTATCGGCTTTCCGCATCAAGACGTCCATGGCGACGGGCTCCGTCGGATCGAAGATGGACAAGCCCAGGCTGATACCGACCGGTTCGGGCATCTGCGCCAGCCGAATGCTGGCAAACGCCGTATTCAGTCGTATCAAGCATTGCTGCCCTCCTTGCAGTGGACACTCCGGCAGGATCGCGGCAAATTCATCTCCGCCTATTCGAAACACCATATCGATCTTTCTAAGCGTCTGGGTCATGACATCCCCTACCGCCGCGAGAACCTGGTCTCCGGCCTGGTGACCATGCTGATCGTTGATCGCTTTGAACCGGTTCACATCGGCCATCACCAGACAGAAAGCTTTGCCGGCCCGGTCGGCCTTTGCCATTTCGTAAGGGAGTGTCTCTTCGAACGCGCGCCGATTTTTCAATCCGGTCAGGGCGTCCGTGCGGCTCTCATCGGCCAAGGATCGATGCTTATCCAAAATCCGAGAAGCGGCTTTGATGCGCGCCCATAACTCCCGGTGATGCACCGGTTTGACCAGGTACTCGTCAGCACCGCACTCCAAAGCATTCACCTTGTCGTCGAGCGCATCCCGCGCGGTCATGAGGATGACATAGCAAAAGACCCGGGAAGCCTTGACGCGGCGGCACAACTCGAGCCCGCCCATGTTCGGCATCATCCAGTCGGAAAGGAGGATGTCCGGAGGATCTGCTTGATACTGCTGCCACGCTTCGACGCCGTCCGCCGCAAGCCGAAGCCGCGCCATCCCGCCCAACTGCTTGGCCAGGATCATCCGCGTATTGGGATCGTCCTCCGCCACAAGGATGTTTAACTCCGTTCCTGCCGGAAGGTCGCGCGTCGGATGCTCGTCTTCGATAGGGATCATGTTTGCACTCGCAATTCCGCAGAAAGATCTGAATGGACCGGCAGCACCGCCAAAAGCTGTTGCACGGTAAACGGTTTGGGGAGAACCTGGGGCGCACAGAGATAGCGATCTTCCATGAGTCGCCGGCGTACTTCGCCGTCATGTCCCGACACAATTATTACTGCCGGACGCGATCCGTGGACATGGGCCGCCATCCATTCATCCAGCACGCGCAAAAGGTTCCATCCGGTCCGAAGCTGGGCATGGGGATTGGAGGGAAGGCCGATGTCCAAGGTAATAAGCGCGGGAGTTTCGACGGCGAGGGCTGCCAATGCCTCGTCTGCTGTCTCGACGCCCAGCGTCCGATAGCCCTGCCCCCCCAGCACATTTTCCAAGAACTGACGGATAGCCTGATCGTCCTCCACCACGAGCGCCAACAGCTGGGGCCCGGCGGGCGCGCCGGGGGAACCAACCTGTTCATCGGCCCGCGCGGATTCTATGAAGAGTGGAACCGTGAGTGTTAAGCTGGAGCCTTTTCCCTCTCCCTCGCTAAACAAGGTCAAGGTCCCTCCCATTCGTTCGATGAGCTGCCTCGAAATGGACAGGCCCAGGCCCGTCCCCCCGAACTTGCGGGTGCTGCTGCCATCGGCTTGTACGAACGCTTGAAAAAGCTTCGCTTGTCTCGACCGGGGGACACCAGTGCCGCTGTCCTCCACCACGATCGCCGCGTGGCCCTTCTCAGGGTGGGCTTCCGCGCGGATCCTCACATATCCCTTCGTCGTAAATTTAATGGCGTTCCCCACGAGATTCAGAAGGATCTGTTGCAGGCGCGCCTCGTCCCCTCTAACTTGTAGATCGGATTCGCAGGTAATATCGAACGTTAACGTGAGCCCTTTTTGTCGAGCCAGTCCGCAGCTGCGACTTTTCGCCGCCTCAAAGAGCGCTCGTACCCCGACGGGCTCCAGGATGGCGTGTAGCTTGCCGGATTGAATCCTCTCAAGATCCAGGAGATTGTCGATGATGCTCAGAAGGTGCTGCGAACTGATGTACGCCTTGCGCACGAAATCAAGTTCCTCTTCACGTGAATCGCACAGGCCGTTTTGGATCACGCTGAGGCTTCCGAGAATGGCGTTTAGAGGCGTGCGTAGCTCGTGAGAGGTGATGGCGAGAAATTCGCTCTTCAAGCGATCCGCCATTTCCGCCACCTGACCGGCAATGTCCAGATCCGGAACGGAAGGTTCGGCGGGAGGCGCTTGCATCTGTTTGTCCAGGCTCATTCGTGTCTCGTTACTTTGCCCCGGTCGTCGCGCGGCGAGCACAAGCTTCCACCTTCGCAACGAAGCCCTGAGGATCACCGATGGGTTTGGCGATATAGGAATCGGCGCCACTTTCGCGTATCAACCGTTCAGCGTCTCCCTTCATGGCGTGCGCGGTCGCCAGAAGAACGGGAACGGACGCCAGATGTTCATCGGCCTTCAGAAGGCGCGTGAATTCGATGCCGTCGATCGACCTGCCCTCATGCACCGTATTAGAGAGCGATACGTCCATGACCAGCACATCCACATGGCTGGTGCGGATCAAGCCGAGTACCGCCTCCACGGATTCCAAGACCGTCACATGATGTCCGCCGAGACGGGTCAAAATCTTGCTCATGACAAGGGCGTTCATGGGATCATCCTCGACGATTACGATCTGCATGGCGATCTCATAACGCGTAGGTTCATAGGCAATTCCCTGCATTCCCTGCCTCCGCCCTTTGCGAGCCTGAGGTAAAGCTTCAAACTAGTTTTCGGACGAATTCCGTAAAAACTTGAGGAGCCCACATTCGCCAAGTCATTGTATTTAAATATTTTTTAAGACTGCGGCAGCGGGGTTGTCGCCACGTCAAACAGGTGGTCGGCAAGGAGGGCTATCGCTTGGGTCGCGGGCGCCGTGGGAGCAGCGCTTTCGAGAAGTTGTTGGCGAGCAATCGCACGCGGTACGGCGGGATCACTGGGAATCACCCCGAGCAGATGGATGCGGACAAGTGTAGTGCCGTCGCTCAAAAGGAATCGGGAAGCTACTTGCCGGAGATGGGAGACCACCGCTCCGCCGGCCTTCTCCGGAGTTGCTCCGGCTACCAGGTTGACGATCACGTGGACATCCGTCCGTCCACATTCCCGGGCGAGCACTTTGATGGTCGCGTAGGCGTCGGTCAGCGACGTGGGCTCGGGTGTGACGACGACAACAATGTCGTCCGCGATTTGCGCGAAGAACAGGACGACTTCGCCGATGCCGGCGCCAGCGTCACACAAGAGAAATTCATAGCGGGAGCCCAGCTCGTGCAGCAGAGTTTTGAGGTCCTCCCGCGCCGACGCAGTGAGCGTGGTTGCGTCCCGAATTCCAGACCCTCCCGGCAGAATATCAAACCCATCGACAGGGGACGCCTCCTCTGTACTCGCGACCCCGCGGGTACAAACCGGCACGCGCACCAGCGCATCCTTCAACGCACAGGCACCGTGAAGGACGTCATGCAGAGTATACGAAGGCTGCACGCCGAGCATCACGTCGAGGTTGGCCAGGCCCAGGTCGGAGTCGACCACGAGAACCGAATGGCCGGTCTTTGCCAGAGCAGCGGCGAGATTGGCGGCTACCATTGTTTTGCCGACCCCGCCCTTCCCGCTCACAATAGCGACCCGGCGGGCACGCCGCTCAGATTCCATATTTATCCTCCGGCAGCGGTGCGAGCAAGGATGCCCGTTCCTCTGGCAGGACATGGCTGAGCGGGAGCAAGGGGTGGCACAGGCGACGGCGCCCCAGCCTCTTCGCCCGATACAGCTCATGGTCAGTTTCCGCCACGAACTGGGCGGCGTCAGGGACGGATCGGCCATCGGTCCACGCCAGACCCGCGCTGGCCGTGACGGTTATCGCAACCCTGTCGATCGACAGAGTGATCGGGCTGATCGCCTGATGTAGGCGCTGGGCGGCTCGTATCGCTTCGCTGGGCGTGCACTCCGGCAGAATCACCGCAAACTCCTCGCCACCGGTTCGCGCGGCCGTATCCATGCTGCGCATGAGTCCTTGAAGTGACCGCGCCACGTGGCGCAATACGAGGTCTCCCACCGGATGACCATGCGTATCGTTAATCGCTTTAAAATGATCCAAGTCGAGCGACAGAAGCGCGCAAGGGCGTCCCGTCCGAGCCACTCGATCGAGCTCGCGCGCCAAGATCGATCGAAAGAACGTGGCATTGACGAGGCCGGTCAAGCCATCGTGTGAGGAAAGGTCGCAGAGGGTATCGATCAGCATTTGCAATTGCCGTGTCTCGTCCTCGCCACTTTGCATCGGATTGGGGCAACCCGCCTGACTTAAAAGTCTCAAGGCCGCAGTCAGATCTAAGCCGTCCCGGTTCATGGGATTCCCAGGTATCAGGGACGATGCCCGGCGTGGGGGACAGAATCAGGATTGGCGTCTAGCAGCGAAGGAACGTCTTTCAACAGGTCGCAACTCACCCTGATCCGCACACTCTTCTCGGCTCGCGTTAATCGTGCCAAGGCCGGCGCCAGGCGACTGCCGTCAGCGCCAGAGACGGCGGCCAAACAAGCGTCGTCGTAGGATGGATCGCCGGAAGAGCCCAGGATGCGGGGAACAGTAACCTTGGATTCGTGGATCTGGGCGGAGACCATAATGGAACGGCGGGCGCTCGGCAAATATCCCGGGCCGGGGATCCGCTCCCATACACTCGGATCCCAGCGTCGCTCGAATTCGCGGGCTAGTTGCAGGCGAATTTCCTCGATCTCCGACTCTGATAGATCAGAACTGATTGCCGCTTGTCGCAACTGGCCTTCCGGTCGCGGGCTGAATAGCATTTCCCGGCCATCCTCTCCGGTTCTGATCAATTCCACCTGAAGAACCGCCTGTTCGCGAGGGACCAGTTCCACGGTGATCCAGAAGCTTAAGGGCGGCTCGAACGGCAAATGTTGCAAGAGGACTGTCTGAATAATTCGCTGTTTTATTCTGAGGACGACATCCCCACCCTTGACGACAGAAACCCAATGCTGCCCCTCCCACTCCTTCAGTCGGGAATAGACCGCCACCTGCCGGCCGTCCCGCGTCTGCAGGTGAAGAAACACCCGCCGGCGAGCCTTCGCGGCTCGCACAAAACCCGACTGAATCTCTGGATGCTGCAGTCGCAGGATAAGAGCGCCGTCGCGCTCAGTGATAGTCCCGCCCAACCGCTCGATCTCTGTGCGAAGCCGCTGAACGGTGGCGTCATCGAAATGAACGAGGATGCGCACCAGGCTGTCCTTCACCTCCCCACGCGCATCCACTTCGGCGGTCAATCCTTCTCTGAAGAGCTCGTCCGCAAGCCGGGTGCCCACCCGCATCCGGTCTTCCTCGCCGCCGCCGGGATCAACCGCTCGGGACCAGAGGCGTTCTTCATCAATTCTACGGAGGGCGCGCTCATACCCCCGTTCGGCATCTCCGTACCGGGGGTCCTGCTTCAAAGCCGACTCAAACTGTATCAGCGCCTCGTCAATATCGCCACGATCGGCGGCATCCAGCCCTTGATACAGGGATGCCGCAGCATCTCGAGAGGGAGCATGCTGCCGAGCCATGGGAAAAGGGTCGGCCATGGCCGACCCGGGGCGGGCGGGTGAAATGGCAAAAGGGTCGGTCCCACGGGACAACGGCGCGTCTCGGCGCGCCAGGGGAAAAGGGTCGGTCTTGGCCGACCCAGGGCGGGAGGGCGAAATGGCGGGCGGGTGCAATGGCGACCCAGGGTGGCCGGGTGTAATACCGGCCATTCGGAATCCGGAATCACGATGAAGAAACACCAGAAGGCGCGAGGCCAGTTGCTTCTCAAGAAGCAGAATGTCATCCAGCCGGCCATCCACAGAAGCGGCTCCTAAAATAGTACCGCGCTCGACGTCCAGAAGGTGAGCGTCCAGCCTGAGCGTATCGCCGACGCGCGTGGCACTTCCCAGGAGGATCACGGTAGCGCCGGTCAGCCGCCCGATGCGGACAGCTGTTTTCTCTTCAATCCGTCCCGCCGCCTGGAGCGATTGCTCACGCAGGACCACCTCCAGGCGCTCCCGCTGCACCACCTCGAGACCGGGCGTCTGAGTAAGGTCCGTAATCAACATATCCGCAAGACCCTTGCGCGCCCAGGCGAATTCCCGGAGATGGATGCGGTCTTCGAAGTAGAGCACCGAAATCACCAATGGTTCAGGAAACGGTGTCGCGTTTGCCCCCGAAGCTATGATGGCGGAAGGCTGCGTCATCGAAGACGAATCGGGAACACTAGGGATTGTGCAGCTCAGCAGAACAGGCAGGAACAACGCCGATTGCAACAAGAAGCTTTTAAGATGACTGCCCTTCGTCTGGACACCCATGGCTCTTCTGTTCGCTACCGAACGCTCCGTTGCTGGCGCCTTTGTAGCTCGGCCTGGCGCTGGACGACATAGCGGATAATCTTCTCTCGGTCCTCTTCAGAGATGTCGGTAAACTGAACGACGACCGTGTGTGAGGGGTCAAGACATTCAGGTTCCGGACGTATTTGCATAACCTCTCCGCGGGCCTCTACCACAATAAATGGGGGCAGCACCATGCGGAGGTCAATCAGTTCACCCTCCGTCAGCGGCCGCTCGGGAAGAAAGCGCACCCCGTCCCCGCTCACATTGACGTCCATCAAACGGGCGGCAGACGGCCGAGGCGATTGATGTTCGAGCGTGCGCAAAATGGCGTCCAAGGTCCATTCGATCTTGCTCATCCATTGCACGACGAGCGGATCAAGCTGCAGCGCCTCACCCGTTTCGGGAGAGACCGATAGAGGGATCTGCGCGAAATGCCGAAACGTGTCAGTCGAGTGGCCCAGATCAGTGACCAGCCAGTATTCAAGCAACACGCGGTCATCCACCCGTACGCCTTCGCGGCGATCTTCCGGGAGCCGGCTCAGAGACATGGAATCAAGGTCGCTCATCGCAGGTCGCCCACGGCCTTTTCCGAGAGCGTGATGAGGGGGCTGGGAGTTATCAAGGCGTCAGGCTTGCTGTTCGAAAAGGGGAAGCCCTGAACGGACCGACGTCCCGTAGCTGCGAACCGCGAGGGTGCCCTGTTGAAGTTGTCCAAGTCCGGCGCCTGTCTCATTGAGCCAGGCCGTCAGTCGAGTCTGATTCACGGTCAGTCGTTCCAAGGCCTGCAGGATCAGTTGTTTCAGTTTGGCCGTGGCCTCAGAAGGCGAGGGATCAGCGAGAGCCGACTGAAAAAGCGTTTTCATTTCGGAAGTCAGGGATTCCAGCTGCTCTTTCAAGGAGACGACTTGATCTAAAGCTTTGCGATCAATTATGTCGGCAGCGCGTTCCATCAATATCACAAAACGGTCACAGGCCGCATAGAGTTCCTGATTCGGCATGAGCCCCTCGCCGGTCACTTAAGCCTTCACCTCCAGGCGGATGGCGTCAGTGGTGCCGTTCGCGAGATTCACGGGATTCGCCGCCATCTGTTTCTGTTCCAGGACGGCTCTGGCGGCCCTGGCAACCTCGCTCCAGGCACCCCGTAGCTCAGTCAATAAAATCGTGGCTTCCACCAAGGGTTCGGCGCGATTCTCACGCATCGCTTTCACCAATAGGTCGTGGAGGTAGGCGTACAGGCGACCTAGATTCCCTGCGACGTCGCCCCCGGCTTCCATGTTGAGGGACTGCCGAAGCTCGCCCACGATCGCTTGCGCCTTGCTGATGGCAACGCCCGCGTGCAGCAGATCCTTCTCCTGGAGCCGCTGTCGCCCCTGGGCGATGCGGGCCAGGGCGCCGTCATAGAGCAGCAGGATCAACTGGACCGGGTCAGCATGGCTGACCTGGCTGTGTTGATACTTCGTCGCTGCGGCGTTAGTGGTTCGCATGAAGTTCCTTACGATGGAAGGAAACCGCCCGGCGACGACGTCGTCGATGAGAAGGTCGGTAGCTTGCTAAGTTGATTGGTCAAAAAGTTGCTGGTGGCTTGAAATTTCCCAAGGAGCGTCTCGAGGTTGACGAACTGGGCTCGCAGGCGGTCCCCTTCCTGGGTAATACGGTCGTTGATTTGTGTGATGTTTTTCGAGATGCCATCAATACTTCCCTGTAAGCTCTTTGTCTTGCCAGTGAAGACGCCCGTCAGGGGATCTGTATAGGTGGCGAGAGAACCGACCAGTCGGTCGCCGACTCCACGCGAGACCGCAATGGTGCCGAAGAGCCCGGTCGTGGTGGTTTCCGTGGTTATGCTCAATCCATCTTCGGGAAATCCGGACTGGCTGGTAAGAA
>Ga0070706_100001032_pt1 | contig 30216 bp, 29 predicted proteins | sample KBSK5501metaG_FD_65476 | JGI IMG/M metagenome (GOLD analysis project Ga0070706, IMG submission 65476) | Corn, switchgrass and miscanthus rhizosphere microbial communities from Kellogg Biological Station, Michigan, USA - KBS K5-50-1 metaG | ecosystem: Host-associated > Plants > Roots >... | reverse complement strand
GTCGGCATTCCGATGATGACGCTCGTCGTGTCGTGCGCGTTCGTCTGGGCGGTGGTGGTTCAGAGACTCGCCCGCGGCAACGATCCCATCGCGCCCGGGCCGTCGCGGGCCGCCTGATGCGCATCGTCATCGCCGGTGGCTCCGGGTTTCTCGGTCGGCGCCTCACGGCCGCCTGGCTCGAAGGCGGCCACGAGGTGACCATCCTGACGCGGTCGCCCGAACGGGCCGCCAAGGTCGTTCCGACGACGGCCACGGTTGAGCGATGGAACCCTCCGGTCGTTGACGACCGACTCACGTCGGCACTGCGCGGCGCCGACGCGGTCGTGAATCTCGCCGGTGTCGCGATCGGCGGCCGCCCATGGACAGCGGGACGCAAGCGGGCGATCCTCCGCAGCCGCCTCGAGGCGACCGGCGCAATCGTCGAGGCCTTGGGTCGCCTGCCCGTCGCGGATCGCCCGCCTGTTCTCGTCAACGCATCCGGCATCGACGTCTACGGCAACCGGCCGGACGGCGAGATGACGGAGGAATCGCCGCCGGGCGATTCGTTCCTTGCAACGGTGGTCGTGGCCTGGGAGGAGGCCGCGCGAGCGGCCGCGATGCACGGCGTCCGCGTGGTCTGCGCCCGGACCGCCCTCATCGTCGCTCCGGAGGCGTTGGCGTGGCGGCTCGTGATGCTCCCGTTCCGGCTCTTCGTCGGTGGCCCGCTCGGTTCGGGCCGGCAGCGCTTCACCTGGATCCACGTCGATGACGCCGTCGGTCTCTACGAGCTCGCGGTTCGGGAGGCATCGATCGTCGGACCGATCAACATGGTCGCCCCGGAGGTGCCGACGCAGCGCGAGCTCGCCCGGGCCATCGGCCGGGCGATGCGGCGGCCGGCGGCTTTTCCTGCCCCCGCGATCCTGCTCCGGTTGGTGCTCTGGGGGCAGGCCGACATCGTCCTGCATGGACGCCTCGCGGTTCCGGCGAAGGCGACTGCTGCGGGCTACGAGTTTCGTCACCCGACCGTCGAAGCGGCGCTCCGCGATGTTCTCGCACCTCGGTGAAGATCGCGATCACGGGCGGAACCGGGTTCGTCGGTCGACACGTCGCGACGCGGCTCCGCGCCGACGGGCACGTCGTCGTCTGCCTGGGCCGGGCCGACCGCCTCGAGGGCGCGTTCACGGGTTGCGAGGCCGTCGTCCACTGTGCCGGGATCAACCGCGAGATCGGGTCCCAGACATATCGCGCCGTCCACGTCGAGTACACCCGGCGCGTCGTCGACGAGGCGAGACGAGCGGGCGTCACGCGGATCTCGATGCTGAGCTTCCTCCGCGCCCGGCCAGATTGCGGGTCCGGCTACCACGAGTCGAAATGGGCGGCGGAGGAGATCGTCCGTGGCTCCGGTCTCGGTTGGACGATCCTGAAGGCGGGCGTCATCTACGGCCGCGGCGATCACATGCTCGATCACCTGAGCCACGCCTTCCACACGTTTCCGGTCTTCGGGCTGGTCGGGATGCGGAGCCGTCCGGTCCGACCTGTGGCTGTCGAGGATGTCGCCGGGATCCTGGCCGCGACGGCGAACGACGATCCGCGCCTCTCGCGACGAACCTTCGCTGTGCTCGGACCGGATGAGCTGCTCCTGTCAGACGCGGTCCATAGCGTCGCCGATGTCGTCGGTCGGCGCCCGTGGCTCGTGCCCCTTCCGATCGTCGCTCAACGTCTCATCGCGGCCCTGGCGGAGACGTTGATGATCGTCCCCCTCGTCTCCCGAGCCCAGGTCAGGATCCTCGCCGAGGGGATCGTCGAACCGCTGCCGGCCGCCGACCGACTGCCCGCAGACATGCTGCCTACGACGCGATTCGACGAGGCATCGATCCGGGCCGGGCTCCCCGACCCTGGCGGATTCGCCCGGAGCGACCTGCGCTGGTGTCGCGGTCGAGCGCCGTCGGTGAGGGCGACCGACTAGCCGCGTCGGTCCAGCTCTTCCCGGAGGGCACCGAGGATCTCGAGCTCGACGCGGTCCTTGGGCCGGCCCGCCGCCCGCTTCATCGCCATCAGATCGTCGAGGCCGGCCACGAGCAGCGGAATTCCATACACCGTCGCGGATACGGCGCGCGCGGAAAGCATGGCGAAATCGAGACCGGGGTCCGGGTCGGCCAGGAGGTCAAGGTCGCCAAACCGGGTCGACAAGGTGAACAAACCACCGGCTCGGAGTGTTCGGTCGTCGAGGGGCGGCATGGCCGGCGCGTCGAGCGGAAGCCCGCGGCGGATCGCAGAAACGTCACTCAGGACCGCGGCCAGAGCCCGCAGGCTTTCGGGATCCCGGGCGTAACAGATGTCGAGATCGTCGGTGCTCGACGGCGAACCATGGGCCTGCGCGGCGAGCCCACCGATCACGACGAATCGGACGCCGGCAGACGTGAGCCGACGGAGGAGCTCCGCTGGGTCGAAGCGGGGCAGCTCGCTCATTCGGCCGCCTTCTTGAATTCATGCCAGAACTCGACCATGTTCCGATCGTTCGCGATGCCGAGCTCGAGGCGTTCGCTTGGCGTCAGCTCGATCAGGCGCCGAATGACCGTCCGATCGATCCCGATTCCGAGCCGGGGCATGTGCTCGAGCCCGAAGCCGCAGCCCTCGAGCAGCCGGTCGAGGGTGCCGACCCGCGGGTCGACCTTGCCGGTCTCGATCCGGGCGATCGTCTCCTGCGGGATCCCGACCTTCGAGGCGAGCTCGCGTTGAGTCAGCCGGGCTCGCCCGCGCGCGTTCCGGAGCATCCGGCCTGCCATGGACATCGACGACCTCCTGTGATGACAAGAACATCATCAAGCTGATCTGATCGCCGCGTCAAGGCCCCGCCGTCGCCGGACGCCGTCCGACCTATCCTTGCCGGCATGCCCGTCCTGCGGACCCGCCTCGATCCGGCCAGCCCCGAGACCCGCGCCAACACCGAGGCGATGACCGCCCTCGTCGCGGATCTGCGCGCGCGGCAGTCGACGGTCGCCGACCGCGGCGCCGGCGGCGACGACCGCTCGATCGCCCGCCACCGCGAGCGCGGCAAGCTGCCGGTCCGCGAGCGGATCGACCGCCTCCTGGACCCCGGCGCCCCGTTCCTCGAGCTGAGCCCACTCGCTGCCACGGGCCTCTACGACGACGACGCGCCGGGGGCCGGGATCGTCACCGGGATCGGGAAGGTCGAAGGCACAAGCTGCGTCATCGTCGCCAATGACGCGACGGTCAAGGGCGGAACCTACTACCCGATGACGGTCAAGAAGCACCTTCGGGCCCAGGAGATCGCCCTCGAGAACCGTCTGCCGTGCGTCTATCTCGTCGACAGTGGCGGCGCGTTCCTGCCGCTCCAGGCCGACGTCTTCCCGGACCGCGAGCACTTCGGGCGGATCTTCTACAACCAGGCCCGAATGTCCGGCGCCGGGATTCCGCAAATCGCGCTCGTCATGGGGAGCTCGACCGCCGGCGGGGCCTACGTCCCGGCGATGAGCGACGAGACCGTGATCGTGCGCGGAACCGGCACGATCTTCCTCGGTGGGCCGCCGCTCGTGAAGGCGGCAACCGGCGAGGAGGTCAGCGCCGAGGACCTCGGTGGCGGCGACGTCCACACGGCGGTCTCCGGCGTGGCCGACCACCTCGCCCTCGACGACGAGCACGCGATCGCGCTCGGCCGATCGATCGTCGCGAACCTCAATCGACCGCCGCCCGAGCCGCCGTGGAGCCGGCTCGATCCCGAGCCGCCCGCGGTCGACCCCTGCGGCGGCCCGACCTCGGCCGGCCTGTATGCGGCGGTCTCCGCCGACCCTCGCCGGCCGGTCGAGGTCCGCGAGATCATCGCCCGCGTCATCGACGGGAGCCGCTTCCACGACTTCAAGCCGCGGTACGGCGAGACCCTCGTCACCGGCTTCGCCCACGTCGACGGTTGGCCCGTCGGGATCGTCGCCAACGACGGCATCCTGTTCAGCGCATCGGCGCTGAAGGGCGCCCACTTCGTCGAGCTCTGCGCCCAGCGGAAGATCCCGCTCGTCTTTCTCCAGAACATCACCGGGTTCATGGTCGGCCGCGAGTACGAGGCCGGCGGAATCGCCAAGGACGGGGCGAAGATGGTCACGGCCGTGGCCTGCGCCGAGGTTCCGAAGTTCACGATCCTGATCGGCGGTTCGTTCGGCGCCGGCAACTACGCCATGGCCGGGCGGGCCTATCAGCCCCGCTTCCTCTGGACCTGGCCGAACAGCCGGATCAGCGTCATGGGCGGCGCCCAGGCGGCGCGCGTCCTCTCGACGGTCGGTGGGCCGTTCCCGGACGAGGCCGCCCGCGATGCCTTCGAGGCACCGATCCTCGAGACCTACGAGCGCGAGGGCTCGCCGTACTTCGCGACCGCCCGACTGTGGGACGACGGCGTCATCGACCCGCTCGACACACGACGAGTCCTGTCGCTCGGGATCGAGGCGGCAATGCATGCGCCGATCCCGGACACGCGGTTCGGCGTCTTCCGGATGTGATCCGGCCGGGGCCGGTACCCGGGCCCGCTCGGTAGACTGGCGCCTCCGAGGGAGGAGGCGACGATGGTCACGTTCTGGAGCGAGACGCCCGGCCGCCGCCGGGGCGAGGTGGCCGCCGACATCGCGACGTGGATCTGGGTCGCATTCTGGTCGGTCCTGGCCGTCCGAATCCACGCCGCGATCACGGGCTATGCGGAGGCCGGCCACGCCCTCGAGCGCGGCGGAGTGGCGATCCGCGACGCCGGAGTCCAGGTCGGGTCGTCCCTCGACGGCGTCCCGCTGATCGGTTCGGGCGCCGGCGAGCTCGCCCGACGAGCCTTCGGTGGCGCCAGCGAGCCGTTCGTGTTCGTCGGCGGCGAGTTCGTCGACCTCATCACCCTGATCGCCCGCGTCCTCGCCCTCCTCGTCCTGGCCGTCGCGGTGGTCCCCTGGCTGAGCCGCTACGTGCCGTGGCGGGCGGCGCGCCTCGCCGAGCTCCGATCGGCGACGACCGCGATCCGCAATCGCCCCCGCGGGGTCACGCGCGAGTCGATCGATCGGCTTCTCGCGAGCCGGGCGATCCACCGGATGTCGTGGGACGAGCTCCTCGTCCATAGCCGCGACCCGCTCGGCGAGTTCGCGGCCGGCCGCTACCAGGCGCTTGCCAAGGCCGAGCTCGCATCGGTCGGGCTGCGCCCACAGTGACGATCGAACGAGCAGCGGGGCGGGTGCTCCACGTCAACGTGTCGCCCGGCGGGGTCCCGAAGCTCCCGGTAACCGAGGCGCGGGTGGGGCGTAACGGGCTCGACGGCGACGCCCACGACCACGCAGCCGTCCACGGCGGCCCGCATCGGGCCGTCTGCCTGTTCGCGATCGAGGCGATCGAGCGCGTCCGGGCCGACGGCCACCCCGGCGTCGGGCCGGGCTCGGTCGGGGAGAACCTCACGACCCAGGGCATCGAGCTCGCGCTCCTTCCGATCGGCAGCCGGCTGGCGATCGGCGACGAGGTGGTCCTCGAGATCGCGGGGCCCGCCAATCCATGCGACGTGATCAAGGGCGCATTCGTTGGGGGCAAGTCCGGCCGGATCTCGATCCTGCTCCACCCGGCCGACTCGCGGATGTACGCGCGGGTCGAGCGCGATGGCGTCGTCCGGCCTGGCGACCCGATCCGGGTCCTTCCGGCGCGGCGCGACACGGACGGGGAGGTCCACCGTGAGCTCGACCTCCTCGACAACGTCGAGCGTGAAACGTGGCTCGGACTCTGGCGAGCCGCCGCGGAAGCCGGCTTCGACGTCCGGATCCTCGATCGGGGCGATTGCGTGGCGGCTGCGTCGCCGGATCTGCCCGGCTCGGTCTTCAATCGCGCGTTCGGCATGCGCCAGGTCCCGATCCTGCGGCCGGCCATGGAGGGGCTCTTTCGCGAGGCCGGGACGCCGGGCTGGCTCGTCGTCGGCATCGACGATCCGGAGGTCGCGGGCCGGCAGCTCGATTGGCCGGTGGGTGTCCACGCGGGCCCGATCGAGGACGTCCTCGCCCGGGCCGCCGGCGGGGCGGCGCCGACGATCGATGGACTCGCCATCCGGCAAGTCGACCCGGACGACACCGAGGAGGCCGTCCGCTGGGCCGAGCTGTTCATCGCCGGCTTCGCGATCGATGGACCGATCGCCGACGCCTGGCGCCGTCTCAACCCGATCCTCGTCCGGTCGCGCGGCTACCACCAGTTCATCGCGTCGCTCGACGGGCGGGACATTGCCGCTTCGGCGCTCTTCAACCGCCGCCGAGTCGGGTGGCTCGGTGCCGGGACGGTCCTGCCCGAGGCACGCGGTCGCGGGATCCAGCGGGCCTTGATCGCCGATCGCGTGCGTCGCGCGGCGGAGGCCGGCTCGGCCCGGGTGATGGCCACGGCCGAAGTCGATACAGCTTCGGCGGCCAACCTCGAGCGGTTCGGGATCCGCCGGATCTGGACGCGCGGCCATCTCCGGGTGGAGCCGTCCGGCCGGTAGGATGCGCCGGTGACCGATCTCCTCCGCCTCAAGCGCAGCGGCCCCAACGACGCGATCGCGCGGGTCACGCTCGCTCGTCCCGAGGTCCACAACGCCTTCAATGCGACGCTGATCGCGGAGCTCCGCCAGACGTTCGCCGCGCTCGCCCGCGAAGGCCCGACCGACCTTCGCGTCGTCGTCCTCGCCGGCGACGGGCCGTCGTTCTGTGCCGGCGCCGACATCGACTGGATGCGGGCGGCCATGCGCCTCGACGTCGAGGGCAACGAGCAGGACGCGATGGCGATGGCCGATGCGCTCGAAGCGATCGACACCTGTCCGGTGCCGGTGATCGCCCGGGTCCACGGCCCGGCGCTGGGCGGCGGCTCGGGGCTGTGCGCGGTCGCCGATCTCGTGATCGCGGAGGCGGGCGCGAAGTTCGGCTTCACCGAGACCCGGCTCGGGATCCTGCCGGCGGTGATCTCGCCGTTCGTCATCGCCAAGATCGGCGAGAGCCACGCCCGCGCGTTGTTCCCGGGCGGGCGCCGGTTCGATGCGATCCGGGCCCAGCGAATCGGGCTCGTTCACGAGATCGTCGAAGGGATCGAGGCGCTTGACGCGGCCGTCGACCAGGCCGTTGCGGATGTCCTCGCGTCGGGTCCGACGGCTGTCCGGGCGGCGAAGGCGATCGTCCGCGAGGTCCGCGGTCTCGGGCACGGATCGGCGAAGTGGCACACGGCCCGAGTCATCGCGCGCCAACGCGTCTCGGCCGAGGCGCAGGAAGGGTTCGCGGCATTCACCGACAAGCGCCGTCCTGGCTGGGCGCCCGATCCGGATGGCTGATGGTCCGCCACGGCGGACCGGCTCGATCGCGTGCGTTGGCTGCCGCGGGCTCGTGCCCGACGAGGACGGGCCGGTCCACCGCTACATGACGGCATCGCCCGGCTGCTGGCGGATCTACACCGAGCTCGGCGCCGGGTCGATGCCGCGAGCGGCGCGCTCGGGCCTGACCGTCGACGCCTACGCCGTCACCCACCCCGGCGTCCCCGGCCCCCAATCGACGCCATCGGTCTGGATCCACCTCGTGACCTTGCGCTTGGTCCTCGAGGAGGGCTGGGCGGTCGACCAGGCGGTCCGCCTCCGGCGGGTCGCCGCCGACGCGTTCGATGGCTGGCCGTGGCTCGATCGGCCGGAGGCGATGGGCGAGATCACCGTCGTCGACGTCGGGCGGGCGGTCGAGGCCGGGGACGGGCCGCGCGCGGCGGACCTCGTCGAGGCCTGGATCGACAACGCGTGGGGCGCCTGGTCAACCCATCATGCCGCCGTCCGGGACCGAGCAGACGAGCTCGTCGCCCGGTTCTTCCACGGCTGACGTGGACGCGTTCATCCTGTCGTTCGGCGTCATCTTCCTCGCCGAGCTCGGCGACAAGAGTCAGCTCATGGCACTCGCGTTCGCCACGCGGTATCCAGCGGTGCAGGTGCTGGTCGCGATCTCGATCGCCACCCTGATCGTCCATCTGGGGTCGGTCGTGCTCGGCGCGACGGTGGCGCTGGCATTGCCGACGAACCTGATCGCGATCGTGGCCGGTATCGCGTTCCTCGTCTTTGCCGCGTGGACGCTCCGGGGCGACGAGCTCGGCGAGCGCGATACAGCGCGCGCCCGGGTCGAGACCGCCGGGTCGGTGGTCGTGACCGTCGGCACGGCGTTCTTCCTCGCCGAGCTCGGCGACAAGACGATGCTCGCGACGGTGACGCTCGCGACGAACCACGGCGCGCTCGGAACGTGGCTCGGGTCGACGGCGGGCATGGTCGCGGCGGATGCGCTCGCCATTGGCGTCGGGAGGGTCCTCGGGGCGAGGCTCCCCGAGCGAGCCATCCGGATGGGCGCGACTGTCGCGTTTGTCGTCTTCGGGCTGATCCTGATCTGGCAAGGCATCCGCGGCTGAGCAGCGGTCAAGCCGACGGTTGCGGGCAACCGCCGCGATCGCGACAATCACGACAACGATGACCGATGAGCTGAGCCCGAGCCAGGCCGCAAGCCGGATCGGCGCGACGACGCGATCCGTCCAGCGATGGATCGCCACGGGTCGCCTCCCGGCGAGGCGCGTGGGCGGCCGGTGGCGTGTCGCGTCTGACGCGTTGGACGCGTTCCTGGCGAGCGGACGCATGGAGGTGCCGTCGACGGCGGCGATGGAAGCCCGATCTCCGATCCGCCGACTCTTCATCGCCAACCGCGGCGAGATCGCGGCCCGAATCACCCGCACGTGCGAGTCGCTTGCCATCGCCGCCATCGTCCCGCCAGCCGAGGGGCCGGCGGCGCTCGATCTCCTCGACGTCTCCGCCGTCGTCGGCGCTGCCGCGGCCGCCGGAGCGGACGCCGTCCATCCGGGCTTCGGGTTCCTTGCCGAGAATTCCGCGTTCGCCGAAGCCGTCGAGGCCGCCGGGATTCGCTGGATCGGGCCGCCGCCGGCCGCGATCCGGGCCGTGGGTGACAAGGCCGCCGCCCGCCGGCTCGCGCGGCGGCTCGGCATCCCGACGATCGTCGGCTACGACGACGCGGACCAGTCCGACACGGCTCTGACCCGCGCCGCGCGCCGGATCGGTTATCCGATCCTCGTCAAGCCGGCGGCGGGCGGCGGGGGCAAGGGGATGCGGACGGTCCGGGCCGCCGCCGACCTCGCCACCCAGGTGGCCGGCGCGCGTCGCGAGGCGCACGCGGCCTTCGGCGACGACCGGCTCGTGCTCGAGCGGTTCCTCGAGGGACCCCGCCACGTCGAGGTCCAGGTCCTCTTCGACGCGCAGGGTCGCGGCGTCCACCTCGGCGAGCGCGACTGCTCTCTCCAGCGTCGCCACCAGAAGGTCCTCGAGGAGAGCCCGTCGCCTGCTGTCCGCACGGCCACTCGCCGGCGCCTGACCGAGGCCGCCCTCGCCCTGGCTGGCGAGGTCGGCTACGTCAGCGCCGGGACGTGCGAGTTTCTCCTCGACGACGCGGGCGAGGTCTTCTTCCTCGAGATGAACACCCGCCTCCAGGTTGAGCACCCGGTGACCGAGCTCGTCACCGGCCGCGATCTCGTCGCCGACCAGATCCGGATTGCCGCCGGCGAGCCGCTCGGGTTCAGCCAGGCCGACGTCAGGTACAACGGCCACGCCATCGAGGTCCGCCTCTATGCCGAGGATGCCGAGGCCTGGTTCCTGCCGGCCACCGGATCGATCCTCGACGTTCGCTGGCCGAGCGGGGACGGCGTCCGCGTCGACGCCGGGATCGCGGCCGGCGATGCGGTGACTGACCGGTTCGATCCGATGCTGGCCAAGATCGTCGCCCACGGCGCGGACCGTCGCGAAGCGCTCGAGCGGCTGACGCTGGCGCTCGACGAGACCGTCGTGCTCGGGCTGACGACGAACCTCCGATTCCTCCGCTGGCTCGTCCGCCGCCAGGAGGTGACCCGCGGCCAGGCCCGGATCGATACGCTCGACGCGATCTGGCAGCCGAATGCCGACGATGCGGCCACGGCTGCCGCGATCCCCGCCGCAGCGTGGGGCGAGGCAGCCCGGCTCCTCGGCGCCGGCGGGTGGCGGCTCAACGGTCCGGCCCGGGCGCGACTCGTCGCGGACGACGGCACGGAATCCTGGGTCGCCGTGACCTCGCTGCCGGCGGAACCGCCGATCGCGGCGATCCGGGACGGCGGCAGCGTCCACCTCGACGTCGACGGGCGGTCGATCGCGTTCCGGCCGGCGGCTCCGCCGGACGTCGATCGCGCCGCGCGAGCTGCGGCGGCGCATGCCCACGGCGGCGGTCCCGCCGAGGTCTCGGCCCCGATGCCGGGCTCCGTCCTGTCGATCCATGCCGCCGAGGGCGACGTCGTCGCCTCCGGCGATCCGATCGTGACGCTGGAGGCGATGAAGATGGAGCACGTCGTCGTGGCGCCGCGCGCGGGTCACGTCACGCAGCTCGCGGTCCGGATCGGCGACCAGGTGATCCGCGGGCAGACCGTGGCAACGATCGGGGAGTAGCCCGAGAGGCGGCGGGCCGGACGCGCTACGCTCTGCGGCACAGGAGGATCGATGGCCAAGGACAAGAAGAAGGACCGCGCGCAGTCGAAGGCGAAGAAGGAACCCGGCAAGCGCAAGGCGATCGCGGCCGCAGCCGCCGGCGGCTCCGTCGACACGCCCACGCGTGGCGAGGACCACCCGGCGAAGGCCGCTGCTCGTCCGGCCCGCGTGGCCGCGCCCGAGCGCGCGCTCAAGCCCGCGCCCGAGCCCGTGCCCGATCCCGCGGGTGGCGCGCGCCAGGCCGCCCAGGTCCGCGGTCGTCCGGCCCGAGTCGCCGCGGCCGAGCCCAAGGCCGCCTCCACGGGCACCACACACACGGCGCCGAAAGCCCGCGTCCGTCCGGCCCGCGTCGCCGCGGTCGAGCCGATGGCGGGCGAGCACCACGCGGCCAAGGCCCATGGTCGTCCGACCCAGGTCGACATGAGCCTCCCCGGCACGCGACCCGAGCTCCTCGCCCTCCACGCCGCCGCCCGGGCACGGCGGAACGCGGCGGCGCTGGACAGCCCAGATTTTCGAGCCGCCGTCATGGACCTCGAGCGGATCGAGATCCGGATCGCGGCCGTCGATCGCGCGGCGGACCCGCCGCTCGGCTGATCCCGGGTTCGTGACGGGCGCTCATCCGTGACCGCGCTTCCGACGTCGCCTCGGCTCGCCATCGGCGATCGCGTCCGGATCTACGAGGTCGGACCGCGCGACGGGCTGCAGAACGAGGCTCGCCCGATTGCGCTCACGACGAAGCTCCGGTATCTCGAGCTTCTCGCCGACGCCGGCCTGCGCGAGATCGAGGCGACGTCATTCGTCGCGCCGAGCGCCATCCCCCAGCTCGCCGATGCCGCCGAGCTGATGGCGTCGCTCCCCCGCCGGGCGGGTGTCCGGTACCCGGTCCTCGTTCCGAACGTCCGCGGCCTGGCGCGGGCCGAGGCCGCGGGTGCCGCTGCGATCGCGGTGTTCACCGCGGCGAGCGACGCGTTCACGACCCGCAACATCCGGATGACGGTCGCCGAGTCGCTCGACGCGTTCGCGCCCGTCCTCGCCCGCGCGACCGAGCTCGGCTGGTGGCGACGCGGCTATGTCTCGACCGCCTTCGGCTGCCCATACTCGGGCGCGGTGGATCCGGCCAGGGCCGTGGACGTCGCGCTGCGTCTCCTCGAGCTCGGCGTGGACGAGGTGTGCTTCGGGGACACGATCGGCGTCGGCGTTCCGCCACAGGTCCGGGACCTGACGTCGCGGGCCGTCGACGCGGGCATCCCCCTCGAGCGGATCGCGTACCACTTCCACGACACCCGGGGCACGGCGCTCGCCAACGTCGCCGCCGGGCTGTCCGTCGGGATCCGCTGCTTCGACGCATCGACCGGCGGCACCGGCGGGTGCCCGTACGCGCCTGGGGCGGCGGGCAATCTCGCGACGGAGGACCTCGTCTACCTCCTCGACGGCATCGGACTCGAGCACGGCGCGTCGCTCGACGCGGTCCTTGCCGCAGCGCGGTTCATTGCCGACGCGCTCGGCAAGCCGCTGACCACGAAGGTCGGTCAGGCCGGCGGCTGGGACCCGCGGACCGGCCTCGCGAGAGGCCGCGGCTGATCCGAGGACGAGGCCTCGTATGAACGTCCGAGCACGCGGCGCCGTTCTTGGTATGGTGCGCCCACAATGAACGGAGTCGTGCTCGTCCTCAACCAGAATTACGAGCCGTTGAACGTCTGCAATTTGCCGCGCGCGTTCCGCCTCGTGTTCGGCGAGAAGGCCGAGGTCATTGAGTACGACCACCAGATCATCCATACGCCGCGCGCGGAGTACCACGCGCCGTCGGTGATCCGGCTCCAGTACCAGGTGCGCCGGCCCCGGCCGCGGGTCAAGCTGAGCCGGCGCGAGGTCTTTGCCCGCGACCGCCACACGTGCCAGTACTGCGGTCGCCAGGGCCACGACCTGACCCTGGACCACATCATGCCGCGCCATCGCGGCGGCGGGCACACCTGGGAGAACCTGGTCACCGCATGCAAGGCATGCAACCACCGCAAGGGCGGCAAGACGCTCGAGGAGGCCCGCTTCCGGCTGAATCGCCCGCCGTTCGAGCCGCGCAGCGACGTCTACTCGATGTTCACGCCCTATCTCGTCGACGAGCACAACGAGGCCTGGCGGACCTACCTGTTCCTCGGCCGGAACTGAGCGACCCTGTGACGCGCGGCAGGGCCGACGCGCCCGAATCCCGGCTCGCCTCGGCGGTCCCCGAGTCCGTCGTTGAGCTCCTCCGCCGGCTCTGGGCAGCCGGTTTCGCCGGTTACGTCGTCGGCGGGGCGCTTCGCGACGTGATCGGTGGGCGGGTGCCGGCGTCCGGCGAACCTCTCGACTGGGACCTGACGACGTCCGCGCTGCCGGACGAGACCGCCGGGCTGTTCGAGGACGCGGCCTACGAAAACCGTTTCGGTACCGTCGCGGTCCATCGCGACGGGATCGAGTACCAGATCACCACGCTGCGCACCGACCACGACTACGCCGACTTCCGCCGGCCTCATCGGGTCGAGTTCGGGACGTCGATCGCCGCAGACCTGGCGCGGCGCGACTTCACGATGAACGCGCTGGCCTGGGGGGCCGAGCCTGGCGACGCCCCGCGGACCCGGCTGCTCGACCCGTACGACGGGATCGCCGACATCGAGGCCGGCCTGATTCGCGCCGTCGGCGAGCCGCGAAAGCGGTTCGAGGAGGACGCGCTCCGGATCGTCCGGGCGATCCGGTTCGTCGCGCAGCTCGGGTGGATGATCGAGCCCGAGACGCTTGCCGCGATCCGGGAGACGGCGCCGCTGGTCGCCCACCTGTCCGGCGAGCGGATCGCCGGCGAGCTCGAGAAGATCCTGGGCGTCGAGCATCCGTCGGTCGGGCTTCGCCTGTTGGCGGACACGGGCGTCCTGGCAGCAATCTCCCTCGACCTCGCCGCGCAGCTTGGTGTCGCCCAGAACAAGGTTCCAGGTGAGGATCTCTGGGATCACACGCTTCGGACCGTCGATGCCTCGACGAACCAAACGATCGTTCGTTTGGCTGCCTTGGTCCACGATATCGGCAAGCCGGCCACCGCGGCAGACGGCCATTTCTATCATCACGATGTCGTTGGTGCGGATCTCGCCGACGCGCTCCTCGACCGGCTCCACGTGCCGACCCCGACCCGGACGCGGGTCGTCCATCTCGTCCGCCAGCATATGTTTCGCTACGACCCGAGCTGGGGGGACCCCGCGATCCGGCGCTTCCTGGCCAAGGTGGGCCCCGACGCGATCGACCAGCTATTCGCCCTCCGGGAGGCGGACAACGTCGGCAGCGGAATCGCGCGCGACGCCGACGACCTCACCGGACTTCGGGCCCGAATCGCAGCGGAGCTCGAGGCCGGGCCCATCCTGGACCGATCGGCGCTCGCGATCGACGGCTCGGACCTCATGGCCGAGCTCGGCATCGGCGAAGGCCCCGAGCTCGGGCGCCTGCTCGCCGCGCTGTTCGACCGGGTCGTCGAGAATCCACGCCTCAACGATCGCGCCCAGCTGCTGGTTCTCGCCCGGACCCTTGTGGCTCGGACCGGGTCGGCGAGCCAGCCAAGCCAGGTGAGGCAGGCCCGCGAGGAGCAGCCCTGGGCGGAGGGGCTGCCGACAGCTGAGGAGCCCGCTGCGGAGCTGTCGGTCCAGCTGTGGGCGGTTCGCGAATGGCTCTCGCAGGACGTGGACGGCACGCTGGCCCGGCTCGCGAGACTGGGTTTCCGGCAGGTCGAGCCATTCGAGCTCCTGACGTTTCGCGTGGACTTGCGCGACGGGCTGGCCCACCACGGCCTTGCCGCACCGACCGCCCATGTCGGGTTGTTCGACGCGGATCTCGACGAGGTCTTCGACGCGGCGACCGAGCTCGGGATCGGGACCTTGATCCAGCCCTGGGTGGACCCGGCCCGCTGGCGGTCCGAGGCGGGCGTCCGGGCGGTCGCGTCCGAGCTCAACGCCATTGCCGAACGAGCCGCGGCCCGAGGCCTGCGGGTCGGCTACCACAACCACCACTTCGAGCTCGAGTCGAGGATCGGCGGTCGCCATGCCCTCGAGGCGTTCGCCGACCTCACCGCCCCGGAGGTCATCTTCGAGGTCGACACCTACTGGGCGTACGCGGGCGGGGCGAACGTTCCGGCCCTCCTCGAACGCCTCGGCGAACGCGTGATCGCGATCCACGTCAAGGATGGCGACGGCAGCCTCGACCCGGCCCGGCAGGTCGCCATCGGCTCTGGATCCCTGCCGATCCGGGACATCGTCGCTGCCGCGCCGGCCGCCCTCCGCGTGGTCGAGCTGGACGCCACCGAAGGCGACATGTTCGAGGCCATCCGTGCCAGTCGCTCGTTCCTCCTCGGCCGGACCGAGCCGCTGTGAGGCGGACAGGCCCGGTCGGCGTCGGGATCGTCGGCGCCGGGGTCATCAGTGAGACCTACATCCGGAACCTCGCGAGCTTCGCCGATACCCGGGTCCTCGCCATCGGCGACCTCCGGCCCGAGGTCGCGCTGACGAAGGCCGCCCAGCATCAGATCGGCCTGGCGGGCAACGTCGACGTCGTCCTGGATCATCCGGACATCGAGATCGTCGTGAACCTGACGATCCCCGCGGCTCACGGGGAGGTGGCCGGACGCGCGCTCGCGGCCGGCAAGCACGTCTGGAACGAGAAGCCACTGGCGCTCGATCGAACGAGCGGCAGGGCCATTCTCGACGCTGCGGCAGCCGCCGAGCTGCGGGTCGGGTGCGCGCCCGACACGTTCCTCGGCGCCGGCCTGCAGGCCGCCCGACGACTGATCGAAGCGGAGGCGATCGGCGAGCCGCTGACGGCCCTCGCCCTGCTCCAGTCGCCCGGCCCGGACGCCTGGCACCCGAATCCGGCGTTCCTCTTCCAGGCCGGCGGCGGCCCGCTGTTCGACATCGGCCCGTACTACCTCACCGCCCTCGTCCAGACTTTCGGTCCGGTCGGCTCCGTCGCCGCGGTCGACTCGACCGCGCGCAGCCGTCGGACGATCGGGTCGGGACCGAACACCGGCGGCGTCTTCGACGTGACCGTGCCGAGCCATGTCGGGGCGCTGATCCGGTTCGTTGGCGGGCAGTCGGCCCAGGCGATCTTCTCGTTCGACTCGGCCCTGCCACGGACCCTCCTCGAGGTCACGGGCCGCGATGCGACGATGATCCTGCCCGATCCGAATGTCTTCGACGGCGACGTCCAGGTCCGCCGCCGCGGCTCGACGACGACGGAGCTCATGGCGCGCACGGAAGCCCGATCGACGCGTGGGACCGGCGTCCTCGACCTGGCCCGAGCGATCCGTGAGGACCGGCCGCATCGGGCCGATGGCGCCCTTGCGTACCACGTCCTCGACGTGATGGTGGCGATCGGCGAGTCGGCCGGATCGGGGGAGTTCGTCGCGGTCGAGAGCACGGTGGCGCCCGCCCAACCACTGCCCGAGGATTGGGATCCGCTCGCCGCCACGGTCTAGGGCGGGTGCCGGGCTCGGGTCGATTCGGCGCCTCGCAGCGGCGGGCTCGTCATCTGGGCGATGATCAGCCGATGATCGAACTGATGCTCGAGGCCGAGCGGGCGATGGGGATTGGCCTGATCGACAATGCCGAACGCCTGTATCGCCAGGTCGTGGCGATCGATCCGAAGAATTCGATCGCGATGACGGGCCTCGCCCGCGTCGCCCTCGAGCGCGGCGACCAGAGCGGCGCGTACACGCTCGCGCGCCGGGCGCTCGCCCTCGACCCGGACAACCCGATCGCGAGCCACCTCGCGATGCGGATGGCCGAGCAGATGCGGAATCGCGGGGAGCACGTGCCGGGCGATCCCGCGGCGCCGGAGATACGCCCGTCCCCCGTTCCGGCCGAGCCGGCCGGGCCGGTCGGAGCTCACGCCTCACAACCGGAGCCTGCCCGACCCGGTCTGGTCGGTCGCCTGTTCCGGCGCGGCCGGTGACGCCCCGGTCGCCGCTCATGGCCTCGCCGGTCCCCCCGCGGAGGTCTCGATGCGCATCCTGGTGACCGGCGGGGCCGGCTATGTCGGCTCGGTCTCGGTCGAGCGGCTCATCGAGGCCGGCCACGAGGTCGTCGTCCTCGATGATCTGAGCACCGGCCACCGCGAGTCCGTGCCCGCCGCCATCTCGCTCGAGGTCGGCAGCTACGGCGATGCCGACCTGATCGCACGCCTCCTCGAGCGCGCCCGGATCGACGCGATCCTCCACTGCGCCGCCCGGTCCCTCGTCGGCGAGTCCGTGCGGGATCCGTCCCGCTACTACCGGGACAACGTCGCAGGTGGGATCGTCCTCCTCGAGGCCGCCCGTCAAGCGAGCGTCGGGCGGATCGTCATCAGCTCGACCGCCGCGGTCTACGGCATCCCGGAGGCGACGCCGATCCGCGAGGACGCGGCCCTTCGCCCGATCAATCCGTACGGCGAGACGAAGCGGGCGTTCGAGAGCGCGGTCCGGTTCTACGGCGAGGCCTATGGCCTTCGGAGCGTGTCGCTCCGCTATTTCAACGTCGCCGGCGCGACCGAGCTGAACGGCGAGCTCCACGGACCCGAGACCCACCTCATCCCGAACATCCTCCGGGCGGCCGAGACGGGCGCGCCGATCACCCTCTTCGGCGACGACTATCCGACCCCCGACGGGACGTGCGTCCGCGACTACATCCACGTCGCCGATCTCGCCGACGCCCACCTGGCGGCGCTCGAGGCGACGGCGCCGGACGACCCGCGGACCGACACGGCCCAGGTCTGCAACCTGGGGATCGGGGCGGGGTTCAGCGTCCGCCAGGTGGTCGACGCCGCCGCGGCGGTCGTTGGCCGGCCGATCCCCGAGACGATCGGCCCGCGACGGGCCGGGGATCCGCCCGTCCTCGTCGCGGCGCCGGATCGGGCCCACACCGTCCTGGGCTGGACGGCCGCGCGGCCGGACCTCGAGGCGATGATCGACTCGGCCTGGACCTGGCGACGAACCCACCTCGACGCGGCCGGGGCCCGGATCGGCTGACCGGCAGCCGATCCATCGGATGGGTCGCGGCGCGCCATGGCCGCATTGCCCTGAAATCGTCGGCGTTGCCCGAAGCGATCTCGCAAGGCCAACCGCTATCATCGGTCGATGATCGCGTCGGATGCCGCGTCGGCGGCCGCGAATTGGCGGCCACAGCAGTTCGGCGACAAGCGGGCGGCCTCGATCGTCGACCCGATCATCGAACCGCTCTGGACGGGACCGCGGATCCTGGCCCTTGTCGACGGCGCCACCGTCGCGCTGACGGACGAGGACGGCACGCCGATCGAGAACTACCCCGAGGTCGAGGACGCCATTCGCGAATCGGCCGGGGGCGCCACCGTCCTGCTCGAGGGCTACCTGACCGCGGAGCCGATCCAGGCCCCGGAGGAGGTCGCGGTACCCGAGCTGGTCACGACGCCGAAGCGCGCAGAGCTCGTGACGCAGATGATCCTCGGCTCGCACGGCGACCGGCGAGATCGCTACGCTCGACAGCAGGAGGAGGATCGGCTCCGAACAGTCGACGGAGCAAGCGACCGGGTGGCGTTCGTCGCGGTCGACCTGCTGTGGCTTGACCGAGACTCGCTCTGCGACGTGCCGCTGCTCGAGCGAAAGCGGATCCTCGAGTCGGTCCTGCCCGAGAGCGACCTCGTCCGCGTCGGCATCCACGTCAAGCCGCCGGTCGACCCGTGGCTCGGATCGTGGCGCTCATTCGGCTTCCGCAGGCTCGCCTACAAGGCGGCGAACAGCCGCTATGTGCCGGGCGAGAAGAACCAGGAGTGGGCCACGGCGGCGATCCCGCAGCGCTGACGCTTGCGGTCGGCTGCCGCGTGTCTGCGAGAGCGAGCTAGCGGCCGGCCCACCGAGGTCCGAGGAGGAGCCCCGCGACTCCATCGGCCCGAGGTCGCTCCGCGACGCCATCGGCCCGAGGTCGCAACGCCGCCATGGTCGTTCCGCCGCGACAGCCCGCGATCAGTGGTAGGGTCAGGCCGTGCCCGCACAAGGACTGACGCCGGCCATTCGCGACCAGATTGCCCGATTGGGCCACGCGGACATCATGGTCGGCATCCCCAGCTTCAAGAACGCCGCCACGATCGGCTACGTCGTGCGCGCCGCCCAGGCCGGTCTCGTCCAGTACTTCCCGGATCTTCGGCCGGTCCTGATCAACAGCGACGCAGGCTCGCCCGACGGCACCGCCCGGGTCGTCATCGATACCGAGCCGCCCGACTACATCGAGCAGATCCTCCTCGTCCGGCCGAAGAACAGGCTGTCGCGGGTCAGCCTGACCTATCCCGAGATCGATGGTGTCGGCGGCAAAGGAGCCGCCCTCCGGACGATCTTCGAGATCGCGGCCGCGCTCGAGGTCCAGGCGCTCGTCGTCGTCGACAGTGACCTGCGCTCGATCATCCCGGAGTGGATCGAGCTCCTGGCCGGGCCGATCATCAAGGGGGGCTACGACTACGTGGCGCCCCTCTACGCCCGCTACAAGTACGACGGCACGATCACGAACACCGTCACCTATCCGCTGACCCGGGCCCTCTACGGCAACCGGATCCGCCAGCCGATCGGTGGCGACTTCGGGGTCAGCGGCGACCTCGTCAAGCACTACCTGACGCTCGACGACTGGTCCGATGACATCAGCAAGTTCGGCATCGACATCTGGATGACGACGTCGGCTCTGACCGGCGGGTTCGCGGTCTGCCAGGCCCGGCTCGGGGCCAAGGTCCACGACCCGAAGGATCCGGGCTCGGATCTCGGTCCGATGTTCCGCCAGGTCGTCGGGACGATCCTCCGGCTCGCCGCCACGCACCCCGACAACTGGCTGGCGATCCGCGGCAGCCACGACATTCCGGCCTACGGCTTCGAGCGGATCATCGACCCGCCGCCACTCGAGGTAAACACGCTGCGCCTCCTGACCGAGTTCCACGGCGGCTCGTTGACCCTCGCCGATACCTGGGGGCGGATGTTCGCACCGCAGAACCTCGACACCGTGCTGGTGCTGGCCCGCGAGGCCGGCAAGCTCGTCGACGCGGCGCGGGCGCGGCTGGGGATCGCGGGCGAGGGTTCCTCGACGAGCGTCACGACGGTCGAGATGGCCGACGCCCTCGCGGCATTCCATTTCCCGGACGATCTCTGGGCGCGCCTGATCTACGACCTGGTCATCTGCGCCCGCTCCGAAGAGCCGCCAATCGAGAACCTCGTCGCAGCGCTCGTCCCGGTCTACTTCGGGCGAGTCGGCAGCTTCATCATCGAGAACCGCCACCAGACGACCGACGAGGCCGAGGACCGGGTCGAGCGGCAGGCCCGCCAGTTCGAGCTCCTCAAGCCGTACCTCGTCGAGCGCTGGAACGCGTCGGTCGCCGCCGCCGGCGGCTCGGCCCCCGTGGCGTCGGCGAACGGCGCCTCGGCCTCGGCTGCCAAGCCTGGCCGGCGGGCGCCCGCCGCCACCACTCGATGAGTGGCGCGGCTCGCGGCCCGCTGCCGGCCCGGATCCTCATCCCCGTCGCCAATCCGGCCACGGCCGAGGAGCTGATCCGGCTCGGAGCCGCGCTCCTCGACGCACGGGCCGGGGAGCTCACGGCTCTCGGGATCGTCGAGGTGCCCGAAGGCATGCCGCTGAGCGAAGGCGCGACGCGGGCTCGGCACGCCCGCCGGCTTCTCCAGCGCGTCCTCGACTTCGCCCCCGACGGCACCACGATCCACCCGATCGTCCGGATCGGCCGGCACGCCGCGGAAGGGATCATCGAAGCGTCCGCCGAACAGGAGGCCGACCTGATCATCTTCGGCTGGGGCGGCAAGGCACCGGCCGGTCGCGAGGGCGGCTCCGTCATCTCGCCGACGATCGACGAAGTGGTTCGCGACGCACCGGCCGACATCGCCGTCGTCAAGCAGCGTGGCAGCAAGGACATCCGGCGCATCGTCGTGCCGGTCCGCGGCGGCCCGCACGCGGAGCTCGCGGTCCGCTACGCCGACGCGATCGCCCGCCGGACGGACGCGACCGTGACGGTCCTCCATTTCGTCCCCCCGGGAATCACACTCGCCGTCCGTGCCCAGGCCGAGCACGCCCTCGCCCAATTCGTTCGACAGCACCTCAAAGGCCGCGGCGAAGCGGTCGTCCGAGAGGCGGCGAACGTCCGTAACGCGATCCTCAAGGAGGCCGAGCGGGCCGACCTCGTCGTCATGGGCGCGTCGGCCCAGCCGGCCGGTACGGACGGCGATACGTACCTCTTCGGCGCCCTGCCCGAGGCGATCGCGACGCGCGCCCGACCGTCGGTCGTCGTCGTCAAGACCCGCGAGGTGATCGGCCGGGCGATCTTCGAGCAGCTCGCGTCGCACGCGGAGACCCTGGCCGCCGCGGACCGCGCCGCCGAAGAGGCCCGCGCCGTGCCAGTCCGCGTCGAGCGCTGGTTCGGCGAGTCGAACTTCCACCATGCCGAGTTCGCCGATCTCCGCCGCCTCGTCCAGCTCAAGGAGAAGCAGGGCGTCACGGTCGCGCTCGTCCTGCCCACGCTCAACGAGGAAGAGACGATCGGGCCGATCGTCCGCCGGGCGATGCGCGAGATGATGGGCCGGGTCCCCCTCATCGACGAGATCCTCGTCATCGACTCCTCGTCGACCGATCGGACCCGCGAGATCGCCGAGGCCGAGGGCGCCCGGGTCATCCAGCATCCGGACATCCTGTCGCGCTACGGCTCGTTCACGGGCAAGGGCGAGGCGCTCTGGAAGTCGGTCTACGAGACGAGCGGCGACATCATCGTGTGGGCCGACACGGACGTCCGGAACTGGCACCCGCGGATGGTCTACGGAACGCTCGGCCCGCTCCTCCACGAGCCGCGCCTGCAGTATGTCAAGGGCTACTACCAGCGTCCGATCGTCGAAGGCGGGATTCTCAAGGAGGGCGGCGGCGGCCGAGTCACGGAGCTCGTGGCCCGACCCCTGATCAACCTCTTCTACCCGGAGCTGTCGGGCATGATCCAGCCGCTGGCGGGCGAATACGCGGGCCGCCGATCTCTCCTCGAGTCGATCCCGTTCTTCACCGGCTACGCGGTCGAGATCGGGCACCTCATCGACGCCGCGGAGCGGGTCGGGATCGAGGGGCTCGGCCAGGTCGACCTCGAGCGGCGCGTTCATCGCAACCAGGAGCTCGAGGGGCTGTCGCGGATGTCCTTCGTCATCCTCCAGGCCGTGATGAAGCGCCTCGAGGAGCGGCGCAAGACGCGGCTGTTCGCCGAGATGGGCTCGACGATGAAGCTGCCGCGGTCGGGCCGTGGCCGGCTGTCGCTCGAGGTCATCGAGCTCGCCGACCAGGAGCGGCCGCCGATGATCCGGATCCCCGAGTATCTCGAGCGGCGACGGGGGACCGCCGGCTCGAACGGGACGTCGGGCCGTGGGGCCGCCAGCGTGCACTCGGACGAGCTCGAACCCGCCCGGCGGTGACCGCAGCCGCTCCCGGTCTGCGACCGACGATGCCCGAGGGTGATGCCGTGCACCCGATCGTCGTCCTGGCCGCGCCCGATTCGTTCAAGGGGTCGCTGACTTCGGTGGACGTCGCGCGGGCACTGGCCGCCGGCTGGGCACGGGCCCGGCCGCGCGACGAGATCCTGCTGGCGCCCCTCGCCGACGGTGGCGAGGGCACGACCGTCGCGATCGAGGCGGCCGGCGGCTGGGACTGGCGGGTGGCGGACGCCACGGATCCGATCGGACGGGCGATCTCGGCCCGCTGGCTGCAATCGACGGATGGGACGCGTGCCTTCGTGGAGCTGGCCGCGGCATCGGGCCTCTCGCGACTGGCTCCGGACGAGCTCGACCCGCTCGGCGCGACGACCCGAGGGACAGGCGAGCTGCTGATGGCAGCCCTCGATGCCGGGGTGCGCGACATCACCCTCGGGATCGGCGGCAGCGCCACCAACGATGGCGGTGCCGGGATCCTCAGGGCGTTGGGCGCGGTGGTGTCGCCGGCCGACGCGGATCCGGCGGTGGTCGACCTGGCCGGCCTCGAGCCGCGGCTCGCGGAGACGCGTCTAAAGATCGCCTGCGACGTCTCGAATCCACTCCTCGGACCGCGTGGAGCCGCCGCAACCTATGGGCCACAGAAGGGCGCCACACCGGAGGACGTCGCGGAGCTCGACCGCCGCCTCGGTCGGTTCGCCGACGCGCTCGAGGGCGCGGCCGAACGCAGCGAGCGCGACACGCCGGGAGCGGGTGCAGCGGGCGGCACCGGGTTCGGCCTCCTCTGCCTGCGCGACCGGCTCGCGTCGCTCGACCTCGTGCCCGGGATCGACGTCGTCATGGCCGCTGCCGACTTCGACGGCAAGCTGGCCCGGGCCTCGATCGTGATCACCGGCGAGGGCCGGATCGACGCCCAGACCGCGTTCGGGAAGACGGCTCTGGGTGTCGCCCGGCGGGCGGCCGCGGCGAGGGTCGCGTGCATCGCCGTCGGCGGAGGCGTCGAGCCCGGCGGGATCGACGCGCTGCGCCCGTTCGACGCCGTCGTCGTTCCGGTCGTCGAGCGGCCGCAGACGGTGGACGAGGCGATGGCCGCCGGCATCGAGCCCCTCGAGCGCTGCGGCGAGCGGATCGCGCGACTGGTCGACCTCGGCCGCGGGCTTGGGGCATCATCCGGCGCGTGAGCCCGACTCGACCGACCGACACGAAGGCGACGACGAGGCCGACCGCCAAGCCGAAGGCGACCGCGAAGCCGAAGCGGAAGAAGCGTGCCAAGCCGGATCCGGCAATTGCCTGGGCGAAGCGGATCGCCCGGACCCGGCCGCGCCTGCTCGAGGACTCGCTCGACGCGCTCCGCGATCTCTACGGGCCCCAGGTCTGGCGGCGACGCCTCGACCCGACCTCTGAGCTGATCCTCACGATCCTGACCCAGAACAGCGCCGACATCAACGCCGAGAAGGCGTTCGTCGCCCTGCGCGCCGCGTATCCGTCGGGCCTCGCCGTCGAGATCCACGAACCGGGCGCCGGCTGGGGCGGCGAGGGCCTGCCGCCGGGTGCGCCGCCCGACTGGGACGCCGTCGAGAACGCCCCGCTACCGGAGCTGATCGACGTCATCCGGCCCGGCGGCCTCGCGCCGACCAAGGCGCCCCGTCTCCAGGCGACGCTGCGCCGGATCCGCGAGGAGCGCGGCGACCACTCGCTCGAGTTCCTCGGCGAGATGGCGCCGATCGCCGCCCGCGACTGGCTCACGACGATTCCCGGGATCGGCAAGAAGACCGCCTCGGTGCTGCTCCTCTTCTGCTTCAACCAGCCGCTGATGCCCGTCGACCGCCACGTCGAACGGGTGGCGAAGCGGATCGGCCTCCTGCCTGCCAAGGCCACGCCCGACCTCGCCCACGACCAGTTCATCGCGATGCTCGCCGGCGCGCCGGAGCGGAGCTACGAGACCCACGTCCTGCTGATCCACCATGGCCGCGAGATCTGCCACGCCCGCAACCCGAAGCACGACCTGTGCCCGATCCGCGGCCGCTGCCGCTTCGTCGACCCGAAGGCGCCCTGACGATCACTGCGGAGCCGGTGCTGTTCAGGAGCGTGTCGACGAGGTTGTTGGGAAGGACATAGAACGTGAACGAAGCCTACGGCTCGTACACGGCGGACTGTCGGACTCGTGGGAGGCGTATTACCAGTCTGTCCGCCGCTGCTGGCGGTTCGGTCAGACGCGCCCGGTGGTGAGGCATCTCAAAGCAGTACGCCCGCCATCGTTGATCTGAGCCCTGATCGATTGTCAATGAACGAACTGAAGCACAAGGGCATCTCGGACCGGAAACGACCCCGATGCGCTCACGCCCGCGTTCATTCGGCTGGGTCTGATCCAGCTGAGGATCGTCTGACAACGCGTTTGAGAGTGAACTGCCTCACGGCGTCGATGTAGTCCTCGTACGGCGAGGCGGACCGGCGGCCATCGATCACCGCAGATCGGAGCCAGGTCGATCGACGTGATCGAGGGTCGATCATTGCAACGAATCGGGTGGCACTGGGTTCAGCGGCCTCGTCGATCACGGCCCTGAGCTCGGTCGCTCTACCGGGAAAGCCTTGTTTGAAGGCCGTCCTGCTGATGGAGATCGAAATGTCATTCTGTCTTGACTGGAGGACGAGCAACGCGGATCCCGTCCGGATGGGCCGCCAACCGAATTGGCGTGCCGCACGTATTGCCTCTCGTTGATACCAGTTCAATGTCCGCTCGATTGCTCCGAAATCGCGGATCTCGGTTTTGATCTCGATCACGAGGAGCAGGCCCAACCGTGGATTGAAGGCCAGAATGTCGATCCAACCGTGCGCTCGACCATCGCCGATCTCGACCTCGCGCTGAACGAGCCAACCCGCAGCTTCGAGCCGGTTGGCAGCGTGAACAGCGCACCGGGCGTGCACGAGGTCGTGCTGCCGTTCGCTGAGAGCAGTGGTGGGCTCGATGCCAAGCCAGTACCGGACCCCCAGGACTGAAAAGAGCCGATCGACCTCGGATACGCGCAAGGTACGGATACGGCGCCGCTCCAGCGATGAAATTCGAGACTGCGAAACCCCGGACCTGCGACTGAGTTCGCGCTGGCTCCAACCGAACCGCGACCGGGAGTCGCGGACCGTCGAGACGATGATGTCCATCAGTCGTTGCTCGGAATCGCTGCGCCTCATTTCGGTGAGGTGTACCCGAACGGCCTCATCCCGCCCTTATCGGGCGCTTCCTTCGTCGTGCGTGATCCTGTGGCGGATCGGCGGCCATCGAAGGAGCTCAAGCGATCATCGAGCCGTGCGGATTCGGTCGCCACTCGAGGTCTGACCGAGCTTGTTGGGTTGATACTGATGTGACCGAAGATCGGTCGACCCGGTGCACGCTGGCTCCGAGCCACATCGGGTGTCCGTTATGCTCGGACCATGCTGAGCCGGCGATGCTGAGCGGTCGATCCGGCGGCCACGGGACGGCGCCGCGGATCCTGATCGTCGACGACGACCCGAACCTGCTCGTCCTGCTGGCCGATCAGCTCCGCGCCGACGGCTACGAGATCCAGACGGCCCGCGATGGCGACGAGGCGCTCCGCCGCTTGAAGAGCGGCTGGCCCGACCTGTTGATCATCGACATGATGATGCCGCGGATGGATGGCCTGACCCTCGCCCGCGAGATCAAGGGCCGGGCCGATCTGCCGATCATCGTGCTGTCGGCGATCGATGCCGGCGATTCGAAGGCCGACCTGCTCGAGGAGGTCGCCGAGGACTACGTCACCAAGCCCTATCACTACCCGGAGCTGCGAGCGCGCATCAACCGGATCCTCCGCCGGCTCGGCGACAAGGTGCCACGCCAGAGCCTCCGGCTCGGGCCGAACCTGACCCTGGAGCTCCACCGTCGCGAAGCGACCGTCGCGGGCGCCACGGTCCAGCTGACCCCGACCGAGTCGCGCCTGCTCTACGCGCTGGCCGCCAACCTCGGCCAGACAGTGACGACGGAGACGCTCCTCGCGCGCGGCTGGGCCGAGACCGAGGACGCCGACCCGTCCTACGTCTGGGTCACGATGCGCCGGCTCCGGCAGAAGGTCGAGGTCGACCCCAACCGACCCGTCCACCTCCAAACCGTTCGCGGGGTGGGCTACCGGCTGGTCGTCGGCGAAACCCTTCCCGACGAGTCGCCGACCGACCCAGCCTTGACCGCCGAGGCGGAAACGACCGAGACGGCGAGGACGACCGACACGGCGGCGTCCGCCGGCCCGGCGCCGCCAGACGACCCGTCGGGGCCAGCCAGCACCGGGCCGCCATCCGACACGGCCCCGCAAGACGATGCCCAGGTCGTCGCAGGTCGGACCGACAACGACTCTCCCGATGGCTGACGGCGGGCCGACCGACCGCGCGGCGGACCTGGCGGATCGCTCGGCGGATCTGGCCAACCGCGACGAGCGCACGGACCGCGACGAGGCACTCGAGCGTGACGGAAGCGATCTTCGCGGCAGCCTGGCCCTCAACCTGTCCTTCCGGACGCGCCTCACGATCGGGCTCGTCGCGGCATCGCTGATCCCGATGGCGGGCTTCGGAGTGATCCTCCTCATCCTTGGCTCGCCGGTCCAGTCGGCTACGCTCGGCCGGGTCCTCCTGTTCGTGCTCGTCGTGGCGGCGATGATCGCGATCCTCATGGCCTACCTTCTCGCCGCCGACCTCACGGCGCCCCTGCGGGCGATCGCGGCGGCGGTCGACCGGACGTCGGCCGGGGACCTTTCGACCCCGATCATCGTCCCGGGCGAGGACGAGCTCGCCCGCCTCGCGGAGAGCCACAACCGGCTCGCCGCCGACCTCGAGCGGCGCAATCGCGAGCTCGGTCGGATCCTGGCGGCGATCGAGAGCGGCTCGCCTCGCGACAGCCCGGACTTCATCGCCGGCCGGGCCGCCCGCGACGCGATGACGGCCTTCGGCATGATCGACGCCTACGTGCTCATCGTCGACCCGCGCGAGATCCCCGCCGAGGAGCGCATCCCGGGTGAGTCGCTGCCGGTGCGGGCCGTCCTCCACCTCGGCGGGGAGGAGCTCGGTGGAGAGGACATCGGCCTCCTCGTCGGGCACCTGCCGGCCACACGCCTCTGGGAACGCGCCGACCAGGACCTCCTCGCGCTCTTCGCCAGCGAGGTCGCCGTCGCCATTCGCAACGCTCAGCTCTTCGCCCGCGTCGAAGCACAGAACAGCCAGCTGCTCGAGCTCGATGCCGCCAAGGACGACTTCCTGCGCGGCGTCAGCCACAACCTCCAGACGCCCCTGACCAGCATCCGCGCCTACGCGGACCAGCTCGTTCGCGACCGACCGGACCGGCGGCTCGGGATCATCGCCGAGCAGACCGACCGACTGTCGCGGATGGTCCGCCAGCTCCTGACCGTGACCCGCCTCGAATCCGGCGCACTCAAACCACGTGGCGAGGTCGTCGCGCTCGCCCATCCGATCCGACGCGCCTGGGAGGCCCTCGCCGCTGAGGGCGTCCCGTTCAAGGTCGAGGATCGCTCGGCCGGCTGGCTCGCCGTCGCCGATGTCGATCAGCTCGACCAGGTCCTGTGGGCACTGCTCGACAACGCCCTCAAATACGGCGACCGGTCGGCGATCCTCGTCGAGATCGTCCCCGTTCCCGACCATGGCCAGCTCCGACTCACGATCTCGGACCTCGGCCCGGGCGTCGCCGAGATGGATCGCAGCCGGCTGTTCCGCCGCTTCGAACGGGGCGTCGAACGAACCGCGGACGACGGCAGCGGTCTCGGCCTGTACGTCTCGCGCGAGCTGTGCCGGGCGATGGACGGCGACCTCGTCCTCGAGCCACAGGTCGCCGGACGTGGGGCGTCGTTCAGCGTCTTCCTGCCCGGTGAGCCGCCCGAGCCCGGTGAGTCACCCGAGCCGAGCGAGCCGCAGCAGGTTGAGTGACCTGGTCCGTTCGACGGATCTGGCCGTTGGCCGCAGTCCGGGTCGGGAACGAGGAAGAGCCGGCCCCGCCGGGAGCCGGCTCTTCGATCGTGTCGTCTGCCCGGCGCTCGGCCGGGGCCTCATCAGGCCGGCAGCTGCGCCCGTGGAAGGGATCCACCCGGCGCTCCGGATCGGTTGGTCCAGATGAGGCGCCGCGGGTCGCCGACGAACAGCGCGGCGGCGGCCGTCCCCAGGACCGGCCCGAGAACGGGGCCGATCGTGAGCCCGAGCATGCCGGCGACGAAGTCCACGAAGGCTCCGGCGGTCCAACCGGCGTAGAACCACAATGGGATGGCGATCAAGCGCTTCATGGCCGTCAGTCTGGACGCCGCCACGATCCGATCCAATGGCGCGTTCGTACCACGGGTTTGCGAACCTGTTGGTTCCCGGACGCATCGCCGAAAGGACCGCTGCAAGGTCGGTCGCAGATAGTCCGTCCGTACCAGTTCGAAGCCGGGGGAACCCATTGCCGTCACGATTCCGCGAGCCCGTGAACCAGGACCTGGCCCGTCGCCGACGGGGACAGGCCGTGCCGGAATTCGCGTTGATCCTGCCCGTTCTCGCGCTGATCTTCCTCTCGATCATCCAGATGGCCTTCATCTTCGGGGCCCAGATCGGGATCACGAACGCCGTTCGCGAGGCGGCCCGGCTGGCCGCGGTCACCTCACCGACGACGAGCTCTGGGCAGGCGACGGCGAACGGCGGGGGCGTCTACGCCGCGCTGACCGACACCTCGACCGGATTCCTGAAGCGGAATGTCATGGCCTACTCGTCCGGAAGCCTGGTGACGTCAGGCAGTCCGATCACCGAGGTCTGCTACGAGTCGTTCACGGACTCCGCCGGCAAGCCGGCGGTGAAGGTCAAGGTGGAGGCCTATTACCGGCACCCGCTGTTCATTCCCCTGGTCGGCGCCATCCTGGACGGGCTCGACGGAACGTCGGGCGATGGCTTCCGAGTCGGCGCCACCGAAGAGATGCGCGTCGAGAACGATGAGATCGTCCCGCCGTTCATCGCGTTCGGACCGACATGCGTGACGTCATGAGCGCGGTTCCGAGGATGAACGTCGTTCGCAACCCGCGGTCTCGCGATGGGTCCCGCGGCCAGGCGATGACGGAATTCGCCTTGATCGCCCCGCTGTTCTTCCTGTTGCTGTTCGCGATCATCCAGCTCGGGTTTCTGCTGGGTGGCCAGGTGGGCTTCACCAACGGGGTCCGGGAGACGGCTCGCTACGCATCGACCATCCCCAACGCGACGGCCGCGCAGGTCCGGACAGAGCTTCTCACCAAGCAGCTGCCCAAGGCGATCCCCGGCTTCCGGAGCGCCAACATCGTCAACGCCTCGACGACTGTCAGCTATTGCTACTACCCGAACCCGAACAACACGGTTACCTTCCCGAGCTACTCGCTTCGGGTCATCGTCAATGCCGTCTATCGACACCCGCTCTTCGTTCCGCTGGTCTCGAACATCCTCGACGGCATCGACGGGTCGAACGACAGCGCCCTGACGGCGACCGTGCACGAGGAGATGCGGGTCGAGAATCCAAGGATCACGTCCATCCCGACTGGAGGCATCGCGTGCCCGTGACGAGCGGGCGCGACGATCGCGCCCACGGCCAGACGGTCGTCATCTTCGCCATCTTCCTGGTCGTCCTCCTCGGGTCGGCGGCCCTCGCCGTCGACTATGGCTCATGGCTCAAGGCGAGGCGCGATTACCAGAACGTCGCCGATGCAGCGAGCCTCGCCGGCTCGGTCCAGCTCACGCGGCCCGTCACCCCGGCGAAGCAGCTCGCGGCTCGCCAGGCAGCCTGGAAATCGATCGAGGACCAGCTCGGCCTCTCGCTCCCGGCGAGCGTGGGCGATCTGAACACGCCGTTCGGGGCGCCGGTCACCGACAGCGGCTGGCGGATGTGGGTGAGCACGCCGCCGATCGGCGGGCCAACGGCGTACGCCGGTAACTTCCCGGGCAGCGATCGCGTCGCCTTCGCCTGGCTGGAACGCGACAATCAGGCCTACTTCTCCCGCGTCTTCGGGCTCGGCGACCGGACCATCAGCGCCTGGGCGACGGCGGGCACGTTCGCCAATCGATTTGCGGTCATCACCCTCCGGAAGAACGGCCAGCCCACGAACGGCAACCCGACCGACCTCGACGTCAACGGTGGCACGGTCCTGAACGTCATCGATGGTGACGTCGGCGGGAACTGGGGCATGTCGGTCAACGGCGCCGGATCCGCGGTCGTCATGCACAGCACCACGGGCGACACCTACGGCGTATACCTCAACGAGAACGTGCCGAC
>Ga0070706_100001031_pt1 | contig 30218 bp, 26 predicted proteins | sample KBSK5501metaG_FD_65476 | JGI IMG/M metagenome (GOLD analysis project Ga0070706, IMG submission 65476) | Corn, switchgrass and miscanthus rhizosphere microbial communities from Kellogg Biological Station, Michigan, USA - KBS K5-50-1 metaG | ecosystem: Host-associated > Plants > Roots >... | reverse complement strand
ACTATAATTGCCGCCTCTTTGGAGTCGTACGGCATCCCTTGCGGTAGGCGGGGACACCGCCTTCAGGCGCGAACGTAGTGGGTTACCACATGCGTAGCCTGAGAACCCCCAGGCTTTAGCCATGGGGAGTGTCAGGAATCCGAACATGTTCACTAGCGAAGCGGCGCCACCCAGGACAGCGTGGGAGTCGTAGCACGAGGCCCGGCTGGCCTCGGATCGTTTGACCGTAACGAGCTGACTGCCGCGCTCGCGCCGCCGCGCATTGCTGCGGGAATCAGCCTGCCGCCACGCGAAGGGGAGTGGCGGTTCATGGACGAGGTCTTCAAAAACACCGGCGGCGATGAGAGCGGCGGGTCTGGTGATGGAGAGCTTCCTGCTGTGGCTCGGCGCATCGTGAACGGGGACCAACGCAAGATCGTGCGGGAGTCCGCGGCTAAGGAATGACGAGCACGCTCGTGCCTACCGGCGCCCAGGCGTAGAGCTTGGCGGCGTTGCTGAGCGTCATGCCGATGCAGCCGTGGCTGCCGGTCTCCCAACTGCCATCGGGGTTCTGATGATACACGTTGCTCCCTGGCCCGAACGAGTGCCGCCACCAGGCGTCGTGCAGATAGAAGCCACCGTCGTGGAAGTTAAGGGCGTAGTTGATGTGCGTGGGGTAGTAATAGTAAGGCGACCCCACCGGCCAGGGCGAGGTGAACTCCGTGTTGGTCACCTTGAACTGGACCGTCCACCGGCCAACCGGCGTTGGCAGCTCCGGCCGTCCCGTCGCCACGTCGTAGTCGAACTGCAGTTTGCCGTCGAGATAGGCGAAGAGGTGCTGCTTCGAGAGATCCACGACGATCTCATGGCCCACCCCGGTGATGTCTGTATTTTTGAGCGTGACCTGCGAGCTCTGGCAGTCGCACGCGATATTGGGACCCGCATCGTGCTGGTCCGTGACGCCGCTGATATTCTGCTGCGCATTGCCTGGCGCGCCGATACCAGGCAGCCCGCCCCATGAGCCGCGCAGCGCGCCCGCCGTCCCCGTCACCAGCGTGCTGGAGACGCCGATGAGGGCGACACAGACGATGAGCGAGAGCAGGAGCAGATTACGTAGCGTGCGCGCGCGCCGCTTGGCGAGCCGCTCGTCCTGCGGCGGCTGATCGCTCCATTGCGCGCCTTGCAGGTGGGACGCGCCGCCCTCAGCGCCCTGGCTGGATTCCCGGCTGGCTTCCTGGAATGATTCCTGATTCGGCTCCATCATCGCCCATCCTCTAATGATCGTCGCCCACATACTCCGGTTGAGTCGCTCCGCGGGGCCAATTATACGGAAATCGTCCCAGGAGGGCAAGAGGGTTAGTACGGCGCTAGATCGCCCTGGTTCGCATCAGACGCTATCAGATCGCATCCAGGATCTCGACGGTCGCCCCCACCTGCGCCCAATGGTACAGCCAGTCCGCCGCGAGCGTCGGCGTATTCACGCAGCCGTGGCTGCCGCTCTCCAGCCCACCCGCCGGGGTGAAATGCAGCGACTCGCTGCCCGGACCGAAGACCTCGCGCCAGGGAGCGTCGTGGATATAGAAGCCGCCTGCGCGGAAGAGCAGGGCATAGTCAATATGTTCGGGCGCATAGTAATACGGCGAACTCCTCGGCCATGGCGAGTGGAACACGACATCAGCGGATGTACTCAGCACCCGATAGACGCCGGTTGGCGTCCGCAGATGCTCGCGTCCGGTGGCCACGGGGGTCGCAAAGAGCAACTGGCCATCCTGGAACGCCCAGAGCCATTGCTGGCGCAGGCTCACCAGGATGACCTGTCCGTGCAGCGCAGGGACGCTCGGCGGCGCTGGCGTGGACCAGCCCGGCAGCGCGCACGACCTTCCGTACTCGCCCGACCGCACGCCCAGCGTATAATGGCGCTCTACCTCGGCGCGCGTCATCGGCTGCCCCACCACGCCAGGGACGATACAGTCGCCGCCAGCCACGCCGCCAAAGAGCAGTGACTGCGTGAAGACGCCACGCTCGGTCGCCGCCAGTCTGTGCGCGGATGGCGCGGCCAGCGCCGAGGCGGCCAGCCCGGTATCGCCGTCTCCCGCCGCTCCAACAAGATGCAGCGTGAGCGCGACTGAGGCGACGACCAACGCCCGGCGCGCAGGACGCCAGGTCGCTGAGGACCAGACCGGCCAGCTCGGGCCTGGGCGCGGCGCCGTGGTCCTATGATTCGCCGCAACGGGTGGGAGAATCCACATCCTTTATCCCCTCCACCAGACGACTCGTTTTCCTTTGCAGTGAAGAACGCTTCCAGAGCATGCTTCCAAATGTGAAGTCGAGCGTCGCCGCGCGTCCGCCACACCGGCGCCCATCTTGCCTAATGCAGCCGGAACCGCCGCGGCGAGAGAGAGCGGACAGAGGTCTTGTGTGTCAGAAGCTCACCTGTTAGAATCGCGGTGGGCGGAATGTCTTCGTTCGGGTGTACTTCGTGAGATGCCCACAACGGCGCGGGCGCGGACGTGCGCCTTCAGCCGCACCAAAGGAGCACACATTTGAGCAAGCGCACCATTCTCTTCCTGAGCATCGCCGCGATCCTGCTCGGTATTGTTGGCGCCATCGCATATGGCGCAGGCGTTGGCGCCGTCGCAGGTTGCGCTGGAACTGGCGCGACGACAGTCAGCACAGACTGCGCCGCACAAGGCGCGACACCATTCCTGATCGGCACAGGCCTTCTGATCATCGCCGGCATCTGCTCGCTGATCGCGTTCATCGGCGGCCTGATCAAGACCGCGCAGATTGGGGCCTGGGTCTGGTTCGTGCTGATCCTGCTCTTTACACCTCTCGCGACCCTGATCTACGGCATCGCCGGCCCGGAGACACGCGCCGCGCCAGCGTACTAGCTCATCGCGCGACACGGGCGAAGCGGTCAGCGCTGGTCTCCGCCTCAGGCTCCTGGCCCACTCGCCCTCGCGCCAGATGCGCAACCTTCTACGATGCGGGTTCCCTCACACGGGGAGCCCGTTTCGTTTGCCCCCGCATCTCTCCCGCGCCTGTCTGCTGGACAGCGCACCGTATGATGTAACCATTTCGCCACGCCATGGATGTATGAGAGTGGATGCGGCGCCATCATGACCATCAGCCGCTGTTGTCAGCGTCAGGAGCCATCCATGCTCGTCCCGGCGCAACCGCGCCTGCCCTGGCTCCAACGCATGGGCGTAGTCCCCTCTGGGGACGCTCCCTGGCGGCGCGGCGCGGGCTGGATTCATCCTTCGATTCCGCATTCGATCCAGAGACGGCTGGCGCTCGCGACGATGGCGCGCCGCTGGCGTATGCGCAGCCAGGCTCCGGGAGAACGACGCTCGACGAGTTCGAGAGCTTCTTCCGCGCCCATGAGGCGCGTCTCTCCGCCTATCTGTGGCGCATGACCGGCGACCAGCAGAGCGCGAGCGACCTCTGCCAGGAGACCTTCCTGCGCGCCTGGCAGCGCTACGACACTATTCGCGCCTACGACCAGCCCGACGCCTGGCTCTTCCGCGTCGCGACCAACCTCGCCCTGCAACTGGCGCGCCGCAGGAAAGCGCCTGTGGGAGCCGCCGCCCGCTGGAGGACGCCTTTGAGCCGAGCGTGAGCGATCCTGCCTGGCGTCTCGCCGAGCGCGATCTGGTGCGCGAGACGCTACTGGAGTTGCCGGCGCGGGCGCGCGCGCTACTGATCCTGCGCGAGGTGAGCGGCTTCTCAGCAGAGGAGGCGGCGCAGGCGCTGGGGATGTCGCTGGCGGCCGTGAAGGTCGCGCTCTGGCGGGCGCGGGCGCAGTTCCGCGAGGTGTATCTGCGCAAGGAGGGGCAGCCATGACGACGCGCGCGCTCCCTCCCTGCGTCCTGGGGCTGGACGGCGAGACGCTCTCCGCCTGGCGCGACGGCCTGCTCTTCGCGGATGAGTCGCGGCGCATCGCGAGCCATACACCGGGCTGCGCCTCCTGCCAGCGCAACATGGGCGACTTCGAAACCATCGCGTCGCTGCTGAATGGCCAGCGCGCGCCCACGCTGCGCGCTGAGGTCTGGGATGGCATACGGAGGCGCATCATGGAGAGTGGACAGCGCGGCTTCTTCATGGGGAGAGGACGCGTCTGGGGCGGCGCCGTGGCGGCGGTCGTGGCAGTGACGCTGGTGGGGCTGTTCGCTGCGCTGCTGGCGCGCGGCCCGCTGGGTGGGCCGCAGGGCGGCGGGACGCCTGGGCCTACTGCGACAGCCTGCAAGACACCCACACCCTTCGCCGGCCCAACGGCGACCACAACCCCGTTTCCAGCAGAGACGCCGATATCCGACACGCCAGGCCCGACAGTGACGGCGCATCCCTGTGCGCCGACACCAGTCTCCGGCGCGACACCAACCGCTATAACGACCCAATCCAGCGCCTACGAGCAATTGGGCTGGACGGCTCCGCCCGGGGTGGCGCAGGGACTGATCCCGCGTGTCGCCTTCGCGGCGTCGAAGCCGAGTGTGGGCTATGCGTGTACCGCTGGTTCGGGCGGCGCCTTGCAGATCAGCAAGACATCCGATGGCGGGGCCACCTGGAAGTTCCTGAGTAGCCCGATCAGCGGCGCCTTCTGCTTCGTCACGGTGAATCCCACCAATTCTGATGATATCCTGGTGAACGATGGCAACTCGTTCACCAACGTCATCGTTCGTTCGCGTGATGGCGGCGTGACGCTGGCGTTCCAGAACTGGGGCTGGGCTGGCTCGACCCTGCTGGTGGCTACGATCCTGACGGAGAGCCAGGAGCCACTGACCGCGCTCTACAAGAGTGTCAACGGCGGCCCATTCGTCCAGGTGGATCAGCAGGGACAGCTCGCGGGCGTCAAGTTGGGAATGCCGTCGTTCGTGGGCGGAACGGCGTCGCAGCTCTACGTCCAGAGCGGAACGGTGCAACTCAGCGATCCCGTTTCGGTCAAGGAAGAGACCTTTACCAGCCGCGATGGCGGGGCCACCTGGCAGAAAGTAACCTTCGCGGGCGGCGCGGTTCATCTGGTCGGCGCGAGCGCGGATGGGCGCGCGTTTGTTGGTCTGGCTAGCGATGACCTTACGCGCGTGGAGGTCTCGCTGGACGCCGGGCAGACCTGGCGCAAACTGCCCGCCAAACCAGCGGGTGTCCCGGGATTTGGCGCGCTCTATGTGACGCCCGACGGCAGCGTTATCGCGACCAGCCAGCGCCTGGGGATGGTGGATCGCCCGGATAACCGCATCTTCCTCGCACGGCCGGGCGCGACGCAGTGGGGTGTCCCAGCGACCCTGCCGGAGCATGGCTACCTGCAGTGGGTGGCGGCGGATGGCGCCGGACGACCTAGCGCGCTCTGGGCCAGCTACGCCACCGACGATCGCGGGACGGCCTGGCTCCTGCTCTCGCATCCACTCTCATAAGGCGCTACATCACGCGGCTCACAGCTTGAACGCGTACACGTAGTTGTCGTAGGAGGCGAAATAGAGCACGCCCTCCACGATGCGCGGCGAGGCGAAGATCTGCCCGTTCGTCTGATAGGTCTGCTGGAGCTTGCCCGTCATGGCGTCGAGCGCATAGAGGTTGTTGTCGTACGAGCCGACATAGACGACACCATTGTCCACGGCGGGCGACGACTTGATTTTGCCGCCGGTGGCGTACTTCCATAAGCCTTTGCCGGTCGCTGCGTCAACCGCATGCAGCGACTTGTCATCCGAGCCAATGTAGACGATCCCGTTCGCCACAGCGGGCGACGAGAAGTTGATGACGTCGCCAGTCTCGTATTTCCAGAGAACCTTCCCGGTCGTGGCGTTGACCGCATAGAGGTTATGATCGGGGGAGCCGATATAGACAACGCCGTTGGCGGCGGCAGGCGAGGAGTTGACGGAGGTGTCGCTGGTATCCACGCCGGCCACCGGTGTGCCAGCCGCGGCGCCGCTGGCAATCTGTGTGCGCCAGGCGGAGGCCAGGTTCTTCGTCGTGTCCAGCGCGTAGAGGTATCCCGCCAACTCGCCAATGTAGAGAAGGGCGCCGGCGATTGTTGGTGAAGACGCGGCGTATCCGTCGGGGCCATCATAATGGAGCGGCGTTCCTGTGGCGGCGTCACCCCTGCCAACCAGGAGAGATTCAATAGCAGACCCGATTGACGGGATATAGATGACGCCATCCTGTATCAGCACAGCCGCGAAACTCAGGAGCGGAGGAGTCAGTTTGGGAGGAGCCGCCTTGGTAGTCCACACCACCGCGCCATCCGTCACCCGCAACGCATACAGGGGATTATCTCCGAAATTGCCTTCAGCGTGCCCATGCGTATAGACCAATCCTCCGGCGACCACCGGCGGGGCGTAGATCTGACCGTTGCTTGCAACGGTGAAGCTCCACAGCTTCTTGCCCTGGTTCCTGGCGTCCAGCGCATAGAGATTGCCGTCCCAGGCGCCGGCGAAGACGACCCCATTGGCGATGGCGAGCGTCGCCTGGACGATCTGACCTAACCCAACCGACCACAGCGGCTTCACCGACGAGCGGACCAGCGCCGTCGCCGTCGGCGTACTCTCGACGAACCCCTTGGGCAGTTTGAGGATACCGCTTGAGGCGACCGCGACTGCGCCGCTCGCAACGGCCAGCACGCCCACCGCGAGGCCGCCCGCGATCAGCCGGCGGCGCGCCACGCCGCTGGCCGTCAGCATGCGCTCCAATCCCAGCCCAGTCGTGTCAGGAAGTGGAGCCAAGCCCAGCGCCTCGCGCAGCCGATTCACCCAGACGCCGACCGGCTCTTTGGTGGCGTCGATCAGGACGCCGGCGCGGTCGAATGGCTCAAAGGTGTAGTCGCGGTCGAGGATGAGGTTGACCAGCGCGCGCGCATCGCTCCGCCCCTGCCGGTGGTCTTCGGCTTGCAGGCCAAGGAACGCGCCCGCCTCAAGGCTCATCCAGTAGGAGCGCCGAATGGCGTTCGTACAGATGCGCAGGAAGATGGGACACTCCGAGATCGCCAGCTGGGTACGCTCGGAGAGTTGCAGCTCATCGCCCTTGCGAGGCGCCTCAAAGACATACTCCACGCCCCAGGCGTCCAGCGCCGCCAGCAGCGGCGCGCAGCGTGCGGCGTCCTCCTGCGAGTGGCTGATAAACACGCGACCTCTGCCAGCCATGCTGTACCTTCCCTTATTTCTTCCGGGACACCTTATTCCGTAATCGACACGCTACGGCGCATGAGCGAGCAGAGCCTAGCTCAGAGTCAGCGCATAGATCGAGCGGTCGTCGCTATCGCCGCCGAAATAGAGCACGCCGTTCGCCACCGCCGGATAGCGATCAAGGTAGAAACCGGCGGTCTGATAGCGCCAGAGCCGCTTGCCATCCGCCGCTTTGACCGCATAGACATACTTTCCAGCGGTGAAGTAGACGCCGCCATCGGCGAAGACCACCCGGCCATCGATGAGGTCGCCGAATCCTGTAGGGTTGCCGTCCGCGTCCAGATCGCCGGTGGCCGCCTTCCAGATCACTGCGCCGGTCACGGCGTTGAATGCGTACAGGCGGTCATCACTCGATCCGATGTAGACCACGCCGTTCGCCACAATCGGCGAGGCGTTCACCTCGTAGCCCGTCTTGTACATCCAGTGTGGCGCGCCGGTCGCGCCGTCGAGGGCGTAGACACTCTTATCGGTAGAGCCAATGTAGACAACGCCGTTGGCGAAGGCGGGTGAGGAGGTGACCTTGCCTCCCGTCTGATATTTCCACGCCAGCGCGCCGGTGGCCTTGTTGAGCGCGTACAGGTGACCATCGCCTGAGCCAACGTAGAGAAAGCTTGCGCTGCCCGCAGGCGACGAGAGATCTAAGAATTCCTTGTCACCGATCTGCGTCTTCCAGCGCGCCGAGCCGTCCGCCGCATTGACAGCGTAGACAAAGCCGTCGCTGGCGTTGACGTAAACTGTTCCAGCGTCTACCAGGGGAGTGGACGAAGAATCAAACCCGGTTGGCGCGGTCCAGACCTGTGCGCCGTTGGCGGTATTGATCGCCAGCAGGAAGTCCTCACTTCCGCAGTAGTACATCGTCGGGCCGACGATCTGTGGGATGGAGCGCGACGCTCCCTTAATCTTCGACTTGAACCACTTCAGATCTCCCGCCGCGGCGGTGAGCGCGTACATGCCATCGACCCCGTCGCTCAGGTAGACCGTATCTCCGGCGACGGCGAGCGCCGCAGGCCCGAATCCCGATGTGAAGAACCACTTGAGACGCGCGGCTTCGGGCTGGGGTGTGTTCGTGGGCATGTGGACTTTGGGCGTCACCACCGGTCTCGCGGCTCCCTGCGCGCTCAACAGGCGCACGCCGGCGACGGCGCTGGCGGCCAGGGCGATGGTGGCGGTCGCGCCAGCGGCGATGACCGCGCGACGGCTCAGGCCATGTCGTGGCGGCTTGACGCCGAGGGCCTGGCGCAATTCCTTGAACCAGACCGAAGGGTGCGTCTGGGTGGCGTCAATCACGACATCGTGCGGGCCTACTGGCTGACGCGCGTAGGCAGGATCGAGAATCAAAAAGATGATCCTGCGCTGCTCCCCACGTCCAGATCGCCTGTCCCGCTCCAGGAGACCACGAAACGCCTGCAACTCCAGCCCGGTCCACATCGAGGCGCTCGTCGCGGGCGTGCAGATGAGCATGAAGATGTCCCGCTCGGCCAGCGCCTGTTGCACGCGCTCAGAGATGCTCTGTCCCGCGCCAAGCTGCTGGGTGTCGAACCAGTAATCAACACCCCAGGCGTCCAGCGCCGCCAGCAGTGGCGCAGCGCGCGCGTTGTCCTCGTGGACGTGACTGATAAATACCCTGCCGTTACCCGGCATGCTATCCTCCCCCAGGCGCGAGGCGGCTGCGCCCGCCATTCTTTCTGCTGTCTATCTGGCTATCTGTCCGTAGTGGGTTTCAGGCGCCGAGCACGTAGAGCAGGTGATCGCCACGGAAGCCGAAGGCGGCGACGCCATTGCTGACCGCGATTCCGGAGAGCTCCCCATCTCCCCCCTTGCCTGGCTTGAGTCGCCAGCGGCGGCTGCCGTCGGTGACGTTGAAGCTGTAATAGGTTTCGTTCGCTCTGACGGCGACGACCGCGCCATCCACCGAGGGTGAGCCATGGATCGGCTCCGCGGTGGTGAGTCCCAGCGAGTCCACGTCGCCCGCGAGCGCGCGCCAGAACAGCGCGCCCGTCTTCGCGTCGAGCGCATACAGATACTGGTCGTTGGAGCCGATGAAGATCGCTCCGCCGGCGACGGCTGGAGAGGAGATGATGTTGTGCTCGGTCTGGAAGCGCCAGAGCAGTGAGCCATCGCTCGTCTTCAGCGCATAGACGTAGCTATCTTCACCGCCGAAATACACGACGCCATCGGCGACCGCTGGCGATGAGTGGATAGGGCCGCGCGTCAGATACTTCCACTTGACAGAGCCAGTAGCCGTATCCAGCGCATAGAAGTAGTGGTCCCTGCTGCCAAAATAGACCCCTGAGCCGTCGGCGACTGGCGCGGAGATATTGCCATCGAGAGCAGGGAATGCGGTGGATGGCTGGCTCCAGCGCTGTTTGCCGTCGCTGGCGGAGGAGGCAGTGACATCACCGGAGGACGAGATGGTATAGAGTACACCGTCGAAGTAGGCTGGCCCATTGGCGATATCAGTTCCAGGGACGACGGCGACGCTCCAGCGTTTCGACCCACTGGCGGTGTTGAGCGCGTAAACGGTGTCGTCGAGGCCGACATAGAGGACGCCACCAACAATTTGCGGAGAGCCGTAGCTGCGCTTGACCGTGGGCGTGGCGCGCCAGAGCTGGCGACCATCCGCGACGCGAAATGCGTACACGCCTGTCTCCGAGGTGGCATAGATAACGTCGTCCGCGATGGACGGCGACGGAAGCGCCTTGTCGCTGCCCTGCTTCTTCCAGGCGATCTGGCCCGGCGTGAGCTTGGGGCGCTGCGTGCGCGACTGGTAATCCAGCAGGAATGTCCCCGCGGCGCCAAGCGAGGCGAGCGTAGCGACGCCCGCGACGCCCAGGCCGAGCACGGCGCGCCGGCTGAGGCGTCCGCGTATCAGCGTCACGCCGAGCGCGCGTCCCAGCTCGTTCAGCCAGTCCTGGCGCGGGCGGTTTGTCGCGTCGATGAAGATGGTGGCGTTGTCAAACGGCTCGCGCACGTAGCCGGGAACGAGGATCAGGTTGATGAGCGCGCGTTTGTTCTTGCGTGAACCCTGGCGGTCGCTCGCCTGCATGCCGCGATAGACACTCACCTGCAAGTTCATCGCAATTGAGCGCTGCGCGGCGGGCGAGCAGACACGGATAAAGACGTCGCGCTCGGCGATGTCGCGTTGCACGGCGGGCGGGATCTGCTGGGCGGGGTCGAGCGCGGCGGGCGCGGCGTGATAATCGACCTCCCAGGCGTCCAGCGCGGCGAACAGCGCAAGACAGACCTGCGCATCCTCAGGGGCGTAGCTGACGAAAACCTTGCCGTTGCCCGGCATCCTGCGCTCCTTCTCATCGGTCCGGCACATACGTCCGAGCGGATGCGGCGCACGAGAACGGGTGGCGCGCATCCTTGCACTCATGTAAGCCGCAGCCAGTATAGCGCCGTCTGGCGACTCCGGCAAGTGGGCGGTTGTCAAAAAGTGCCGTTACGCAGCATTGCCGAGCGTTTCTTCGACCGATCCGACATTTTGAACCAGCGCGAGAGAGGAAGATAAATGGCCCTTGCATGTTGAGGCAAGTTCCTGTACCATGCGCGCCAGGGATATTCGGGGCGAATGCCCATGGCGCGCCGCGGTGACGCGTCCAGTTCGAGAAAGGCGCATTGCGAGCATGTTGATTCCCTTCATCCACGAGGGCATACTCAAGACCATCTTCATCGACACCTGGCTGCGCATCAGCCTGTTCGGGCAACCTGCAGGCGGCTTCCTGCTCACGCTGATCGACCTGATCATCCTGGCGATACTCGCGTTCGCGGTCAACGGCATCACCGAGTGGCTGACCACCAAGAAGGTCGGCAACCTCTTCGCCGGGATAGTGGTGACCATCATCGGGGCGCTGCTGATGGTGGCCTTCGTCAAGTTGCCATTCGACTTTAAGATCGAGGATATTCCCATTGTCGCCGCGCTGATCGGCTCGATCATCGTCGGCGTCTTCTACACGCTGATTCGCGCGCGCATGTCCAAGAAGTAGGATCCAGTTGGCCCTGTGACCGAACCCCTGCCGGCGATCCTGCGTAGTCTTGCGTAGACTCGCGGTGATCATGGCGCTGGCAGGGGCGGTTTCCCTGCGTGGCGCGCGGATCGGGGGGCAGATCCGGGCAATCTGTGAGGCTTCTCACGTTTTTTGGCGTATTTCGCCGCCTCCCAGGGTGTACAATACGGCCAGTGAGTATAGGAAGCGCACGGGGAGTGCGGTTGAGCGCCCCCAGGAGGAGACACGATGAGTGGCGCCAGCGGCGGGAATGATCCGCCGCCTCTCGACCGGACGCCCGGCCAGCCGCCAGGGCAGTCGCCAGGGCAGTCGCCAGGGCAGTCGCCGGAGCAGGCCCCCGGCGCGACTATACCGCCCGACGTGGCGCCAGACACCGCGCCTAAGGAGCGCCCGCCGACACTGCGCTATGTGCCGACGAACCCTCCCCCCACCGCCGCGCCTCCCAAAGAAGAGATCACGCAGGAAATGCCTCGTGAGGGCGCGCTGCCCGATATATTCGGCGCCCGCTCGGTCGAGATGTCGCCACAGGCGCGTCGTCTCGCGCTGCTCGCCACCTCCATCATCGTCATTGTCTCGATCATCCTTGGCGCGATCTATCTGCCCTGGCGCGACTGGTTCAAGAACTCACCGCTGCCCATCGTTGGCGGCTGCGCGGCTGGCTCGCCCTGCGCCGCAGGGAACGACTACCTCGACGCCTACTCCAGCGGTGACTACGAAGCGATGTACAATCTGACCTCGGCCGCCAGCCATCAGCGCTTTGGCTCCGCGCAGATCCTCGGCAATAGTTTCAAAGACGCGCACGACTATATCGTCAACCGCACGAAGTCGATCCTGGCAGAGTCGCAAGTGACGACGATCCGTGTCTCCCCAGGCGACGTGAAGCAGAAGAATGATGGGGCCGCCACCCTCCCAGCGCACATTATCCTCAGCAGTGGGCGCGTTGGTGACATCGAGCAGGACATCAACCTTCCGCTGGTCAACGAGAAGGGCAAGTGGCTGGTGGACTGGAGTCCCGGCCTGATCTACTCCCAGATGGATAATTCCGCCGACCCGAATTACACCCGTAAGATCCATCTCTTCGGCGCCATTGGCAAGCGCGGCTCGATCCTCGACCGCGACGGCAATGCGCTTGCCAAGGACGATACCGTCTACGATGTCGGCGTGGTCCGTAGCAAGATCGGCAATGAAGCGGCGCTCCTCAACGCGCTCGCCAGCAGCCTCGACTTCACCACCGATCAGGTGAAGGCCAAATATCAGAACGCCGGCGCCAACGACTTCACCCTTATCCGTTCGATCACCCCCATGCTCTATGGGCAGGTGAGCAAGTCAATCTCCGGCGTCACGGGTATCGAGATCCACCAGCGGACCGCGCGCGTCTACCCGTATGGGGCCGACACCGCCGCCGCGACGGGCTACGCGCAATCGGTTTCAGCCGACGATCTGAAGAACGACAAATCCGGTTACTACGACCAGAGCGACGTGATTGGTCGCGCGGGGATCGAGTTGTGGGCGGAGCGACAACTGCGCCCCGTCAAGGGCGGCAGCCTGCAGATCGTCGAGCAGAACGCGGATGGCTCGCTCGGCAAGCCAGACTTCACGCTGGGCGCGCGCGACGCGGCGAATGGCGACGACATCCACACCTCGCTCTCGCTGGCTGACCAGCAGGCCGCAATGTCAGGGCTGCGTGGCTCTGGCTATAGTGGCGGCGCGATGGCGGTCGATCCCGTCAGTGGTGAAGTGTTCGCGCTGGCGAGCTTTCCGATCTACGATCCGAACGATCTGATGCTCGGCTTCACGCCCAACGGGCTGGCGCGCTTCCAGAAGCTCGATGCGCCCTACAATAACCGCGCCCTGCAGAGCGCGCAGCCGATTGGGTCCGTCTTCAAGATCATCACGCTCTCGTCGGGCCTGGAACACGGCGTTAGGCCCACCGATGTCTTCACCGATACCGGCTCCGTCTCGGTCCCTGGAACCAATTACACCTTGCACGAGCTCCAATCCATCTGCATTGGAAACATCACCGCCCCTGCCGCCATCGGGCCATCGTGTGACGTCACTCCGGCGCAGGTTGCGCTCAAACTGAACACACAGGATCCCAACATCCTCCCCACGACAGCGAAGGACTTCGGCTTCGGCTCACCAACAGGCATCGTCGGCTTCGTCCCAAGCGAGGAGAAAGCTGGGCTGGTGCCAGATCCGCAATATTACAAAGACGTGAAGCACGCCGACTGGACGGGCATCAATGCGGTGAACCTCTCCATCGGCCAGGACGATTTCGGCGCGACTCCCGCGCAGGTCGCGATGGTAGCCCAGGCGCTGGCGAACGGCGGCGTGCGGATGCAGCCACGATTGGTGACACAGGTAACCAGTCCGGATGGCGCGATCATCGCCAGCTATGCGCCGAAGCAGGTGGGCAAGCTCCCACTTTCGGCCGGCAATCTGAGCGTCGTTCAGATCGCGATGCTTGGCCCGACGACTCAGCCCAATGGCACCGCATACCTTCGTTTCAAGGATTTTCCGGTCCCGGTCGCCGGCAAGACAGGTACAGCGGAATCAGGGCAGGCGAAGCCGGATGGCTGGTTCATGAGCTTCGCCCCCGCCATCACGTCGAACCAGAACAGCGCCAAGCCACAGATCGCAATGGGCTCGCTCGTCGAGTACTCGGATTTCGGCGAATGCTACGCCGCCCCGACCACAGCGCTCACCTACATCGCACACCTCAAGGGCCAGTACAATCTGAACGGGACCTATTACGCAGCGCACATCGGCTGTTCGTATTACGGCGTGTAGTGGTAGCGGAACACTACAGAAACACAAAGGCTATGATCACCAGGCTATGAGCACCAGAGTCGGCATCGGCTACGATGTCCACGCATTCGCGGCTCCGGAAGCGCAACGCCCGCTCGTGATCGGCGGCGTGGCCATCCCGCATGAGCGTGGTCTCGCGGGCCATTCGGACGCTGACGTGCTGCTGCATGCGCTGGTGGACGCGCTGCTGGGCGCGGCGGCGCTCGGTGACATCGGAACGCACTTCCCGTCCAGCGACCCCCGCTGGCGCGACAGCGCGAGTATGGCTTTCCTGACCTACACGCTGGAGCTGCTCAGCGGTCAGGGTTGGCGCATTGGCAATGTGGACGCGACTCTCGTCGCCGAACGCCCACGCATGGCGCCGCACATCCCCGCGATTCGCGCGCGGCTGGCCGAGGCAATGGGTCTGCCGCTGAACGCCGTCAGTCTGAAGGCCAAAACGACCGATGGGCTGGGCTTCACGGGACGCAGCGAGGGGATGGCGTGCCACGCAATTGCCTTGATCGAGCGCGACGCCTGATCGCAATTGGGCCTGCTCGAACGCGGCCTGAGCGCCTGGCGCGCGGAAAGGCCCGCGGGAACATCTTAGTTCGCGGCGATCTCGTCCACGCAGCCGCAGCCGAGCCACTGGTTGCCGTAGGCGCGCATCGCGTCGATAAGCGTCGCCAGCGCCAGGCCCTTCTCGGTCAGCGAATACTCGACGCGCGGCGGCACTTCGGCATAGGTCTGGCGATTCAGGATACCCATGCGCTCCAGCGTGCTCAGGCGCTCGGAGAGCGTCTTGGGGCTGATGCCTTCGAGCGAGCGCTCCAGCTCGCTGAAGCGCTGGGTGCCGGTGGTGAGGTCGCGGATGATGAGCAGCGTCCATTTACCGCTGACGATCTCGGCGGTGCGCGCTACCGGGCAAACCACCTGATCGCGGGTCTCGTGCGTCACTGTGGCCGCGAGCGAGGGTTCGTTGGTTGTCATCGTGGCGCCTCCCAGGGAATCACGGCGCGCAGGGTGGTGGCGTCATTGCGCCGAACCAGTAAGGCTTCGCGGTGGTGATCACCGATATGTAGAGCTAGCCCAGGATAGTGGATGCTCCAATAGAGCATAGCACGTCGCGCCGCGCTGGTAAAGAGGCGCGGTACGCGATGAGTCGCTTAGTGGCGTCCCGCTAGGGCAAAATCCCCTCGTCCACCATCCAGGGATGCAACTCGAAACGTAGCCGGCCCGCCTGCACGGATGGGTCCGTCTTGGCGAGCGCCTCCGCCTCCTCCAGCGAGGCGACCTTCAGGACAGAGACGCCACGCAGGTCACCGCCATCTGTGCATGGTCCCGAGATGACTTGCTTGCCCGCTTCAGCTAAACCGCGATTGAAGGCCAGGTGCGCCTCTTGCAGGCGATCAAGCTCCAGCGACTCACCAGGCGCCCAGGTGGGGCCACGATAGAGCAGATTCAGGTAGTAGGTGACCATCGCCGTAGACTGACCTTCCCATCTATCTTCCGTGCCCCAACCATAGAATACGCCGCCATTCTGGCGGACGCACGGTGAAACGGAAAGGCGTGGCGATCGCGCGCCCGTGCGCCTAGTGAGCAATGTCCTTCTGGCTGAAGCGCCACGTCGCAATGGCGAGCGCGCCGATCGTGAGGGCTAGCAGCGCAAGGACATTGCTCCATTCGAGTCCCTTGGAGAAGGGCGATCCATACAACTGAAAGATCGAGAGTTTCGTCACCCAGGCCGGCCACTTGAAAATCGCGCCGACCAATTCATCAAGGAACGAGAAGGCGAGCAAGGCGCCGAGCACGCCTGTGACCGCGCCGGAGCGCAGCCAGCCGGAGAGCAGATAGCCCACCGAGCCGACGGCCAGCGCAATCGGCACGATGGCAACGACCGCGGCGACGACCTTGCCGCCATCCAGCGGGAGCTGCTGCTGTACGGCCGCAAGGACAACCGCGAGCAGGAGTATCGCCGCGAGCGCAAGCAGCGACGTGGCGAAGGCGGCGTAACGCGCGAGCAGCACCCGCCAGCGCGGTTGCGGAGTGGCGAGCACCAGCTCGAAGCGCCCGTTCTCTTCGTCCTCCGCCCAACTGCTCGCCTGGATCAGGGCATAGATGGTGAACACCAGCGGCAACTCGGCGAATATGATGCTCAGGAAAAACGCGCCTGATCCAATCCCGGCTCCTCCGGTGAGCGCCTTGATGATCTCCTCAAAGGGCGTTCCTTGCAGGACGCCGGCGAGGTTCTGCTCGGTCTGTCGCGCCATGAGCGTGAACACCGCGCCAAAGAAGCCGATGCTCAACCCCCACCAGAGGGTAGGGCCGGCAAGCGTGCGCAGGCTATAGGCGTACACCGAACGCAACGTCACGTCGCCGGACGGCAGCTCGCGCGAATGCGACGCCTCGGCGGCGCTTGCGGCAGGCGCAAGTTGGAGCAGCGGGATGACTGCGCCAACATCGCGTCGCAGGAAAAGCACGACACCGAGGGCGGTGAAGATCACGCTGATTCCGGCCAGGACGAGCATGGCGACGACATCAACGTCATGTCCGGGGATCAGTGGCTTGCTCAAGGCGAAGTAGTACACCGGCGAGAGATGCCCGAGACCGTCGGCGCTGGGCGCGATGTGGGCCAGGCTATTCAAGAGGATGGCCAGACCAAACAGCGCTCCGGTCAGGCCAGCGGCGGTACGGCGCTCCAGTGTGAACTGGGAGATGAAGAGCGCGATGGCCCCGAAGACCGCGCTGACCAGGGCGACGTTCAGACCGAAGAGCAGGGCGTCGCCGTACGAGAAGCCCGCGTTGGCCCGCATTCCAGCAGCCCCAGTTAGCACACCGACCAACAGTCCTATCAGGAGCAGCGCCGTTCCCAGCGCGGCCACCTTCGCGAGAACAACCTGCTGGCGCGAGCGCGGCAGCGAGAGCAGGACATCGAGCGAGCCACGCTCTTCCTCGCCACGCAGCGTGCGGCTGCCGGCGAGCAGCGCCCAGATAGCGGGAAACGCCAGGATTGGGCCAAGTTTCCACATCGCGTAGCCACCAGGAGTATCTACTCCTACCGCCTCCCAATACCAGCTCCAGGCTCTGGCCGTCGCGACGAGGGCTTCCTTGGCGCCCGGCGAGGCGACAGCCGCTTCGAAGGCCGCAATGGTAAAGGAGACAACCGCGCCGAACCCGATGCCCCAGCCGAGAATGGCGACACGATAGTCGCGCAGGGTCTTGAGGAAGACACTGGTCAACCAGAAACGTGAGTCCGGGATCGTCAACGCTTTCGGCGTTGTGGCGAGAGAACTACTGGCGGACACCACTGGCCTCCTTGCTCGCGGACGTGGCAGGCGCGCCCTGACCAGGCTGATGGCCGTCGTAGTAGCGCAGGAAGATGTCCTCCAGGCTCGGCTCGTGGGTCGTGAGATTGACCGCGTCACGCTCCGCCGCCACGCGCAGGACTTCCCTGAGGTCACCCTGCACGGTGAGCCGCGCGGCGTTCCCACCATTCGCCGCCGCGACTGAAGTCACATTGGGCAGCGTCTTGAAGGCGTCAAGTGGCGCTGGCCCGGCGAAGATAATCTCCACCTCGTGATGACGCAGGTCCTTGAGGGCGCTGACCTCATCAATACGCACCACTTCGCCCTCGCGGATGATGCCGACGCGGTCGCAGGTGTGCTCAACCTCGGGCAGGATGTGCGAGGAGAGGAAGATGGTCCGTCCGTCGGCGCGCGTCTCGGCGGCCAGCTTGTAGAATTCTTGCTGGTTCAGTGGGTCGAGGCCGCTTGTCGGCTCATCCAGGATCAAGAGCTTCGGCTTGTGCATGAAGGCCTGCACCAGCCCGACCTTCTGCTTGTTGCCGCGCGAGTACTCGCGGAAGCGCTTCGTCGTATCCAGTTCCAGCCGCGCGATCAGCGACTCCGCATATGATTTGTCCACGCCGCCACGCAGGTTGGCAAAGTACTCCAGGATCTGCCCGCCGGTGAGGCCGGGATCGAGCGAGAGCTCGCCGGGCAGGTAGCCGACAAGCTTCTTGACCTCGACCGATTGCGCCCAGCAGTCCAGCCCGCCGATGCTGGCGTGGCCAGCGGTGGGATGCAACAGACCCATCAGCACGCGGATCGTCGTCGTCTTGCCCGCGCCATTCGGCCCCAGGAAGCCGAAGACCGACCCTTCGTCCACGCTGAACGTGACGTGGGTCACGCCCCGACTGCGCCCGTACGATTTCGTCAGATCGTTGACCGCGATGATCGCCGCCATGCCGATTCACCTTTCGAACTCCAAAACACTCGAGTCGCGCAGCCACGCTAACTCGCTACCGCAGGCTGCTGGCGGCGTCCCAAGCGGCGCCCCAGATTGGGGAGGAAGGACCAGCGGCCAATATCCTTCGCCGCGAAGCCCCAGACCGCCAGCGCCGTGAAGACCACGCTCAGCCCCAGGATGATCCCGGCGGCCCGCCAGTCGAGGCCAGTGATAAGCGGATTCCCGTAGTATAGGTAGATGGAGAGGCGTTTGACCCACTCCGGCCAGCCGGCGGCGTCGGAGGCAAGCCCGATGCCGTAGGAGATCGCCAGCAGGAGCGAGAGCACGGTGACGAGCAGCGAGCGGCGGATCCAGGTGGCAAGCAAATATCCCGCCGAGAGCACGACCAGCCCCCACGGAAGCGCGCCGAGCGTCGCCTGCGCCAGCTTCCCGTTATCGAGGGTCAACCCAGCGATGGCCGCAGCGAGCAGGATCGCCCCAAAGGTGACCGTCAGGGTCAGCGCCTGGCCCGCTGTCGCCGCGCCGATACGGGTAAGGATCGCCTTCGCGCGTGTCTGCGGCGTGGCGAGCACGAGGTCGAGTTGGCCTTCCGCCTCGACACGCTCCCACCCATTCACCTGTGTGACGGCCATGACCGTGATCAGCACGGGAATAAAGCCGATCAGCAGGCTCAGGAAGAACGCATTGCCAGCGGCGCTCTGGCCGCCGGCGAGCGCCGTGATGATCGGCTCATATGTCGTGCCCTTGAAGGAGTCGATCAGGTCGAGCTGTATCTGGCGCGTGATGATGGTGAAGATAAAGTAGAACAGCCCTAGCCCCAACGACCACCAGAGCGCGCGCGGCGCCTCCAGCGCGATGGCGCGGGCCAGCAGGGAGCGCAACGACCAGCCACCCTGCGAGGCGGCGGGACGCGCGCCTGGCAGACTCACGCCAGCGGGCGCCACAGGAATGACGCTGCCGACATCGCGCCGCAGGAAGAGCGCCGTCCCCACGCCGGCGAATACCAGGGCCAAGAGCAACAGGACGCCCGCCGCGCCCCAGTTCATGCCGTAGTCCTCGACGAGCGGCTTGCTGATGCGGAAATAGTAGACGGGGGAGAGCTTCCCGACCCAATCATACGCGGGTGAGATGAGGCTGACGGAGTTGAGCACGATCGCCAGCGCGAAGAGCGCCCCGGTGATCCCCGCCGCGGTTCCCCGGCGGCGCGTGAACTGCGAGACGAGCACACTCAGGCCAGCGAAGCTGGCCGCCAGGAGACTGACCATCAGGCCCTCGAGCAGCGCATTGGCAAAGCTGAATTTGGTACTGGTGATGCGCGCCTCGCCAGCGTACGTGAAAAGGCCGATGATCAGGCCAATAAGCAGCAGCGCCACAAAGAGCGCGCCCAGCTTCTCGGCCACCACGCGCGCCCGCGATCGCGGCAGGGAGAGCAGCATGTCGAGCTGTCCCGTTTCCTCCTGGCCGCGCAGGATGCGCGAGCCGGCCAGTAGTCCCCAGATCGAGACCAGCATGAGGATAACCGAGTATTTCGCGGTGGCGTAACCGCCTGTTGAGACCACTGCCTTGGGATAATCCCAGAGCCAGCCAACGCTCTGAAACGCGAGCAGGAACTCCGCTTTGGTCGCCGGTGGGAAGCTGCCGATGGCCGAGTCGAAGGCCGCCACCACGATGAACATGAGGATTCCCACGCCTACGCCCCAGCCCAGGATCGCGACGCGGAAGCTCCACAGGGTCCGCAAGAATATGCTCCTACGCATGCGCGGCCTCCGGCGCGGCTGGCGCGCCCGTCTGGTAATAGCGGAGGAAGACGTCTTCGAGGGACGGCTCGTGGGTGGTGAAATTGGTCACGTTATGGTCGGCGGCGGCCTTGACGATCGGGCCAAGATCGCCGGTTACGATGAGCTTCACGGTATTGCCGTCGGCGGTGGCTGAATGCACCCCCGGCAGACCGGCGAAGTCGCTGGCCGGCGTGGGCGCGGCGAAGGTGAGCGTCACCTCATGCTGGCGCAGGTCGCGCAGCGCAGCGACTGTATCCACCCGGATAAGCGCGCCGTCACGGATGATGCCCACGCGCTCGCAGACCTGCTCGACCTCGGGCAGGATGTGCGAGGAGAGGAAGACGGTGCGCCCGTCAGCGCGCACCTCGAAGAGCAGCTTGTTGAATTCCAGCTGATTCAGTGGATCAAGTCCGCTGCTCGCCTCGTCCAGCACGAGCAGGCGCGGCTTGTGCATGAACGCCTGCACGATGCCGACCTTCTGCTTGTTGCCACGCGAGTAGTCGCGGAAGCGCTTGCGCGTGTCCAGCTCGAAGCGGTCCACGAGCGACTTGACATAGGCTTTATCCACGCCGCCGCGCAGGTTGGCGAAATACTCGATGATCTGGCCGCCAGTGAGGTCGGGGTCCAGTTGCGGATCGCTCGGCAGGTAGCCGACAATCTTCTTGACTGCGACAGACTCGCGCCACACGTCATGCCCACCGATGGTCGCGCCGCCGGAGGTAGGATGCAGCAGGCCCATCAATACGCGGATCGTCGTCGTCTTGCCCGCCCCGTTGGGCCCCAGGAAGCCGAAGATCTCGCCCTCGTCGACGCTGAACGTGACATCCACAACGCCCCGAGTGCGCCCGTACATTTTCGTCAGATCATTGACCGCGATGATTGCCGCCATACTGTGCTTCCTTCCAATCCTCGTTCGCTCTAGCACGTCCCATCATGCTCATCGTGGGGCAGCCGCCCACGCGCCCGTAGTCGCTCGCGCCAGCGCGCGATCATGCTGTGATGCTCCTCGATAAAGAAATCGCAAAAATCCACCGCATCCTCCAGTTGCGCGCGCGCCATATGGTCGTCAGGCCCCAGCGCAGCCAGTGCGCGCGCCACCATACGCCGGAGTGGCAGCAGCGCCCTCAACTCGACATGCAGGCTGTGCCCCCAGGCGTCGTCGGTGAAGCGATAGTAGTCGCGCCGGTCACCGGGCTTCGTGACGAGTTCGGCCAGACCAGAGGTGGTGGCGAGGCGGATGTTCGTCGAGATCGAGGCGCGCGAGACGCTCAGTGTCGTCGCCATATCGTCCAGCGAGAGCGGCTCCTCGGCCAGCATGAGGAGTCCCAGCACGCGCCCACCAATGCGCGATAAGCCAAACTGCTCGAAGTAGCGCCCCATGCCCTCGACGAAGCGCGCCTTCTCCGGGTGCAGGGCGCCCGCCTCACGCAGCGTCAGGTCAACGAATTCATCGGGGCGCTCGTCGGGAGCGTTCATGGGGTACACTCCAACCTGACATTGCGGGGGGAGACGCGCGAGACCTTCCTGTGCAAGCATAACCGGAAAGGTTTGTTTAGTCAATACTGAAACCACTGAATAATCTGAATCATCTGAAAAGTCGCGCGTCGTAATGCTATTCGCTTCTTGGTCCTATACTGGGCGCTCGCGCGCGTGGCGCGTTGACCGGCGATGGTATACTTGCCTCGTTCCGGGCGGCTTGTGTAGACGATTCTGGCGCGTGACAGTGGCGCCATTTCCAGGCAGGTACCTGTGTCAACGCCCTTCTCATCCCAGCGTCCTTCTCAGCGGCGCGCCACCCTCCGCTTGCAGGAGATGGCGCAGACCGACCAGGACAGCGTCTATCACGCGCCACGCGCGCCAGACTGGCTCTGGCTCGGCGTCTTCGCGCTCGTCGTGCTGGGCTGCGGCGCCTGGGTCTGGGGGCAACTGGGGACCGAGAGCGAGGCTGGGCGCGCGGTCTTCTTCGGCGCGGTCCTGCTGGCGCTGCTCTGGGCGGCCCTGATCTACACCTTCAAACTCTCCGTGAGCGTCGCGGTTGGCCCCGGCGGGATGAGACTGACGCGCGGCCCCTGGCGCACGCAGTTGCCCTGGGCGGAGGTTGGCCGGCTTGTCGAACGCTCCAAGGTCAGCAACGGTCAGCGCTTCCGCTGGCTCGTCGCGCTGGCCCGCGATGGCCGCGAGCTGCGCATCCGTGAGGACATGGTCTCGCACTACGAACGCTTCCGTTACGAGGTCTACGAGCGCTACCGGCTGTGGGAGGACCACGGCGGCACCTGGGGCACGACCTATGGCGGCCCATTTTCCGCCACCGACGATGTCTTCGACCTCGTGGTCTGGTGGCTGATCGGCGCGGGCGCGACGCTCCTGCCCGGTCTCTACTTCGCGCTGCTCATTCCCACCGGGCTGATCCTCGGACTGACGCTCATCTTCTGCGCGCTGGTCTGCCTGTGGATGGCCCTGCGCGTCTGGCTCAGCCGCCAGACCTACACCGTGGACGGCCAGGAGGCCGCGGTGCGCCGCCCGTTGAGCGCGACGTCGCTGCCCTGGAGCGATGTGACGCGTGTCGAGCGCCAGCGGTCGCCAGCGCGGCTGCTCTTTCGCCTCGGCATCCTGCTCGGCCATCTCTTGCTGCTGCTGGCGGCGCGCGCGGATGGTCGTGTCGAGAGCTTCGAGTGGACGCCGCGTGTGCCGGAGTTCCTGCTGATCCGTGGCATGGGCCGGCAGATTCGCGTCAACCTGCACCGGTTGGCGCGACCGGATGAACTGCTCGCGTGGGTCGAGTTCTACGAGCAGGTGGCGCGCCAGGCGCAGCGGCCACAGACAGCCGCCCCCGCGTTCGAGCTTCCCCCGGAGCCGCAGCCAGCGGACCTCACCGGCGCGAGCGGACCGCTCGATCCTTGGGGCGCTGGACGTGGCGGCGATCCATCGCGAAGCGGCGCGAGTGGAGGCATCTCACAGCCGACTGGCGCGCCGCCAGGTCCGCGAGTGACGAAGAAGTTCACCGGCCCGGAGTACGACGAGATCGACCCGCGCATCCTGGCCGTCCTGCGGGACCAGAACCCCTCACAGCCGCCGGCGTTTGGGACTGGTCCGGCGTCGAGGCGCGCCTCAGGCGTGTTCGATTATTCGGATCAAAGTCCTGACCAGGACGAAGACGACCTGGACGCGGAGGACGACGAAGAGGACACAGATGAGATGCCGGCAACGGCGCCAGATCAGGGTTGGGCACGCCCGCCGTTGCCGCGCTACGGTCCCCCGCCAGACGCCCTTCGCGAGCGCGAGACTGACCGCTAGTGCGCGACACCGACCAACCTCGTACCAGTTCCGGTTGGAGTGGTGTTGATCGTCCCCCGCGGCTCTTCAGAGCCGGAACATGGCGGAGGAGGGACTGAAGTCCCGTACGCCACAAGAGCCGAAACGGATTCGATAGCGCGAAAGATCATCTCTCGCAGAGGAGCATTTCCCAATGGCGCTCATCCCGCTCGCCACACTGCTCGCGCCCGCGCGCACTGATCCCAACGCCTATGTCTGGCTCTTCTACCTCGGCTTCCTGCTGCTCGTCGGCGGCTGCTGCGCGTACGGCGCGGCGCTCTTCTCCTTCGGCGGTGTCGCGCGCAATTTCGGCGCGCTCGTCGCGGTGGGGTTGTACATGCTCCTCACCGGCGTCGCGTTCGTCGCGGCGGTCTGGATCTGGGGCCTCCAGGATCAACAAGTGCGGGACAACAACGCCTTCCTTGGCGTCTACTTCGCGGGCCTCGCGGTGATGATCGTTGGCGCGGCGCTCGTGGTCTTCAGCCGCCTGCTCCCGACCAGCGCGCGCGTGCCCCTGCCCGACATCCTGACGCCGGGGCTATTCGGCTTGCTGGGGTTCGTGCCCACGCTCGTAGTGGCTTTCCTGCTGGCTTCGCTCAACGCTGCGCTGGATCAACTCTCGCCGATCGGCCCAGTGTTGATCTTGGTTGTCCTCACGCTGCTGGTGGTCCTGCTGCGACGCGGCGTCCACGCGCCGTTGAACGTGAAGCTGCTGGCAGTGGGCGCGGCGGCGGTGGTGACCCTGGCGCTCTTCCTGCGTGGGCCGTCCAATTGGAGCGAGCCGCCGATCTGGGGCTTCGACATCCTGCTGCTCGCGCTCGCTGGCAGCGCAATAGTCTATTTCGTCAGCCGCAACCTCACTGCGCGGGATGAAGCGCCACCCGAGGCGCCTGCCCCAACCAGCGCCGAACCACCGCCGCAGCAGGCCGCCTCTACGGCCGTTATTTGGGAAGAGCCGCCCACAGGCGATTGAAATCGCGCCTGCGCGCCGTCGGCCACGAAGCCAAGTATCATCCGCATCACACACGTCCAGCCAGAGCAAGCCGCTCCAACTCGATCGCAGCGCCCTTGGCCCCTGGGGCAGTATGGATAGCGGCAGCGAGCCTCTTCGCAGCGGCGGCATACGCAGGCTGTTCGATGACTGCTCGGATCGCCAAGCGAATGGCGTCAGGTCCTGACTCCCCATCGAGCGCGAGACCAGCCCCTAGCCGCTGCAGTGTTGCCGCCAGGAACGGCTGGTCCGCTGACGGATTGGGAAGGGCAACGATTGGGACGCCGTGGGCGAGAGACGCGCTCACCGTGCCATGACCCGCGTGGGTAACGGTGATAGCCGCCGCTGGCAGTATCGCCGCATGTGGCGCAAATGACCGGATGACGGCGTTGGTTGGAATCAGTCCGATGTCTCCAGGTTCCGTCGCAGTCACCAGCACGCGCACAGGCTCATCGCGGAGCGCTTCGAGCGTGTTGCGGATGCGACCGCACTGGTCCCAGAGGCCGGTCGTCGTGAAGCTGACAAGGACAAGCGTGCGATCATCGTCGGCCTCCCAGGGTGAATCCATATCAGTGAACTGCTCGAAGATTGGCCCTACATAGCGCACGAGCGTGTCCGCGCCTGTGGCGGCGGGGTCTAACTCGGGGATAGTCGTCACCAGGGTCAGTCGCCCGGACCAGCCATCGTTTAAGCGCGTCAACGCAGATAGACCGGCCTGCTCTCGCAGGCGATTCGTGGCGGCCAGACGAGCGGCTCCCATTGGCGACTCAGGCGGAGGGATCAGCCCGGCGATAGATGAGTGCGCCAGGACCACGACGGGTAAGGAGAGACGTGGAATCGCCGCCAGGGCGCCCTGCATCATGAAGTCGACCACCAGTGCGTCAGCGGAGCAAACAGCGACCGCCTCTGGAACGTCATCGAGGTGCGCAGGACATGCCCAGACATTTGCTATGAACGGGATACGCTCGGCAGGTTGGCCTGTGCTGTAGATGTCAAAGGAACCGCTCCGCCGCAGCGCAGAAAATGTGAACCCTTGCGCCTCAAAGCGCTTCCGCTGGGTCTCGTAGCCAAAGAACATGACCTCATGCCCTCGCAGCGTCAGTTCCTGCGCGAGGCCAATGGCTGGCGGCGTGTTGCCACCGCCATCCCAGCTGACACATGCGAAACGCGCCATCGCCTGGACTCCTTCTACGGATCTTCAGCTCATACCGCGTCACGGCGCGCTCATGGAGAATATCGAGGATCTCGGCAGCTGCTCTGGACCGCCTGGTATATTCGTGGCACACAGATTCATCATTACCCCCTACTTATCCTAATGCCACTGTCTCACATGTGAGACAAGACGTGGTATTGACAACGCTCTTAGGACCGGAATAAACTGGCGGCGCTGCGACTCCCCTTTGCCGCCAACACACCGGCGCCTGAGAGGATAGCATCGCTTGCTGCGTATCTATTCTAGGAGCTGCGCCAGCGCGAGCTGAGGGGAGTCTCCCATGGACAAGCGCCGCTCGCCCCTCTGCCTCATCGCCGCCGTCCTCTGCGCGGTGGTCGTGCTCGTCGCCTGCAACTCACCCCAAGGGACCCATCTCTCCACGGCTCCTGCTGAGCGGCTAGACCTTCGCCTGAAGTTCACGTATTTCGGCGCTCCCCCAGGGCAAGTGATCGTCGATGTGACAGTGCTCAGCGCAGCTGGCCCCGGTCAGGTGATCGTCGCGCTTGCCGACAATCAGCGCCTGACCATCAACGGGCACTCGAAAGACCCCTCTCCCCTCGTGTCTTGCTGTCTCTACCGCTTCACGGCGCCCCGTCCAGCGGCCGGCGGGGAATACACCATCGTCTATAGCGATGAGCGCGGTCAGCAAACCAGAGTGGTCGCCCCAGCGCCCCAGCACGAGCTCACGATTACCGCGCCCGCCGCGTACGCTCAGGTCCCGATCCCTGCGCGTGGAGCGCAACTTGCTGTGCGCTACACACCTCCAGGGTTCTTCCCTCCGACCTCGCAAGTGGGCAAGCCGTTCTACACGGAGATTGACGCTGGCGTTGAGGGCTCCTACCGAGTAGCGAAGGGCGACGGGATCCCGGCGTCCGCCCCCACCCGTCTAAACATCAGCAGCGGGCGCCTCGGCAGCGCGCAACCCGACGAGACTGCCAGCGCCGTCATCAGCGATAGGGATGAGCCGGAGTATGGGTTCGGCAACCTCGCGCCAGGGCCAGGCAGGCTGTATGTCGCAGTGAACGTGGACGGGAACCTACCGAACCTGCCCTCGGGGGGGTTCGCCTCGGTGTTGGTGAGCGTCAGGGACCTCACCTCCATCCCCATCACGTGGGTCTAGGCCTGCTCCGCAGCATGGGTAGGAGGGACGCTGGTGGTTGCGGCGAGGAGAAATCGGCTCGATACGCACTGGTAAACGCTTAAAGATACAGGCCAGTAATAGTTTCCAATCTCTAGCGAACTATTGATTGGTTCATGCGGCAAGCCGCACTGGGTGAACTACGCACCCTCTACTCCCTCGCGCGAACGCCTCGGGAGCTACTTTGCGCAGGATGTTGTACGCGCCGTTGACATCGGCGTTGATCGGTGTCCCGTCCGCCGCCCGATACAGCCCACGCTTCACGCGCCGCCCGCTGAAGCGCGGCTGATCGGGGCGCGCGGCGTCGTAGACCGGTAGCGCGTCGCCGTCCAGGAAGCTGGCCTTGCTGGTGTAGCTCTCCTCGGTCACAATCACCCAGATGCCCACCAACTCCGCCTTATAGGTCAGCATCGCGATGAAGCGCGCATGCGGGATGGCGACGAACTGCTGGTTCGTGCGTCGTCCCAGGTTCACCTGCTGCTTCCACAACAGATTCTTGCCGATCACCAGCGTCCCAATGCCCTCGGATACCAATAGATCAATGATGCGCCGGGACACCATGTGCAGCTCGTGATCGATGCGCCGCATCCGTTGTGTGGCGAATCGTTCCATGCGATGACTGCTACCCACTGGTCCAAGCTGGCTCTGTAGCTCGGCACGGCGCTTGTTGTAGAACTGGTTGATCGACTTGACTGGCCGCCCGTTGACGATGCGCGGGATGAAGCCCGGCTTGTCTGAAGCTAGCGTCGCCAGATTGTTGATGCCAATGTCACAACCCGCCTGGAGAGCCGGGTCTACCGCCGCCTGGATGGGTGCGCGCTCATAGATGACCTCCACGACGTAGAAGCCGGGACGCGGCACGATGCGAACCTGCTGGACATTGGTTTGCTTGGTTTCCACGATGATGCCCAACATGGATGGCACGATCACGCCCTGTCGTCGCGCGGGGATGCTGAGCGCCTGCGTGGTGTAGATCAGTAGATTGCGCCCCTTCTGCTTGTCCTTGTACCTCGGCAACTTGGGTTGTCCCAGGAACTTGGACGGGTCTTTCCGCCAGACTGAGCGCGCCTCAAAGAAGCTCTGCCAGTTCTTATCAAGCAGGCGCAGCACCCACTGGGCGACTTTGGCCGGCAGGGCTTGGTATGCCTCGTGGTCCTTCATGCGGCGGTGCATCTCGTGGTAGTTGAGATAGACGCCCTCATAGATGAAGGATTGCCGCATGACGTAGTTGGCGGCGTTGTAGAGGTTCTTGGAGGCGAACGCCGCTGCGTCGATGGCGGCGAAGCGGGGGTTGGCGCGCTTGTTGACATGCTGCTCAACCAGTTGCATCGACCCCTCCTTTCGCCTCTAACTCGCGCACGATCAAGTCCATTTTACGCTTGGCTCGCCGCTGTCCATAGAGCCGCGCACAGAACGAGTTGACAATGGCCGTCAGATCGGCCAGCAAATCCTCCGTCCCTGCGCTTTGAGCAGCGTGTCCAAATTGCGAAAACCAAAGCGCGTGAGTCGATCTTTGTGCTCTACGACGATGAGACCAATGCTCTGGTCTTCTAGCAGCGCCAAGAGCTTGGGCCGAGCGTCGTTCACGCCAGACCCTACCTCCTTGACTACCTTTGCCACTTGGTACCCACGTGCCGCACAGTAGGCAACCAGCCGCTCCGCTTGACTGTCCAGGTTGCTCTTGTTCTCGGCAGAGGATACCCGCGCGTAAATCGCCACCCGTTGGCGCGACTCTCGTGTTGGCTCCTCTTGGCCCTCGGTAATAATAATGGTGTGCGGCCCAATCCGGCGGCCCTGGATTTTGCCGTCGCGAAACCACCGCCAGGCGGTCTCGTACCGCACACCCATCTGTTTTGCGTAGTCAGATAGCTTCATGCTTCTAGTCTAACTGACAGTCAAGTCCGATACCGGACGTGACTGGTAGAGGCCAGCCGTTACACGAAGGTTCACCCAGCCATCGTGTGTCAGGGACATCAGTCCACTTGCAAGAGTTCGAGGTCACGTAGCTGTCCATCTGGCAAGGCATAGCCGGTGTGCATGGCGAGTTGCCTCTCTCTGGAAACACAGGTGACTGCTGCGCCAGCGATGCTCCCCTGTCCGGTGATAGCGTTGGGGAATGCCCATGGAGGATCGTAGAGCTGGATGATGGCGCCGTCTGGCCCAATGTCGATAACATGCACGTCGAGTTCCCGGCCCTGGCCGTCCGCCACGGCGAACGCGCTGGGCTGTCGATGCGTCTCCTCGCCCAGCCAGCGATTCTCCTGCCACACATACCGCAAGGTGAAACCGTGATCGTCGACCAGCTTCCAGAGTGTGGGCAGGTCGCCCAGCGCCACCAGCAGGTCGAGGTCCTTGTGCGGTCGGGTCTCGCGGTGGAGCAAGGCGTCCACGCCCCAGCCCCCCATCACCCAGAAGCGAATGTTTTCCTGTTCGAAGAGCCTGCACAGGGCGACGGCGTCGTGCGCTGAGAGCATGGTCGGCTTCTCTCCTTACGGCTATTGCTTCAGCGGCTCTTCATCGCGCCGCTCGCCTCCGTTGCCTGGGCATACCCCGCGCCAGGTCAGCGGCTATGGGCGACGCATGACTGCTATCAGGAACAGTGACACTACGAATAACATCACGGCGAAGGCAGCGGCGGCTAACGTTAGGGCCAGCACAGCATCACCGTACTTCGCGCCAGACACCGCCATCGCGATTGACCCGATGCTGACTGAGAACACGAGACCTGCTGTGATAATTTCGCGGTTGCGGGCGGCGACGAGACTCTTTACGTCAAGAGTACGGCGCAAGTCCACGATGTGATCCACATATTCCCAGCCTGCGTACACGATCAAACTGCACATACTAGGAACGCCCATGGCGACGATGAACCAGAAATAGACGGTGATCAAAAGATTAGGTGGGTTCTGAGAATTGAATGGATCAAGTCCAAAAGCGACAGCTAACGCAAAGCAACCGACGCTGAACGCGGCTCCAGGGAGGCCAAGGGACCCTAGATACTGCCGTATGCGCGGCTGTGCTGCATGCTTCTCGGAAATCGCATATATCTATCTAAGAGCTGTAAAGGATAACCACGCCGCCGCGAACGCGAACAAGGCACTTGCGAACCACAGGACGGTCTCTCCTCTGTCCGTCAAGAACTGCCTCCTTTCGATCGGGATCATCAACGCTTCGTTCGCGTCTTGCCATTCGTCGGCGCCGCGTTCTCATCTGGCAGGTTGACTGATGCCTCGCGGGCGGCCGCCGCGCGCAACGCCTGCACGTCTTCGCCGAAGCGCACGGGATACGCGGGCGCGTCCTTCAGCGCGCGATACCGCTCCGGCAGCGCGCGCAGGCTCGCCTGGGCGTGCTCCCAGACCTCGCCCAGTGGTGGCAGGCTCCCCGGCACGAGCTTCCCCTGGCGCATCACCGGCCGCAGCAGCCGCGTGTAGCCCTCCGGCCCCGGCTCGCCTTCGAGCTGGATCACATCCTCGCGCCACTCAGGATGGCGGTAGATCTCCTTGCGTCCCGGCCACGTCGTCTTCGCCCCCGCCAGCTTCACCTTCGGATGCGCGCCGCCGTCCTCCTCGACGTAGAAGACCTCCTTATAG
>Ga0070706_100001029_pt1 | contig 30268 bp, 21 predicted proteins | sample KBSK5501metaG_FD_65476 | JGI IMG/M metagenome (GOLD analysis project Ga0070706, IMG submission 65476) | Corn, switchgrass and miscanthus rhizosphere microbial communities from Kellogg Biological Station, Michigan, USA - KBS K5-50-1 metaG | ecosystem: Host-associated > Plants > Roots >... | reverse complement strand
CGCGAGGCCGCTTCCCGGGATCTTCTTCGTGGAGCAGCCGCCTACCTACGCCGAAGCCTTCGCGGTGCAGCGCTTCCAGTCGTCGCTGAGTGCCTTCACCCTCATCTGGAACTACCTCGCGGTGGTGACTATCTTCTTCTGGGTGCTGTTCTACCTGCTTTGAGCGGAAAGGATTAGGCCTGCCCGGAAAGGCTCACGTCAGCGTCAGCCGGCCGGCGGCCCACAACCGTCATGAACGTGGTTGTCTCGCACTGGTCGGCCAACGTCGTGGTCCTCGCTGGGTGCCTGGTGATCGCCGTCGTGCACCTCGCCGGGGTGCGCGGCGTGATGGCCGACGCCCGCCGCGTCGGCCCGGCCGCACCGGCCGGCCTGGTGCGGGAGGTGATCGCCTTCGACGCCGGGCTGGCGGTTGTACTCCTGGCTTTGGTGTCGCCGGTCGCCTACTGGTCGCGGGACTTCATCTGGGTCCGTTCGCTGCAAGACCTGCTGCTCGCCGTGGTAGCCCCGCCGCTGATCGTGCTCGGGGCTCCGTGGCTGCCGCTGCGCCGCGGCCTGAGGGTATGGCGCGGCGGGCAGATGTCGGCGCCCGGTGCGAAGGTGATGGGGTCTGCTGCGGCGGCGGCGGGCACCGGCGCGGCGGGTGCGGGCGTGGCAGGTCCTGGCGCGGCAGGTCTCGATGCGGCGGCCCCGGGCACTCGCGCAGTCGCGAAGCGGTCGGCCGGCGGCTGGCTGAGCTGGCCGGTCGCGGTGACCGCCGCGTTCACCGTGGCCTGGTGCGGATGGCACGTCCCGGTCCTGTATGACGCCGCGCTGCGCTACCCGGTGGTCTGGGCCGCCGAGATCGTCAGCTATCTGGGGGTAGGGGTACTGTTCTGGCTGCAGCTGATCGGGTCACGCCCGCTGACTCCCCGGTTCCGGCCGTTGCCGCGGGTCATGCTGATCGGCGGCACCGTGGTGACCAGCACGATCCTGGGTATGGTGTTGGCGTTCGGCGCCAACGTGTTGTACCCGGCATATCGTGGCGCGGGGCATCACCATCTCCTCACGGTCGTAGCGGATCAGCAGCTTGGCGGCGCGATTCTGTGGGTCCTGGTGCTGCCGCCGTACATCATCGCTGGAGTCGCGCTGCTCCTGCGCTGGCTGAACGATGAAGAGTCAGAAGCTCTCGCGCTCGGTTTTGACCGGCTGCTCCGGCCACCGAGGTCGGCCTGGCCCACCCGGACCGGGCTGAGATGATTAGTGATCGACTCCCAGCAGGAGGCTCGAGGTGTCGTACTACCCACTAGGTGCGCAAGTGATGACGACGGTCATGCCGCTGGGTTTCTTCATCGTCGTGATGGCCGCGTACTACGTTGTCTTCACCAGGCCGCATACGATTCCGGGCCACCGGGACGCGGGCGTTGGGCGGGCGCGCCCAGTGGCCCCTGAACCCGGCACGGCTCGGGATATGGCCGCCGCGGCCGGCTTTATGACCGCGACCAGCGCGGGCGGGGTGGCGCCGCTGGCCGACCGGGAAACGCCGCCCGTGGTGGGGGCGGCGAGGCATCGCGATGCCGAGCAGGCCGACGAAGACAAGGCAGGCCCGGAGGGCCCATCGGCAGAAGGCACAGAGGAGTCAGAGTGACACCAGCGACCGGCGCGCTCCCCGCGGTGACGGGGCGCCGCTCCGCCCGGGTTGTTGCCCGGTCGCTCTTCGCGCTGACGAAACCAAGGATCATCGAGCTCCTCCTGGTCACCACGATCCCCACGATGCTGCTCGCGCAACGGGGCCTGCCCTCGGTAAGGCTGCTGGTCTTCACGTTGATCGGCGGCGCGTTCGCGGCCGGCAGCGCGAACACCTTCAACTGCTACCTCGACCGGGACATTGACGCGGTGATGAAGCGGACCTCCCGGCGCCCGTTGGCCCGGAAGGCACCGTTTGCCGTCGTCAAGCCGACCGAGGCGCTTGTCTTCGGGGTCGTGCTGGGGGCGGCCGCGACGCTGCTGCTCGGCCTGCTGGTCAACTGGCTTGCCGCGGCGCTGGCCGACGGCGCGATCCTGTTCTACGTCTTCGTCTACACGCTCGGCCTGAAGCGGCGGACCGCGTCCAACATCGTCATCGGCGGCGCTGCGGGCTGCTTCCCGGTGCTCGTCGGCTGGTCGGCGGTGACCGGCACGGTCACACTGCCGGCGGTCGTGCTATTCGCTGTGATCTTCTTCTGGACGCCGCCGCACTTCTGGGCGCTCGCGATGAAGTTCCGTGATGACTACGCCGCGGCCAGCGTTCCGATGCTGCCGGTCGTCGCGCCGGCCAGCGTGGTGGCCCGCAAGATCCTCTTCTATTCCTACGTGATGGTGGCGGCCACCCTGGCGCTCGCGCCCTACGCGGGGTGGCTGTACACCGTGAGCGCGGGGGCGCTCGGGGTCTGGTTCCTCCTCGAAGCCCACGGGCTCCGCGCCCGGGTCGCCCGCATCGACGCCGAATCGGCCAGCGCTGCTGATCTGGCCGGCGCGTTCCTGGCCAGCCCAGCCACTACCACCGCGGCGGCGGGCCCCGTCGTTGCCGAAGCAGCGTGCGCGGGCGCAGCCCGGCCCAGCGCTAACCCCGCTCCGATGCGGCTGTTCCACCTCTCCATTGCCTACCTGACGCTGCTCTTCGCGGCCATCGCGGTCACCTCCGTGCTGCCCTGGGGTGGCTGGTAGGCGCTGCGCTGAGCGGCCGTCTGAATCCCGGGCTGGCACGTGTCCGCTGCGGTGTCGGGCGGGCGGCTAGCCGGATGGCCAGTGGGCCCAGCGGTGCTAGCTGGCGTGGGTCTCCGCGCGTTCGGCGGGCAGCAACACCACCGCGCGCAACCCGGGCTCGGCGTCTTCCAGCCAAGCTGTGCCGTCATGAGCCTGGGCGGTCGCCCGGACGATGGCCAGGCCGAGACCAGCGCCGTCCTGGCCGTCGCCTGCTCTGCTGCGCGCGTTGTCAAGCCGGGTGAAGCGGCCGAAGGCTCGTTGCGTATCACACGCGGGGATGCCGGGTCCGTCGTCGGTCACGGTGAGCCGGACACTCTGGCCATCGTTGACGATTCCCACCGTCACCTCGGTATGCGCGTAACGGAGAGCGTTCTCGATCAGGTTGCCGAGCATCCTGCGCAATCCGTCGGCGTCCCCGGTCACCGCGCAATGCTCCTGACCAGCTAGCACAACCGGCACCCGGGAGCCATCGTGCCGCCCGACCTCGGCCAGGACCAGCCCGGTCAGGTCGACCCGCTGGTCGGCGGGGCGGCGGCCGTCGCGTTCGTCCAGCCTGGCCAGAACCAGGAGGTCCTCAGCCAGCCGGGCCAGCCGCAGGGTGTCCTCGAGTACATCGCTCGCGGTCTGCCGCCAGTCCTGGCTGTCCGGATGGTCGAGTGCGACCTCCAGCTGGGCCCGGATGCTGGCGATGGGGCTGCGCAGTTCATGCGCGGTGTCGGAGACCAGCCCACGCTGCCGCTCCTGGGCCGCGCCGAGTCGGGACAACATATCGTTCAGTGTTATGGCCAGGCTGTGCACCTCATCACGCGCCTCCGGCACCGGGAGAGCGCTCGGGCGGCCGGTACGGGTGACGTCCTGGGCGCCGCGCCGCAATTCGGCGATGGGCCGCAGGGTGGTCCCTACCACCAGCCAACTGGCGCCCGCCAGGAGCAGCAACAGCAGCGGAGTGCCGATCAGCAGCGCGCGGGTAAGGGCCGCCAGGCTGTCCCGTTCCTGGTCATAGGCGGCTCCCGCGATCACCGTCTCACCGCCGTTGGCGGCCACGGCCACCACGCGGACCAGGCCCGTGAGGCCGTAGGGCCTGCCGTCCAGCAGCACCGCACGGCCAGCCCGGGCGTTCGCCGCGGCCTGGCCGGCGGGCAGCAGCGGGACGAGCCGGTCCGCGCCCGGCGAGGCGTCCACGATCCGGCCCTGGGCGTTGAGCACCTGCACGGTGATGGTCCCATCCGCCACCGGGACCGGATCGGGCAGCCGGTGCGCGTCGGCCAGGGCAGCCACCTCTCGGGCGCCCTGCCGGGCCGTATTGTCGAGACCCTGGGTGAGTGAGGCCCGCAGCTCGGCGCTTAGCAGCAGCGCCGCCACCAGAAGGGCCAGCGCCAGCCCCACCGTGGAGGCCAGGGTGACCCGCGCGCGCAGGCTGCGCCGCCGCCACCACCGCGCCGTAACACGCACGCTGCCTCCTGGACCACGTCCTCACCGCCCGACGCCCGGTGCGACGTCTCGCATGCTCAGTCTGCCCGTAGCGCCGCACGGTCTGGCCACCGTCCGCACCGGTGAGCCCGGCGTCCCATCGGTCAAGGACAGTGCGCTGGAGGGGGAGTAGAGCCTGGCGGGGCGAGTGTTACTGGGGGGGGTCGCTACCGGGGGGCTCGCGCTCATCCGGCCGCTGATCCCCGCCCGTGCTGTCGGCTTCGCCCGGGCCGCTGGCGTCACCCGCGGCGTCGGCTCCGGCCGGGCTCTCCTCGTCCAGGGCGGACATGTCCAGTTCCGGCCGCCCCCGGACGAACCCCACCGGGTCGTCGAAATCCTCAGCTGTCGGCAGCAGATCCGGGTGCGCCCACAGGGCATCCCGGCCGTCTGTGCCACGTGCCCCGGTGAGGCTCTGCCAGATTTCCGCGGCCTCACGGAGCCTGCGCGGCCGAAGTTCGAGGCCCACCAGGGTCGCGAACGTGCGCTCGGCAGGCCCTCCGGTGGCCCTCCGGCGCCTGATCGCCTCGGCGAGCGCGCCGGCCTGCGGGAGCCGGTCGGCGGCGGCGGCATCCACCACCGTGGCGACCCAGCCCTCCACCAGGGCCAGCGCGGTCTCCAGGCGCGCCAGGGCGGCCTTTTGCTGATCGGTGTCTTCGGGCTGGAAAAGGGTGGCGCCCGCCAGGGCGTCGCGCAGCGCCTCCGGGTTGGCCGGGTCGATCTGCGGCATGGCGTCACGCAGCGCGGCAGCGTCCACGGTGATACCCCGGGCGTACTCCTCGACGGCGCCCATCAGGCGCGCCCGAAGCCAGGGCACGTGCGCGAACAGCCGGTGGTGCGCCGCCTCCCGCAGGGCCAGGAAGATCCGGATCTCGTCCGCCGGGACCGACAGGCCCTCGCCGAAGTCAGCCACTCCGGCCGGGAGGAGGGCCGCAGTGCCCTCCGGGCCGAGCGGCAGCCCAACGTCAGTAGAGCTCACGACCTCGCGGGCCAGCGCGCCGACAGCCGCGCCGGTCTGGCCGCCGACCATCATCCCGCCAATCCGGCGCATCATCGGGCCGAGACCGCCGAGCGCACCTAGGCCACCGGTGACGGCCTTGAGCGCCGAACTCAGTTCCGCGGGCAGTTCGCCGCCGAGTTCATCGGGATCCTCGGTGAGCATCCCGCCCATGGCGTTGACCGCCTTGTCCGCGATCGGGTCGCAGAGTTTCGACCAGACCGGCAGCGTCGCCTCCACCCACTCCGACCGGCTCCAAGCCTGCGCGGCGCGGACGCCGGTCGGGAAGCTGGTGACCTCGTCCAGCCAGAGATCAGCTAGCCGAATAGCCTCAACGATCTTCTGGCGGTCCTTCTCCAGCACGCTCGGGTCACCCTCGGCCGCGACTGTCTGCCGGGCCACGTTCTTGGCGAGGTCCCAGTTCACTGGGCCGCCCTGCCAGGACATCAGGTCCGCGAATTGGCGCAACGCGTCCGCGAATTGCTGCGGATCGCCGAACGGCCCCAGCGGGCCGCCTTCACCGGGCGCCCCGCCCGGGCCGCCTGACCCGGCGCCGCCCGATCCTGAGTCGCCCGATCCTGAGTCGCCCGACCCGGGGTCACCGGAGCCCGGCAATCCGAAGCCGAAGGGACGGTCAGCCATCGCGGCTGCCTCTCAGGCAGGATGGAATAGTCACATCAGCCACGTTATCCCGGGAGCGGCACACGGTGAGCACTGCACAGGCTCTGGTTCGCCACGGGCGCACCCGGACAGAGGTGGCCCGGGGCGGTCCGGAAGACGGCCGCCGCGATCCGCGGACCAACAGCGGCCAGGATAAGCGGGCCTACGGCAGCCGGGATACCCGGGTTGGCGGCGGCCCTCCAGCCAGCGACCATGCGGAGGCTGCGGAGCGCGAGCACGAGCATGAGCCCGTGGGCACGGCCCGGCGCCGGGTCAGCCACGCCAGCGAACAGCGGCCAGGCCCCCGGCCTGGGCCGGGGCCTGTGGTCGCGATCACCGGTGCGGCCCGTGGTCTCGGTCATGCCCTGGCGGTCCGGCTCGCGGCGTCGGCAGCGGTCCGCAGGGTGGTCGCGATCGATGATCACCGCGGTGACGTCGTGGGAGTTACCTGGCGCCTGGCCGATGTGCGCGACCCCGCCCTGGCCGGGCGCCTGACCGGCGTGGATGTCCTGGTGCACACGGATCTCGACATGGCCGCCGACTCCGACCAGCGGTCCCGGCGGGCGTTCAACGTGCGCGCCGCGCAGACCGTGCTCACCGCGGCGGCGGCCGGCCGGGTGGGCCGGGTGGTGCTGGTGACCAGCGCGATGGTGTACGGGGCCCACCCGGACAACCCGGTTCCGCTGGCCGAAACCGCCCCGCTCGGCGCGGACTCCGACGGCAACGTCGCCGGGGACCTGCTGGAGATCGAGCATCTGGCGCGGCGCTCGCCGCGGGCCCACCCCGGGATGGCCATCACCGTGGTCCGCCCCGCGGCGCTGGTCGGCGAGGGCGTGGACACGCTGATCACGAGGCACTTCGAGTCACCACGGCTGCTGGCCGTCAAGGGCTGCGCGTCGCGCTGGCAGTTCTGCCATCTGGACGATCTCACCTCGGCCCTCGAACTCGCGGTGACCGGTGAGGTGACCGGCGTGTTCGCGGTCGGCTGCGATGGCTGGCTGGAGGAGGAGCAGGTCGAGGAACTCAGCGGGCTGCGCCGGATCGAACTGCCGGCCGGCCTGACGTTCGGCACGGCGCAGCGGCTGCACCGGATCGGGATCACCCCGGCTCTCGTTTCCGACCTGCACTATGTCGTGTACCCCTGGGTCGTCGACTGCCTGGTCCTGCGGGAGGCGGGCTGGCGGCCGACCTACGACAACGAAGCCGCCTTCCGGGTCCTGCTCGAGCAGCGGGCGGGCCACCACGCGCTGGCCGGGCGCCGCATCGCACGCAAGGAGGCCACGATCACGGCGGCCGGGGCGGCCGGGGCGACCGTCGCGGTCATCGGGACCGCGGCCATCGTGCGGCGGGCGCGGCGCCGCAAGCGGGGGGGCTGACCCCCGTTCCTGGCGAGCCGACGAGATCGGCGCGGCCCTCCTTGCGGTAAGCGAACCATGCGACCTAACGAACAGTCCGACCTCTCCCAGGCAGTACCTTGGGCACCGTGACAGTGATCAGGATGGCCGAGTTGCGTGACGCGCCGCTATCGGTGGACGAGGTGCGCAGCGCGGTCATGGACCCCGGAGCGGGTGGCATCGCCCTGTTCGCTGGCGCAGTCCGGAATCATGATCATGGCCGTGACGTGGTGCGGCTGTCCTATAGCGCGCACCCCTCGGCCGCGGCTGAACTGCGCCGGATGTGCGAGAAGGTGGCCGCCGAGTTCGACGTCAGCGCGCTCGCCGCCGTGCACCGGGTCGGCGAACTGGTGGTCGGCGACCTCGCTGTCGTGGTGGCGGTGTCCTGCCCGCACCGCGCGGAGGCCTTCGCCGCGTGCCGGGCCCTGATCGACGAGCTGAAACGGTGCGTGCCGGTCTGGAAGGAGCAGCTGTTCTCCGGCGGGGATAGTGAGTGGGTCAACAGTGCATGAGGCCCGCCGGATGTGGGGGGGCCGGATGTCCCGCCGTCGCCTGACGCTGCTCGTCGCCGGCATCGGGGTGCTCGTGTCGGCTGCCGTCGCGGCGGTGCTGCCGGTGCCCTATGTGATCCTCGGCCCAGGACCGACCCTCAATACGCTGGGCCGCATCTCGTCAGGCCCGCTGATCCAGATCTCCGGTCACCCGACATACCGGACAACCGGGAATCTCAACCTGGTGACGGTGTCCTTCCTGGGCGGTCCGGGCAACCAGTTCAACGTCTTCACGGCGCTGCGCGCCTGGCTGACTCCGCATACCGCGGTCGTGCCGGAGCAGGAAATCTTTACCCCGGGTCAGACGCAGCAGCAGGTGGTGCAGCAGGACACGCAGCAGATGGTCAGTTCGCAGGAGACCGCGGCGGCGGCCGCGCTCTGCGCGGTTGGCATCAAGTTCACGACTGTGGACACCATCGAGGCGACAGAGAGCACAATGCCGGCGGCGGGTGTGTTGCGGCGTGGCGACGTCATCACCGCGATCGACGGCAAGCCGGTCAGCTGCCACGCGGGCGCGGCCGACCTGATTCGCGCGCGCCGACCCGGCGCGCCGGTCAGCCTCACCATCCTGCGTCGGGGCAGAACCGAGCAGATCCGGCTGAAGACCGCCAGCATCCAGGGCCAGGCGGTCGTCGGGGTGCAAGTGACGGAGAGCTTCCGCTTCCCCTTCCGCATCAAGATCGATGTCGGGAACATCGGTGGCCCCAGCGCTGGGCTCATGTTCGCGCTCGGCATCGTGGACAAACTGACCCCGGGCGGGAACCTGACCGGAGGCCGGTTCATCGCCGGCACCGGTGAGATCTCGGCCGATGGCGCGGTCTCGCCGATCGGCGGCATCCAGCAGAAGATGGCCGGGGCGCGCAACGCGGGCGCCACGGTCTTCCTGTCGCCCGCGGCCAACTGCCCGGACGCGGCCAGCGCGGTGCCGGCCGGGATGCGTCTGGTCAAGGTCAGCACGCTGCGCGGCGCCATCCAGGACCTGGCGGCGCTGAGGGCCGGCCGGCCGGTGCCGTCGTGCTGATGCGGCCTGATGTAGTCATGCGCTGCGGCCCCCGCGAGCGCCCCGGCCTGATGTGGTGGTCACGGTAGAGCCACGGGACGCGGCGGACGCACATGATCGCGGTAGATTGACGGATCATGGAAGATCCAGTTCCCTCGGCGGGGCAAGGATGTCACTGGGAACCTTGTCGCGCGCTGGTGAGTTCTCGTGAAGGAGCGCGCCGCCGCGCCGGAACCGTTAGCGACGGGAGCGCTCCGCGGAGCGGGCCGCCGGCCCCGGCCCGCGGTGACATGAGGGGGTGCGCGTGACCTTCCGGCCTTCTGGTCCGGCCAGGCCGCCCGCCGGGCGCCCGACGCTGACGATGCCCCGCTGGCCCAGGCTCATCCTGCCGGTCATCGGCGTGGTGATCGCCCTAATGGTGGTGATCACCATCGTGGCGGGCGTATGGACCGATTACCTCTGGTACCGGTCGGTTCATTTTTCATCCGTGTTCGACACGACCTACGGAACCCGCTGGGCGCTGTTCTTCGTGGCCGGCCTGTTCATGGTGGTCGTGGTGGGCGTCAACGCCTGGCTCGCCTACCGGCTCAGGCCGATGTACCGGCCGGTGGCCACGCAAGGGCAGGGCCTGGAGGCATACCGGATCACAATCGACCCGCACCGGCGGCTGCTGCTCGCAGCGGTCCTCGGGATCGTGGGGCTGATTTCCGGGCTTACCGCCGCAGGCTCGTGGCGTACCTGGCTGCTGTTCGCCAATCAGGTGCCGTTTGGGGAGATAGATCCCCAATTCAAACGGGACCTCTCGTTTTTCATTTTTACCTATCCCTTCATCCGGATGGTGCTGACCTACCTGTTCACGGCGGTGCTGCTGGCGCTGATCGCGGCGGCGGTGGTGCATTACCTGTACGGCGGGCTGCGGTTCGAGGGCCGGCGGCCGCGGGCGACGGTGGCCGCGCAGGCCCAGCTGTTCGTGCTGTTCGGCGCCTTCGTCCTGCTGAAGGCGGTGGCCTACTGGGTCGACCGGTACGGCATTGACTTCTCCCAGCGCGGCGCGGTGACCACGGGAGCGTCCTACACGGACGTCAATGCGGTGCTCCCGGCCAAGACGGTCCTCGCCGTGATCGCGCTCATCTGCGCGCTGCTGTTCTTCGCGGGCGCGGCCCGGCGCAGCGCCATGCTTCCGGCGGTCGGATTCGGCCTGCTGGTGCTTTCGGCGATCCTGATCGGCGGCGTCTACCCGGCGATCATCCAGCAGTTCGTGGTGAAACCCAACGAGCTGGCCAAGGAGACCCCCTACATCCAGCGGGAGATTGGCAGCACCCAGCAAGCCTATGGGCTGGCCGGCGTCACCACCACGCAGTATTCGGCCACCTCGGCCGAAACCTCCGCAAACCAAGCCCAGGACGTGAGCACGCTGCAGGGGATGCGCCTGCTCGACCCCGACGTGGTGTCGTCCACCTTCCAGCAGCTGCAGCAGGTCAAGAGCTTCTACCAGTTCCCCGACACGCTGTCGATGGACCGCTACCCACTGCCGGGCGGCGGGTCGCAGCCGCAGGACACCGTGGTCGCGGTGCGGGACATGGGCGGCCCGCCACCGGGCCAGGGCAACTGGATCAACACGCACCTGGTGTACACGCACGGGTTCGGATTCGTCGCCGCACAGGCCAACACGGTGCAGGTCAATGGCAACCCTTCGTTCGTGGAGAGTGACATCCCGCCGAACGGCCAACTCGGGCTGCGCCAGCCGCGGGTCTATTTCGGCGAGCAGGAGGGCGCGTATGCCATCGTCGGCGGGACCCCGGGCGGGCACAAGCAGGAGCTTGACTACCCGTCCGGGAGCGCCGGCGGCGGCCAGCAGAACACCACCTACCAGGGTGGCGGCGGCGTGCCGGTCGGCTCGCTGCTCGGCCGCATGCTGTATGCGGTGAAGTTCCGCCAGCTGAACATCCTTATCTCGGGTGCCATCAACGGTCAGTCCAAGATCCTCTACGATCGCCAGCCGCTGGCCCGGGTGGCCAAGGTCGCGCCGTTCCTCACCCTGGACGGCGCCCCTTACCCGGTCGTGGCGAACGGGCGGATCTTCTGGGTGGTGGATGGATACACCACGACGGACCTGTACCCGTACTCCGAGCGGCTGGGCATGCCGCAGGCCACGAGCACCAGCGACGCCCCGGACGGCTCGGTGGCGGGCGCACAGGCCGGCCAGATCAACTACCTGCGCAACTCGGTCAAGGCCGTGGTGGACGGCTACACCGGCGACGTCGCCCTCTACCAGTGGGACAAGAACGACCCGGTCCTGCGGACCTGGATGAATGCGTTTCCCGGCGTCATCAAGCCGAAGGGCGACATCCCCGGCTACCTCATGCCGCACCTGCGCTACCCGGCGGGCCTGTTCGAGGTGCAGCGCCAGATCCTGACCCGGTACCACGTCACCCAACCGCAGGCGTTCTACGGCGGGCAGAACTTCTGGGCGGTGCCGAACGACCCGAGCGCCTCGCTGACCGCCAGCCAGCCGCCGTACTACCTGACGATGACCATGCCGGGAGCGTCCACCCAGTTCTCGCTGACCACCTCGTTCGTGCAGCGCGGCCGCGAGAACATGGCCGCCTACATGGCGGTCGACAGCAACCCCCTGTCCAGCGACTACGGGACGATCCGGGTCCTCCAGCTACCGCAGCAGACCGCCATCCTCGGGCCCGAGCAAGTGAAGAGCACCTTCGAGTCGAACACGAGCGTGTCGGCGCAGCTATCGCTGTACCGGCAGAACGGCTCGACCGTGATCGAAGGCAACATGATCACACTCCCGGTGGGCGGCGGGCTGATCTATGAGGAGCCCGTCTACATCCGGGCCGCGGGCGCGGCCGGCAGCAGTAGCGGCTCCTATCCGGTCCTCCAGCGCGTTCTGGTGTCCTTCAACGGGCATGTCGGATTCGCCGCGACCCTGCAGGACGCGCTCAGCCAGGTTGTCCCGGGGCTTACGGGCTCGTCGTCGAGCACGTCGGGCACCGGCTCGGGCAATGGCGCAGGCAGCGGATCTGGCAGCAGCACGGGCACGGTCAGCGCGGCCGTCCGGACCTACCTGCAGCAGGCCGAGAAGTATTACGCGCAGGCCCAGGCGGCGCTCAAGAGCGGCGACTTCGCTACCTACGGGACCGACACGGCCCTGATGAAGAAGGCGCTCGACAACGCGCAGAAGGCCGCGCAGGCGGCATCCGTGCCGTCCAATGGCGCGACGCCGAAGCCGTCCGCCCCGTCCAAGCGCGCCACGCCGTCACCGTCCGCGTCTCCATGATCTTACGTGCGTATTTCGGCCCGTGACCCGGCCTGGAATTCGGCCGTTCCGGAGCGCGGGACATGAGCCTCGATGCTCTCCAGCAGGTCGGCGAAGGGCGTACGCTCGTTCGTGACGGGACATCCGCACGAATGCTGGCTTGGCCAGATATCTGCATGCCCTGTGCCTGATAGATCAATCTGGGCCCGAACATCCGGGGAAGGGAGCGAGACTGGCTGTGGCGTCTCGTGTGCTAGTCGACGCGACCGCCGTGCCGGCCGATCGCGGTGCGCTTGGCCGCTACGTGGACGGGCTTGTGATCGCCCTCGACGCGGCGGGCGCCGATCTGGCGGTGGCCTGCCAGCGCGCCGACGAAGAACGGTACGGCCGGCTGGTGCCTGGCGCGCGCGTCGTCGCCGGGCCCACGGCGATCTCGCATCGGCCCGCCAGGCTGGCCTGGGAGCAGACCGGCCTGCCGCTGGTCGCCCAGCAGGTGAACGCGGACGTCATTCATGCCCCGCACTACTCGATGCCGTTGCGCCCCGGCGCGCCGACCGTCGTGACCATTCATGACCTGACCTACTTCACCGAGCCGGACGCGCACAACCCGGTCACTGCGACCTTCTTCAAGTCGGCGATCCGCACCTCGGCGCGGCGCGCGACCCGCCTGATCGTGCCGTCCAAGGCCACCAGGGACGAACTGGTGCGGGTGCTCGACGCGGATCCCACCCGGATCGACGTCGCCTACCACGGCGTGGATCATGCGCCGTTCCACCGGCCCAGCCCTGAGCAGGTCCGCCAGATCTCCGACCGGCTTGGCCTGCACGGCAAGCCGTACGTGGCCTATCTCGGCGCGCTGGAGCCGCGTAAGAACGTTCCCGACCTGATCACCGGATGGGCCGCGGCCGTGGCGGACCTTCCGGATCCGCCGGCGCTTGTGCTGGGCGGCGGCAGCGGCTGGAGCGAGGAAGTGGATCAGGCGGTCGCCGCGGTCCCCGCGCACCTGCGCCTGGTACGGCCCGGATACCTGAGGTTCAGCGACCTCCCCGGCTATCTGGGCGGGGCGCTCGTGGTGGCCTTCCCGAGCCGCGGCGAGGGTTTCGGGCTCCCCGTGCTCGAAGCCATGGCCTGTGGCGCGCCCGTGCTCACGACGCACCGGACGTCCTTGCCCGAGGTGGGCGGCGATGCGGTCGCCTACACCGAGCCGGACTCCGACAGCATCCGGGCCGCGCTTCGTGGCCTGCTCGACGACCCGCGGCGGAGGCAGGCACTTGGCGCCGCCGGGCACGACAGGTCCCAAGAATTCACCTGGGCTGCCTCCGCAGAGGCGCATTTGGCGTCCTACGAGCGTGCGGCGGCGCAGGGAGGGGAGTAGCCTCCCTCCTCATGTCGATCCGTCCAAACGCGCCTGCGGACCCCGACCCGCTCGAAGCCATCCTGCTGGTCGGCGGCCAGGGGACCCGGCTCCGCCCGCTGACCATCGGGACGCCCAAACCGCTCCTGCCTACCGCCGGGGTACCCTTCCTGGCGCATCAGCTCGCCAAAGCCGCCACGGCGGGGGTCACCCGGGTGGTCCTCGCCACCGCATACCGGGCCGCGATGTTCGCGGAGTGCCTGGGCGACGGATCCGCCTTCGGGCTGGAGATTTGTTACGTCCACGAGGAGGTGCCGCTCGGTACCGGCGGGGCGATCCGCAACGCGTCGGCCGCGCTGCGCAGCGAGCCAGACAGCCCGGTCGTCGTGCTGAACGGCGACATCCTGTCCGGCCATGACCTCGGGGCCCAGCTTGACCTGCATTGCAAGGCCGAGGCCGCGGTGACGCTGCATCTGGTCGAGGTGCCCGATCCGGCGAGGTTCGGCTGCGTACCGACCGACTCCGCCGGCCGGGTGACCGCGTTCCTGGAGAAAACGCCGGACCCGGTGACCAACCGGGTCAACGCGGGCTGTTACGTGTTCCAGCGGCAGGTCATCGACGTGATCCCGGCTGGCCGGGTGGCCTCGGTCGAACGGGAGACCTTCCCCGCGCTGATCGAGGCGGGCGCGGTCGTGCTCGGTTACCCGGACAACTCGTACTGGCTGGACGTGGGTACCCCCGAGGCCTTCGTTCGGGGCTCATGTGATCTTGTTCTGGGCCGGCTCCGGTCCTCGGCGATGCCCGCCGTGCCCAGCGTCCCCGGTGAGGCAATGCTGCTCGACGGCGCGACGGTGGAAGCCGGGGCGACCGTGGCAGGCGGGAGCGTGGTCGGTGCGGGCTCGGTCGTCGCGGCCGGCGCGCGGGTGACGGGCAGCGTGCTTTTCGACGGAGTGAGCGTCGCGGCCGGCGCGCGGATCATTGATAGCGTCGTCGGCCGCGGCGCGTTTGTCGGGGCCGGCGTGGTCCTGGACGGTGTGGTGATCGGCGACGGAGCGCGGATCGCGGCCGGGAACGAACTGCGCGCCGGGATGCGGGTCTGGCCGGGGGTGGAACTCGGCCCGACCTCGGTCCGGTTCTCCACGGACGCGTGAGAGACGGACGCGTGAGAGTTGGTGTCAACCGCTGAAGGGGCGCTGGTCCGGGAGTGGCGGGCGCCGTTCGCCGTCGACGTCCCGCTCACCCTGTCCGTGCACCGGCGCGGGTCCGGAGATCCGGCGTTCCGCGCCGCCGCGGATGGCAGCGTGTGGCGCACGTCGCTGACCCCGGAGGGCCCCGGCACCATCCGGGTCAAGGGCAGCCCGGCCGACGGGTGCACCACGGTCAGCGTCGCCGCATGGGGGCCGGGCGCATCCTGGCTGCTCGCCGCGGTGCCTGGCCAGCTGGGAGCCGACGACAGCCGGGCCGGCTTCGAGCCCTCCCATCCGCTGCTGCGTGAAATGTCCCGGCACTACCGGGGATTGTGGGTGGGCCGGACGGGCCGGGTCCTTGAGGCGCTCGTGCCCGCTGTCCTGGAGCAGAAGGTGGTCGGCGCGGAGGCGTGCCGGGCGTGGCGCCTGCTGCTGCTGCGGTTTGGCGACCCGGCGCCCGGCCCGGCGCCTGACGGCATGCGGGTCTTCCCGCCCGCCCGGACCTGGCTGCGCATCCCGTCCTGGGAGTGGCACCGGGCGGGAGTCGAGGGGGTGCGGGCGCGCACCATCATCGGCGCGGCGCAGGTCGCCCGGCGTCTTGAGGAGATCGTGGCGATGGCCTCCGGGGACGCGGATCACCGGCTCCGCACGCTGCCCGGAATCGGGCCGTGGACCTCCGCCGAGGTCCGCCAGCGGGCCTGCGGTGACGCGGACGCGGTGTCCGTGGGGGACTACCACCTGCCCGCCGCGGTGGGCTGGGCCCTGGCCGGGCGGAAGGTGGACGACGCGGGGATGCTTGAACTGCTCGCGCCCTACGCGGGCCACCGGTACCGGGTGACCAGGCTGGTGGAACTCGGCCGGGCAGGCCCGCCACGCCGCGGGCCGAGGATGAGCGTCCGCGACTACCGGTCCTTCTAGCCAGCCGCTCCCAACTCCTTATTGCGGTGGATCACTGGCTACCCGCGGCCTGTAATCCACCGCGATCATGAAGGCAGCGGCGCGGCCACCGGCCGAGCCAGTGAGGCCCGCCGCCGCAACGTAGGGTGCCACTATGAGCCCTGACGCGCGCACCCCCGGCACGCAGGCCCCCGGGCCAGGCGAGTTGACCCCGTCCGGTACGACCCCGGCTGGAACTGCCCCGTCCGGCACCGCGCTGCGGCGCAGCCTGGCGCGGGCCAGGGATGGCAAACCCATCGATCATGGTGAGGCCACCACGCTGCTGCACGCGCGGGGTGAGCACCTGGCGGCCCTCCTGGGGTACGCCAGCCGGACCCGGGACGCGGGCCTGGCCGCGGCGGGGCGCCCCGGCGTCATCACCTACTCGCGCAAGGTCTTCATCCCGCTCACCCGGCTCTGCCGGGACCGCTGCGGCTACTGCACGTTCGCCACCGTTCCCGGTCGGCTGGACAGCCCGTACCTGTCCCCGGACGAGGTGCTGGCCATCGCGCGCGACGGTGCGGCGCTGGGCTGCAAGGAGGCGCTGTTCACCCTGGGCGACCGCCCGGAGGACCGGTGGCACCAGGCCCGCGAATGGCTCGATGCGAACGGATACGACGACACGCTCTCCTACGTGCGCGCCATGGCGATCCGGGTCCTTGAGGAGACGGGCCTGCTGCCGCACCTCAATCCGGGCGTTCTGACCTGGCAGGATTTCCAGCGTCTCAAGCCGGTCGCGCCATCGATGGGGATGATGCTGGAGACCACGGCGGCCCGGCTGTTCACCGAGAAGGGCGCGCCGCACTACGGCAGCCCGGACAAGGACCCGGCGGTCCGGCTGCGTGTGCTGGAAGACGCGGGCCGCTGCGGGGTGCCGTTCACCACGGGGATTCTCATCGGCATCGGCGAGACGCTCGCCGAGCGCGCCGAGTCGATCTTCGCCATCCGCCGGGTGGCGCGTGAGTACGGCGGCATCCAGGAAGTGATCGTGCAGAACTTCCGGGCCAAGCCGGACACGAAGATGCGTGGCGTACCCGACGCGGAACTGGACGACCTGGCCGCGACCATCGCGGTCGCCCGTCTCGTCCTCGGCCCGGCCGTGCGCATCCAGGCCCCGCCGAACCTCATCGGTGACCAGTTCGGGCTGATCCTGGCCGCGGGGATCGACGACTGGGGCGGCGTCTCCCCGCTCACCCCCGACCACGTGAATCCCGAACGCCCGTGGCCGCAGATCGAGGAACTGGCCCGCCGGACCGCCGACGGCGGGATGACGCTTCGCGAGCGCCTGACGATCTATCCCGGCTACCTGCGCGAGCCATGGCTGGACCCGCGGCTCGCCGCCCACGTGGCCGCGCTCGCCGACCCGGTGACCGGGCTGGCCCGCGACGGCGCCATCCCGGCCGGCCTGCCCTGGCAGGAGCCGGACGGCGGCTGGGGCGAGGCGGCCGGCCGGACCGACCTGCACGTCACGATCGACACCACGGGACGCACCTCGGACCGGCGCGACGATTTCATGGAGGTCTACGGCGACTGGGCGGAGGTTCAGGCCCGGATCGCCCCGGAGGCCACCTCGGCCGGCCATCAAGCCGCCGGCCCGGCCCGGCTGCGCGGCGAGGTGGCCGCGGCCCTGCGCAGCGCCGAGAGGGATCCCGCCGGGATCTCGGACAGCGAGGCGCTCGCCCTGCTCGACTCCGACGGCGCGGAACTGGAGGCGCTCACCGCGCTGGCCGACGCGCTACGCCGTGACGTCTCCGGCGAGGCCATCACCTACGTGGTCAACCGGAACATCAATTTCACGAACGTCTGCTACACGGGCTGCCGGTTCTGCGCTTTCGCCCAGCGCCGCACCGATGCCGACGCGTACACGCTGTCCCTGGAGCAGATCGGCGACCGCGCCCAGGAGGCCTGGGACGCCGGCGCGACCGAGGTCTGCATGCAGGGGGGCATCCACCCCGACCTGCCGGGCACGGCATACTTCGACATCGCGGCGGAGGTCAAGCGCCGCTGCCCGGACATGCATGTGCACGCGTTCTCGCCGATGGAGGTCATGAACGGCGCCGCGCGCACCGGGATGGCGGTCCGTGAGTGGCTGGCCCGCGCCCGGGAAGCAGGTGTCGGCTCGCTGCCAGGAACCGCGGCGGAGATTCTCGACGACGACGTGCGGTGGGTCCTGACCAAGGGCAAGCTCCCGGCCTCGGCATGGATCGAGGTCATCACCACCGCGCACGAACTCGGCATCCCGACCAGCGCGACGATGATGTACGGGCACGTGGACACCCCCGCCCATTGGGTCGGCCACCTTCGGGTGATCCGCGGCATCCAGGAGCGTACCGGCGGCTTCACCGAGTTCGTCCTGCTTCCGTTCGTGCACGCGAGTTCGCCGATCTACCTAGCCGGCCTGGCCCGCCCGGGGCCGACCCGCCGGGAGAACCGTGCCGTCCACGCGGTCTCCAGGCTGCTGCTGCACGGCGCAATCGGCTCCATCCAGTGTTCCTGGGTCAAACTGGGCGTGGATCTCTGCCGCGACGTCCTGTCCGGCGGCGTGAACGACCTGGGCGGCACCCTGATGGAGGAGACGATCAGCAGGATGGCCGGCTCGCAGAACGGCTCCTACAAGACGATCAGCCAGATCGCCGAGATGACTGGTCCCCTCGGCAGGCCCCTGCGCCAGCGCACCACCACCTACGGCAACCCTTCCTCCGAACGAATCTCCGCCGCGACGGCCAGCGATGGAGTGTGCGCGGCCGTCCGGGGCACTCGAACCCCCATCCCCCTAATGTCCAGCTAGCAAGCCGGTCCGGCTACCCGGCCCCCGACCATGATCACGGAAGATTCCCGCCGGCCGTCGCCCGGACGGGCCCCATGACGCCGGACGGTGGCCGGCAACGCGTTTCTTCTCGGGGCTGGCCTCGTACCCGGTGAATACTCATGAGTAGGGGTTTGCATATGGCCAATGACGACGCACCTCGGGGCGTGGGACAGACGGCGATCGGTGTGGCGGGGATTCGGGCGCGGGAGAGCGAACGTGCCGACCGGCTCTTCCACGACCCGTATGCGGGGGCGTTCGTCATCGCGGCCCAGGGAGCGGTCGCCGAGCAGCGCACGCCGCCGGATGAAAGCACGCCGCCGGATGAGCGCACGCCGCCGGATGAGCGCACGTCGCTGGGCGAGATTTTCCAGGAGCGCGTCGTCATACGCACCCGATTCCTCGACGACTACCTGATCGCTGGCGCCGCTGCCGGGTGCCGCCAGGTCGTGCTCCTCGCCGCCGGCATGGACACCCGCGGATACCGGCTCGAATGGCCCGCCGGCACCGAACTCTTCGAGATCGACCAGCCTGACGTGCTGGCCTTCAAGGACGCCGTGCTCAGCAGGCAAGGCGCCGTCCCACGCTGCCGCCGCACGGCGCTGGCCGCCGACCTGCGCGAGAACTGGGCCGACGCACTGCTCGACAGCGGATTCCGGCCCTCGGTGCGCACCGCCTGGCTAGCCGAGGGCCTGCTCATCTACCTCACCGCCGAGGAAGCTGGTCACCTGCTCACAGCCACTACCGACCTGTCCGCACCGGGTAGCGGGATTGCCTTCGAGTACAACGACACCAGCGACGGCAGCCCGGTCAGCCGGGCCCGCACCCTGCCGGCCATGAGCAGGATTACCTCGCTGTGGAAAGGCGGACTCGGCTCAGCCGCGCCTGACTGGCTAACCCGCCACGGTTGGCAGGTCCAGACGCACGGAATCAGGCCCATCGCCGCCCACTACAACCGGCGAATCTCAGGCCAAGCCAGCGGCGGCTTCCTGACCGCCACTCGCGGCGAGGTGACCGAGGGCACGCCCTGAACACCTCCCCTTGACTTCGGCGTGCAAGCGACCGCCCCACACATCGCCGAGTTGATCGCCGGCTTGTCCCGGCGACGCCAGCCGCCGATTCCATGATCACGAAAGTTTCCCCGTCACATGCGGCCGCGAATATTCCGTGATCATGAACGGGGATCAGCGAGTTATCAGGAAGCTTTCCGGGTCGCGCGGGGGGCGGTCCGGTGCCGGGGCGGCGGCGTGGCCGACGCCGACCGCGCCCATCGGCTCCCAGCCGGCCGGCAGATCGAGGGCTTCGGCGGTCACCGGGCGGCAGAACATGGTGCTGGACACCCAGCACGAGCCCAGGCCCTCCACGGCCAGGGCGACGAGCAGGTTCTGCACGGCGGCGCCCATGGCCACGACGAACATCTCGCGCTCCGCGGCGGCGCGGCGCTCGTCGGGGTAGGCGTGCGCAGCGTCGGCGACCAGGCACGGCACGATGATGAGCGGCGCGCGGCGGAGTGGTTCGCCGCGCCGCACCCGGCGCGCGATCTGCTCGGGGGTGAACCCGTCTCCCCGCAGGTCAGTGATCCAGGCGGCGAGCATGTCGTCCAGCAGCGCCGTCCTGGCCGCCACGGACTCCAGCACCGCGAACCGCCAGGGGGTGCTGTGATGAGGTGCGGGCGCGGTGATCGCGGCGCTGATGGCGCGGCGGACCGCGTCGGCATCGACCGGGGCGTCGGTGAACTCGCGAACAGTCCGCCGCGCGGTGAGCACGTCCGCCGACCCGTACCGGAACATGTCCTCGGCCGCGGGACGGATCAGCGCCTGGGCGCCCGGCCCGTCTGACTCGGTAACCAGGTCGGCCAGGCCTCGCACGATCGCCACCGGGATTCTCATGGTCTTGCCCTTGACCAGGTCGGCGGCGGCGGCGATCTCGTCGGCTACCGCAGCGAGCGTCACTTCGAGCGGCGTGCCGAACGTGTCTGCCTCGCCGCGGTGATCACGCAGGGGCATAAGCCCGGCGGCCCCGATCGCGGTATCCGTCTGCCCCATCCGCCACGGGCGGCCCATGGTGTCAGTGATGATCACGCCAACCGCGATGCCTGCTCGCTCACGCAGCGCCTGGCGCAGCCGCCGGGCCGAGCCGTCGGGGTCCTCGGGCAGCAGGGCCACGGTGCCGGGGAGGGTGTTGGAGTTGTCCACTCCGGCTGCGGCCAGCACGAGGCCCTGCCGGGTCTCCACGATCCGCGCCGGGCCGCGGCGTGCCACCACCCGGACGGTCTCCTTGTCGATCGCTTGTTCCCGGTCGGCCTGGATGACCCGGCCCTCCGCCTTGCTGATGATCTTGGAAGTGACAACGACGACGTCTCCGTCGGCCAGGGTCGGTACGGCACCGATGATCAGCGCGGCCAGGTCGGTGCCGTCGGCGATCTCGGGGAGTCCCGTCACCCCGGCGATGGTGAAACCAGGGCCGGCCGGCCCGGTGCTGCCGGGCCCGGTCACCGGCGCGACTCCCAGGCCAGGTCGAGCGCGGCGCGCGCGATCACGGCGGTCGCCGCCAGGTCGGTCATGTAGAGCGGGAGCGCGCGCACCGTGATCCCGGTGAGTTCCGGCGCATCCACGGCCGCCTTGTCCTGTTCGTCCACTAGCCAGCCGTCGAGTAGTTGCGGTCCGTAATGCGCCGCGACGGCGGTGGCGGTGGCGGGGACGCCGATCGCGGCCAGGCACGCGTCGGCCATGCCGCGCACCGGCGCCCCGCCGATGATCGGGGACACGCCGACGACGGTCTTCCGGCGGACGGCCTCAGCAATCCCGGGGACGGCCAGGATGGTGCCGATGCTCACCACCGGGTTGGACGGGGGAAGCAGGACAGCGTCGGCCGCGTCGATCGCCTCCAGGACTCCGGGTGCGGGCGTGGCGTCTCGTACCCCGGTCACGACGATGTCAGCGGCTGGCACCGCGGCATGCAGCCGGACCCACCATTCCTGGAAGTGCACGATGCGCCTGTCCAGGCCCTCCTGAAGGATCACGTGGGTCTCTACCGGGTCATCCGACATGGGGATGAGCGTGACACCGGGCTGCCACCGCTGGCAGAGCGCCGCTGTGGCCGCCGACAGGGGGAGCCCCTCGCTCAGCATGCTGGTCCGGGCGATATGGGTGGCAAAGTCCCGGTCGCCCAGGCTGAACCAGTCCGGCCCGCGGTGATAGGCGGCGAGTTCCTCCAGGACCGTGAATGTCTCGCCGGCGCGGCCCCAGCCCTGCTCCTCGCTGATCCCACCGCCGAGCGTGTACATCACGGTGTCCAGATCCGGGGAGACGTGCATTCCGAACAGGCGGATGTCGTCACCGGTATTGCCGATGACGGTGATCTCGGCGTCGGGGGCCTCGGCCTTCAGCCCGCGCAGGAAGCGGGCGGCCCCGACTCCGCCGGCGAGCACGGTGATGCGCATGTCGGCAAGTCTCGCAACCCGGACTCCGGCACGCCCGGCGGCCCCCCCGGGAAGCCTGGGGCCCCAGGATTTTGCGCGGACTTTCCCGTCATCAGGGTCAAGAACACAGCCACTATCACGTATCCAGCTTGACGCAACGCAAGACACGCGGGTGTAATTTCACCAGTGTAGTTCTCACGTCCGGGGGGACGGCGTGAGGCAACGGGGACCCGAAGGGGTAGGAGGTGCGCTGTGGCTGACGTCATCGTCTCGCTGGCGCCCGGCACGTTCGGTATCGGCTCTGTCGGTATTGGTGGGGACGACGCCGAGGACGTGGGCTGGCAGGATCGCGCGCTTTGCGCACAAACGGATCCGGAGGCTTTCTTCCCCGAGAAAGGCGGCTCCACCCGGGAGGCCAAGAAGGTCTGCCGGGGCTGTGAGGTGCGTGCGGAGTGCTTGGAGTACGCGCTCGAGCACGACGAGCGGTTCGGGATCTGGGGTGGCCTGTCCGAACGGGAGCGTCGGCGCCTGAAGCGCGAGGCTGGTTAGGCCCAGCTCCCGCGGTACACGGCCGGACGCGCCGCCTCATCTGCCCGGTGCGCGTCGGCCTGGTTCCGCCCGAGCCACGCCTCCGCGGGCGGCCCGGTTGCGCCTGAGCCACGCCCCGGCCGGTGGCCCGGCTCCGTCTGAGCCAGGCTCGGCGGGCGTCGGCCGGTCTGCCTGCGAAGGGTTCAGAGTGCCTGCCCGCGTGCCATCAGGTCGCGTATTGTTCACGCGTACCCGCCCTCCAGGGACCAGAGCGGGCATTCCTCTTTTGCCTGGCAGGTCACTACGTGAGCAACAGACGGACCCGTGTCGCCAAATAATACGCAGGGCCAGCATGTCGTTACCGCGGTGATCGTCGCCCACGACGGCGCCGCGTGGCTGCCGCGTATCGCGGAGGCGTTGCTCGGCCAGACCCGGCCGGTGCAGCGCGTTGTGGCCGTGGACACGGGTAGCCAGGACCGCAGTGGCGCGGTGCTGGCCGGGCTTCTCGGCCGGTCGGTCGTGTTCGGCATGGACCGCGCCACCGGCTACGGTGCCGCCGTTGCCCAGGCACTGCGGCACCGGGCGGCGAACACCCACGTCCCCGGGCCCGCCGGGCTGCCGCAGGGTGACCGGGTCGAGTGGGTCTGGCTGCTGCATGACGATTGCGAGCCGGCGCCTGACGCTCTTGAGCAGTTGCTGCTCGGCGCGGCGGAGGCGCGTTCCGCGGCCGTGCTCGGTCCCAAGCTGATGGACTGGGCCGACCGGCGGGTGATCCTGGAGGCCGGCGTCACCATCGACGGGGCCGGGCGGCGCATCACCGGCATCGAGCCCCGCGAGGTCGACCAGGGCCAGCACGATGGGGACCGGGATGTTCTCGCCGTGGGCAGCGCCGGGATGCTGGTCCGCCGCGATGCCTGGGATCAGGTCGGCGGGTTCGACCCAGAGATGGCCCTGTTCCGGGAGGACGTCGACTTCTGCTGGCGGATCCACGCCGCGGGCTACCGGGTGCGAGTGATCACCGACGCGGTGGCGTACCACCTGGAGGCATCGGCGCGGAACCGGCGCGTGGCGTCGGCGGCGCCCCGCCCGGAGCGGGCAGACCGCCGGAACGCGCTGCTCACGCTGCTGACCAACCTGCCGGCCAGGCCGGCTTTCGCGGCGCTGGTCGGCAACCTGACCCTGACCGTGCTGCGCACGCTCTTCTTCCTTCTGGCCAAACGACCAGCCGCCGCGCTCGACGAGACCGCTGCCTTCGCCTCGCTGGCTGGCCACCCGCTGCGCGTGCTGTCGGCGCGTCGCCGCAGGGCACGGGGCCGTCGAAGCGCCTACAGCCGTCTGCGCGCGGACCTTCCCCCCGGCCGGTCCGTGCGACGGCTGGCTGAGTTCGCCGCGAGCGCGCTATCGAAGTCGGCCCAGCTGGATACCGCGGGCAGCCACCACGCGACGGACGATCCGAACGACGACGACTCGCTGCTGGTCGACACCGGATTGACGCAGCGGATTCTGACCAACCCGGGGGTGCTGCTGTTCGTCGCGCTCTCGGTCATCGCCCTGGTGGCCGAGCGCTCGCTCATCGGCGCGGGCCCGATCAGCGGTGGGGCGCTCATGCCCGCCTGGGGTGGCGCGTCCGGGCTGTGGCGCGAGTATGCGGAAGGGTTCCATCCCACCGGGATCGGCTCTACCGGGAGCGCGCCGCCATATGTGGCCGTGCTCGCGGCCCTGGCTACGCTGCTCGGCGGGAAGCCATGGCTCGTGGTGGACGTGATCATGATCGGGTGCATCCCGGTCGCCGGTCTCGCCGCCTTCTTCGCCGCGCGGCGCGTGACGGCGTCCGTACCCATCAGGGTCTGGGCGGGGGCAGCGTATGCGCTGCTGCCCGTCGGCATGGGCGCGGTAGCGGCCGGGCGGCTTGGCGCGGCGGTGGTGTTCACCCTGATCCCGCCGATCGGGGTGCTGGCCGCCCGGATCTTCACCGAGCCCAGAAAGCGGGCCAAGCGCGCGGCCTGGGCGACCGGCCTGCTCGTCGCGATCGCGGCCGCGTTCGTGCCGCTGGTGTGGCTGGTGGCCGTGCTGGCCGCCGCTGGTGGGGCGCTCGCCTTCGGCCGGGCTCGCCGCGGAATCCTGGTCGACCTGGGCATTGTCGCCGTGGTGCCGCCCCTGCTGCTGATGCCGTGGACCCTGCAGATCTTCAGCCACCCGGCGCTGGCCTTCCTGGAGGCCGGGCAGCAAGTGCCTGGCCTGGCGAGTGTGCATCTGTCGGCCCGGTCGCTCCTGCTGCTGTCACCGGGCGGCCCAGGCTTGCCGCCGTCCTGGGTGACAGCGGGCCTGGCGCTCGCCGCGCTCACCGCGCTGCTGCTCACCAGGCAACGCACGCTGGTGACGGTGGGCTGGAGCATCGCGCTGCTTGGCCTGGCGATCTCGGTCCTGGCGAGCCGGGTGCTAGTGACGCCGGCGGGCGGTGGCCCGGCGATCCCCGCCTGGCCGGGGATCGCGCTCGCCGTCGCCGCTGCCGGGCTGCTGCTGGCCGCCACGGTCGCGGGCGGCTCTTTGCCTGACCACTTGGCGGGCGGCAAATGGCACGGCGCGCGCGGGCTTGGTGTGGGCCTGCTGGCGCTCCTGGCCTGCTCAGCGCCGCTGCTGGGGGCTGGCTTCTGGCTGGCCAGCGGCGTGCGCGGGCCGGCCGGGGTATCCGCGGGGCCCGTACTGCCCGCGTTCGTGTCCGTGTCCTCCAACACCGGGATGCGCTTGCGCACCCTGGTGCTCCGCACTGAGCACGGCACAATGACGTACACCGTGCTCCGCGGCGCCGACCCGCTGATCGGGGCGGCGGAACTCACGGAGCCGCCCGCCGCCCAGCGATCCCTGGACACGACGGTGGCGACGCTGGTCGCCCCGAACGGGGGCGACGCGCAGGATCAGGGCGCGGCGATGGCCGCATTCGACATCGGCTACGTGCTGCTGCCTGCCCCGGTCGACGGGGATTTGGCCCGCGTCCTGGATGGCGTGCCTACCCTGCGGCCGGTCAGCAAGACGTCCGCCTTCCAGTTGTGGCGAGTCGCCGAAACCACGGCCCGGGTCCGGGTCGTGCATCCCGATGGCACGGTGGTGCCGGTAGCGGCCGGGCAAGTGGCCGTCTCTGCTGCGGCGGCGCCCACGACGGGCGGGACCCTGGTGCTCGCTGAGCCGGTCGGCGGCTGGACCGCCACGCTGGATGGCCGCCCGCTGGCCCCGCTGGCTGCCCCGGTCGGCGGGTGGGCACAGGGTTTCCACCTGCCGTCGGGCGGCGGGCGACTCGACGTCACCCACAATCAGCTGGGCCGTGATCTGATCCTCGCCCTGGAGGCGGCCGCTGTGCTCGCGGTCGCGGCGTTGGGCCTGCCGGGTGCCAGAAGCGCCGCGGAGAGCACGGCCCAGGCAGCCGAGGAGTCCGAGGCAAGCCATCGGCGCGGCGGGCGGGCCAAGGACGGGCGGGGCAAGGACCGGGCGCGCCCGGGAACCCGGGATCAGGCCGTTGACCGCCCCGGCGGTCGCAGGCCCTCCCGCCGGGCTAAGGGTGCCCCCGACACCAGCCCAGGTCCGGTCCGCCCGGACCCAGCCAGGCTCGCTGCCGCAGCGAGCATGCCGCGCGAGGCTGGCCACCGCGCTCCCGCGCCCGCGGACCTGCGCGACCCGGTGGCCGGCGGCCGGCGTGGCGTGCCCGCCGACCTGGCCCCGGACGTGCGCGGCGCGCCCGCGGACGTGCGCGACCCAGCGGCCGGCGGCCGGCGTGGCGTGCCCGCCGACCTGGCCCCGGACGTGCGTGGCGCGCCTGCGGACGTGCGCGACCCGGCGGCCGGCGGCCGGCGTGGCGTGCCCGCGGATCTGGCCCCGGACGTGCGCCGCGTACCCGCGGACCTGCGTGGTGGCCGGGCGGATGGGCCTGGCGTGCCCGGGGATCGTAGTGGCCGGGCGGATGGGCCTGGCGTGCCTGCGCGCCGCCGGAGCGTGCCCGCGGATCTGGCTGCGGATGCTCCCCATGTGCCTGGGGATCTGGTCCCGGACGTGCCCGCGGATCTGCGAGGTACGCCTGCGCGTGCGCGGGGCGAGGCGCCGTGGGACGAGAGCCCTCCGCCCGGGCGGGCGGGGCGGCCGCGGCTGGGGCATCGCGACCGCGCGCCCCAGAACCAGCGTGGTCCTGCGCCCGCGGACTCACGTGGCGGCCCGCCGGACCCCCCGGGCGCCGCGCTCTGGGATGCTGGCCAGCCTCCGGCTGGCCCAGCGGGTGGACAGTGGGCTGACTTGCATGATCGGGCTGACCGGCTCGACGCTGCACTGACCAACGCCAAGCCCGCCGGCTCGCGCAGAGGCAGGTTCTGGGGCCGACGCGGAGGGCAGTCACCGGACCAGAACGACGAACCTGCTTCAGGCCGGGGTGGCGGGGTGCCCGGCGGCGGATCTCCCGGTGGACGAGTGTCCGGTGGCGGGTCATCAGGTGGGCGACCGTCGAGTGGCCGGCCATCGGGTGGCCGGCCGTCGGGTGGTGGCTCTCCCGGTGGCGCATCGCCGGGTGGGCGGCCGTCGGGTGGCGGCTTTCCCGTTGGCCGGCCGGCTGCTGACCGGCCGGCTGCTGACCGGCCGGCTGCTGACCGGCCGGCTGCTGACCGGCCGGTCAGCAGCGGCCGTGGCCGACCGTATGGCGACCGTCGCGGCGTGCCGGGAGCGCAGCGCCCTGATCGCGCCCCGGTAGCCCGCGGCAGGCTGCCCGGCGACGACGAGGCACTGCCTCCCTTGACGCCTCTGGCGCCGCTGCCGCCTCCGCTGCCACGCCGCTCTACGAGCCCACCTGACGATGGCCACGCCGACCCCGACGGTGTGTCCGCATCATGGCGCTCCGAAGCCCCACCGGAGCCCGGGGAGGTGGACTGGTGAGGAACCTGCGCACGAGCCGGATTCTTCTCGGCGTGGCAGTGATCCTCGTCCTGGGTGGCCTGTACGGACTGGGCGGTGTCAAGCACTCCATCGCTCTGGCCGGGGGCCCTGCGGTGCCACCCGTGCGGTCCGAGGCGGTCACCTCTGTCACGCGTGCCTGCGCGTCGCCGGGGTGGGCCGGGGGTGCTGGTGGCGGGATCGCGGTGATGGCTGCGCCCGCCAATGCGGGCACCGGCCGGGCAGTGGTGAACCGCCTGGCCGCCGCCGGGAGCGCCACCAGCGGGGCGCACCTGCTCAGCCTGGCCCAGCCGGGGTACGTCCAGCTATCGGGAGTACGCACCGACACCGGTGCCACCGGGCACGTGCAGCAAGCCAGCGGCCAGGGCGTAGCGACCACCCCGGCGCTAGGCGGTGTGGTCGTCAGCGCGACTGGCGTCATGGCTCAGGGGCTAGAGGTGGAACAGACCGCCGCGGGCGGGCTGCCCACGGCAAGCTGCGGCAGTCCGGGCACCGATTTCTGGTTCGTCGGCCCAGGACAGCACGGCGTCCCGCGGATCGAACTGTTCCTGATGAACCCCAGCGGGCAGGCCGCCGACGCTGACGTCGACGTTTTCACGGATGCGGGCCCGCTGCAGGGCAGCACGGACACCGGGATCACGGTGCCGCCGCATGGCATGGTCGTGCAGCTCCTCGCCGCGCTGGTGCATGGATCCCGGTCGGTCACGCTGCATGTGCGGACCAGCGCCGGGCAGGTCGTCGCCGCCGTGCAGGAAAGCACGGGCACCGGCCCTGGCGCGTGGCTACCTGCGGCCCAGGCCCCGGCCACCCACCTGGTGCTCCCCGGCTTGCCGAACACAGCCGGCGCCCGGCAGCTCTATGTGGCCGTACCCGGTGTCCAGGACGCCAAGATCAAGCTGGAGGCCGTGACCTCGCGCGGTGCCTACGAGCCCACGGGTGCGGGCGGCATCGACATCCCTGGTGGCTCGGCGGCTAACATCACCCTGCCGTCGCTGGGCGGCATCCCGGCCGCGCTCCAGCTGACCTCGAACGTGCCGGTCACGGCGGTGGCGATGGCCACGGGTGGTCCTGCGGGAGCCCCTGGCGCATTCACTGCGGCTGCGCCTGCGATCCAGGAGCAAGGCGTGATCGCGGACGACCTGGCCGCTGCGGGCCGGGTCTCCTCGCTCGTGATATCGGCTCCTCGCACCGCCGCCCGGGTTCGCGTCGTCGAGGCGGCACCGGGCGGTTCCGCGAAGAATTCAGGGCAGCAGAACGCCCAGGTGGTGCCGGTCGCGGCCGGGCACAGCATCGTGGTGCCGCTCGCCACGGTGCCCGGGTCGCCGAAGGGAAGCGCCTTCGCAGTCGTGATCACCCCGCTGCCGGGCTCCGGGCCGGTCTATGCCGGGCGGGTGATCGTCGGGAGCGGGGCGGGCGGCGTGCTACAGGCCATACTCCCGGTGGCGAGCGCGCTCACCTCGGTGCCGCTGACGCCGGTCCGGAACTCCTTCCTGACCACCGTGCCGTGACGCAAGGCCTGGCCGGCGCGTTGGGCCGGGCCGGGTTGCGCCGCGGGCATTGGCGTTCGGGCGCGTCACTCGCCCGGTGCGTAATCAGGGTCCACGTCCTCCGGCTCGATGCCCATCAGGCGCGCGAACTCCTCGACCACCACCTCGAAGACCAGGTCGCCCAGTTCGTCCTCGGTGTCGGCGCGCGCCGCGAGCGGCCTCCGGTACACGACGATGCGGGGCGGGCGGCCCGGGTGCCCGTCGCCGGTCCCAGGAGAGCCGGCGTCCAGCCTGCCCAACGGCACTTCGCCGGGTCCGGATCCCAGCGGATCGGCACGGGGGATATCCTCGACCGCGAATTCCACTCCCCCCAGCTGGACTTCCCAGCGCGGCTCCAGGCGGGCCACAGCCTGCAGGATCAGGTCGTCGAAACGCTCCGCTCTGCTCCGGTGCAAAGGCACCTCAGGTGGGGCGAGCATCCCCCTCAGGCCACGTCCGTGCCGATCCCGGCGCCTGATCCGGGGGCCGCGTGGCACGCTCCTGCCGTCGCCGGTCTTCACAGTTGCCGAGCGTATCCCGGGCCGGTCCAGACCACTGTAGGGCGGGGGTAATGCGAGACACGATCGTGCAGAGTGCCCCGGGTGGTGGCGTTACCGCCCGCGGGTCTGTACGGTCTGCCGTTGTGAGCGATGCACGCGACCCAGCCTCAGGGCGGGCGCGTGGGCGCGCCGCGACGGGCAGCGGCCCGGGTCGGGCAGGCCGATGATGTCTCGTCGCTGCTCCCGGCCGGCCTGTAAGCAGACCGCCCTGTTCACCCTGACGTACGTCTACCGTGACTCCACGGCTGTGCTTGGCCCGCTCGCTGCCTATGTGGAGCCGCACTGCTACGACCTGTGCGCCGCCCATGCGGAGCGGCTGACCGCACCACGTGGCTGGGAGGTCGTGCGCCTCCCCGTGGATCCGGCCCCGCCGGAGGCCGACGACCTCGAAGCGCTGGCTAACGCGGTCAGGGAAGCGGTGTTGCCCACTGAGCCCGGCGAACCGGTTGGCCAGGGGGTAGAGGTGGGCAGGCGCGGCCACCTTCGTGTGCTGCGGTCCTCACCCCAGGATCGGGGACGGCTCGGTTAACCCAGCCGGTAGGCTCGGTGCCCTCTCGCGGGAGCGGGAAGCAAGCGGGAGCGGGAAACAACATGTCCAGCATCGCGGCATCGGGAATGGCAGTTCCAGGGGCGGCACGGGAGGCAGAGCCGAATTGGGCGACTACCAGAAGATTTTCAAGGCCTACGACATCCGCGGGATCGTCCCCGACGAACTCGACGAACGCGTAGCCGAGTCCGTCGGTGCCGCGTTCGCCCGGCTGACCGGGGCCAAGTCGGTGGTCACCGTGCACGACATGCGCAGCTCGTCCGCGCCGCTGGCGGAGGCATTCGGCCGCGGGGCGGCCGCGCAGGGGGCGGATGTAATCGCCGGCGGCCTGGGCTCGACGGACATGGCTTACTACGCCAGCGGCAGCCTCGGCATGCCTGGCGCGATGATCACAGCGAGCCACAACCCCTCCAAGT
>Ga0070706_100001024_pt1 | contig 30341 bp, 23 predicted proteins | sample KBSK5501metaG_FD_65476 | JGI IMG/M metagenome (GOLD analysis project Ga0070706, IMG submission 65476) | Corn, switchgrass and miscanthus rhizosphere microbial communities from Kellogg Biological Station, Michigan, USA - KBS K5-50-1 metaG | ecosystem: Host-associated > Plants > Roots >... | reverse complement strand
CTGGTCGAGATCACGCTCGTGATCAGCCTGCTGTCGGCCAAGTTCGACGTCTGGTTCGCGGCGATCACGTTCGGCGCGCTGGTGGCCTACATCGCGTTCACGGTCACCGTGACCGAGTGGCGCACGCACTTCCGGCGCGCGATGAACGAGCAGGACAGCCGCGCCAACACGCGCGCCATCGACGCGCTGATCAACTACGAGACCGTCAAGTACTTCAGCAACGAGCGCTTCGAGCAGGAGCGCTACGACGTCAACCTGCACCGCCTGGAGCAGGCGGCGATCAAGTCGCAGACCTCGCTGTCGGTGCTCAACCTCGGCCAGAGCCTGATCATCGCCACCGCGGTGACGCTGCTCGTCTGGCGCGCGACGCTGGGCGTCGTCGGCGGCACGATGACGTTGGGCGACCTGGTGCTGGTCAACGCGCTGATGATCCAGCTCTATATCCCGCTGAACTTCCTCGGCGTGATCTACCGCGAGATCAAGCAGGCCATGACCGACATGGAGAAGATGTTCGCGCTGCTCGGCCAGCACCGCGAGGTCGCCGATGCGCCGGGCGCGCGCGAACTGCAGCCGGCGCACGGCGCCGCGGTGAAGTTCGAGCACGTGCGCTTCGGCTACGACGCCGACCGCGAGATCCTGCACGACGTGAGCTTCGAGATCCCGGCGGGCAAGACGCTCGCGGTGGTCGGCCCGTCGGGCTCGGGCAAGAGCACGCTGGCGCGGCTGCTGTTCCGCTTCTACGACGTGAACGCCGGGCGCATCCTGATCGACGGGCAGGACATCCGCGAGGTCACGCAGGCGAGCCTGCGCCGCGCGATCGGCATCGTGCCGCAGGACACGGTGCTGTTCAACGACACGGTCGAATACAACATCGCCTACGGCCGCACCGGCGCGAACCGTGGCGAGGTCGAAGGCGCGGCCAAGGCGGCGCACATCCACGACTTCATCGTCTCCACCCCGAGGGGCTACGACACGATGGTCGGCGAGCGCGGGCTCAAGCTCTCGGGTGGCGAGAAGCAGCGTGTCGCGATCGCCCGCACGCTGCTGAAGAACCCGCCGCTGCTGATCTTCGACGAGGCGACTTCGGCGCTCGATTCGGCGAACGAGCGCGCGATCCAGGCCGAGCTGAAGAGCGCCGCGCGCAACAAGACCGCGCTCGTGATCGCGCACCGGCTGTCGACCGTGATCGATGCGCACCAGATCCTCGTGATGGAGCAGGGCCGCATCCTCGAGCGCGGCACCCACGCCGAGCTGCTGGCGCACGGCGGGCGCTATGCGCAGATGTGGCGGCTGCAGCAGCAGGCGAGCGAGCGCGCCGACGAGCTGCCGGCGATCGAGCCGGTCGAACTGCCGACACTCGCGTAGTGCGTGCTGCGTCAATGCGGAGGTGCCCGCGGCCGAAGCGCGCCGGCCGCTGGCTACACTGAACGCCGTGGAAACCAAGTGGCTTGAAGACTTCGTCAGCCTGGCCGAAACGCGCAGCTTCTCGCGCTCGGCGCAGCTGCGGCACGTGACCCAGCCGGCGTTCTCGCGCCGCATCCAGTCGCTCGAGGCGTGGGCCGGCATCGACCTCGTCGACCGTTCGTCGTACCCGACCCGGCTCACCTCGGCCGGCGAGACGCTGCACGTGCAGGCACTCGAGATCCTCGGCGCGCTGCAGGCGGCGCGCAACATGATGCGCGGCCACAAGGTCGCGGGGCTGGACATGATCGAGTTCGCGGTGCCGCACCAGCTCGCGTTCACGTTCTTCCCGCACTGGGTGATGGACGTGCGCAAGCGCTTCGCGGGCTTCAAGAGCCGGCTGGTCGCGCTGAACGTGCACGACGCGGTGATGCACTTCACCGAAGGCAGCTGCGACCTGCTGATGGCCTACCACCACCCGTCGCAGCCGCTGCAGCTCAACCCCGACCGCTACGAGATGATCAGCCTCGGCCAGGAGACCCTCGCGGCGTTCGCGAAGGGCGACGCCGAGGGTCAGCCGCTGTTCCGGCTGCAAAGCGCCGCGGCGCCGCGCGTGCCGTTCCTGAGCTACGCGGCCGGCGCCTACCTCGGCCGGCTGGTCGAGCTGATCATGAAGCTCGCGCCCGACGGCCTGAACCTCGAGCCGATCTACGAGACCGACATGGCCGAGGGCCTGAAGGCGATGGCGCTCGAAGGCCACGGCATCGCGTTCCTGCCGGCCAGCTCGGTCAAGAAAGAGCTGAAGAGCAAGCGCCTGGTGCGGGCCGCGGCCAGCGGTGCGCACGAGCTGACGATGGACATCCGCATCTACCGCGAGCGCCCCGAGCTGGCGCGCCACGGCAAACCCGGCGCGCAGGCGCTGTGGGATTTCCTCTCCGCCACGTCTTCCCCCGGCGGCTGAGCATTCTCGGGTTTCTACCGATTCGGTATGCGGCGCTTGCATACCGTCTTGGAGATTCAGCATTGGCGCCGTTTTCGGCCCGACCCTAAAGTTCGCCGCCGTCGCCGTCCTGTCACATGACGGGCGGCGGCGCGCCGCTTGCTTTGCTTCGTTGCGCCGGTCCGCCAGACCACAAGAAGAGACCCCCGAGACCAACCACCACAGGGTTAACTCATGAAACGCAAACTTCCGCCTGCCGCCTGGATCCTGATCGCGATGGTGCTCGGCATCGTCATCGGCTACATGATCTTCACGAACTTCCCGGACAAGAAGACCGCCGGGCAGGTCGCCGGCTACATCTCGATCATGTCCGACGTGTTCCTGCGCCTGATCAAGATGATCATCGCGCCGCTGGTCTTCTCGACGCTGGTCGTCGGCATCGCGCACATGGGCGACGCGGCGTCGGTCGGGCGGGTGTTCGGCAAGGCGCTCGGCTGGTTCGTGACCGCCTCGCTGGTCTCGCTGGTGCTGGGCCTGATCCTGGCGAACCTGCTGCAGCCGGGCAGCAACCTCGGCCTGCCGCTGCCCGACATCGGTGCGTCGGCGAACCTCGCGACCTCGAAGTTCACGCTGAAGGACTTCGTCAGCCACCTGGTGCCCAAGTCGGTCGCCGAGGCGATGGCGAACAACGAGATCCTGCAGATCGTCGTGTTCTCGATGTTCTTCGGCGTCGCGCTGTCGGCGCTCGGTGAGCGCGCCAAGACGCTGGTCGCGATGATCGACGAGCTCTCGCACGCGATGCTGAAGATCACCGGCTACGTGATGAAGCTCGCGCCGCTGGCGGTGATGGCGGCGATGGCCGCGACCGTCGCGGTCAACGGCCTCGACATCCTGCTGAAGTTCGCGGTGTTCATGGGCGACTTCTACCTCGGCCTGTTCATCCTCTGGGGCTGCCTGGTGTTCGCCGGCTTCATGTTCCTCGGGCCACGCGTGCTGAAGCTGCTGGTGCACATCAAGGAGGCGTTCCTGCTGTCGTTCGCGACGGCGAGCTCGGAGGCCGCGTACCCGAAGATCCTCGACGCGCTCGACCGCTTCGGCGTCAAGCGCAAGATCTCGAGCTTCGTGATGCCGATGGGCTACTCGTTCAACCTCGACGGCTCGATGATGTACTGCACGTTCGCGTCGCTGTTCATCGCACAGGCCTACAACATCCACCTGTCGATCGGCACGCAGGTCACGATGCTGCTGATCCTGATGCTCACGTCCAAGGGCATGGCCGGGGTGCCGCGCGCCTCGCTGGTCGTGATCGCGGCGACGCTGAACCAGTTCAACATCCCGGAGGCGGGGCTGCTGCTGATCCTGGGCGTCGACACCTTCCTCGACATGGGCCGCTCGGCGACCAACGCGGTCGGCAACTCGATCGCGACGGCGGTCGTCGCGAAGTGGGAGGGCGAATTGCTGCCCGAGGCCGAAGCCGAGGCGAACGCGATGACGCTGGACACGGCGGCCCGCCAGGGCGGCCTGCAACCCAGCCACGCGTGAGGCGAGCGATGAGCGGCTCTTGCCTTGAAGGTCGTCCACGAGGAGGGCTGCGGGCGCGGCTCGCCGCCGCGGCGCTGCTTGCACTGTTCGCCGGCGGGTTTGCCGGCACCGCGGCGGCTCAATCCGACACGACGCCGGTCGAGCTGAGCGGCACGCTGCGCAAGGTGCGCGACAGCGGGACGATCCTGCTCGCGCACCGCCAGTCGTCGGTCCCGTTCTCGTACCTGTCGCCGCGCGGCGAGCCCATCGGCTATTCGATCGACCTGTGCAAGCTGCTGGTCGATGCGATCAGCGAGGAGGTCGGCCGCACGATCGCGATCAAATGGGTGCCGGTCACGTCCGAGACGCGCATGGCCGCAATCACCTCGGGACAGGCCGATCTCGAATGCGGCTCGACGACCAGCAACCTCGAACGCCAGAAAGTCGTCTCGTTCTCGCCGACGATGTTCGTCTCGGGCACCAAGCTGCTCGTGAAGAAGGGCTCGGCCATCAAGTCGTTCCGCGACCTGCCGGGCAAGAAGGTCGTGGTCACCGCCGGCACGACCAACGAGAAGGCGATGCGCGACCTGATGGCGAAGTTCAAGCTCGACTTCGCGCTCTCGGTCGCGGCCGATCACGCCGCGTCGTTCGAGATGCTCAGGAGCGGCCAGGTCGACGCGTTCGCGACCGACGACGTGCTGCTGTACGGCCTGACCGCGCAGAACAACGTGCAATCCGACTACGTCGTCACCGGCGAGTTCCTGTCGTACGACCCGTACGGAATCATGTTCCGCAAGGCCGACCCGCAGCTCACGAAGCTGGTCAACGACACCTTCCACGCCCTCGCCGAAGACCGCGAGATCGAGCGTCGCTACAACCGCTGGTTCCTGCGCAAGCTGCCCGGCTCCACCGTCAGCCTGGACCTGCCGATGAGCCCGCAGCTCGAGACGGTGATCCAGACCATGATCGCAAGGACCGAGTAGCGCGACACCGCATTCGCTCTTCAGCCAGTTTCGCCCCCCAAACCCGTTCGCCCCCCAACCCGTTCGCGCTCCCAACCCGTTCGCCCTCCCAGCGCCCGTTCGCCCTGAGGTATCGAAGGGCCCGGTGCAAGGCTTCGATACCTCAGCCCGAACGGGTTGGGGAGCCGAACGGGTTGGGGAGCCGAGCGGTTGGGGAGCCGAGCGGTTGGGGAGCACGTGCACCGACACTTGGGTAGCACGTGCCCCGACACGATTCATACCAACCACGAGGAGATTCCCACTATGTTCCCGATGAACCAGACGCTGCGCACCGCCGCAGCCGTCATCCTGGCCGGCGTGCTCGGCACCGCTTGCGCGCAGACTTCGCCGTCCGCTTCGGGCGCGGCCGCCGCCAAGCCCAAGGCCAACGTCGTCGTGCTCGCCACCGGCGGCACGATCGCCGGCGCCGGCGCGAGCGCCGCGAACAGCGCGACCTACGCAGCCGCGAAAGTGCCGGTCGACAAGCTGATCGCCGGCGTGCCCGAGCTCGCCGACGTCGCGAATGTGCGGGGCGAGCAGGTGTTCCAGATCGCATCCGAAAGCTTCACGAACGACCGTCTGATCACGCTTGGCAAGCGCGTGGCCCAGCTCGCGAAGGACTCGGCCGTCGACGGCATCGTGATCACGCACGGCACCGACACGCTCGAAGAAACCTCGTACTTCCTGACGCTGACCGTGCACACCGACAAGCCCATCGTCGTGGTCGGCTCGATGCGCCCGGGCACCGCAATGTCGGCCGACGGCATGCTGAATCTGTACGACGCGGTCGTTGTCGCGGCCGACAAGGAATCGCGCGGCAAGGGCGTGCTGGTCGCGATGAACGACGACATCCTGTCGGGCCGCGACGCGAGCAAGCGCATCAACATCAAGACCAACGCGTTCGGCAGCCAGTGGGGCGCGCTCGGCTCGGTCGTCGAAGGCAAGACCTACTGGTTCCGCGCGCCGGTCAAGCGCCACACGATGAACAGCGAATTCGACATCGAGAAGATCGATGCGCTGCCGATGGTCTCGATCATCTACGGCTCGGGCGAGATGGGCACGGCGCTGGCCGAAGCGGTGGGCAAGGCGGGCGCCAAGGCGATCATCCACGCCGGCACCGGCAACGGCTCGGTCCCGAACTACGAGGTCGACACGCTGAAGGCGCTGCGCGCGCAGGGCATCCAGATCATCCGCTCGGCGCGCGTGCCCGACGGCTTCGTGCTGCGCAACTCGGAGCAGCCGGACGACAAGTACGACTGGGTCGTCGCGCACGACCTGAATCCGCAGAAGGCGAAGATTCTTGCGGCGCTGGCGCTGACCAAGACCAGCGACACCAAGGAACTCCAGCGGATCTTCTGGCAGTACTGAGCATCGCTGACCATCGACGATCACCACTGGAGAAGAGCATGACGACCCCCACCCGCCGCGAACACGACTTCCTCGGCGACATGGACATCCCCGCCGACGCCTACTGGGGCGTGCACAGCGCCCGCGCGGTCGACAACTTCCCGATCAGCGGGCAGACGGTTGCGACCATGCCGGCGCTGATCCGCGCGCTCGCGTCCGTCAAGAAGGCGGCAGCGCTGACGAATGCCGAGCTCGGCGTGATCGACGCCAATCGCGCCGACGCGATCGTGCGCGCCTGCGACGACCTGCTCGGCGGCAGCCTGCACGACCAGTTCGTCGTCGACGTGATCCAGGGCGGCGCCGGCACGTCGACCAACATGAACGCGAACGAGGTGATCGCGAACCGCGCGCTCGAGCACCTGGGCCGCCCGAAAGGCGACTACGCGGCGCTGCACCCGAACGACCACGTCAATGCGTCGCAAAGCACGAACGACGTGTACCCGACCGCGCTGCGCCTGGCCGCGTGGTTCGGCATCGACGAGCTGCTGCAGGCGATGGCCGAGCTGCGCGGCGCCTTCGAGGCGAAGGCGCTCGAGTTCAAGGACGTGCTGAAGATCGGCCGCACGCAGCTGCAGGACGCGGTGCCGATGACGCTGGGCCAGGAGTTCAAGGCCTTCGCGATCATGATCCACGAGGACGAGCAGCGCCTGGCCGAGGCGCGGCTGCTGATCACCGAGGTGAACCTCGGCGCGACCGCGATCGGCACCGGCATCAACGCGCCGGCCGGCTACACGGAGCGTGTCGTGCCATTGCTCGCGCAGGTCAGCGGCGTGCCGGTGATCCGCGCCGAGAACCTGATCGAGGCAACCCAGGACACCGGCGCGTTCGTGCAGCTCTCCGGCGTGCTCAAGCGCGTGGCCTGCAAGCTCAGCAAGACCTGCAACGACCTGCGGCTGCTGTCCAGCGGCCCGCAGGCCGGCTTCGGCGACATCAAGCTGCCGCCGCGCCAGGCCGGCTCGTCGATCATGCCGGGCAAGGTGAACCCGGTGATCCCCGAGGTGATGAACCAGGTCGCATTCGAAGTGATCGGCAACGACGTGACGATCACGATGGCCTCCGAAGCCGGCCAGCTCCAGCTCAACGCGTTCGAGCCCATCATGGCGCACGCGCTGAACAAGAGCCTGAAGCACCTGACCCAGGCGTGCCGCACGCTGCAGGTCAACTGCGTCCAGGGCATCCAGGCCAACCATGCGCTGCTCGCGAAGCGGGTTGCCGAATCGGTCACGCTGGTGACCGCGCTGAACCCGATCATCGGCTACGAAAAAGCGGCGTTGATCGCGAAGACGGCGCTCGCCAAGCAGGGCGGCGAGGGCGGCACGATCGCCGAGGTGGCCGAATCGCTGGGCATCATGAGCCGCGCCGAGATGAACGCGCTGCTCGTGCCCGAGAAGCTGACCCAGCCCGTGCGCCTCGAGGTTTGAATGGCATGAAGGTTGCACACCTGGAGGCGCCGCCTGCACCGCCGCTCCCGCACTCAGGGCCCGGCAAAACCCTTGTTCGCGGGCAAGTACGCGGCCGGCTGTCGTCCGGCCTCCCTAGAATTCCGTTCTCTTGATTCATCCTCCCTTGAAAGAGACCCCATGAAGAAAGTCGCTCTTGCCCTGGCTGCCGTTCTGGCGTGCGGGGTCGGCCACGCCGCAGACACGCTGGCGAAGATCAAGTCCGCGAACAAGATCGTGATCGGCACGCGCGACTCGTCGGCGCCGCTGGCCTATACGACCGGCGACGGCAAGTACGTCGGCTATCACGTCGAGGTCTGCCAGAAGATCGCCGACGCGATCAAGGCCAACCTGAAGATGCCGACGCTGCCGGTCGAATACCAGGTCGTCACGTCGCAGAACCGGATTCCGCTGGTGCAGAACGGCACTGTCGACATGGAATGCGGCTCCACCACCAACAGCACCGCGCGCCAGAAGGACGTGGCGTTCGCCCCGACCACCTTCGTGACCAACGTGCGCATCGCGGTCAAGGGCGCCTCGGGCATCACCTCGATCGCCCAGCTGAAGGACAAGACCGTCGCCACCACCACCGGGACCACCTCGGTGCAGTTGCTGCGCAAGCACGAGCGCGCCAACGGCGTCGAGTTCAAGGAACTGTTCGGCAAGGACCACGCCGACAGCTTCCTGCTGATGGAGTCGGGCCGAGCCGACGCGTTCGTGATGGACGACAACATCCTCGCCGGCCTGATCGTCAACTCGAAGAACCCGGCGGAATTCAAGATCGTCGGCGAAACGCTGTCCGAGGAGCCGATCGCGATCATGATCCCGAAGGACGACCCGGCCTACAAGAAGCTGGTCGACGATGCCGTCAAGGGCCTGATGAAGAGCGGCGAGCTCGAGAAGATCTACAACAAGTGGTTCCTCGCGCCGATCCCGCCGCGCAACGCGACGGTCGGCATGCCGATGAGCGCATCGCTGAAGAACGCGATCGCGAACCCGAACGACAATCCGGTCGAGGCCTACAAGAAGCAGTGATGGGAAATCGCTTGAGGTAAGCCCTAGCGCCGGCAGGCGCGGGGTTTGCTTACATTCGCGGAGCAGCGCGGCGTGAAAGCCTTTCGCGTCGCGCTTTTTCTTTGAGCGGGTCTTTGAGCGGGCCGCGCGTTCGCAGGAGGGGCACGAACTTGGGTAGCAAATGGGATTGGCAGGTCTTCCTGCAAGACACCGGGGGCGGGCGCACCTACCTCGAATGGCTGATGTCGGCCTGGGGCTGGACGCTGTCGGTGGCGGTGATGTCGCTGGTGGTCGCGCTGGTCGCCGGCTCGCTGATCGGCATCTTGCGGACGACGCCGAACAAGTGGTTCGTCGGCTTCGGCAACGCGTGGACCGAGCTCTTCCGCAACATCCCGCTCCTGGTCCAGATCTTCCTCTGGTACCACGTGATCCCGTCGATCTTCCTGAGCCTGCGCTCGCTGCCGAGCATCATCCTCGTGGTGTTCGCGCTGGGCTTCTTCACGTCGGCGCGGATCTCCGAGCAGGTCAAGGCGGGCATCCAGGCGCTGCCCAAGGGTCAGCGCTACGCCGGCCTCGCGGTGGGGCTGACCCTGCCGCAGACCTACCGCTACGTGCTGCTGCCGATGGCGTTTCGCATCGTCATCCCGCCGCTGACCAGCGAGTCGATGAACATCATCAAGAATTCGTCGGTCGCGTTCGCGGTGTCGATCGCCGAGCTGACCATGTTCGCGATGCAGGCGCAGGAAGAAACCTCGCGCGGCATTGAGATCTATCTCGCGGTGACCTTGCTGTATTTCGTCTCGGCGTTCGTGATCAACCGCATCGCGCTGTTCATCGAGAACCGCGTGCAGGTGCCCGGCATGATCGGGGGCGGCAAATGATTTCCCTGGACTTTTCGTTCCTGGACTGGAGCGTCGTCTCCAACTTCATCGTCAAGGGCCTGATCTTCTCGGTTCAGCTCACGATGGTCGCGATGATCGGCGGCATCGCGATCGGCACGCTGCTCGCGCTCATGCGGCTGTCGGGCAAGAAGTGGCTGGTGATGCCGGCCGCGTTCTACGTCAACACGCTGCGCTCGATCCCGCTGGTGATGGTGATCCTGTGGTTCTTCCTGCTGATCCCGCTGATGATCGGGCGGCCGCTCGGCGCGGAGCTGTCGTCCATCATCACGTTCACGATCTTCGAGGCGGCGTACTACTCCGAGATCATGCGCGCGGGCATCCAGTCGGTGCCCAAGGGGCAGGTCTACGCCGGCTATGCGGTGGGCATGACGTACAAGCAGTGCATGCAGCTGGTCGTGCTGCCACAGGCGTTTCGCAACATGCTGCCGGTGCTGCTGACGCAGACCATCATCCTGTTCCAGGACACGTCGCTGGTCTACGCGATCGGCGCGTACGACCTGCTCAAGGGCTTCGAGGTCGCCGGCAAGAACTTCAACCGCCCGGTCGAGACCTACCTGACGGCGGCCGTCGTCTACTTCATCATCTGCTTCGGCCTGTCGATGTTCGTGCGCCAGCTGCAGAAGAAGATCGCCATCATCCGATAAATGTTTGCCCCCGCCTGCGGAGTACCGCAGCCAGCCCCCGAAGGGGGCGCTCAGATGGCTTGGGAGCGGCCCGGCGCCATCTGAGCTCAACAGGAGTTACTCGTGATCGACATCAAGAACGTTTCCAAGTGGTACGGCAGCTTCCAGGTGCTGACCGACTGCACGACCACGATCAAGAAGGGCGAGGTCGTCGTCGTCTGCGGCCCGTCGGGCTCGGGCAAGTCGACGCTGATCAAGACCGTGAACGCGCTCGAGCCGTTCCAGAAGGGCGACATCGTCGTCGACGGCATCTCGATCGCCGACCCGAAGACCAACCTGCCGAAGCTGCGCTCGCGCGTCGGCATGGTGTTCCAGCACTTCGAGCTGTTCCCGCACCTCTCGGTGACCGAGAACCTGACGCTGGCGCAGATCAAGGTGCTGGGCCGCAGCGTCGACGAAGCGAAGGCGCGCGGGCTGAAGATGCTCGACCGCGTCGGCCTGATGGCGCACAAGGACAAGTTCCCCGGCCAGCTCTCCGGCGGCCAGCAGCAGCGCGTCGCGATCGCCCGCGCGCTCAGCATGGACCCGATCGTGATGCTGTTCGACGAGCCGACCTCGGCGCTGGACCCCGAGATGGTCGGCGAAGTGCTCGACGTGATGGTGCTGCTGGCCAAGGAAGGCATGACGATGATGGTCGTCACGCACGAGATGGGCTTCGCGAAGAGGGTGGCGCATCGCGTGATCTTCATGGACGCCGGCAAGATCGTCGAAGACTGCACGCGCGACGACTTCTTCGGCGACCCGGACGCGCGCACGCCGCGGGCCAAGGACTTCCTGTCGAAGATCCTCCAACATTGAACTCGGCAGCGGGTGCGAAAATCGGCCGCATGACGACCGATACGCTCTCGCTGACTCGCCCCGACGACTGGCATCTGCACGTGCGCGACGGCGCGGCGCTCGCCGCGGTCGTGCCCGACACCGCGCGCCAGTTCGCGCGCGCGATCATCATGCCGAACCTGAAGCCGCCGGTGACGACGACGGCGCAGGCGCTCGCGTATCGCGAGCGGATCCGCGCGGCGGTGCCGGTGGGCGTGCCGTTCGAGCCGCTGATGACGCTGTACCTGACCGACGCGACACCGCCCGACGAGATCGCGCGCGCGAAAGCGGCGGGCATCGTCGCGCTGAAGCTCTACCCGGCCGGCGCGACGACCAACAGCGACGCCGGCGTCACCGACATCCGCAAGACCTACCGCACGCTCGAAGCGATGCAGCGCCACGGCCTCCTGCTGCTGGTGCACGGCGAGGTGACCGACCCCGAGATCGATCTGTTCGACCGCGAGAAGGCGTTCATTGCCACCAAGCTGATCCCGCTGCGCCGCGATTTCCCCGAGCTCAAGATCGTGTTCGAGCACATCACGACGCGCGAGGCCGCGCAGTACGTGCGCGACGCCGACGGCACCCATCTCGGCGCGACGATCACCGCGCACCACCTGCTCTACAACCGCAACGCGATCTTCGTCGGAGGCATCAGGCCGCACTACTACTGCTTGCCGGTGCTCAAGCGCGAGGAACACCGCCGCGCGCTGGTCGATGCGGCGACCTCGGGCGACCCGCGCTTCTTCCTCGGCACCGACAGCGCCCCGCATGCCGCGCACCTGAAGGAGCATGCGGTCGGCTGCGCCGGCTGTTATACGGCCCTGAGCGCGATCGAGCTGTACGCCGAGGCCTTCGATGCCGTCGGCGCACTCGCCAAGCTCGAAGGCTTCGCGAGCCACCATGGTGCCGATTTCTACGGCCTGCCGCGCAACACCGCGCACATCACGCTGCGCCGCGAAGCGTGGACTTTGCCCGAAGCGCTGCCGTTCGGCGAGGCCGAGCTGAAGCCGCTGCGCGGCGGCGAGACGCTGGCGTGGAGGCTGCAGCCGTGAGCGCCGTGCCGATGGGCCTGGGCCCGGTGATGCTCTTCATCGACGCCGACAACGTCTCGGGCGACGTGATCGAGCAGGCGGTCGCGATGCTGCTCGCCGAGCACGGCGCGATCCACGTGCGGCGTGCGTACTGCACCGCCGAGGCGGCGGTCAGCCATGCCAAGCTGTTCAAGCGCCTGTCGATCCGCCCGATCGTCAACCTCGCAACGGGCAAGAACTCGACCGACATCGCGCTGGCTGTCGATGCGATGGATCTGGTCGCGGCGCAACGGCCGCAGCTGGCGATCATCGTGTCGTCGGATTCGGATTTCGCGCCGCTCGTGATCCGCCTGCGCGAGAAGGGGTGCCGCGTGCTCGGGATCGGCCAGAAAGGCAAGACCGGCGACGAGGCGATCGGCGTCTACGACGCGTTCGTCGATCTGCAGCACCGCGGCGCCTCGGCCCGCGCGGTGCCGCGGTCTGCCGTCGCGCCTGTGGCCACCGCACCGGCCGTCGTCGCGCCGGCTGCGCCACGGAGCGCGCGCAGCACCAGTCGCCGGCGCGCCTCGTCCGCCAATCCGCCCGCTCCGGCGCCTGCGCCGCTGCCCGACGAGATCGCGCGCGTGCTGGTCGCGATCCCTGAGCTGCGCGACGGCAAGCCGTTCGAGTTGCGCCACGCTGCCGAGCGGCTGCGCGCGGCCGGGCTGCTGGCCAAGAGCGCGCCGTCGACCAAGCTGTTCAAGAAGCACCCCGAGTTCTTCGCGCTGACGCCGCAGCGCCAGCCGAACACGATCCAGTTCCACGTGCCTGGGCCGTGAACGCAGCGTCCGGGCCGGATGCATGGCGCGCTCACGCTACGGCGCCGCGCTGGCTGGCGCCGTATCGCGAGCGGCTCGAGCGAGCCGTCAACGCGATCGCGCAGGGCGCAAACGTTGCACAGGCGCTCGATGCGCAACGCGCGGCGGTCGATCCGATCCGGCTCGCGGCGGGAACGCTGCGCTTCGTCGAAGCCGCGGCGCAGCCGGCAGGCGAAACCTATGAATCGTTCATCGCCCGGACCGCGACGGTGCCCAGCCGCGACAACCGGCACGACCTGTTCAACGGCCTGGTGTGGCTGCAATTCGCGCAGCTCAAGCGCCGCTTGAACGAGCTGCAGGCCGCCGAGATCGCGGCACACGGCATCGGTGCGGTGCGCGGGCCGCTGCGCGATGCGCTGACCGTGTTCGACGAAAACGGCGCGCTGCTGCGCGCGCCGGCGGCGCTGGTCGAGGCGCTGCGCCGGCGCGATTGGCGCTCGCTGTTCATCGCGCATCGCGAGAAGTGGCAGGAGGCCGAGCTCACGCTGGTCGGTCACGCGCTGCTCGACAAGCTCACGGCGCCGCGCAAGCCGATCACCGCGCATGTGCTGATCCTCGAGCCGGACGAGGACCCGGTGTCGCGGTTCAGTGCCGAGCATCTCGTGGGCAGGCCGTTCGTGCCGCTGCCGGTGCTCGGCGTGCCGGGCTGGTGGCCGGCAAACGACGATCTCGCCTTCTACGACGACCCGGCCGTGTTCAGGCGAGGTTGATGCGCGCCCGCGTCGTGGCTCGCGTTGTGGCGACAAGCAGAAGAAAGCGCAGAAGGGAACGCAAAACAACTCGCGGAACGAAAAACAGCGGCACGAAGCCGCTGTTTTCAGAACCGCCCGCCCGGAGTCGCCTCGAGGGCGAGCCGGTGGGGCGGCCAGCCTCGAATCGAATTACTTCTTCGGGGCGTCTTGGCCTTCGCCGGCCGGGGTCAGCTTGCCGGCCTTCGCGTCGGCCTTGGTCGCGGCCTTGCGCTCGGCGCGGGTCATGGTCGACTTGGTGGGCTTGTCGCTCGACTTGGCCGAGCCTTCGCCGGCGGGGGTCAGCTGGCCTTCCTTGGCGGCGGCCTTGGTTTCGGCCTTGCGCTCGGCGCGGGTCTTGGTCGAGCTGGCGGCGGGGGCTGCAGCCGTCGGGCCTTCGCCGGCCGGGGTCAGCTTGCCGGCCTTGCCGGCGGCCTTCGTTTCGGCCTTCACGTCCGCGCGGGTCGGCGACGAAGCAGCGTCTTGCGCGAGCGCGCCTTGGGCGAACATGGCGGCAGCGACGGCGGCCACAAGAGTCAGAGCGTTTTTCATGTCAGATCTCCGGGTTGTAACGAGGGAACAGGACACACAAGGCAGCCAGCGCACTTGGAACGACAAGCCCTCATCAAGTCGACCTGCGTGCGGAGCGCCGGGGCGCGCCGAGGAGCGAGGCTTCGTATTAAAACGCGGGATCGCTCCGTCGGTTGACGAATTCCCGATTCCGGCTTCAAGCGCTTGTCTCGACGGGCCGATTTGTTGCGCCGATGCAGCATCCAGCGTAGCCATCGATAATACAAGCGTGAAGCAAGCCAGACCGCCGCTGGCGCAAGACCCGAAAGGGTGCGCTGGAGGAAGGTCCGGACTGCGCAGGGCAGCGTAGCAGCCAACGGCTGTCCACCGCGAGGTGAGGATCAGAGCAACAGAGACGAGTCTCGATCCGTTTCGCAAGAGGCGGGGAGAGGGTGAAACGGGCAATCTCTACGCGCAGCAATACCCCGTAGGCACGCGACGATTCGGCCCGAGGAGCGTGCGGGTAGGTAGCACCGAGCCGTGCAGCGATGCACGGCCCAGAGGAATGGCGGTCACGGCCGGCGCGCCGCAAGGCGCAACGGCCGCACAGAATCCGGCCTATCGGCTTGCTTCACATTTTCTTCTTCTCTTCTACTTCTTCATGCGCTTCATGCGCGTCCCCAGGCGCCGAGGCGGCATTCAGCGCCCGCTACACTCGAACGCTTGAACCCTGACGCCCACACCCTCTGGCGCGCGCCGCGCTGGGCTCTGGCCGTATTGCTTGCCTGCCTGGGCATGCTCGGGCCCTTCTCGATCGACACTTATCTGCCGGCGTTCACCGGCATCGCCCAATCGATCGGCGCGACGCCGGTCGAGATGCAGCAGACGCTCTCCGCCTACCTGTTCGGCTTCGCGGTGATGAACCTGTTCCATGGTGCGCTGTCCGACAGCTTCGGGCGGCGCCCGATCGTGCTCGGCGGCCTCGCGCTGTTCACGGTCGCGTCAGCCGGCTGCGCGCTGTCGCAGCACATCGGCGCACTGGTGTTCTTCCGCGCGGTCCAGGGCATGTCGGCCGGCGCCGGCATCGTCGTCTCGCGCGCGGTCATCCGCGACATGTTTCCACCAGCCGACGCGCAGCGCGTGATGTCGCAGGTGACGATCTACTTCGGCGTCGCGCCGGCGATCGCGCCGATGGTCGGCGGCTTCCTCTTCGTCAACGTCGGCTGGCACGCGGTGTTCTGGTTCCTGGTCGGCGTGGGAGTGATCCTGCTGGTCGCGAACTACCGGCTGCTGCCCGAAACGCTGCACGTCTCGCAGAAGCAGCCGTTCAACGTGCGCAACCTGTTGCGCGGCTACTGGGGCATGGCGTCGAGCGCGCGCTTCATGATGCTCGCGCTCGCGAGCGGCATCCCGTTCAACGGCATGTTCCTGTACGTGCTGTCGGCGCCGGTGTTCCTGGGCGACCATCTGCGGCTGCCGCCGGCGCACTTCTTCTGGTTCTTCCTGATCACGATCGCCGGGATCATGGGCGGCGCGTGGCTGTCGGGGCGGCTCGCGGGGCGCATCAAGCCGCACCATCAGATCCGCCACGGTTTCCTGATCATGCTGCTGATCTCGATCGTCAACCTGTCGCTGAACCTGCTGTTCACGCCGCAGGCCTGGTGGGCGCTGCTGCCGCTGGGCATCTACGCGTTCGGCTGGGCGCTGATGGTGCCGGTCGTGACGCTGATGGTGCTCGACCTGAACCCCGAGCGGCGCGGCATGGCCTCGTCGTTCCAAGCCTGCATCGGCAGCCTCGCGAACGGGCTGGTCGCCGGCGTGATCGCGCCGCTGGTGATGCATTCGACGATCGGGCTGGCGGCCGCGTCACTGCTGATGATGAGCATCGGCGTGCTCGCGTGGATCTGGGTCAAGCCGCATGTGACGGGCGGCGTGCCGCATCCGGTCTCGACGTAGGCCGACACGCTGCGTTCAAGTTCGCCCGGCTCGGGGCCGATATGACGGCGACGAGCACCGCGCGGTGCTGCGGAGACCGTTCATGCCTGCTTCCCTGCCGTTCAAGCTGCTGTTGCCGTTGCTGCTCGCCTGGGCCGGCGCGGCTTTCGCGGCCGACGGCGTCGCCACGCCACCGGCCAAGGCGATCGCCACGCCCGACCCGCTCGAGGTCGTGCGTGAGCGCCTCGCGCAGCGGCTGGGCGTGATCAAGCCCGGCGGCAGGGACGACCCGAACCTCGTGCGCGTCGTCTCGAAGGCCGGCGCGGCAGACGGCGCCGCATCGGCTGCCGTCGCAGCCGCACACGGCGAAACGCCGGCGAAGCCGGCGCAGTCCAAAACCGCGGGTGCCCGGCGCGCGGCGCCGAAAGCGCACGACAAGGCCGCCGCCGACGCGCCGCACGCCGAACAGCATCCCGCGCACTGGGACTACCAGGGCGCCGGCGGCCCCGAGCAGTGGGCGCACATGAGCCCCGAGTTCGCGACCTGCGCGCGCGGCACGCGGCAAAGCCCGATCGACATCCGCGATGGCATCAAGGTCGAGCTCGACGCGGTCCAGTTCGACTACAAGCCGAGCGCGTTCAAGGTGCTGGACAACGGCCACACGGTCCAGGTCAACGTCGCACCCGGCAACGCGATCGAGGTGATGGGGCAGCGCTACGAGCTGGTGCAGTTCCACTTCCACCGGCCCTCGGAAGAGCGCATCAACGGCAAGCCGTTCGACATGGTCGCGCACCTCGTGCACAAGAGCGAGCAGAGCAGGCTCGCGGTCGTCGCGGTGCTGCTCGAGAAGGGCAGTGCGCAGCCGGTCGTGCAAAGCGTCTGGAACAACCTGCCGCTCGAGAAGGGCGACGAGATCGCCGCACGGGCGCCCATCGACCTGAACCAGCTGCTGCCGCGCGAGCGCGGCTACTACACCTACATGGGCTCGCTGACGACGCCGCCGTGCAGCGAAGGCGTGCTGTGGATGGTGATGAAGCAGCCGGTGACCATCTCGGACGAGCAGATCGGCATCTTCGCGCGGCTCTACCCGATGAACGCGCGGCCGGTGCAGGCGGCGAGCGGGCGGTTGATCAAAGAGTCGAACTGAGGCGCAAGGGGCTCCAGGGAGTCCCACCGTTACGCGGCTGCCGGCGCGGCCGCCGGGGCAACGGCGGTCGTTCGCACCAGCGTGCGCAGGCTCGGCAGGCACGAGCCGCATTGCGTGCCGCAGCGCAGCTCGCGCTGCAGTGACGCGAGCCGCTCGTCTGGGCTGCCGTCGAGCCGTGCCAGCGCGGCGGCGATCTGCGGCTCGGTGACGTCCAGGCAGCTGCAGATCTGCTTGCCGCGCGCCACCACCGCGACCGGCGGCGTCGCGCTTGCGGCGAGCAATGCGCGGCCGAAGGCCTGCGCCGGCTCGCGCTGTTGCAGCAGCGGCAGCACCCAAGCCTCGGCGCGCGTGTCGCCGGCGAGCAGGAAGGCTTCGAGGCGGGTGGTGTCGCTGTCGTCGCCGTCGCGGGACAGGCGCATCGCGCGGCGCTGGCCGCGCCGCGGGTCGGCATAGCGCAATACCGGCGCGCCGGCCGCGCCGACGAGGCCGAACGCGTCTTCGAGTTCGGCCAGCAGTGCGTCGGCGGCCGGCTCTACGGCCGCACCGCGGAACAGCAGGCCGACCCGGGCATCAGGCTCGCGGCCGAACGGCACGCAGCTCGCATAGCCGAAGGCGCGCAGCAGCGGGCGCAGCCGTTCGCGGGTCGCGAGCGCTCCTTCCGCCGGCAGCCACGCGACCGCGAGCACGCGCCACGGCAGCTCGGCACGCTCGACGCGCACCGCCGCATGCTTCAGCTCGGGCTGTTTCGATTGCGGGCAGAACGCGCCGTTGGTCAGCGCGTTCACTCCGGCGAGCGTGCGGCCGTCGGCGCCGTGGCCGGAGACGAATTCCTCGCCCCAGTGCATCGCGACGAACGCCTGCCCCGGCACCAGCGTGTCGCTGGCGCGCGCCGGCAGCACGCACTCGCCGCGCCGCGAGCGCACGCGCACGAGTTCGCCGTCGGTGTAGCGGCGCCGCTCGAGTTCCTGCGGATGCATCTCGATCACCGCTTCGGAGGACTCGCCGAACAGCCGCCCGAGCGTGCCGGTGCGGCTCATCGCATGCCACTGGTCGCGCAGCCGGCCGGTGGTCAGCGCGATGGGGTAACGCGCGTCGCGCGGCTCGGCGACCGGGCGATACGCCGGCGCGGCGAAGCGCGCACGGCCGTCGGGCGTCGCGAAGCGGCCGTCGGTGTAGAGCCGCGGCGTCGCGCTCGCCGCGCCTTGTGCGAACGGCCAGTGCTGCGGCTGCGCTTCGAGCGCGGCATAGCTCAGTCCGGTGATGTCCAGGTCGCGGCCGCGCGTGCTCTCGCGGTGCTCGTTCCACAGCGCTTCGGCGCTGTCGAAGTCGAACAGCGTGGTGCAACCGGCGACGCGCCGCGACGGCAGCAGCGGCTCGAGTCGCCGCGCGAGGTCGATCGCGATCGCCCAGTCGTGGCGCGCTTCGCCCGGGGGCGGCAGCGCGGCGCGCGCGCGGCTGATGCGGCGCTCGCTGTTCGTGACCGTGCCGTCCTTCTCGCCCCAGCTCGTCGCGGGCAGCAGCAGGTCGGCATACGCGCAGGTCGCGGTCGTCGCGTAGGCCTCCTGCACGACGACGAACTCGCAGCGCTCCAGCGCGCGCCGCACGGTGGCCTGGTCGGGCATCGACTGCGCCGGGTTCGTGCAAGCGATCCACAGCGCGCGGATCTCGCCGTCGGCCGCGGCCTGGAACATCTCGATCGCCGTCTTGCCCGCCGCGGCCGGCACATCGGCAACGCCCCACAGCGCCGCGACTTCGGCGCGGTGCTGCGGGTCGGCGAGGTCGCGGTGCGCGCTGAGCAGGTTCGCGAGCCCGCCGACTTCGCGCCCACCCATCGCATTCGGCTGGCCGGTCAGCGAGAGCGGGCCGGCGCCGGGCTTGCCGATCTGGCCGGTCGCGAGGTGCAGGTTGATCAGGGCGGCGTTCTTGTCGGTGCCGCTCGTGCTCTGGTTCAGGCCCTGGCAGTACAGCGAGAGCGTCGGCGTGCGGACCTGCGCGTCGCCTTGGGCGGCGATGCCGCCGAACCAGCGGGCCGCCTGCACGATGTCGGCTTCCTTCAGCCCGCACAGGGTCGCGACGTGCTTGGGCGTGTACTCGCGCACGCGGTCGCGCAGCGCGTCGAAGCCGGTCGTGTGCGCGGCGATGAACGCCGGATCGGTCAAGCCTTCCCACAGCAGCAGGTGCATCAGGCCGTGGTACAGCACGACGTCGGTGCCGGGCAGCAGTTGCAGGTGCAGGTCGGCGACCGCGGCGGTCTCGGTGCGGCGCGGGTCGGCGACGATCAGCTTCGCGTCGGGGTTCGCGGCACGCGCGTCCTCCAGGCGACGAAACAGGATCGGGTGCGCGACCGCCATGTTCGAGCCGGTCACGAAGATCGTCTTCGCGAGCGCGATGTCGTCGTAGCAGGCCGGCGGCGCGTCGGCACCCAGCGTCGCCTTGTAGCCGGCGACCGCGCTGCTCATGCACAGGCGCGAGTTGGTGTCGATGTTGTTCGTGCCGATCAGGCCTTTGACGAGCTTGTTGAACGCGTAGTAGTCCTCGGTCAGCAGCTGGCCGGAGACGTAGAAGCCGACCGCGTCAGGCCCGTGCTCGGCGACGATGCGGGCGATGCGCTGTGCGGCGTCGTCCATCGCGTCGTCCCACGGCAGCGGCTGCGGGGCGTCGCCGCGTGTTGTTCGGCGCATCGGCCGCAGCAGTCGCGTCTGCTTCGTGATCGACGCGGCGGCGGTCAGGTGCAGCGTGCTGCCTTTGGTGCAGAGGCGGCCGAAGTTCGCGGGGTGAGCGGGGTCGCCGCGGACGTTGGTGATCGCGTCGCCGGTGGTCTCGATGAGCACGCCGCAGCCGACGCCGCAGTACGGGCAGGTGCTGCGGGTTTCAGTGGGGCTGTGCACGCTCGTAGGCCCTCACCCTAACCCTCTCCCAGGGCCACGAAGGGGCCCCTTCGTGGCTCCTGGAGAGGGGATTTCGTGCTTTGCGGGCCGGCGATGGGGCGCACGAGGTCGGTCGCGTGGGTCGCGAGTTCGGCGCCGTCGAGGTACACCGACCCGTCCTCGACCTTCACCGCGAAGCGCGGCGTGCAGCCTTCGTCCGGCGCCTTCGCGCAGCCGTCGTTCAGGCCGATCGTCCAGTTGTGCAGCGGGCAGGCGACGCTGGTGCCGAACACGATGCCCTGCGACAGCGGGCCGCCGCGGTGCGGGCAGCGGTCGAGCAGCGCGAAGACCTCGCCTTCGGCGTTGCGGAACACGGCCACGTCCAGCCCGCTCGGCCGCGCGACGCGACGCGAGCCGAGCACCGGGATGTCGTCGACGCGGCAGATGTGCCGCCACTCGCGCACGGGTGCGTTCATGCGCCCACCTTTTCGGTTTGCCGGTTCGGTTCCGACGCGATCGCGATCGGAATGAACTGGCGCTCGTCCACATGAGCCTTGCTCAGCTCGAACCAGGGATCGGGCTCGTCGGCGAGCGAGAACTGCAGCCGCTCCCACAGCGCGCGCCGGCCTTCGGCGTCGTCGAGGATCTTCTTCTTCACGTAGTCGAGCCCGACCCGCCCGATGTAGTGCACGGTGCGCTCCAGGTACCAGCCTTCCTCGCGATAGAGCTGCAGGAATGCGCCGCTGTATTCGAGCACTTCCTCGGCCGTCTTCAGCTTGACGAAGAAGTGCGCCACTTCGGTCTTGATGCCGCCGTTGCCGCCGACGTAGATTTCCCAGCCCGAATCGACGCCGATCACGCCGACGTCCTTGATGCCCGATTCGGCGCAGTTGCGCGGGCAGCCGCTGACCGCGAGCTTGACCTTGTGCGGTGCGTACATGCGCCACAGCGCGCGTTCGAGGTCCTGCCCCATCTTCGTGCTGTCCTGCGTGCCGAAGCGGCACCACTCGCTGCCCACGCAGGTCTTCACGGTGCGCAGCGTCTTGCCGTAGGCATGGCCCGAGGGCATGCCGATGTCGCGCCAGACGTCGACCAGGTCTTCCTTCTTCACGCCGAGCAGGTCGATGCGCTGGCCGCCGGTGACCTTGACCGTCGGGATCTTGTACTTGTCGACCGCGTCGGCGATGCGGCGCAGCTCGTCGGCGGTGGTGACCCCGCCCCACATGCGCGGCACGACCGAATAGGTGCCGTCCTTCTGGATGTTGGCGTGGCTGCGCTCGTTGATGAAGCGGCTCTGCGGATCGTCGATCGCCTCCTTCGGCCAGGTGCTGATCAGGTAGTAGTTCAGCGCCGGGCGGCAGCTTGCGCAGCCGTTCGGCGTGCGCCAGCCCAGCGTGCGCTGCACGTCGGCGATCGTCAGCATGTGCTCGTCGCGGATCGCCCGGCGCACCTCGTCGTGGCTCGCGTCGGTGCAGCCGCACATCGCCTTCTTGGTCGGCGCCTTCGAGTAGTCGCCGCCGGCGGTGAACATCAGCAGCTGCTCGACCAGCCCGGTGCACGAGCCGCACGAGGCGCTGGCCTTCGTGTGCTTGCGGACTTCCTCGATCGTGAACAGGCCCTTGTCCTTGATGGCCTTGCAGATCGTGCCCTTGCTGACGCCGTTGCAGCCGCAGACTTCGGCGTCGTCGGGCATCGCGGCGGCCTTGTTGTGGCCCTCGTGGCCGGTGTCGCCGATGTTGGATTCGCCGAACATCAGCTTGTCGCGGATGTCGCTGATCTTGCGGCCTTCGCGCAGGAGCTTGAAGTACCACGCGCCGTCGACCGTGTCGCCGTACATGCAGGCGCCGATCAGCTTGTCGTCCTTGATGACGAGCTTCTTGTAGACGCCGCCGTAAGGGTCGCTCATCACGATCTCTTCGGTGCCTTCGCCGCCCATGAACTCGCCGGCCGAGAACAGGTCGATCCCGGTGACCTTCAGCTTGGTCGACGTGAGCGACCCCAGGTAGCGGCCGATGCCGAACTGCGCCAGGTGGTTGGCCGCGACCTTGGCCTGCTCGAACAGCGGCGCGACCAGGCCGTACGCGATGCCGCGGTGCGCCGCGCATTCGCCGACCGAGTAGATGCGCGGGTCGGTCACCGTCTGCATCGTGTCGTTGACGACGATGCCGCGGTTGCAGTGCAGCCGCGCCTGCTCGGCCAGCTGCGTGTTCGGGCGGATGCCCGCCGCCATCACGACCAGGTCGGCGGCGACTTCGGTGCCGTCCTTGAAGCGGATCGCGGTGACCCGGCCTTCAGGCCCGCCGACCAGCTCCTGCGTGTGCGCGCCGATCATGAACTTCAGGCCGCGGTCCTCGAGCGACTTCTGCAGCAGCTTGCCGGCGACGTCGTCGAGCTGGCGCTCCATCAGCCACGGCATCACGTGCACGACGGTCACGTTCATGCCGCGCAGCATCAGCCCGTTCGCGGCCTCCAGGCCGAGCAGGCCGCCGCCGATCACGACCGCGTTCTTGTGCACGCGAGCCGCCTCGATCATGTAGTCGGTGTCGGCGATGTCGCGGTAGGCGATCACGCCCTTCAGGTCCTTGCCAGGCACCGGCAGCATGAACGGGTTCGAGCCGGTGCACAGCAGCAGCCGGTCGTATTCGGCGGTGGTGCCGTCCTCGGCGCGCACGATGCGCTTGACGCGGTCGATCTCGACGACCTTCTTGCCGGCGTGCAGGGTGATCTTGTTCTCGGCGTACCACTCCCAGCTGTTGAGCACGATCTCGTCGACGGTCTGCTCGCCCGCGAGCACCGGCGACAGCAGGATGCGGTTGTAGTTCGGATGCGGCTCCGCGCCGAACACCGTGATCTCGTACAGATCGGGTTCGATCTTCAGCAGCTCTTCGATCGTGCGAACGCCGGCCATGCCGTTGCCGACCATCACGAGTTTCATCTTCTTCATCGGGGGCCTTTCAGGATTCAAGCGTCGCGCGAGGCGTGCACGACAATCGCGCGCCATGAGCTTCGAGGTGGAGATCGGCTACAGCAGCCAGCGCGGGCCGCGCGAGCGCAACGAGGACTTCGCCGGCGCCGTGCACGCGCCGCGCGGCGAGGAGTCGCGCGGGCTGATCGCGGCGATCGCCGACGGCGTGTCGTCCGGCGGCGACGGCGCCGAGGCGGCCCAGACGACCGTGATGGGGCTGCTGTCCGACTACTTCGCGGCGCCCGACACCTGGGAGCCGACCGTTGCGCTCGATCGCCTGATCGCGGCGCAGAACGGCTGGCTCGCCGATCACAACCGGCGCCGCCAGCGCGCCGGCGCGCTGACGACGCTGACCGCGCTGGCGCTGCACGGCCAGCGGTACACGCTGGCGCACGTCGGCGACACGCGCGCCTGGTGCGTGCGCGCCGACGCCGCCGGCGAGCCGCTCGCGCCGCTGACGGTCGACCACGCGTTCGAGAGCGTCGACCTGCGCAACCGGCTGACGCGCGCCGTCGGTCTCGAGGACCACGTGCGCGTCGACTACATGCAAGGCGAGGTCCGCATCGGCGACTGCTTCGTGCTGACGTCCGACGGCGTGCACGGCGTGCTGAAGCCGCAGCGCATCGCCGAGCTGGCGCTGGCCGGCGATGCCGCGCAGGCCGGCGCCGCGCTGGTCGATGCCGCGGTCGCCGCCGGCACGCTGGACAACGCGACCGCACTCGTGATCCGCGTCAAGGGCCTCGACGCGCGCGGCCTGCACGACGAGCTCGGCGACGCGCACCGCCTCGCCCCGCCGCCGGTGCTCAAGGTCGGCGATGCGCTCGACGGCTACGTCGTCACCGCGCGCGTTGCCGACACCGGCGTGCACATGATCTACCAGGCGCGCGACACCGCGACGCGCGAACTGGTCGCGCTGAAGATGCTGCATCCGGCGCGCGCGAGCGACCCGGAGGAACGCGCGATGCTCGCCCACGAGGCCTGGCTCGGGCTGCGGGTGAGCGCCCGCGGCGAGCCCGGCTTCGTGCGCGTGCACGAACGCGCGGCCGGCGCGAGCGCGCTGTACACGGTGTTCGACTGGCACGGCGGGCGCACGCTCGAGCAGATGCTCGCGTCCGGCGAGCGGCCGAGCGTGTCGCAGGTCGTCGATGCCGCGGTCGAGGTGGCGCGCGCGCTCGGCCGGCTGCACCGCCACGGCGTCGTGCATCGCGACATCAAGCCCGCCAACCTGCACCTGGGCGACGACGGCCGCTGGCGCGTGCTGGACCTCGGCGTCGCGCTGTCGGGGCGCGAGAGCGCCGCGCAGCGCGAGCTGCATGCCGGCACGCCGAGCTACATCAACCCCGAGCAGTGGGACGGCGCACCGGCCGATGCCGGCAGCGACCTGTACGCGCTCGGCGTCACGCTGTACCGCTGGCTGACCGGCCGGCTGCCATACGGCGAGATCGAGCCGTACCAGGCGGCGCGCTACCGGCGCGACCCGGTCGCGCCGTCGCGCATCCGCCCCGACGTGCCGATCTGGCTCGACCATCTGGTGCGCAAGGCCGTCGCGCGCGATCCGCGGCTGCGCTTCGAGACCGCCGAGGAGCTGCTGCTCGCGCTCGAGCGCGGTGCGTCGCGCCCGGTCAGCGCACCCGCTGCGACGCCGCTGATCCATCGCGACCCGGCCGCGTTGTGGAAGATCGGCCTCGCGATCTCGCTGCTGCTCAACGCGCTGCTCCTGTTCTGGCTGTTGTTCCTGCCCAGATAGCGCCGGCAGGAAGACGATCGCCTTGTCATTCATGCTGGAGCCCTCTCGCGGAGGGGGCTCGGGGGAGCCCCATTCCAGGCCCGCCGGACCCCACGGGTCCAGCCGGCCGAGCGCGGCCCCCGCGCTCGGCCCAGGTGCGGGTCCAGCGGATCTGCATCACGCGCATCACGCCCAGCATCAGCACCGCGAGCCCCGCGAACAGCACGAAGCCCCAGGCATAGCTGCCGAGGTACTGCTTGGAAAGCCCCATCGTGCTGGGCACCAGCCCGCCGCCCAGCGCGCCGATCTCGCCGATCATCGAGCCGGCCACCGCGGTCGTCAGCGGCCAGCGCAGCGGCACCAGCTGGAACAGCGCGCCGTTGCCGGCACCGAGCGCGGCAAAGCACAGCATCAGCAGCAGCGTCGTCGCGGCGAGCGAACCGGACGATGCGCTGACGAGCATCAGCGACACCGCGACGACGATCAGCACCACCGTCAAGGTGTTGACGCCGCCCCAGCGGTCCGAGATCCAGCCGCCGGCGACGCGTACCGCCGCACCCAGGAACGCCGCGAGCATCGTCAGCTGCCCGGCCTGCACCTTGCTGACGCCGAACTGGTCGTAGTAGTAGCTCGGCAGGAACGTCGTCAGGCCGATGAAGCCGCCGAAGGTCACGCCGTAGATCAGGCTGAAGGCCCAGCCGTCCTTCTCGAACAGGCAGGCGACGTGCTCGCGCAGGCTCGCATGGCTGTCGACGTCCGGCGGCTCTTTCGCGAACAGGATCATCACGACCATCGGCACCGCGATCGCGACCGCCGCGATGCCGTACACCGCCTGCCAGCCGAGCCAGTTCGCGAGCGGCGGCGCCACCAGCACCGAGACCGCGGTGCCGACGTTGCCGGCGCCCACCAGCCCCATCGCAAGGCCTTTTTGCTGCGGCGGGAACCAGCCCGACCCGAGCGACAGCGCGACCCCGAAGCTCGCGCCTGCGATGCCCAGCAGCACGCCCATCGCGAGCAGGTCGTTGAAGCTGTGCACGAAGAAGAAGCCGAACAGCATCGCCACCGCGATCAGCGACATCTCGACCAGCGTCGCGCGCTTGCGCCCGATGTACTGGGCGAGCACGCCAAGCGGAAAACGCATCAGCGCGCCGGCGACGATCGGCACCGCGAGCATCAGGCCCTTCTGCGCCGGCGAGAGGCGGAAGGTCTCGCTGATGAACGGCGCCATCGCGCCGTTGAGGACCCAGATGCAGCACGAGAAGCTGAAGTACAGGAACGCAGCGAACAACGTCGGTCCGTGACCGGAGCGGAGAAACGTCTTGAAGTTCGTCGTCATGGCGTTCAGTGCGCAAAGCACGCCGCGGCCCGGCCAGGAGCCGTTGCTGCGTCGAGGGGAGGGGAAAGCACGCCGACGGATGAACCCGGGTCGGCGATCGTGTGATGGCCGTCGCGGACCATCCGATGCGAGGCTGCGGGCGTTGCCGCAGGCCAGGACGGTGCGTCGTTACACCGTTGCGTCCCTCGTTTCGCAAGTTGCGTGCCAGTGTGGTCGGCCGCGGATCGCCTATGCTGCCGGCGCGCACTGCATCGCCCCGGGCAATGCGCGATCGCACCTGCCCACGCCCCGCATGACCGCCCCGCTGCTCGTTGCCGTCGTCGATGAATCCGGCATCGCCGCGTTGCCGGACGCACTGCCGCCGGCGCTGCGCGCGGCCGATTTCGCACCGCTGGAGATCATCGGCTGCGACACGCTGGTGCAGCGCGCCGCCGAGCTCGCACCGCACCAGATCGTGCTGGTCCTCGCGCAGGCGCCGGCATTCGAGCGGCTGCACGACGCGCTGCGCACCTGGGCCGGCGCGCCGCCGTGTCCGGTCGCACTGCTCGGCCCGCCGCTGGCCACCGAACGGCACGCCGAGCTCACCGCGCTGGGCGTGCAGGCCTGGGGTCGCCACGATGCAGCCGATGTCGCGCAGCTGCAGGCGCTGTTCGCGCGTGCGCAGGCGCGCTGGCAGCACGAGCGTGCGCTGCGCGACGAGCTCGATCGGCTGCGCACGCAGCTCGACGAGCGCAAATGGGTCGAGCGCGCCAAAGGCCTGTTGATGGCGGCGCGCGGCATCGCCGAGGACGATGCGTTCGGGCTGCTGCGCGTCGCGGCGATGCACGCGAACCTGCGCCTCGGCGAGGTGTCGCGCTCGGTCGTCGAGGCGGCGCAGTGGGCCGAGGCGGTGAATCGCGCGGGTCAGTTGCGCATGCTGTCGCAGCGCCTCGCGCGGCTCGCCGCGCAGGCGGTCGCCGACGTCGACGCGCGCGCCGGCCGCGGCCAGCGCAGCGACTCGTTGCGGCGCGTGCAGAACAATCTCGAGCACCTCGCGGCGCTGGCGCTGCCCGGCAGCGCCGCACAGGCGCTGGCCGGAGTGCGCGACGCCTGGCAGGCGCTCGATGCCGCGCTGAAGCCGCGTGCCGATGCGGCCGCGCTGGTCGCGATCGACGAGCGCGCCGAGGCGCTGCTCGACGCGGCCGAGGCTCTGACCGGCGAGCTCGAACGATCGGGCGCGCGGCGCGCGCTGCACATCGTCAACCTGTGCGGGCGCCAGCGCATGCGGGCCCAGCGGGTCGCGAAGGACGCGCTGTACGCCGCGATGCTGCCGGCCGGCCCGTGGCGCGAGCGACTCGCGGCGACGACGGCCGCGTTCGAGGCGACGCTGCTCGAGCTCGAGCATGCGCCGCTCAGCTCGCCGGAGATTCGCGACGGCCTCAGCGCCGCGCGCGACGAATGGCTGCGGCTGCTGCGCGGCGTGCGCAGCGCCGACCGCTCCGACGGCCGGGCCGACCTCGTGCGCGCGAGCGAGGTCCTGCTCGAAGCGTTCGACACGCTGACCGCGTCGTACGAACGCAGCCTGCAGGTCGTGATGTCCTAGCGTTCGCGAACCGCCGTTCGCCCTGAGCCTGTCGAAGGGCTCGTGGCCCACGCTGGGCTTCGACAAGCTCAGCCCGCACGGAGTTGCTGCAGCTTCAGGCAGCGATCGATTCCCGGTGCGCATGGCGCGTGTACAGGAAGTCGATGACGGCCTTGCGGGCGTGCACGTAGTCGGCGTCTTCGGCCAGCGCGACCCGGTTGCGCGGCCGCGGGATGTCGATGCGCAGCACCTCGCCGATCGTCGCCGCCGGCCCGTTGGTCATCATCACGATGCGGTCCGACAGCAGCACCGCCTCGTCGACGTCGTGCGTCACCATCACGACGGTGCTGTGCGTCTTCGCGACGATCGCGAGCAGCTCGTCCTGCAGCCGCGCGCGGGTCAGCGCATCGAGCGCGCCGAACGGCTCGTCCATCAACAGCACCTTGGGCTCCATCGCCAGCGCACGCGCGATGCCGACGCGCTGCTTCATGCCGCCGGAGATCTCGTGCGGGCGCTTCGCCAGCGCATGGCCCATGCCGACCAGCTCGAGCGCCGCCTTGGTGCGCTCGTTCAGCTTCGCCTTCGATTCGGTCGCACCGAACACGCGCTCGACCGCGAGGTGCACGTTGTCGAAGCAGCTCAGCCACGGCAGCAGCGAATGGTTCTGGAACACGACCGCGCGCTCGGGGCCCGGCGCGGCGATCTCGCGGTTGTCGCAAATCAGCGTGCCCGCGGTCGGCCGCGTCAGCCCGGCGATCAGGTTCAGCAGCGTCGATTTGCCGCAGCCCGAGTGCCCGATCAGCGTGACGAACTCGCCCTGGTCGACCGTGAGGTCGATCTGGCGCAGTGCATGGAAGCGGCCCTTCTTGGTGGCGAACACCATCTCGGCCTTGTCGATCTCGATGAAGTGACCCATGACGTGACCTCCGTGTTCACTGATCGAAGCTGAAGCGCTTCGCGACGAGGATCAGCAGCTGCTCGAGCGCCAACCCGACGATGCCGATCACGAAGATCGCGACGATGATGTGCTGCACGTTCAGGTTGTTCCACTCGTCCCAGACCCAGAAGCCGATGCCGACGCCACCGGTCAGCATCTCGGCCGCGACGATCACCAGCCACGCGGTGCCCACCGACAGCCGCACGCCGGTCAGCATGTACGGCAGCACGGCGGGCAGCAGGATGCGCGTCATGACCTTCCACTCGGACAGGTTCAGCACGCGCGCGACGTTCAGGTAGTCCTGCGGCACGCGCTGCACGCCCACTGCGGTGTTGACCACCATCGGCCAGATCGAGCAGATGAAGATGGTCCAGATCGCGGCCGGGTTCGCGGCCTTGAACACCAGCAGGCCGATCGGCAGCCAGGCCAGCGGCGAGACCGGGCGCAGCAGGCTGATCAGCGGCGAGAACATCCGGTTGACGAACTCGAAGCGGCCGATGATGAAGCCGGCCGGGATGCCGACCGCCGCCGCCAGCCCGAAGCCCAGCGCGACGCGCTCGAGCGAGAACAGGATGTTCCAGCCTATGCCCTGGTCGTTCGGCCCTTTGCTGTAGAACGGGTCGGCGAAGAGCTTGACGGCCGCATCGAAGGTCGCGGCCGGCGACGGGAAGGTCGTGCTCTTCAGCGTGAGCAGCGCCCAGATGCCGATCAGCAGCGCGAGGCCCAACACCGGCGGCAGCACCTTCATCAGCAGGCCCGATACGTCGAAGCGCGGCGCGCCGGGTGCGTCGGAACTGGGCGCTTCGTTCGGGGCGGCGGGCGGCTTGGCGAGCGTCAACGTCGGCTTGGCGGCGGATGCTGCGGACGGTGCGGCCGGCGAACGCTCGGCGCTGTCGGCGATCGCGCCGGCGCGCGGCGAGTGGAAAACGGCACTGACCATGGCGGGGCTCCGATCGTCAGGCGGCGGGCGCCGCACGAACCTTGAACGAGTCGGCGTACTTCGCCGGCTCCTTGCCGTCCCAGACGACGCCGTCGATCAGCTTGCTCGAGCGCATATCGCTCTTGGGCACGCTGATCTTCAGGGCCGACGCGGCTTCCTTGTAGAGCGCGGTCTGGTTGATCTTGGCTGCCACCGCGAGGTAGTCGGGATGGTCCTTCAACAGGCCCCAGCGCTTGTGCTGGGTCAGGAACCACATGCCGTCGCTGAGGTACGGGTAGTTCACCACGCCGTCGTTGAAGAACTTCATGTAGTTCGGGTCGTCCCAGGTCTTGCCCAGGCCGTTCTGGTAGCGGCCGAGGATGCGCTGGTTGATCACGTCGACGCTGGTGTTGACGTAGGCCTTGTCGGCCACCGTCTCGGCCATCTTGTTCTTGTTCTGCAGGCCGGCGTCGATCCAGCGGCCGGCCTCGAGCACGGCCATCATCACAGCGCGTGCGGTGTTCGGATACTTCTGCACGAACTCGCCCGTGGTGCCGAGCGCCTTCTCCGGGTGGTCCTTCCAGATGTCCTGCGTGGTCACGCCGGTGATGCCGATGCCGTCGGCGATCGCGCGGTGGCCCCAGGGCTCGCCGACGCAGTAGCCGTCCATGTTGCCGACCCGCATGTTGGCGACCATC
>Ga0070706_100001023_pt1 | contig 30351 bp, 21 predicted proteins | sample KBSK5501metaG_FD_65476 | JGI IMG/M metagenome (GOLD analysis project Ga0070706, IMG submission 65476) | Corn, switchgrass and miscanthus rhizosphere microbial communities from Kellogg Biological Station, Michigan, USA - KBS K5-50-1 metaG | ecosystem: Host-associated > Plants > Roots >... | reverse complement strand
GGTCGGCGGTGTGGTCGTTGCGGGCGAAGTAGAACTGCGCGCCAGTGTCCGGGTTGGCCAGGTGGTAGGTCTTGACCAGCGGGTCCGACGCGGCGATCGCGGCGGCGGGGTCCACCTTGGCGATGTCGGTGACGGCCTGGAGGAAGTAGCCCATCTCCTTCATGGCGGGGATCTTGGGCGTGAGCTGGCGGGCCTCGTCGATGGCCGCCCCGTAGTCGTAGGAGGTGTAGACGACGGAGGCGGGCAGCCAGCCCCACGAGGTCCCGCCGAACGTCATGTACACGTTCTGGAGCTTGATCCCGTTGGCCACATTGGTGAGGTAGAACTGCCGTTCATAGGCTGGCCCGTCGAACGAGCGCTCGAACGCGTAGCCCTGCCCCTGCCAGGGCGCCCCGCCCCAGGGGTCGAAGAAGCCGCCGCCGAACTCCGCCTCGAATCCCGGCGTGGTCGGGCTGGCGCTCGCGCCGCCCTTGGCGCCACCAGGACCGAAGTAGCCCCAGTCCGGTGGCGCGCCTTTCGCCGACGGGTAGCCATCGAAGGCATACAGGTAGTTGCTGTCACCCGCCGGGAAGCTGCCCGGGGTCCAGAAGCCGTTGCGTCCTTTGTCGTTGTGGTAGATCGGCACGGTGATGCCGTCGGCGCGTGCCTTCGCGTACAGGTGAGCCAGGTAGTTGACGCCCGTGGGCCGGCCCACGTTGCTGGCGTACTCGTTCTCGATCTGGTACAGCAGCACGGTCCCGGAGCCGTCGGTCACCTGGTGCCGGGCGAGGATCGCGTCGATCGCGGTGAGCCACTGGTCGGCGGCGGCCAGATAGACGGGGTCGTCGGTCCGGGCCACCGCGGCGGTGGCGGTGAGCCAGCCCGGGAACCCGCCCGCGTTCACCTCGCCGTTGATGTACGGGCCGGGCCGGGCGAGGACATAGATCCCGGTGTCCGCGGCCATCCGCATCACCAGGTCCATGTCGCGGACGCCGGTGAAATCGTAGACACCCGACGCGGGGGAGTGGTAGTTCCAGCTGAAGTACATGCACACCGCGTTGTAACCGCTGGCCTTCATCTTCTGCAGGATGTCGAGCCAGAGCGACGGGCTGGGCAGCCGGAACGGGTGGAACTCGCCGGACCACACGAACAGCCGCCTGCCGTCGATCATCAGCGAATACGGGTCGAACGTGATCTGGTGCGGGCCAGCGGCGGCGTCCCCGGCAGCGCGCAGTGCGGCCCCGGGTCCGGCGGCCACCCGCGGCGCCGCCGAGGCGGCGGCCGGCCGGGCCGCCAGCCCGGCCGCGGCGGTCAGTGCGGCCCCGGTCAGCAGCCGGCGACGGGAGAGGCCGGAGGGCGCCCCGGCCGCATCGTCGGGGAAGGACGGATCGGAGGGAGCTGGCATCGTCGGGGACTCCTTACCGGGTGTTACCAGCCGGCATCGCCCTTCGCGTCACCGCGCCTGTCTCCGCGCCGGACCGATCCCGGAAAAGACCTGATGCACTCCTAACACTATTGTTTTACCTTGTCCAGGCTTGTTCTGTCTTGTCTGGGGTTGTGGCCATCAGGAAAGACAAACAGGCCTCCCCGCGCCCAGGTGGCGCTGGCCTGGCTGCTGCACCGCCCCGGTGTGACCGCGCCGATCGTGGGGGCCACCAAGGTTATGCACATCGAGGACGCTCTCGCGGCCGAGAAGCTCGAGCTCAGCGAGGACGAAATGCGCCGCCTGGAGGAGCCCTACGTCCCGCACCCGGTCCTCGGCCACGACTGACCCGGCCGAGGGTGCCTCAGCGGATGCCGGAGTCGAACTCGACCGGGAGGGTCGTCCAGCTGCCGGGGTGGACGGTGACGCTGACCGGGAAAGCGGTCGGCACCGGCGCGCCATCGATATTCAGCGGCTGGATCGTGTAGCGGCCCGGCGTGAGCGGTACCCGGAACCGGCCGTCCGGGCCACTGCGCGTGCTTACCGCCGGGCTGCCCGGTCCGGCGGGGCGGATGACGAGGCGGGCGCGCAGCGGTGTCCTCGGGCAGGGGGTCCCGGTGACGTGCGGGCAGCCGATGTCCACCGTCACGGTTCCTTGTATGCCGGACGAGCCGTCGTGCTCTGGGTGCCGGGCCGATGCCGGAGTACCGCCGGAGTCGATCTGGCCGCAGGCGGCCACACCTGCGGTCAGGAACATGAGCGATATGACGAGTGCTCGCATCGTGCTTGGACGCGGCGGCGCGAGGGCCGGTTCCGCGCCTGGTCCCGGCGGCCAGCCGCCGGGACCAGGCGTTGTGGGACTGGTTAGCAGAAGCTCAGCCGGGCGACACGGGTCGCCCACTGGCCGTTGGCGGTGAAGTACTCCTGGTTGGTGACCGCGGTCCGGCCGGCCGGGCAGCTGCCGGTGGCCGCGGTCGGGTCGACCTCCACCGAGGAGAAGTCGCCAAACCTGAAGTTGCTCGAGGTGCGGAAGCCCGTGACCAGCGTCCGGTCGGTGCCGATCAGGTTGGGCACGCCGGCCCCGGGCAGCACGCCGTTGATGGTGTCGGAGGTGGACACGAAACGCGGCGTGTCCGTGTACGCCCAGTTGACCCACGCGTAGATGGCGTTGCTGCCGGCGTCTGCGACGCCGATGGACGGATTGAAGTCGTCACTCGTGGCGCTGTGGAACGCGGTCGCGACGAAGGCGGAGTTGGACAGGACGCCGATCGCACCGTAACGGATTGCGGGGTAACCGCTCAGGTCCATCCCATGCGCGAACCATAGGAAGTTCTGCGATTGGATAGGCGCCCACGGGATGCGGCCATCCAGCGGATCAAGGGTCTGGGTTGTCCCTGGCTGGTTGACCCGGCGAGTTGGCGCGATAAACGGCGAGCTGATGGCCGCCTGCAGCACGATGGGGTTGTTCGGCCCGGTCGTCATCCGGTAGAGGTCGTAGCCGTAGCCCGGCACCGAGGCGAGGAAATAGGTGTTGCTGGTCGGCGCGATCGGGATTCCGGAGACCGTAACCGGCGCGGTGGAGAACGCGACACGGTAGCTGGAGAAGCCGACCCCCGCGCCGGAATACACCCGAGCCTTGGAGATCGAGAACGCGGCCGAGTTGATGTAGTGGAACGTCGCTGCGCAGCAGAAGTTGTTGGACGAGAACAGCAGCGACACCCGGTCCTGCCCCAGGTAGGGATAATCCAGCAGCGTGCCGGCTGGGTAGGACGATCCGAAGAACGACATGCGGTATACCCACCATGAACCGCATGCGCTGGCGGTCTGACTGGCCAGCACGTACAGCGCCGGGGTGGCCCCGGGAGTCGGCACGACCGTGACCACCATGCTGAACCGGTTGTAGAGGCTGTCGTACTGGACCCGGGGGTCGGACAGCGCCGAGGTGGTACCGAGGAACGTGTTGAGGCCGATGCCGCATTGCACCGCCCCGGTCTTGCTGTAAACCTCGAGCCGCAGGTTGACGGCCTCGGCGATCTGGGTGAGGCCGACCGCGGCGTTGGGGTCGGGTGGCTGGCAGCCGCCGCAGTTGGAGGTCGCCTGGCTGACTCCGCTGAAGTTGGCATTCACGGTGGTCGGCGGGGTACGTGGGACGGCGCGATGCGTGGCCGCTGGGCGCAGCCCAGCCGTGGTTCGTGCGCTCGCCGCGCTCCTCGCCCTTCGCGCGCTGTTCGGGCCGGGCGGGCGACTGCCCGGGGCCCGCGGTGCGACCTTATAGCCGTGGGACCGCCGGGCGGGCAGCCCGGCGCCGGCCGGGCGGCCGTCGAGGCCCAGTGTCCCGACCGCCCCGGCGTGTGCGGGAATTTGCCGCCCGGCGGCCAGGGCGCGCAGATTGACCGACCTGGCCGTGGCGACTCCGCCCGAGGCCGTAGTCGCGGTCGCCCGGCTGGCCGAGCCCGGCTGGGCCGCGGAGGCTAGGCCGGCGCTGCCGGCCAGGAAGGCCGCGCTGACCACCAGCGCAAGCCCGTATCGTAGTTTCACAGATCCCCCAAAGGACAAATACCTGATCCAGCTGAATATCCGAAACTGACGGCAATGTGCGCGCGCTACGCCGTCAGCGACGCCCCTGAATTCCACGATCGTGAAATAATTCAGGAAATATCTGTAGCTCCGCGGGGAGGCGCGCAGCCAGGGTCGCTGGCCGGATTGAGTCTAAGTATCTGGCGGCCGGACCTGCAGATCTTTTCCTGATCTGTTGTTAACTCGTCGCTGAAAGAGCGACACGGCTGAGGCTATTTGTGCGGCACTCTCGTCATAACCGGACGGCCTTTACGGCAAGCATCATTAACGGCCGATCATCCGCAAATTGGTCAGCCGGGACGCATCGAGCCCCAGGGTGTCGGCAAAGTCCCGGCTGGGCGGTAATTTAGCTGGTCTGCGGCACGCCGATGTGAGCTGGTAACAGCGCGGGCACGGCCCCGGAAGCGATCATGGCCCGCCGAACTTGCCCGCATCGTGCGCGGCCACTGGGGTATCGAGGACCGTCTGCACTGGGTCCGCGATGTCACTTACGACGAGGACCGCTCCCAGGTCCGCACCGGCAACGGACCACGCGTCATGGCCAGCCTCCGCAACCTGGCCATCGCCATGCTGCGGCTGACCGGGCACGCCAGCATCGCCGCCGCGCTGCGCTATCACGCCCGCCAGCCCGGCAGGCCGCTCCAAACGATCATGCAATGCTAAAGCCGCATCAAAAGCGGCACATCTGCCTGCGATGCGCACGGCCACGGCGCCGCCAGCGCGCGCACCGGTATCCTCCCCTGGTGAGCAGGATCTCAGTCGTGGGTGTTCCGAGCAGCGCGGCCAGCTATGCGGCCGGCCAGGATCTGGCGCCCGCGGCGTTGCGCTCGGCCGGCCTGCTCGAACAGCTCATCGCCTCGGGTCTGCAGGTGCATGACGACGGAGATCTGCCTCACCAGATATGGAGCCCGGACCGGGATCATCCGCTGGCCCAGAACGCTGGCCAAGCGACTACTTCCGTGCAGCAGCTAGCGGACCGACTTCACCTGTTGCTGGCGCGCGGCGACATTGCCCTGGTGCTCGGCGGGAATTGCACCATCGCGCTCGGGGTAGTGGCGGCTCTGCGGCGCCTAGGCGCCGGCGCGCCGGGACTGCTATACGTCGACCGCCATTACGACCTCAATACCCCGGAAAGTATCACCGACGGGGCGCTGGACTGGATGGGGCTAGCGCACGCGCTTGCCTTGCCTGGCTGCCTGGACACCCTAACCGGCGCGTTCGGGCCCCGGCCGCTGCTCCAGCCGCACCAGGTGGCATGGCTCGGGGTCGAGCCACAGATGGCCACGCAGTGGGAGCGGGAGCAGGCTGACCGGCTCGGCTTGCACGTGACCACCAGCCAGGCGCTTGCCGCCGATCCAGCTGGCACCGCCCTGGCCGCACTCAGCCATCTTCCGCCCGGCCCGCTCGCCGTCCACGTCGACGTCGACGTCCTCGACTTCACCGATGCCCCACTGGCGGAGAACACCGACGGCCGCAACATGGGACCTACCCTGGACCAGACCACAAAGGCGCTCATACCGGCGGCGCGAGATCAGCGGATGCGAACGCTGTCGATCGGAGAACTCAACCCGACCCGCTGCGCCGGCGACCCCGCAGCGCTCGCCCGGTTCGTCACCAGCATCACCCGCATACTTGCCGCCACGATCCACTAGGTGACCCCTTGTCACGAGCCGGGAGCGGATCAACTATCCGCGACCGGTCCGCACGGCGAAGACGAGCATGCGGCCGATGCGGTGGGCGAACGTTGCATGATCCGCCACAAGCGACAACTTTGCCGGGCCCTGCATCGAGCCCGGAGCGTCCTTGGGCTCGCCAGGACGAGCCCGGTGCGGATTTGGACACGCCCTGGGGCTTGCTGGGAGTCATGCCCGGCGGCCGGCCGCTCGCGACGGCCAAGATCCACGGGACACGCCTAGGACGCCGGGTACCGCAGGCCGAGCAGGCTCGCTAGCTCGGCCAGCGTGATCTCGAACATGGGCGCCGGGTCATCAAGCGCGAATCCCAGATGCCCGAACACCTCCATGCTCACGATCCCGTAGAGCCGCACCCAGCAGCGTAGGAACACGAGCAGGGCGCCAAGCGGCACCTCCGCGCCGATCCCGACGCGGTAGCGGGCCAGTTGCTCACGCAGGCCCGGCTCGATCTCCTCGGGCGGCGGGACCGGGAACGGGTTCTTCTGCCACAACTCCAGGAACAGCGCGTAGAAGGTGCCGGCGAACCTGCGGGCGCACTCCTCGCAAAAATCATCGTCCTCGATATTGATGCCGGGCAGTGGCGTGCCGAAGAGCAGGGCAAACTCCGCCTTGTGCGCCAGCGCCCACTGACGGAAACCCTGGCACGCCGCGGCCATCTTCACGCCCATGTCGCCACCGCTGGCGACGGCGGCCGCTTCGATCGCCCCGTGAATCTCTTCGGCCAGTTCGCCGAAGATGTCCCCGATGATGCGCCTGAGCAGCTCCTCATGGCTGTCGAAGTACCGGTAGAGCGCGGGCGCGGTCACGCCCATGTCGCGGGCGATGGCGCGCAGCGTCACCGCTTCCGGTCCCTGCTCGACGAGGATCCGGCGCGCGGTCTGCTTGATCTCCTCCGTGGTCTCGGCGCGGACACGATCGCGCCGGCTCAGGGCCTGGACCATGGCGACCTCCTGTCCACTCCGTAAACAGCCTTGACATCGGTGAACGACGTATGCGATGTTAACACCGTTCTTCGTTTACGGTGTTAACCAGCGTGATGATCAGTAACAGCTTAGCCGGGGAGATAGCAATGTTCGAGGCCTGGGGACGCGTTGTATACCACCGCCGACGGCTCGTGCTGGTGATCGCCGGCCTAGGGGTGATCTTCGCTGCCGTCTGGGGAACGGGCGTGTTCGGGGCGCTCAAAACCGCCGGCGGGTTCAGCGACCCGGGCAGCCAGAGCCAGCGGGCGGCCGACCTGGCCACTCGCGCGTTCGGCCGGGACACCGCCGACGTGGTGGTGCTGTACCGCAGCCCGGCGCTGACCGTGCACGACGCCGCCTACCGGACCGCGGTCACCCAGGCGCTGGCCGCCCTGCCGCGCGACCGGGTCGAGTCGGCCGCGACGTACTGGTCCACCGGATCCGCCCAGTTCGCCAGCAAGGACGGCCGCCAGACGTACGCGGTCCTGCGGCTAGCCGGCGCCGACGACGCAGCGCGGATCAAGAGCTTCGACGCGATCAAGAACAAGCTCAGCGCGCCCGGCCTGACCGAGCAGGCGGGCGGGCAGATCCCGACCGAGCAGGCGATCAACAAGCAGGTCACCGCCGACATCGGGCGGGCCGAGACAATCTCCATGCCGGTGCTGCTCATCCTGCTCCTGGTGATCTTCGGGAGCCTGGCCGCAGCCAGCCTCCCCCTCGCCATCGGCGGGATCGGCATACTCGGCTCCTTCACCGCCCTCCGGCTGCTGACCCTCGGCACGGATGTCTCGATCTACTCCATCAACATCACCACGATCCTGGGCCTGGGCCTGGGCATTGACTACGGCCTGTTCATGGTGGCCCGGTTCCGGGAGGAACTGCGCCGCCAGCCCACCGTCGACGCCGCCCTGGCCAGGACCGTGGCCACCGCCGGGCGCACGGTAGCGGTCTCCGGGATCACAGTCGCGGTCGCGCTGGCCAGCCTGATGCTGTTCCCCGAGACGTTCCTGCGTTCCATGGGGTACGGGGGAGTGGCGACCGTGCTGGTGGACATGCTGGCCGCGCTGACCGTCATGCCCGCACTGCTCGCCGTGCTCGGCCACCGGGTGAACGCGCTGCGTATCAGGCGCTCGGTGCGTGCGCCCAGGGGTGACGAGACCAGCGCCGACGAAGCCAGCGGCGCCTGGTACCGGATCGCGCACAGCGTGATGCGCCGGCCAGTGGCCTACGTCGTTGTGATCGTCATTGCCCTGCTCGCTCTCGGCTCCCCGTTCCGGCACATCGCCTGGGGCGGTACCGACGCGCGGGCGTTGCCCGCCAGCGCCGCCCCGCACGTCGTGCAGGACGCGCTCAGCCGGGACTTCCCGGCCAACTCGACCAGCCCGATCGAGGCCATCGCCGAGTTCGGCGCGCCGGCCACCGGGCCGGCGCAGCAGGCCGCGCTGGCGGGCTACGTCGGCCGACTGGCTCACGTCCCCGGCGTGACCAGCGCACAGGTGACCGGCGTTCGTGGAGATGTCGCGCGGGTGGACCTGCGTTATGCGCCCGATTCGGGATCCGTTGCGGCGCGCGCCATCGTCACCCAGGTGCGGTCTGTGCCTGGGCCGGCCGGCGCGCAGGTTCTCGTCGGTGGCGCGACCGCGGAGCTGGTGGACGAGCTTGGCAGCCTCGGGCAGACCCTGCCGTGGATGGCCCTGGTGGTGTGCCTGGCCACGTTCGTGCTGCTGTTCCTGGCCTTCGGCTCCGTGGTCCTGCCGGTCAAGGCGATCGTGATGAACGCGCTGTCGTTGTCGGCGACGTTCGGGGTGATCGTCTGGATCTTCCAGGAAGGCCACCTGTCGGGGCTGCTGCGGTTCACCGCGACCGGAACGATCGACCCCACCATGCCCATTCTGATGCTGGCCATCATCTTCGGGCTGTCCATGGACTACGAGGTGTTCCTGCTGTCCCGGATCCGGGAGCGGTACGACCTCACCGGGGACAACACGGCGTCGGTGGCCGGCGGCCTGCAGCGCACCGGGGGCATTATCACCAGCCTCGCCCTGCTGCTCGTCATCGTGGTCGGCGCGTTCTCCGCCTCCGGGATCACGTTCATCAAGCTCATGGGCGTCGGCATGATCGTGGCCCTGGTCATCGACGCGACGGTAGTGCGGGTCCTGCTGGTGCCCGCGACTATGAGGCTCCTGGGCGGGGCGAACTGGTGGCTGCCGCGCCCGCTGCGCCGCGTCTACGCGCGCTACGGCATCCGCGACGAAGACACCCTGCCCCAGCCGGTCCCGGAGCCGGCCGGAACCTGACCCCCCCTGGGGCGGGCGTCCCGGGCGGTGCGTCCGGGACGCCCCGGGGCATTGGCACCCGGCGAGGCGGTAGGAGCTGGCGCCGGTCTCGATGATGTTGCGCCGAAGGTGAGCCGGTCGACGATCGCGGCCGCCGTGCGTGTGGCTGTTCTACGAATCATCCCCGCTCGGGCGGGACGTGCAGTCCGGGTAGGTCGGCCGCGATGTCCGTCCAGAACGTACATCACCGTGTGCGGGTGCCGGACGTGGTCCGCCGCGGCGCGCTCGCGGGCGGCTTCAAAGATTCCCGAGTTGTACCCATTGACCAAGCCGTAGCACGTATGTAACTTCCAGGTAGCACCCTGCAAAAAATCTCCAATATCTAGATAGAAGGCGACTGCCTGACTGCATTTTTTCAACTGTGAGCCGCTGTTATCACTCTGCGTGGCCGGTACCCGACCCGGCCTGTTCCACGTTTCACGCCGGAGAAGTCGTGTCGTACCGCGCCGACATCCGACATCCGACCTCCCCGGCGCCCAGCCCTTGATCCGCCGGTCAGTCGAGCCGAGGACGAAGAATGATGAGAACGAGCACCAGACCGGGAACCGAAACAAAACACGGCGCCCTGCGCGTCCGGACGGCGGCGCTGGCGCTCCTGGCGCTGTTGACCGTCCTGCTGCCCGCCCTCCAGGGCGTTCCGGCCGCCGCCGCGGGGTCCAACCTCGCGCTGGGCAAGGCGGTCTCCGTCTCAAGCGCCAACGGCCAGTTCGTCGGCGCCAACATCAACGACGGAAATCAGGGCACGTACTGGGAGAGCGTCAATGGCACCTTCCCGCAGTGGGCCCAGATAGACCTCGGTTCCACCACGTCGATCACCCAGGTCGTGCTCAAGCTGCCGGCCAGCTGGGGCGCGCGCACGCAGACGCTCTCGGTCCAGGGCAGCACCGATGGGACCACCTTCGCCACCATCGTGGCCTCGGCCACGTACTCCTTTGACCCGAGCTCCGGCAACACGGTATCGATCAACTTCGGCGCGGCGAGCACCCGCTACGTCCGGGTGAACATCACCGCGAACACCGGCTGGAACGCGGCGCAGGTCTCCGAGTTCGAGGTCTACGGAGCGGCCGCCTCGACGAACAACCTGGCCCTCGGCAAGACGATGAGCGCCAGTAGTTTCACCCAGACCTACACCGCGAGCAACGCGAACGACAGCAACCAGTCGACGTACTGGGAGAGCGCGAATAACGCGTTCCCGCAGTGGCTGCAGGTCGACCTCGGTGCATCAGTCGCGGTCAACCAGGTGGTGCTGAAGCTGCCGGTGGCCGGCTGGGCCGCCCGGACCGAGACGCTCGCGGTCCAGGGCAGCACCGACGGGACGAGTTTCAGCGACATCGTGGCCTCCGCGGGCTACACCTTCGACCCGGCCAGCAACAGCACCGTGACGATCAACTTCTCGGCGGCGACCACCCGGTACCTGCGGCTGAACATCACCGCCAACACCGGCTGGCCGGCCGGGCAGATCAGCGAGTTCGAGGTCTACGGCCCAGCGGGCAGCACCACGCCTCCGGCCCCGCCGACCAACCTCGCCTTTACCCAGGCCAGCAGCGGCGCGATCACGCTGACCTGGACTGCCTCGACTTCGTCCGGCGTCACCAACTACGACGTCTACGCCAACAACGCGCTGCTGACCAGCGTCCCGGGTACGGCCCTGACCTATACCGACAACCCGCCGACGACCGAGACGGTGACGTATTTCGTACGCGCTCGTGACGCCTCCGGCAACCAGTCGGCGAACAGCAACAGTGTCACCCGCACCGGAAAAACAACGACGCCGCCCACCGCGCCGAGCAACCTCGCCTACACCCAGCCGCAGTCCGGACAGGTCGCGCTGACCTGGAGCGCGTCGAGCGACGCGGTCGGCGTGACCGGCTACAACATCTACCGCAACTCGACGAAGATCGCGTCGGTCTCCGGTACGACCCTGACGTACACGGATTCTGTCGCCAACAGCCTGACCGTGTCCTACTACGTGACGGCGACCGACGCGGCCGGCCTGGAGTCGCCGCCGAGCAATACGGTCACCCGGACCGGCAGCGGCGGCAGCGGTACCAACCTGGCCCTGAACAAGCCGATCGACGGAACGCCGAACACGTACATCTACATCCCGGCCAACGCCAACGACGGCGACCTGACCACGTACTTCGAGGGCTCGTCGTACCCGAGCAACCTCACCGTCCACCTGGGCGCGAACGCCGACCTCACGTCGGTGGTGGTCAAGCTCAACCCGGCCTCGGTCTGGTCGACGCGCACGCAGACGATCGCGGTACTCGGCCGCGAGCAAAGCTCGACGAGTTTCACCACGCTGGCCCCGGCCCAGACCTACACCTTCGACCCGGCCGCCAACGGCAACAGCGTCACTATCCCGGTCACCGGCCGGGAGGCCGACGTCGAGCTGTCCATCACCAGCAACAGCGGAGCGCCCGGCGGGCAGGCGGCCGAGTTCCAGGTCTTCGGCACCCCGGCGCCCAACCCGGACCTGACCGTCACCAGCAGCTCGTGGACGCCGTCGTCGCCGGTCGAGACCGACGCAATCACCACTTCGGCCGTCGTGCAGAACATCGGCACCGCCGCGTCCGTCGCGACCGACGCGAACTTCTACCTCGGCACGACCAAGGTCGGGTCGACCACGGTCGGCGCGCTCGCGCCCGGCGCGTCGGCCACGGTGTCGGCGAACATCGGCACCCAGACCGCCGGCACGTATCAGCTCACGACGAAGGTCGACGAGTCGAAGAAGAACTTCGAGCTCGCCAACAACCAGACCTACACCAACCCAACCAACCTCGTGGTCAACCCAGTGCAGAGCGCCGACCTGATCTCCGCGCTGAACTGGACGCCGAGCAACCCGGCGGCCGGCAACACGGTCACCTTCACGGCCACCCTGAAAAACCAGGGCACGATCGCGACGACCAACGGCTCGCACGGCATCACGCTGACGCTGCTCGACGCGAACAACAACACCGTCACGACGCTGACCGGCGCCGTCAGCGGGGTCATCGCGGCCGGAGCCACTGCGGCGCCGGTGACACTGGGCACCTGGACGGCGGTCAACGGCAAGTACACGGCGCATGTGGTGGTGGCGACCGACCCGAATGAACTACCGATCAAGCAGCCCCACCTGACCAGCGACACCCCGCTGTTCGTCGGTCTGGGCGCGAACATGCCCTACGACGGCTACAAGTCCACCGACGGCCAGATCGGCGGCGGCGCGGCGGCGGTCGGCCCGAACCGGACCATCGGCGACATCGCCGGCGAGGCGACCCAGCGCAAGGCCGTCACGTTGAACTCCACCGGCGCCTACGTCCAATGGACGTCGCGGGTGCCCACCAACACCTTCGACTTGCGCTACTCGATCCCCGACGCGCCCGGCGGCGGCGGCATCAACGCCACCCTCGACCTGTACGCCAACGGCACACTGGTCGAGCCGCTCAACCTGACCTCGCACTTCGCCTGGCTGTACGGGGCCGAGACCTCGCCGGGCGACTCGCCCAGCGCCGGCTCGCCGCGGCACATCTACGACGAGTCAGGGTTCGTACTGCCGTCCTCGTACCCGGCGGGCACCGTGTTCAAGCTCCAGAAGGATGCGGCCAACACGTCGCAGTACGCGATCGACTTCATGAACCTGGAGCAGGCGACCCCGGTCGCCAACCCCGACCCGGCGCACCTGGTCGTGCCCGGCGGCTTCACCCAGCAGGACGTCCAGAACGCGCTGGACAAGGTGCGCATGGACACCACCGGCACCTACACCGGCGTCTACCTCCCGGCCGGGCAGTACTCCGTCACCGGGCGGCTGTCGGTTTACAACAAGCCGGTCAAGGTGGTCGGCGCGGGCGTCTGGTACTCGCAGTTCGTCGCCCCGACCACGATGACGAACAACGACACCGGCTGGGACCTCCAGTCCGGGGCCAGCGGCTCCTCGTTCAGCGGATTCGCCTGGTTCGGCAACTACACCACCCGCGTCGACGGCCCCGGCCACACCTGGGACCTGCGCAATCAGTCGAACATCACGATCGACAACGTCTGGATCGAGCACAACGTGGTGGGCGTCTGGGGAGCGTCGAACGTGCAGAACTCGACCTTCACAAACATGCGGATCCGTGACATGTTCGCCGACGGGATCAACCTCACCAACGGCAGCCAGGGCAACCTGATCTCCAACGACGAAGCCCGGTCCACCGGTGACGACAGCTTCGCGCTGTTCGCCGCCCAGGACCAAAACCCCGGCAGCAAGCTGACCAACAACACGATCCAGAACGTGACCGCGCTGACCCCCTGGCGTGCTGCAGGCGTCGCCATCTACGGCGGCTACAACAACACGATCCAGAACTTCTACGTCGCGGACACGCTCTGCTACTCGGGCCTGACCATCAGCTCCCTCAACTTCGGATTCGCCTTCGAAGGGTTCGAAGCCAGCCCGCCGACCACCATCCAGAACTTCTCCCTCGCCCGCGACGGAGGCCACTTCTGGGGCAGCCAGGTGTTCGGCGCGATCTGGGCCTTCTCAGCGACCAACCCGTTCACGGGCATCCGGGTCAACAACGCGACCATCACCGATCCGACCTACAGCGGGATCATGTTCCAAACCGACTATGTGGGTGGCACCGCGCAATACCCGGTCACCGACACGATCTTCACCAACACAACGATCACCGGTGCCCAGCAGAACAACGACGCCTACGGAACCGGCAAGTCAGGCTTCGGCATCTGGGCCAACCCCCTACCCGAACCCGGACAGGGACCAGCGGTCGGCTCGGTGACCTCCAACCACCTGGTGGAGAACAACAACTTCATCAATATCCAGAACACCACGAGCACATTCACCATCACCGTCAACCCCTGATCAGTTCCTGATCGGTTCCTGATCAGTCAGTGACGCCGCGCCGGGTCCCAGCGGCCGCCCCTTTGCCGGGCGGCCGGGACCGGCCGGGAAGGACTCCTCGTGGTCTGCTCAGGCAGAGCCATTACCTGCACACCGGTCTCATCCAGAACCCTGCTTCGCTCGACACCGGCGGCAGCGGGGCGGCCTGCTGGCCGAACAGAAGCGGCGCGGGTCAGCCGGACGTGACGGCCAGCGCGAGCGGCAGCACGGCGGGCGCTCCGGCGTCGCGGAGCAGCCTGGCCGCGACGGTCATGGTCCAGCCCGTCTCCACCCGGTCGTCGACCAGGAGCACCGGGCCTGCGATCTGGCTGACCGCGTCGCGAAGCGGGCCGGGGACCACCAGTTCGTGCCACAGGGCACGCAGCCGCTGCGCGCTGTTGTACTGGCGGGCCGTCGGCCGGGGGCGCGCCGGCCGTAGTGCCGCGGCCCGGCCGCTGCCGGGCGGGCCGGACGGAGCGTCGCCGGCGTAGGCGAGCGCGCCCAGGTACGGGATCCGGCCTATATCGGCGACACGCTGGCCGAGGCTGGAGATCAGCTCCGGACGGGTCCGGGATGGCAAGGTGATCACGCCGACGGGCCGCCGTTCCCAGTTCCATGCGGCCAGGACCTTGACGACCGCTTCGACGAGGTCATCGGGAACCGGGCCGTCGGTGGCATGGTCATCAGTGGCACGGTCATCAGTGGCACGGGCATCAGTGGCACGGGCATCAGTGGCACGGGCAACGAGGCCATTGTCACCGGCGGAAGCCAGCAGCGCGCGCAGCCGCGAGCCCCAGCCCAGGTCGGTCAGCCGGCCCAGGGCGCGGCCGGGCTCCGCTGACAGCTCGGGCGGGATCTTGCCGGCGGCATCGATATCCAGTTCCTTCATCCCGGCCGGCCACATCTTCCGCGGCGTCACCTCGACTCCTGGGCGGAGCAGCCGGTCGCGGGCGGCCGCGGCGCCGGCCTCGGACACTGTGTCCGGCCACGGCTGCCTCGTGCAGTTGTCGCATCGCCCGCACGGGGCGGCCGCGGGATCGTCCAGTTCGTGGCGCAGGTACTCCATCCGGCACTCGCCGGTGGCGATGTACCCAAGCATCGCCCGCTGCTCGCGGGACCGCTCGGCCGCCACGCGCGCGTAGCGATCTGAGTCGTAGATCCACGGGCGTCCTGTCGCCGCCCAGCCGCCGCTGACCCGGCGGACCGCTCCGTCCACATCCAGGACCTTGAGCATCATTTCCAGCCGGCTGCGGCCGAGGTCGACCCTGGTCTCCAGCGCGGCGGTGGACATCGGCTGGCCCGCTCCGGCGAGCGCGGCGAGCGTGGCGCGGACCACCCCTTCGGGCGGGAACGCCAGCGAGGCGAAGTAGGCCCAGATGTCGGTGTCTTCCCGGCCGGGCAGCAGGATCACCTCGGCGCGATCCACGCCGCGCCCGGCCCGGCCGATCTGCTGGTAGTACGCGATCGGTGACTGCGGTGCTCCCAGGTGCACGACGAAGCCCAGGTCGGGCTTGTCGAAGCCCATGCCGAGGGCGCTGGTCGCCACCAGGGCCTTGAGCTCGTTGGCCAGGAGGGAGTCCTCGGCTGCTGTTCGTTGCGAATGTTCGTCTTTTCCTGTGTATGCGGCGACCTGATGGCCGCGTTCGCGCAGGAAAGCCGCGGTCTCGTGCGCGGCCGCGACCGTCAGGGTGTAGATGATGCCCGAGCCGGGCAGCTCACCGAGGTGCTCAGCCAGCCAGGCCAGGCGCTGCTGCGGGCCGGGCAGGCGGACAACGCCCAGACGCAGGCTTTCGCGGTCCAGGGGGCCGCGAAGCACCAGCGTCTCAGGCTCGCGGCCCGCGCCCAGCTGCTCGGCGACGTCACGGGTGACCCTGGAGTTGGCGGTCGCCGTGGTCGCCAGCACCGGCACGCCGGGCGGCAGGTCGTCGAGCAGTGTGCGCAGCCGCCGGTAGTCGGGCCGGAAGTCGTGGCCCCAGTCGGAGATGCAGTGTGCCTCGTCCACGACCAGCATCCCGGCGGCGGCGATCAGCTTGGGCAGCACCAGGTCACGAAAGCCCGGATTGTTGAGCCGTTCCGGGCTGACCAGCAGCACGTCCACGGAGCCCGCCGAAACCTCGGCGTAGACGTCCTCCCATTGCTCGGCGTTGGCCGAGTTCACCGTGCGAGCGTGGATTCCGGCCCGGTCCGCCGCCTCGATCTGGTTGCGCATGAGGGCGAGCAGCGGCGAGACGATGACCGTCGGGCCGGCGCCGCGGGCCCGCAGCAGCGCGGTCGCCACGAAGTACACGGCCGACTTGCCCCAGCCTGTGCGTTGCACCACGAGCGCGCGGCGCCGCTCGGTGACGAGGGCGCTGATCGCGGTCCACTGGTCGTCGCGGAGCCGCGCGGCCTGACCGGCCAGGGCGCTCAGGCAACGCTCCGCCTCCGCCCGCAGGGTGTCCACCGTGTCACCCCCGGGAGCACTGTCCACGTCACCGCCCGCCATGGTGTCCTTCGTATCAGCAGATGCCGACAGTCACGGCGGAAAGCCGCCCGATTCCGGGCCGCCCGGAACCACAGCCCGGGCGGCAACTATCAGATCTTCATGATCGGCGCGGCCGCCAGGCCCGGTAACGCCACCCTGCTCCCGCCCCCGGCGCGTCGATCTCCCCGGATACCCGGCCGTCGCACCACGGATCCCCGCTAGCCCGCTGACCATGGCGGAGGCCGCCAGGGGGCGGACCTGGCTACTGCGGCTGGTGCTTGATTCGCGGCATCCAGGGACCTCCGCTGCTATGGGATACTCGGGTAAACATCGGATCTGCGCGGAGTCAATGATCAGGGCCCGGGGCCGCGGCGCAGAGGGCGAGGGGTTACGGAGGGTCTGCCGTGGCGCTGACCGACGAGGCTATCGAGAAGATCAAGTCAATGATCGTCTCGGGTACGCTGCGGGCCGGTGACCGGCTGCCCAAAGAGGCGGATCTCGCCGCGGAGCTTGGACTCTCGCGCAGTTCCCTGCGTGAGGCGGTCAAGGCGCTTTCGCTGGTCAACATCCTCGATGTGCGGCGCGGCGACGGCACGTACGTGACCAGCCTGCAGCCGCCGCTCCTGCTGGAGGCGCTCAGTTTCATCGTCGACTTTCACCGTGACGGTACGGTGCTTGAGTTCCTGCAGGTCAGACGAATTCTGGAGCCTGCGGCAGCGGCGATGGCGGCGGAGCGCATCGGCGAGGAGGAGATCGAGGGCCTGGGCCGGCTACTGGACAGTCTCGGTCCTCATCCAGAGGTGGAGGACCTGGTCGCCAACGACCTGGAGTTCCACAAGCGGATCTCGGCGTGCAGCGGCAACTCGGTGCTCTGCTCGCTGCTGGAGTCGCTGTCCGGGCCGACGTTCCGGGCCCGGGTCTGGCGTGGCCTCACCCAGGCGGGCGCCAGGGAGCGCACGCTCGCCGAGCACCGGGCCATCCTCGACGCGCTCGCCTGTCACGACCCTGAGGTGGCCAGATCCTGGTCGACCGTGCACATCGCCAGCGTCGAACAGTGGCTCGCCTCGGTTCTATGACTGCGCCCTGCCCCCTGCCTCCTGCCCATGCCCATGCATAGGTCCCCAAGATCTTGATCGTCCCAGGGTGTTGCGGCAGACTCTGGACGTCGTGGCGTGAAAGGGCCGCTCTACAGCAGCAGGCCGTAGGCGGTGACCGCAGTGTCGGCGAAGATCGCGTCGCGTTCGGCCGGGGCGATCTGGTCGCCGAGCACCTCCCGCGCGAGCGCGAGCACCTCGCCGTAGCTGGCGGCGAGCGTGCAGACCGGCCAGTCGGACCCGAACATCAGGCGGCCGGGCCCGAAGCACTCCAGCAGCCGGTCCGCGTACGGGGCGATCTGCGCTGCGTTCCAGCCCGGCCCGGCCTCGGTCACCAGGCCGGACAGCTTGCACATCACATTCGGCCTGCGGGCCAGCTCTGCGGTCAGGCCGGACCACGGCTCAAGATGGCCGGACGCGATGTCCGGTTTCGCCCCATGATCGAGGATGAAGCGCACGTCGCCGAGGTCGCTGGCCACGCGGATCGCGGCGGGCAGCTGCGCCGGGCGGACCAGCAGGTCGTATGCGAGGCCAGCCTGGCCGACCGCGCGCAGGCCGCGCCGCACGTCGCGCCGGTCGAGCCAGCCCGCATCGGGCTCGTCCTGGACCAGGTGCCGGATTCCGACGAGCCGGCTGCCCCCGGGCAGCTGGCGCAGCCGCGCGATCTCGGCCGCCACGTCGGGGGCGGTCAGGTCGGCCCACCCCACCACGCCCGCGACCACGCCGGGCGTGGCCGCGAGGGCGAGGAACTCCTCCGTCTCCGCCGCGCTGGCCAGCACCTGAACCAGGACGCTGGCACTCACGGCGTGTTCCGCGCTGATCCGGGTGAAGTCGGCGAGGCTGAACCGGCGGCGCAACGCGGGGAGCCCGTCGAGCCAGCCGTGCGCCCGGGCATCGGGATCCCATATGTGATGATGCGCATCGATGATCATGTTCCGGAACGCCACGCGGCCCCATCGGGGAACGAGAACTCCGTCAGCGACTCGGGCCTGAACTCCGCGGACGCCCCAGGGGTGACCGGCGCGACGTAGCGCCCCCGGTTCACCCGGGCCGGCGCTGTGAAGTGCTCGTGCAGGTGATCGATCCACTCGATCTGGCGGCCGTCCATCGTCCCCGACAGCGCGACGTAATCGAACATCGACAGATGCTGGACCATCTCGCACAGGCCGACCCCGCCCGCATGCGGGCAGACCGGGACGCCGAACTTGGCCGCGAGGAGCAGGTTCGCGATGTTCTCGTTCACACCGGCCACCCGGCAGGCGTCGATCTGCATGATGTCGATGGCCTCCGCCTGAAGGAGCTGCTTGAAGATCACCCGGTTGGCGACATGCTCGCCGGTGGCCACCCGGACCGGTTTCACACCCCGCCGGATCACGGCGGTGCCGAGGATGTCGTCCGGACTGGTCGGCTCCTCAATCCAGGTCGGCCGGACGGGGGCCAGTTCGCGCATCCAGCCGATCGCGGCCGGCACGTCCCAGACCTGGTTCGCGTCCAGCGCGATGGCGACGTCTTCGCCCACGACGTCCCGGGCGATCCCGCAGCGCCGCTGGTCATCATCCAGGTTCGCGCCCACCTTGAGCTTGACCTGGGTGAAACCGTCCTGGACGGACTCCGCGCACAACTCGGCGAGCCGTTCGTCGGAATAGCCGAGCCAGCCGGGGGCGGTGGTGTAGGCCGGGTAGCCGTCACGCTCCAGCACCTGACGGCGCCCGGCTCTCCCAGAGGTGCCTCGTTCGAGCAGCTCAAGGGCATCATCGGGGGTGAGCGCATCGGTGAGATACCTGAAATCGACCAGGGAGACGATCTCCTTGGGGGGCATGTCCGCGAGGAAGCGCCAGAGCGGCTTGCCCGCGCGCCGGGCGGCGAGGTCCCAGCATGCGTTCAGCACCGCGCCGATGGCCATGTGAACAACCCCGCGCTCGGGACCCAGCCAGCGCAGCGGGCTATCGCCCACCAGCCGCCGGGACAGCGCGCCGAGGTCGGACAGGACCTCGTCCACGTCCCGGTTGGCCAGAAGCGGCTCGAGTGCCCGCACCGCCGCGAGCTGGATGTCGTTTCCCCGCCCGATTGTGAATACGTGGGAGTGCCCGGCTAGCCCGTCCGCCGCATCGGTCCGCAGCACCAGGGCAGCGGCCGAATAGTCGGGGCTCTGGTTCATCGCGTCCGACCCATCCAGCGTCCGCGAGGTCGGGAAGCGCACGTCGAAGGTATCGAAGCCAACAATCGTGGTCATGCGTCGCATCCCTCGTCAGGGCGCGGCCCTGGCCTGTCGCTTGCTCGGCTGCGGGTCCCTGGGCTGCGGGTCCCTGGGCTGCGGGTCCCCGGGCTGCGGGTCCCCGGGCTGCGGATCACTCGGCCGTCGCCTCGCCACCGATCACCCTGGCCAGGATGAGCGCGATGAGAATGACCACGCCGTCAATTGCCTCGATCCAGTAGTTGGGGGTGTTGGCCAGGTCAAGGATGTTCTGCACCACGCCGAGCAGGAGGACACCGGACGCCGCGCCCACCATGTTCCCCCGCCCCCCTCTCAGGCTCACTCCGCCGATCACCGCGGCGGCGAAGACCGGGAAGATGATGCCCTCCTGGAAGCCCTGCTGGCCGGTGACGGCGCTGACCCGGCCCGCTTCTATCAGCCCGCCGATCGCCGCGAGGATGCTGCCGGCGATGTATACGCCGATCCTGATCCGGTCGACTTTGATGCCCGCGGCACGCGCCGCCGACAGGTTGCCGCCTACCGCGTAGATCGCCCGGCCCGTGCGGTGGTAGCGCAGGAAGAGCCCGACAACGATGAAGACGATCGCCGCGAAGATGAACGAGACGGGGACGGCGCCGATGCTGGCGGAGCCTAGGTAGAGGAACGCGGAGGGAAGGTTGAACAGCGTGTTGCCGTGCACGATGCCCAGTTGCAGCCCGGCCAGGATGATCGTCATGGCGAGCGTCACGATGAACCCGTTCAGCCGTCCCTTGACGATCATCAGGCCATTCAGCAGGCCGACGGTGGCGCCCACCGCGAGCAGGACAACGATCGCCAGGTAAGGAGACAGCTTCGTGCCAGAACCGAACTCGGCGACGGGCACCATCAGCCACGCTGCAACCATCGGTGCGAGCCCGTAGGTTCCCTCCAGGGAGAGGTCCATCCCACCGATGAGCAGGATGAGGCTCTCACCGACCACCGTGACGCCGAGGGCGGCGATCTGCTCCCCGATGCCGGAGAAGTTGGAGACGGTGAGGAACGCGCTGCTGACCAGACTGCCGACGACGATCAGCAGGACAAGGACCGGCAGCAGCGCGGCCTCGCGGATTAGCGAGACCGCGGCAGTACGCCGGCTGCGTCCCTGGAGGACGGCTTCTACCTCGGCCCGGCCGCGGTCGGCGACTGCTGTGGCGCCGGAGTCCACCGGCTCGCTCATGGTGTCCCCTGTCGGTCGGAGTCGGGTGGGCTGTCGGCATGGCCGGCGGGCTGGGCGCCGGCTGGCCGTGCGCTGGTGCTGGCATTCCCTTTGCCGGCGCCGCCGCCCGCGGCGTCACGGGCCATGCCCTCCGTCGCCGCGATGAGAGCCTCACGATCAAAGGGTGGCTCGGTGAACTCGGTGAAGCGCTCACCGCGGACCAGCACGATGACGCGATCACAGATGGCCAGGTCGTCAAGCTCATCAGTGGCGAGCAGGAGCGCCGCTCCGGTCTCCGCGGTCACCCGGGCGAGCTCGGCCAGCAGCAGGGTCTTGGACGCCACGTCCACGCCGCGGGTCGGGGTGATGGCGACGATGAGCCGGGGCTTGCGGGCCAAAGCGCGGGCCGCGGTGACCTTCTGCTGGTTCCCGCCAGAAAGCTCACCCACGGGCTGATCCGGCCCCGCCGACACGATGGACAGCGCCCGGGTCAGCGGCGCCGCGGCCGCCGCCCTGGTCTGGGGACGCAGGAAGCCCGCCAGCCGGGCCAGCCAGTCGGTGATGGTCATGGTGCTGTTCTCGGCGACCCCGAGAGCGGACACGAAGCCGTCGGCCTGCCGGTCCTCGGGGAGATAGCCCACACCCGCCCGCAGGGCCAGGTCACGCCGTCCCGGGGGGAGTTCCTTGCCGTCGAGGAGCACGCGGCCCGACTCATAGGGTGCGGCACCCGCGACGATCCGGGCCAGCGTGCTGACACCGGCGCTGAGCAGGCCCGTCATGCCCACCCGCTCACCGGGCCGCACCTGGAGCGAGGTGTCCCTGACCCGGCCGCCCGGCGACTCCGCGGACACGTGATCGATCACCAGGAGGGGCGCGCCTCGGTCGGCTGCCGGTGCCGCCGTGGACCTCCCGGCTCCGGCCCGCGTCAGGTCGGCGCGCATGGCGGCCGCGTCCGGGCCGACCATCGCGGTCACCAGGTCGTCTTTGGACAGGCCGGAGGCTGGTCCGGTGAGCACCAGCTCACCGTCCCGGATGACCGCAGCGTCCTGGCAGATCTCGAAGACTTCCTCAAGGTGGTGCGAGATGTAGAGGACCGCGACACCGCTCGCGGTGAGCTGCCTGACCCGCGCGAACAGCCGCTCGATGGCGCCGCGCTCCAGCGCCGCGGTGGGTTCGTCGAGCAGCAGGCAGCGGGTCCCGGCGGCGAGCGCCCTGGCTATCTCGACGATCTGCCGCTGCTCCACGGTGAGGTCCGCGCAAGGCCGGTTCACATCGATCTGGAAGCCCCACTCGGCCATGACCTGGCGGGTCTGCTCGCGCATCCGGCGCCAGTCGATCAGCCCAGCGCGCCGGGGCTGACGGCCGAGGAACACGTTCTCGGCGACGGTGAGCCCGGGGACCACCATCGAGTGCTGGAAGACGGTGGCGATCCGGTCGCGCCAGGCCCTGACGTTACCCAGCGGGGGCGCGGGAACGCCGTCGAAACGGACCTCGCCGCTGTCGGCCGGATAGATGCCGCTCAGGATCGACACCAGCGTGGACTTGCCCGCGCCGTTCCGGCCGACCAGGCCCAGGCAGCGGCCGGGGTACAGGGTGAGATCCACCCCGCGCAGCGCCTGTGTGCTGCCGAACTGCTTGTGGATGCCAGCTGCCTCGGCTGCCGGTGCGGCAGCCGAGGCAGCAGACGCGATCTGCTCGCTCATCCAGTTGCGGATGTGCTGCAGACGCCGCCGTGCGCGGCGCCGTAGACGTTGCCCCAGAGCTTGGCGTCGGTAACCGGGGTGGTCGCCACGGTTCCAGTCAGCCCGTTGGTCGGCTTGACCGTAAAGGTCGTGGCGGTCTTCGTGACGAACGGGGCGACGATCGGGTCGGCGAGGTTGGAATCTCCCTGATAGCTGACCATCTGCAGGGTGGGTGCGCCACCGCCCGGCTGGCCGGGCTGCAGCTTGACTCCGTTAGCGGCGTCGACCGCGTACTTGAGCGCCCAGTACGCGTACAGGTTCGCCGGCTGTGACTGGGACGCGCTGACCGTGCCCTTGCCGATGTAGCACATCTCGAAGGGGACACCGTCGTCGCTGATCAGCGCGACCTTTCCGGTCAGGCCCTTGGCCTTGAGCAGCGGGATGATTCCGGTGTCCGGGCTGCTCCACGCCGAGTAGATGGCCTTGAGCTGGCTGCCGTACGCGTTGACCGCGTTCTGCGCGTCGGTCACCGCGGTCGCGTCCGTCCAGACCGTGGGCTTCTTGAGGATCTTGACTCCGGGGTCGTTGGCGGCCATGCAGGCCTCGAAGCCGGTGGCCCGGTCGGCGCCGTTCGAGGAGGTCAGGTCGCCCTGCAGTTCGAGGACGTAGCCGGACTTCGCGATCGAGCTGACGTAGGCGCACGCGTCCTGGCCGTAGATCAGGTTGGATGCCCGCACGACCATGTACACCTTGCCGACTCCGACGATCGTGTCGACGGATATCAGTTGCACGTGGTGGCTGGCCGCATAGGTGATGGCCGGGCCGAGGCTGGTCGCGGTCTCGGGGTTCACGATGATCGCCTTGGCCCCTTGGTTGACAAGCTCCACGATCTGCTGGTTTTGCAGGCTGGCGCTGGCCGCGGAGAGAAGCGGGCCGAGCAGCTTGATGTTCAGTTGCTTCGCGTACTGGGTCTCATAGTTGATGTACGCGGACCAGAACGCCGTGTTGTTGTAAGTGAGGTCCACGCCGATCTTGACCGGCCCGGAACTGGACGAGTTGCTGCCGGAGCTGCTAGAGCTACTGGAGCTACCAGAGCTGCATCCAGCGAGCAGCGCCGCGACCGCGATCGCGGCCGAGACGGACACGCCGAAACGTCTGCGAATTGACATCGGTCCTCCTGTGTCCACTCCCTCGGGCCTACGGTCCGCGCCCTCGCGTTCCGCCAGTGGACTGCGCCCTGGTCGTGTGCCTGGAAAATAGATCCGATGTATCTTGCGTGTCAACGCCGATATGCGCGGAAGGCGCAGACCGTCACCGAAACGATATGTGGTGGCTATAAAGCCTTTGGGCGCCGCCTTCCACTCGGCGACGCGCCAGCGCTCGAACAGAGTCATCCGATCTATTGTCACCGTGTCACTCTCCGCTCCGCCAGTCTCCGCGCCCGCCGCCACCGTGACAATCCCCGGTTCGCGACGGTTCTGGCCGGGTGGATCGCTCCGGTTCGAAGGCCCGTTCAGCGGAGGGCCTGGCCGGGAGGCCGCAGGCGCAGCCCGGACATGCCGCCGTCCACAGCCAGGGCAATGCCGGTGGTCGCCCCGGACAGCGGGCTGGCGAGGTAGGCGATGGCCGCCGCCACCTCGGCCGCGGAGACCAGGCGCCCCATCGGCTGGCGAGCCGCCAGGGCGGCGCGCTCCGCGGCGGGATCGGGCGACGCGTCAAGCAGGCGTGACACCCACGGGGTGTCGGCGGTCCCCGGATTGACGCAGGCCACCCGGATCCCGTCGGCGACGTAATCCGCGGCCATCGCGAGGGTCAGCGAGTAGACCGCGCCCTTGGTAGCGGAATACAGGGCGCGCTGCGGCAGACCGGCGCTGGCCACGATGGAGCAGGTGTTGACGATGACCGCGACACCCCGCCGCTGTGCCGCGCGACGCAGGTGCGGGAGTGCGGCCCGGCTGGTGCGGACCATGCCGAACACGTTCACGTCGAAGACCCGCCGCCATTCTTCGTCGTCGTTGTCCTCCACCGTGCCGATCGCGCCGACGCCCGCGTTATTCACCAGGATGTCGATGCCGCCGAGCGTGGTGGCCGCTGCGCCGACCGCGGCACGCACCGCGGCGTCGTCGGTCACGTCGGCGACGACCGCACTCTCGGCGGCTCTCATGGCCTCAGGGCGGGGATTGTCCCGGTCCAGGATCGTGACCCGCGCCCCCCGGGCCGCCAGGTGCTCGGCGGTGGCCAGCCCGATGCCCGAGGCGCCGCCGGTGACAAGGGCGGTGAGGCCGTCGAACTCTGCCGCGGTCATGGGCAGCCTCCGCATCGTGGTGGCAGGCGCGAGGGAACAGACATCCGATGTATAGCGGACGACCAGGCCAACCGTCCACCCGGCCGGTGGTCCGAGCGGGCCGGCCGCGCCGCCAGCCGGCCGGCGCCAGGCCCGCCCGGTCCTGACCGGCCGGCCAGGCAGCCACCTGACCTGGCCGGAACTGGCCACCAAGAGGTCAGACCTGCTCGGGCGCGCCGGAGCCGCGACCCGTTACCATGGGCGGACCCGGGCCTCGCTCCGTCCGGGCCCCGAGTGCCGGAAGGGCCCATGCGGATCGCACTGTTTGTGACCTGCCTGGCTGACACGCTGTTCCCAGAGGCCGGCCAGGCCGTGGTGACATTGCTTGAGCGGCTGGGCCACGAGGTGGCTTTCCCGATGGACCAGTCATGCTGCGGGCAGATGCACTTGAATTCCGGGTACCGGCGTGAGGCTATGCCCATGGTGACCGGCTTCACTGAAGCGTTCGGGAAATTCGATGCGATTGTTACGCCCTCGGCGTCCTGCGCGGCCATGGTCCGCGAGTATCACCCGGCGCTCGCGGCCAGCACCGGTGACCGCGCACTCGCCCGGGAGGCCGAGCGGATCGCGCCCCGGGTGCACGAGCTGTCGGGGCTACTCGTGAACGTGCTGGGGGTTACCGACGTGGGCGCGTACTTCCCGCACCGGGTGACCTATCACCCCAGCTGTCACTCGCTGCGGATGATGCGGGTCGGCGACGCGCCGCTGCGGCTGCTCCGCGGCGTGCGCGGGATCGATCTGGTCGATCTGCCGGGCGACGAGACCTGCTGCGGCTTCGGCGGCACGTTCTCGCTGAAGAACCCGGACGTGTCGGCGGCGATGTGCGCGGACAAGGTCGCCGCCGTGCTGCAGACCGGCGCCGAGGTGCTCTGCTCCTCCGACAGCTCGTGCCTCATGCACGTCGGCGGGGCGCTGGCCCGCCAGCGGACGGGGGTCGCCACCATGCATCTGGCCGAGATCCTGGCGAGCACCAATGCCGCCGGCGCCGAGCGGGTGAGCGAGCCAAAGGGGCGCCCCAAAGCGTCCCGCAGGCGAGCGGGAGACCGAGCGGGAGGCACAGCGTGAGCGGGCCGGAGGGGCGCGGCGGTGCCTGGACTGAGGAGCGAGGTACGAGCGACGAGGGAAGGCGGCGCCTCAAAGCGTCCCGCAGGCGAGCGGGAGGCACAGCGTGAGCATGCCGACCTACCTCGGCATGCCGGCCTTTCCCGAGGCCGCCGCCGCGGCCCTGCAGGACTCCCAGTTGCGCCGCAACCTGGCCCACGCCACCGGCGCTATCCGGGTGAAGCGGGCGGCGGCCGTCGCCGAGCTGGCCGACTGGCCGCAGTTGCGCGCCGCGGCCAAGGCGATCAAGGATCACACCCTGGCCAACCTGGATGTCTACCTGACTCGCCTGGAGGAGCGGGTGATCAGCGCAGGCGGCCAGGTGCACTGGGCGGCCGATGCCGAAGAGGCGAACGCCATCGTGGTGTCCCTGGTGCAGGACGCCGGAGCCGACCAGGTGGTCAAGGTGAAATCCATGGTCACCCAGGAGACCGGCCTCAACGAGGCGCTGGCCGCCGAGCACATCCACGCGCTCGAGACTGATCTTGCCGAGCTCATCGTTCAGCTGGATGGGGACCGGCCCAGCCACATCCTGGTGCCGGCCATTCACCGCAACCGCGCCGAGATCAAGGACATCTTCCTGCGCCATATGCCGGGCGCACCGGCCGATCTCACCGATCAGCCGTCGGATCTCGCCGCGGCGGCCCGGTCCTACCTGCGGCGCGCGTTCCTGCAGGCGGCGGTCGGGATCTCGGGAGCCAACTTCGCCATCGCCGACACCGGCACCCTGGTCGTCGTCGAATCCGAGGGCAACGGCCGGATGTGCCTGACGCTGCCCGAGACACTGATCTCCGTGGTGGGCGTCGAGAAGGTGCTGCCGTCCTGGCGTGACCTGGAGGTGTTCCTCGCGCTGCTGCCCCGCTCGTCCACCGCGGAGCGGATGAACCCCTACACCTCGACATGGACCGGCGTGACCCCCGGCGACGGCCCGCAGGCGTTCCACCTGGTGCTGCTCGACAACGGCCGGACCGGCGCGCTCGCGGATGCCACCGGCCGCCAGGCGCTGCGCTGCATCCGCTGCTCGGCCTGCCTGAACGTGTGCCCGGTGTACGAGCGGACCGGCGGGCACGCCTACGGCTCGCCCTACCCGGGGCCGATCGGCGCGATCCTCACCCCGCTGCTTCGCGGTGTCACCTCACCGATCGACGCTTCGCTGCCGTACGCCTCCAGCCTGTGCGGCGCCTGCTACGACGTCTGCCCGGTGGCGATCAACATCCCCGAGGCGCTGATCTACCTGCGCGGGAAAGCGGTCGATGCGAAACGACACGGTTTTCCTCGCCCCGAACGCATAGCCATGGGTGCTGCCGCATGGACGTTGCGATCCCCTCGGCGGCTAGGCCTGGCGCAGCGTGTGGCATCGGGTAGCCGGAGGCTCGTGGGCCGCCGTGGCTGGATCCGGCGGCTGCCGCCGCCGCTCAGCGCGTGGACGCAGACACGGGACGCGCCGGCGCCGCCGCCCGAGTCCTTCCGCGCCTGGTGGGCCAGGACCAGGGGGACAGGCGATGAGTGAGCGACCGGGGACGGCTCAGGATTCCCGTGAGCGGGTGCTGCGCCGGGTCCGCGCGGCGATCCGGGACGGCGCGGCCGGGCCGGCCGGCTCGCTGGACGCAGCCGGGGACGTCCCGCGGACCGGGAGCACTTCGGGAGCCGGGGACGGACCGGGAATCGGGGACGAGCGGGCTGAGCGCGAACGACGCGCCGATGCGGGGTACGCCGCTTTGCCACGCGAGTATCTGGCCGCCCATCACGAGTCCGACGCCCACGACATCGTCGCCCTCTTCGCCGAGCGGGCTGCCGACTACCGCGCCGTGGTCGAGCGGGTTCCGGCCACCGCTCTCCCGGCCGCAATCGCCCGGGTCCTCGGCGAGCGAACCGCCGACTCCATGATCACGGAAGATTCTCAGCGCATAGGGCAGTACGCCAAAGGGGAAACGAAAACGGACACTGCCCACCCGGCCGCACGCCTGATCATCGAGTGGACAGCCCAGCTATGACCGAGCCACCGGAACCGCCGCCCGCACCAAGCTAACGGACAGCCAGACCAGGCACCGGGCCGCGCGGGTAAACCCACACGGGCGCACCCGCGCGGCCCCCCACGAGGAACCACACCAACAAAGCAGGCCGGCCCTCCCGCCCGCCCCCACCAGCGCAGGCCGGCGTCTCCACGGACCCGCGCCGCCGCCCCCAGCACAGGCACAACCAGCAGCGCCCTCCGGGCACTCATCCTCTCAGCGGCAGCTGGATCTGCGGTAACGCAGCTCTTCGCGAGATAGCCGCAGCAGGCTTCAAGGCTCTGACGTGCAGATTCAGAACCCGTCCACCACAGGTGCCGTTGCCGTACTAAGCATCAGGTATTCGTAAGGACACTTACGGTAATCATGATCTTGCTGGAACAGCCAGGGTTATCATCCTGTGTGGGTGATTCCCTGCCAGCCCTGCGGGTGAAGAATCCCTGCATGACGTCCGAGACCAGCCCGGCCGCGAAGTCTGCGCGAGATTCGGTAGTCCTCGCCAGCTTCGATAGCTACCGTCACGCCGAGCACATGCTGGCGTCGCTGGGGCGGGGGTTCCGCACGAAGGCCCGCAAGGGCGGCGCGACTGCTGTGGTGGTCCGGGGCAACCCCGACGGGTCGCTGAAGGTCACTGAGTCTCGTGTGCTGTCGGCCAGTGATCTCGTGTCCACCGTGCTCCGTATCTCCCTGTCATGGACGATCGGATTCATGGGCCTGTTCTCCACCCTGAAAGGCGCAAAGGAAGAGGCCCGCGCTGCTCGCGAGCGTAAAGGGCACACCGGATCGGGTGAGCACCGGGCCCACGAGATCCTCGCCGGCGCTGGCCCGCATGCGGCCATCGTGCTGGTTCGCTGCCAGGACCAGCAGACACGGCAGACGGTCGCCGCGGCAGCGGCCGACAGCGCGGAAGGTAGCTGGGATGGCCCGCTCACAGAGTTTCTCGCCGCCCTCGATCCCGGCAGCACTCACGACTGGGCGCGCGCCGCTGTCGGCGAGCCCTCCAGCACGAAACGCTAGACCGATCGGCCCGCGATCATGGCCTGCCCTCGTGCACCCTGGCCAGGTCATGGCGCGTCTCACCACATGACGTGCTGGTGGCTGGATCGGAAAGCTGAACGGCGGGGCACGTAGAACCTCGTATCCCGATGCTGCTCGTGGCAGCTCTTGAATAGCGGTGGTGGTGATTCTGGGCACAGTAGTGGCCGTCGTGCGGCAGGAGCGAGACCTGTCACTCCGGGTCGCCTTCAGCAGATTGCGGCCGAACCGGTGACCGGCGGCGCGGGGCCCGGGCCAGACGCCCGGCGTGCGGCCAGACCCTCATCCCGGATGATCGCGTGGGCGGTGCTGCGGATCGTGGGATCTGTCACCGCGCTGGTGGTCCTCTATTACCTGCTGCCCCTGGATCACTACTCGACCGGGACCGCCGTCACGATCCTGGTCATCGGGCTTGCGGTGTTCATCGCCCTGGTGGCGTTCCAGACCCGCTCGATCATCCGGTCACCCTTCCCGGGCCTGCGGGCCATCGAAGCCCTGGCCACCAGCGTCCCGCTGTTCCTGCTGCTGTTCGCCAGCACCTATGTCGTCATGGCCAAGATGTCGGCCAGCAACTTCGACGGGCAGCTGACGCACACCGACGGGCTGTACTTCACCGTCACCGTGTTCTCCACGGTCGGGTTCGGCGACATCACCGCCAAGACCCAGGCGGCGCGGCTCGTGGTCACCGGGCAGATAATCGCTGACCTCGTCATCCTCGGCCTCGCGGTCAAGATCATCGTGGGCGCGGTCAGCCGCCGCCGGCAGCCGGGAGACGGCGACGGCGCACAGCCGCCGGACGAGACGCGCCGCTGACCGCGACAATGACCGTACAGGGCGAGGGACACGAACAGCTGACGTTTAGTGCTGCAACGGCACCTATCATGGCGACAGCCGGACCTGCGATAACGCAGCTCTTCGCGAGATAGCCGTAGCAGGCTTCAAGGCTCTGACATGCAGATTCAGAACCCATCCACCACAGATGCCGTTGCAGTATTAAGTTTCCAGACAGGCTCTTAGCCGGCGCCCTGCGGGCACCGGGAAAACCCGCACACCCCCCGAACAAAGCCCGCACAGGCCCGTCACACGGCGTGCGGGCACTGTGTGCCCCAAAATCCGCCCGGCACCCCTCCTGCCAGCATCGACCCTGCGGGCCGAGCCGTCTGCGCCGTTCCTGACCTCACCCCCACCCCAAGGGGACCCCGAGGGTGAGGTCAGGAACGGCGCAGACGGCAAATCAAAAACATCGAGTCTTCGACCCGAGCGGGGGAAACCACAGGGGAACCCTTCCCCTTGACAGCCCCAGGGATTCCCCTGACGTTTCCCCCGCACCCCCATTCGTTACCCCTCCGGGCCCACCCGGTCAAAACCTGTCGTGGTACAGGCAGGCATCCAGCTAGCGAGGAA
>Ga0070706_100001021_pt1 | contig 30369 bp, 26 predicted proteins | sample KBSK5501metaG_FD_65476 | JGI IMG/M metagenome (GOLD analysis project Ga0070706, IMG submission 65476) | Corn, switchgrass and miscanthus rhizosphere microbial communities from Kellogg Biological Station, Michigan, USA - KBS K5-50-1 metaG | ecosystem: Host-associated > Plants > Roots >... | reverse complement strand
TGGATGCCGCGGGCCAGGTCGCGCAGCTCGGTGATGGCCTCCTTGGCGCTGCGGTGGGCAGCGTCGACCAGCTCCAGGGCCCGCTCCATGTCAGCCTCTGTGATCCCGGTGATCGTGCCGCCGAGCTTCTCCCGGGCCAGGCCCAGCTTCATGGCGACCGCGACCATCTGGGCCTGCGCCCCGTCGTGCAGGTCCCGCTCGATCCGGCGCAGCCTCGCGGCCGAGTCGTCCACCGCGTGGGCCCGGGTCTGCTCCAGTTCACGCACCCGCTGTCCCAACGGCGGACCGAGCAGCCTGGCGACCAGCCTTCCATCCACGCTGTTGCACTGCCTCAACCACCACGGGCAATAGAGCAGCGCGGCCACGCCCGCCGGAACCAGGGCGAAGGAGACAGCCAGGGAATGCACCGACTGGGCCACCAGCACGGGGTCTGGTTTCCACCACATCAGCCACCCAGGCACGTGGATCACCACGCCGTTGACGTGCAAGATCTCCCACCAGATCGGAAAGGTCAGATAGGGGAGCCCGTAAAGCAGCAGCTGGGCCGCGATAATCGCGCCGAGCACTGAAAGTGGCAGCTTGAGCAGCAGGTAGGCAGATGCCCGCCAGCCGGCGGGATCGGTCAGGGCCGCCCGGGCCCGGCCCAGGGCGCCAGGCTGAGGATGCAGCGGAGGCGGCGGCGCGACCTGCAGCCCCAGCAGCCGGTTGGCCAGGCGGCGGTGGACCGCGCCGAGCCGCCGGGCACCCAGCAGGGACACCATCAGCAGCGGCAGCCCGACCAGCATGCCAGCGAAACTGAGCGATAACCCAAAACCGACGGTGACGGCGACCACGATGAACACAAAGCCAGGGATCGCGAGCAGCAGTCCGAGGGTTTCGTACTCGCACTGCCGCCGGAAATCCCGGCTGAGCGGGTATCGCAGCAGCCGCAGCACGGCCTGCCTGAACCAGATCCGGTCGCGAGGGACCCGGGGCGGGCGGACGGTAGGTGCGACGGGAAGCGCGAAGGTGCCGCGCCAGGCGTTGTCGGGCGCAGATGGCGCTGTTGCGTTGGCCTGCTGGCCGGTCACCGGGTTTGCGCTGTCCATGACGGAACTCTCCGCTCCTGTTCTTAGTATCTGCCCGAACCGCCCGCCTCGCGAGCGGTCATATTCGATGCTCGCGGCACATCAGCCCAAGATCGATGGGGCAGACACCCGACCTGGGACCGTGCTAGCCGTACCTCAGGTTCGGGTGGCCGCACGGTCGATCTCCTGCTCGCGCGCGGCGAGCATCGAGATGTAGGTGACCGGAGTGGCCGGCGCCGCAGGTCACAGGAGGCATCCCGACCTGGCTCACCGTTGCATCACATATATGCACGTTCCCAACCGCATAAGGCACCATTGACGCAACCAGGCGGTTGCTATAATATGGCAGCCGCTCGATTGCTACTTTCGATTGCTACTTGCTGGAGGCCGTCATGGGTTTTCCTGATCGCATCGAGCGGACCCTGGAACTCGCTCACCCGCCGGGCAAGGTGTGGGCGGCGCTCACCACTGCTGAGGGGCTGGGCGCCTGGTTCGGCAACGAAGCGACGATCGACCTGCGTCCGGGCGGGGCGGCCCGGATGAGGTGGACCGACGGGTTCACGGTCGACATGCGTGTGGAACGGGTGGAGGAGCCGACGGTGTTCGGGTTCACCTGGCAGATCGACGAACTGCCCGAGGATGATCCGCGCCGTACCTATGTCGAGTTCACGCTCGAACCGGTCGGTGCGGGCACGCGGCTGAGGGTGGTCGAGACCGGTTTCGCCCAGCTGCCAGAGGACGCCTACCGCAAGACGTATGACGGCCACACCCAGGGTTGGGTGCGCGAGCTGGGCGAACTGGCCGACTACCTCGATGCCGCCTGACATCGAGGCGATGGCCGAGCAGGTCTTCGCTGCCCTGGCCGACCCGAGCCGGCGCGCCATCCTGGCCGCGCTGGCCTCAGGGGGTCCGGCCACGGCCACTGACCTGGCCGGTCTTCTGCCGATCACGCGGCAGGCGATCGCCAAGCACCTGGCCCTGCTGGCCGAGGCCGGGCTGGTGACGGCCGAACCGGGAGAGCGGCGCCGGGTGCGCTACCGGCTGCGTTCCGCCCCGATGCGGGTGGCGCAGCAGTTCCTGGCCGCGCTGGCCCGCGACTGGGATGGCCCACTCAACGCGTTGAAGGACCACCTCGACCGGGGTCCGCCCAGGCCCGCCACAACCCGGCTCCACGAAACCCGAGCACATCATGGCTGATCACGGATTCACCACCACCTTCGCGGTAGGCCAGTGGCAGCCCGAGTTCGGGAGGGCATAGTCCGCCGTGCTCTTCGGCTACCGTTGGGATCAGCAGCCCAGCGTGCGAAATTTCTCAGATCCTATCAATGGAAATTATTGTCCAGCCGGCTCCGTCCCGCGCCATCTGAAGATGCGCGTGATACAGTCCGCCTTTCCTGCGGTTGATGGTCATCACGACCATGGACTGAAAGGCGCCCACGGAAAAATTGATCACCGGCCCGTCCTCACCATCAAACATGTGTGCGAGCTGGAGGAACGCTGGCAATGTCAGTCTCTGGCCACCCGGCCCGGTCGCATTGACAGCAAGATAGCTAAAGGCCAGTCGATAATTCTGGGAGACAATTGCACGGTAATAATTCGTCGCCGCTGCTGCCGCATTCTTTCCGGATGGTGCGGTGGTGGGAGAGGGTACTCCTGAGGAGCCTGAACTCGGAGCGACCGTTACTGCTGCCGTGGGATGGGACGCAGATCCAACGGTACTCGTTCCAGAGCACGCGACGATTCCCGCGGTCACGCAAACGGAGAGACAGAGAAACGCCAATCGTTTCATGCGCATCAGCTCATTGAGGCTTTCTCGGCACGCCTAGCGGGATGAAGCACCCAGACAAGAACCAGCCCGGCCGTCCGTCAAGGCCGTGGAGCCCTCCTGCCGGAAGAGGTCTAGCGGTAGATCTCCGACGACCCGAGGGCTCCACGTGGTCTCCTATGGGCTAACCCCGTTCCACCTGGAACGAGCTAGTTCTCCTCTTTCCTCACGACAGGACCTCGATGCCGTTGACCTGGGCGTTGTCCTTGACGGTGGTGAACTGGATCGTCATCTTCCCGGTGCTGTCGGCGGCCGCGGTGAACTGCTCGACCACCGCCTTGTACTCCGCCCCGGCGGTGGCCAGGATGTCGAAGTTGGTCAGCACCTGCTTGCCGTTGATGGTGACATTGAAGACGCGCGAGCCCGCCGTCGTCCAGTATTCCTCGGCGAAGTGCAGGCGCACCGTGTAGCTCGCGCCCGCGGTCAGGCCGGGGACAGCGTAGGTGAAGTTGCCGTAGCGGTTGCTCTGGTAGACGGCCTGGGGCGCGGGGTTGGTCACGCCGCTGGTGTTGATCGCGTTCGTGACGGCCGCGGTCGCACCGCCGGTGAAGTCGGTGTCGGCCGCGAACGGCGAGACCGCCGGACCGCCGGCGTTGATCTGCACGCCCGTCGGCGGCGGCGGCGTGGTCGTCGGCGTCGCGTGCACCTCGCTGGACTGCGCCGACGTGCCTGCGCTGTTGCTCGCGGAGACTTTGTAGTAGTACGTGGTCCCGTTGGTCAGGCCGGTGTCGTTGAAGCTGTTCGACGTGGCCGTGCCGACCGGCGTGGTGCCTTCGGCGCCTGACGCGGTGCCGCGGTAGATGCTGTAGCTGGTGGCACCTGCGCTGGCGGTCCAGGTCAGCGCCACCGAGCCGTTGCCGGCGGTCGCGACGAGGCCGGTGGGCGCCGGCGGGGGCAACGTACCAGAAGTCGATAGGACCTCGATGCCGTTGACCTGGGCATTGTCCTTGACGGTGGTGAACTGGATCGTCATCCTCCCGGAACTGTCCGCCGCCGCGGTGAACTGCTCGACCACCGCCTTGTACTCCGCCCCGGCGGTGGCCAGGATGTCGAAGTTGGTCAGCACCTGGGTTCCGTTGATGCTGACGTTGAAGGTGCGCGAGCCCGCCGCCGTCCAGTATTCCTCCGCGAAGTGCAGCCGCACCGTGTAGTTCGCGCCCGCGGTCAAGCCGCCCAAGGCATAGGTGAAGTTGCCGAAGCGGTTGCTCTGGTAGACGGCCTGGGGAGCGGGATTGGTCACGGCGCTGGTGTCGATCGCATGCGTCACGCTCGCGGTCGAACCGCCGGTGAAGTCCTCATCGGCCGCGAACGGCGAGACCGCCGGACCGCCCGAGTTGATCTGGAAGCCTCCCGGCGGCGGTGGCGGCGGCGGGCCGCCGCCCAGCTCACCGAAGATGGCCAGGCCGGCTGGCAGCCCGACGAACACCTCGCCGTTCGCCACGGTGGGCGTCGCGAACTTGACCTCACCGGGCAGGCCGTCGCGGCTGGAGTTCATGCCGCTATTCCAGAACTCATGGGCCAGGTTGGTGGGGTCGTAAGCGTGCAGCTCCCCGCCGTAGTCCTGGTCCCAGACGATACCGGTACCGGCCGTGGTCCCGTTGCTTGAGACGATCGGGTCGCCGCCGTTCCCGGACGAGGAGGAGGTCGCGGCGGTGGACAGCTTCCCGCCGCTCCAGGTGAACGCCCTGGTGGGGCCGTTCACCTGGGTCCAGTACACGTCCTGCACTCCGCCGGGACCGGTCCAGAGCGCCGGGGTACTGAACAGCGATCCCACGGTGCCGGGCGGCAATTCCTGCTGGACCTTGTCTATGGTCGTGCTACCCACCGATCCGCAGTTGAGGCCGCCGGGTGCGGCGGTGAATCCTCCCATGCTCGTGGTGCTGACCACGTAGGGACGCCCCTCCTTGCCCGCCGACATCACTACGTTGGCTGACGGGATCATGAGGAGTCCGCCCGAGCCGAGATCCTGGTCGCCTTGGCTGAGGCACTGCTGGTTGAAGGGCGTGAAGTAGTCCTGCACTTGCAGCGAGCCGTTCAGCCTCACGAAGCTGTCGCCATAATCAGGACCGCCGGTGTTGGCGTCGAACGTGCCGTTCCCGCTCAGGTAGTACACGTTCCCGCTGGGGTCGCCGACTACGGCTCCGCCGCTGCCGCTCCAGAGTCCGCCGTCGCTCCCGTTGGGAGTGTCGTCGTAGGCGTTGGCGAGCGTGAACGCGGTGGTGCTGTAGCTGTAGCCCAAGATCCAGCCGTGGTAGGCCCCGACATCGCAGAACGAGGAGAAGGCGATGTAGACCTTCCCGTTCTCCAGCAGGAGTGCGACGCGCTGGCGGTTCGTTCCGGGGTTGAAGCTGACGGTGCCGCCGGAACTGCCGACGCCGGTACCCGGTGCCGATGCGCTGATGACGATGGCGGGCCACTTGTCCGCCCCGGTCAGCACGTTGAGCGCGTGCAGGCGGTAGACGAGGTTCCCGCCCTCGTCGTCGTAAGAGACGACGAACAGCGTGCCCGTGCTGGGGTCGATGACCGGTGTGCCGGTGATGCCGATGACCGGTACCAGGTCGCCGCAGCTCACGGCTCCGTTGGGAACCGCGGTCGCACCGCCGGGCAGCAGGCTGGTCTTCCACAGCGGCGCCCCGGCGCTGGTCGCGTCCGCGTCGAACGCGTACACGCTGTCGTTCTCCGTGGCGACGAACACCACATTGTGCGTGCTGCCGCCGATGGACAGGTTCGGCAGGAAGAGCGGCTCCGCGTACACCTGCCCGTCGACCGAATACTGAACCCGCTTGCCGAACTGCGACACGTTGACGTTCGACTGGTTCAGGATGGTCTCGTTGGTGAACTGCCCATCTCGCTCGATGTCGTTCTTGAATGTCGTCACGGCGGTGTTGGCCGCCGCCGCAATGGCGGTTTTGGCCGCTGCCGCATGGGCCGCCTGCGGCGCAAGATTCACCGCGATCAGCGTTCCTACAAACAAGAGGAACGCGACGCACAATGCCATGCGAGTGGGGCGCCTCAATTCAGCGGTGATGGCCGTTGGGGTTAGCTCACGCATCTTTCACATCCTTTGAGGTAACCGGCGCACTGCCGCAGCGGTTGCTGCTGCGCGCCATGATGTCTAGGTGGCCATTGCCTTCCAGGTGGACGTTGCCTGCCGAGCTGGTCATCGTCGCTCGGCAGGCGGCGGGCTAGCTCCGGCCAAGTGCGTGGCCTCCTTGCAGCGTGCGCGGCCCCTCTGGGTCGCGTTAGGTGATCTCGACGAGCGGGAAGGCCCGCTGGCGGCGTGGGGGGACCAGGAAGTTCTGCCGCCGGGTGGCGGTGATGAACCGTTCCAGGCCGTTGTCGCTGTCGGCGCCGCCGAGGAACTGCTGCTGCAGGTTCTGCGCGGCCTGGGCGGTGCGCATGCGGGCGAAGAAGTCGGCGGTGGGCACGTAGATCAGGAAATGCAGCTTGAACTGGTTGCTGCCCGCGGGAAGGCGGGCCTGGCCGGGGTAGGGGGTGAAGGCGGGTACGTCCAGGCCGTCCAGGCCGGGGCCGTCGGCGCGGATGTGCAGCGGGGTGCCGTCCGCGGCGCGCGATACCTGCTGCAGGGCCGCCTCATGGCCGATGCGGGGCTGGCCGTTGAACGTGGCGTTGATCGTCGCGTTGGACGGGGTGAACACGCCGGCGCTGTCCTGAGCGCCAGCCGCGGCCGCCGCGGTGCCCTGGAAGAGGTTGTTGACGAAGGCCGGGCCACCGCCGTTGGTGAACTGGTCGGCGTTGCCGGCGGCGGGGATGCCGTTCGGGGTGCCGAGCTGGTTGGAGCGGAACATGTACTGGCAGCGCTCGGTGAAAGGCTCCCCGTCCGGCCGCCGCGGGTCCTGGCCGGGCAGATTGTAGAACTGGTACAGGTCCTCGATGTTGTGGGAGAAGTGGGCGATGGAGCCGTTGTCGAAGTAATCGCCCGGGTCGGCGTCGGTGAGCCTGGCCGAGGAGTTCCCGGCGAACGTGCAGATCTCGGGCGGCCCGGCCGCGTTGGTCTGCTGGTCGACGAACCCCATCGCCATCGAGGAGCGGGGGTTGATTCGCGGCGCGAACTCGAAGCCGGCCTGGTCGGCCATCTTGCGCGGCAGGCCAGGCTGCACGAACTGCACGCGGGGCGTCCCGAAGTTGATCAGCCCGCCGAAGCTGGGCGATGACACCCGGGCGCCGTTGAGGTTGTTGCTGCCCTGCAGCCACAGGCTGACGTTGGTCAGGTTGGCGATCGAGTCGCTGCGGAAGTGGAAGAGCATGTCGTTGCGCTCGATCGTCACATCGACGTTGAACCGGTCCTTGGTGATGCCGGGAATCAGGGCATGCGGGCCGCCCACCAGGCCGTCCACGACATCGGTCGGGAACGGGACGGCCTCTTCCAGCACGAAGCGGCCTGGATCCGACAGCAGCCTCGGCACGTGCGCGGTGACCACCGGCTGCGGCAGCCGTCTGAAGTAGGGCAGCCCGTAGGACACCGAGAAGATCAGCACCCCGGCCGGGCTGGCCGGGTAATTGTCCTCGATCGTGTACAGGACATGACCCAGCAGGTGCTTCTCGGTGACGGTCGGGGTCCGGGTCAGCGTGGCCGGGAGCAGCAGCGCGTACGTGGGCGGGAACTGGGCCGTCACGCTACCCGCGCCGTCGTTATATACCTGCGCCGGATTGATGAACCCGCCCATGGCGAACTGGATGTCAGAGAACGCGGTAGCCGCGGCAGCCGGCCGCACCACCGGCGAGGCCAGCTGCTCCAGCAGCGTTGCCTGCGAGATCAGGAACGCCGTGGCAGCAGTCCTCTTCAGAGCCGACCGTCGGCTCATCACTATGCCCTTCAGATCCTCTGCGTCCATCTCCAGCCTTCCTTACTGGTCGTCCGGTTCGTGACCGGCGCGGGCCCCGGCGGGTGCGGTCGCCGGGGCCCGGCTGTCGTGGCGCGGTGGTTAGCTGCCGTAGATCTGGAACTCCCAGAGCGAGTAGCCGTAGCCCGTGGCGCGCTGGGTGCCGTACATGCGCACGTAGCGGCCGGTGCCGGTGACGGGGAGGGCCTGGATGCCTCCGGTGCCGGTGGTGGTGGAGTAGATGGTGGTCCAGGTGGTGCCGTCGTTGGAGGTTTGGATCTGGAACGCCTTGCCGTAGGCCGCTTCCCAGTTCAGGACGACCTGGCTGATCGTGTGCGTGGCCCCGAGGTCGACCTGGAGCCATTGCGGGTCACTGAACGCGCTCGACCAGCGGGTGGTGGTGTTCCCGTCGACGGCGTTGGAAGCCAAAACCAGCAGGGAAGTTAACGCGCTGGGCATGTGCCGAAGTGCCCTATTCATCTGGAATCCCATCAGTCGACCTGCTCTGACTGCGCGCATGCGGGCTTCGCGACGGCTCTCGCCTGAGATAGCAGCCTTGAACCACGAACGACTACGACCGGCGGCTTGATACACGCCTTATTTCATGACGTGATTTAACCGGACCGATACGCAGGCGTCAAGGGGGGCCCAGCCCGCAAATAGCATTGGCGCCCAGGCCTCGGCTCCAGGGTGGCTGGTCCTAACCCTCGGTAACCCGCGGTGTGCAGCTAACCGGCGGTAATGCCCGTCTGAGCGGCTCTACAGGGTGAGGCAGAACGGGTGCCCGGCCGGGTCGGCGAAGACCCGGAACCGCTCCCCACCCCCGTTCAGCCGCGACGCACCCAGCTCCAGAGCCCGGGCCTCGCCTGCGTCGAGGTCCTCGACGATGATGTCGAGGTGCGCCTGCTGCGGGTGCGCCGGGTCCGGCCACCGGGGCGGGTTGTATCCGCTCACCTGCTGGAACATCACGCTCTTGCCGTCACCGGCGATGAGCGCGCCTTCGGGACCCTCGTATGTGACCTCCATGCCCAGGAGGCCGGCGTAGAAGCGGGCCAGCGCCGGTGCGTCAGGCGCGTCGATCGTCACCGCGAACAGCCCCATCACCGGGCCGGCGCCGTCCTTCTGGCACAGATCGAATGGGTGGCCGGCCGGGTCGGCGAGCGTGACCCAGGTCGCGCCGTCGGCCAGCCGGGTGGCGCCGAGGCCGATGGCCCGCTCGGCCGCCGCCTGGTACCCGTCGACCAGCAGGTCGAGGTGGAACTGCTGCGGGTGCTCCTGCCCGGGCCACTGGGGCGCGACATGGTCCGCAGCCAGCTGGAACGCGATCTCCTGGCCGTCACCCGCCCGTATCGTGATCCAGTCGGATTCCTTCCGGATGATCTCCCAGCCGGCGAGCTTGGCATAGAACGAGGCGAGCTTCTCAATGTCCGGCGCGTCGAGCGCGACGACTTCCAGGCGTCCGGTCACAGTCATGCCCTCATCCTGCCCCAGCCCTCCGACAAAACCGGGGCGCACTGACCGTCGTAGGGGTGCATGACAGATTTGCCAGTAATGATCTTGCTGGTGGCCTCGGCTCGCACGCGAAAGTCGGCGCGCAGGCCGGCGTGGTCCGGGTCTCGGGCCCGCTGTCCCCCAACCTCATCGTTGTTCTGCGCGCGCGATCGGCGTGGGCTGAGCGGCCGGCGTTCTGGTGTCGGTGGACGTCGGCGTGGCGGTCGGCGTGCTGCTCGCAGTGGAGGTCGGGGTGGCGGTCGGCGTGCTGGTCGCGGTGGACGTCGGAGTGGCGGTCGCCGTGGGCGTCGGGGTGGCGGTCGCGGTGGGAGACGGGGTGGCGGTCGCGGTGGGCGCGGGTGTGCTGCGGGGATGCGGGGGCGCGATCACGGTGGGCCTGGGCACGGGCAGCACAGCCGTGCTGTCTTGGCCTGACGGGCTGCTTGTGGTCGGGCTGGGCTCGACGCCGATGGGCAGGGCCCCGGCCGCGAGCGCCGTCGGGGTGGGGGAACTGGCGCGCACCGGATGGTGGGTTGTGCCGGAGGGGCTGACCGAGTTGGCCTGTGTGATGGATTGCTGAACCCGGCTGAGGGCGAGAATGCCCGCGATCATGATGGCCGCTGCGCCGGCGATGGCGAGCACTGGCCGCAGCCATACGGCTGGTTCCAGGCGGGCGAGAAGCTTGATCGCTGCCAGGCGGAACGACGCTATGTGCGAGGACAGCAGGGACGCCGCGGGCCGCGGCGAGGCGACCCGGTGACGGATCCGCTCAAGGCCGTCGCCCGCTGGGTCGATAAACTCGGCCGTTGCGTGCAGCGCCTGGCGGATGCTGGCCTCGTAGCCCCGATCCTCTGGTGTCATGCGTCCTGCGCCGGCGCCCTGACAGCCTTCCCGGCCCTCCTCATGTCTGCTCTTCCAGGACGGCCTGCAGTGCGGCAAGAGCCCGGACTGTGTGACTACGGGCCGCTCTCCTGCTGATCCCCATGACCGCCGCGATCTGGGTTTCTGAGAGGTCCCCGTAGTACCGCAGCACGAGTGCTTCCCGCTGCCGCGCAGGTAGCTCGCGCACTGCCGCCATGATCGCTGGGCGCTCCAGTTGGAGGATGGCTCCGTGCTCCGCGCTCGGCATGCCTGGCGGAGGCTCGGGCGTATTGCCATTCACCGCTGTCTCGTGCCTCAGCACCGAACGTGACCGGCTGACGATGGACTGCCGGAGGTAGGACAGCGCCTTGTCGCTGTCTCGCAGCCGGCGCCATCCCTGATGCATGGCCACGAACGAGCCCTGCACCACTTCCTGCGCGGTGTCGGTGTCGCGAACCAGGAAGGCAGCCATGCGCACCAGCGAGCGGTAGTGCTCGCTGTACAGCGCTGCGAGTGCCTGGTCTGCATCCCACTTGGCCGGGACCAGCGCCGTGTTTGCCACCGAGGCCCCAGTCATGTCAATGGGAAGCGTCACCACGCCGTCGGGCTCACCGGAAGCCATGTTGAGCGTATGCATGTAACTCGCTCCGGCTGCCTGGCCTTACTGAATCAATCCCCCGCCTCACTGAATCAATCCCCCTGATTCTCCGTGCGGCCTGGCATGCGCCGTGACCGTTCTGAGCATCGCATCGTGGGAGCACAGTGAACTGCGATCTGCCAAGCCGTATGCCGGGGGCAGCGCCGTCGGGGCGTGCGCCGTAGGTTGCGACAGTGCAACCATATATGTCGTGTCTACGCCGAAGCGGTAACAAAACAGTAACAACACAGTAAATGGCTTGTGCCGGACTAATATTCTGGTGGTTTTTCTAGATGATCAGGATTTGTCGCTCAGCGGGAGCACCGCAGGCTGGGCCGACGAAGGTGAAGAACCGGTCGTCCCGGGCCATAATTAAGCGCGCGTCCGGCCCGGCCAGTGCGCTGCTTCGCGTCATGATCGTGTCATGCCGCTGACTGCGATGGCGTCCGCTCCGGTGGCCGAGCCGGGCGGGCTGGTGCTGCTGGGCGTGCCTGCCACGAGGAAGCGCCCCGGGCAGCGCCCTGCGAACGCTCAGCCGCGCTAATCGCTCTCGTCCGCCAGCTGCAGCTTATGCTCCAGTTCTGCCAGCGTCGGGACGTAAAGCGACTGCCAGCCGCCACCCTCCTGCCTCCGGTGGGCGGTGAATCCCGCGCCCTTGCCGGGCCGCACGTGGCGAATGGACCAGCCGGGGAAGGCCACCTTGAGCCGGGCGAGCTGGGCCGCCGGAGTGCGGCTCACGAATCGCCGCCCCCGTCCGGGATGACCGACGATACGCAGAGCCGGTCCAGCGGCGCGGAGGCGTACCCGGCCGCTTGCGGCAGGCGTCCGCGCAGACGATGAACCTGGATGACGCCACGGCGCAGGTCGTCGGCACGCGGGTGTAGGAATGCACAGCGCATGCCTGGAAAAACGCCCGGACGGTCCGAGGCGTTACGGAGCCTGACCTACCGCTTCCGGAGAGCCCTTGTATGTGGAGCACATCGGGAACCGCTCGTCGGCGTGGTAGGCCACGGCCGCCGCCACGCGCACCGGTGCGCCCGGTTGGACACGCTTCAGAGGCGGGGTCCTGGGTCTGGGACCTCGCCTCTGAAGCCGGTGGTGGCCTTCAGGCCGTCATGGGTAGCTCACTACGTCGCTGGGGCCTGGTTGCGCCTGGGTTACCGGCGCGCCCGTGCCATTGACCACGGAGTTGATGCCACCTGATGCGTTGAGGAAGCGGGTCAGGATGTCGTGAAGCTGGACGCCGGGAGTACCGGGGACCTTGAACGCCTCGGTGGCGAAGATGGGCACCCCCTGGTTGAAGAAGCAGTAGCTGGCCATCCCGTAGCCCTGGAACGTCTTGGCCTCCCCGGTGACCTCGAACGCCGGGTAGCCGTCGGTCGTGCTGTTGGCCATCCAGGCCGCCTGACTCGGCGGGTCGTAGGGCATCTCGTTCTGGAAGAAGATGTCCGTGCCGTCCTGGCCGTTCCAGATCACCTGGGTCTTCTCGTAGTGCTCCACGAACAGCCCATAGGCGGTCACATCGTTGCCGTTGACGATGAGGCCGTGGTTCGAGACGTTGTCGTTCCAGCCCACGCCGCTGCCGTGATCAGCCCGCCACGACCAGATGTCGTCGAGGATGGTGTTGGAACTGTTGACCACGAGGGCGGTGGTGGCCTTACCTGGCTCGGCGCCGCCGATGCGGAAGAACACGTCTTGGATCAGCGTGGGCTGATCCGGCTTGCTGGCCATGGCGAAGCTGTCCCGCTGATCTGACTCACCCACCTGCAACAGCACCGGAGAGTTCACCGGGCCGGCGTCGAAGATGATGCCGGAAAGCTTCACGCCCGGCACGCTGGCGACCCGCATCGACACGTTGCCGCCCTGCGGGACGATCGTGGTAAAGCCAAGACCAAGCACCACGGTGCCCGGCCGGGTGACCTTGATGGCCCGGTCCGTGTTGTAGATCCCGGGGGTCAGGATCAGGTTCTTGCCGGACTCCAGCGCTGCGTTGATCGTCGCCACCGAGTCCCCTGGGTCTGCGACGAAGAACCTGCTGATCGGGATGGACGTGCCCGGTGTCGGGCCGCTGGCCCAGGACGGGCCGACCGAGTTGTGCTGCACCGCCGGGACGAACACCTGGTACTTGCCCTGGCTGTCGATGTAGAGGAACGGCTTCTCCTGCGTCACCGGGCTGGAGGCCAGCGTGGTGTACGGCTGAGTTCCGCCGGGCAGGCCAGACGTCGCGGAGAAGCTCTGCGGCGGTGCGCCTACGTCACCGGAGAAAACCTGGTCCCACACGCCGTTGGTCCAGCCGTCCAGGGCGCTGTTCCGCACCAGGAACTGCTGCTGGGAGCCGTTGATCACCGTGCCGCCGGAGAACGCCGAATCGGCGATAAAGCCACCGCTGGCAAACTGCGGGCCGGCCGAGCAGTAGTCCATGAGCGACAGCTTGCCGCCCGTGACGTCCACCCGCCTCATCGGCGCGGCTTGCGACACGGCCCAGAAATCGGTATCGCCCAGGCAGCCGGCGGGCTGGCCCGCGATGTTGATCGTCAGGTTCGACAGCGAACGCCAGAAATTGTCAAGCGCGATGCAGTTGGTCGTGCCGGGAGTCGTGGTCGGGAAGCACTGGTTATACACATCGATCGTGCCGTTGATAGTCACATCATGAGGTGAGCTGCCCAGGCCGGCCACCTCGGTGTAGTAACCCACCTGGAAGGTGAGAGGATTCGCGGCCGACCCGTAGATGCCGGGCTCGAAAAGCAGCGTGTAACGCTGGGTCCCGAACTGGTTGGGGATCTGCTGTGTGGCGATCGAGTTGACCGTCGCCTGGATCTGACTCTGCGGCATGCTGGGGCTGAACACATAGACGTTCGGGCCAAGGTCCGGCTGGCCCGGCAGCAGGGGCTGCGGCGCCACGATTGCGCCGGCGGCCCGGGCGGCCGGCGCGGCGGAAGCGGGGACCGCGTTCGACGCCCCGGCGGCAAGCACGAGAGCAGCGGTGAGGGGCAGGCCCAGGAACAGCCGCCGACGGCCGGCCTGCCGGATCCGCCCGAGAAGTAGCCGCCCGGGCGCGAGACTCCTTTCCCCGGTCATGTCTCTTTCCTTTTCTGCATGCCGTTTTTCTGCATGCCGTTTCCGCAGGCCGAGAGTTCGGTCGGCGCCCACCACGCACTCGCATTTTTCCCGCTCGCCACGTTCAAATCAGACCCCCTCGTCTAGGCAGGCCGCCGCAAAGGCGGAGAGCTGGCCCAGGCCCGCTTCGCGGTTGCTGCGGCCACGGCTCCGATTGAGACGGTAGGCGTGCCAAAGTTAACGCACCATAAAAATTACCGGTGACTCATAAAAATATCGTGAACGCGGCGCCAAGGCGGACGGCCATGTCTCCGCCCAGGATGGGCGTCCGGAAGCTGCCCTTCTTGATCATCTGTTACCCGGTGGCACACTAAACGAGTAGGAGGCGCGAGTGCGGATCGGCGAACGGGTGCGGATCGGCGAACGGGTGCGGGCGGCACACCTGAGCCACTACTGCCCGGGAGGCCTCGGGTTCCCGGTGACATCACCGAACTCGGTGGGCCTGGACCTCGAGGACGCTCATTTCCTCCGGCAGTCGTGGCTGACCGTAGACGATCACGCGGCCCACGCGGACGGCAAGATCTGTGCCCGGTGCCGCCAGGCGATCGAGGCTGACCAGGATGTGCGCCGCCGCGCCTTCGGGGACTGGGCGCATGAGAGCTGCCCACCTGTGACCCCGTGTTAGCCCAGGCGGCGCAGGCCGGCCCGGTGGCGCTCGGCCAGATCCAGGTACGCGGCGACCGCCGTGCGGATCCAGTCCCGCTGCCGCGCCCCCGCGCCCTCCTTGATCGCCGCGGGCACGCCCACGGCGAGCGCGTCCGCGGGAACGACGGCGTCCTCGCGAACCAGCGCGGCGGCCGCCACCACGGCGCCGGCGCCGACGTGCGCGCGGTTGAGCACCAGCGAGCCGGAACCGATCAGGCAGCCGCTCTCCACCACGCAGCCTTCGAGGTGGGCCCGGTGCCCGACGACGCAATCGGCGCCGATGATGGTGGGCCATTCCTCGGTCGTGTGCACGACGGTGCCGTCCCGGACCGAGGTGCGCTCCCCGATCCGGATCAGGCCGTGGTCGCCGCGGAGCACCGCACCAGGGGTGTTCGAGATGAAGATGTGCAGGGCCTCGGTGGAGCCGACATGACCAGCAGGACCCGTTCCTCGGGCCGGATCCCCAGCCCCAGCAGGCCCGCGGCCAGCGCGGCCACCGGGTCCGCGAGCTCGGCGTAGGTCAGCGAGCCGGCCGGGCCCGCGACGGCGAGATGGTCCCCGCGGCCCGCCGCCACCTGGCGGTCCACGAGATAGACACTGGCGTTGAACGACTCTTCAGCCATGGCCGTCCGATCTGCCGGCGAACACGATGGAGACATCCTCTACACACAGTTGGCGGATCGTCAATTACTTGTAGCATTGAACTGAACCGCCCCGGGCCGCCGCCACGAGAGGAAGCAGCCGCTCATGCCCCGCGCAGCCGTGCCTGGTGTAGTCATGCCCCGCGCAGCCGATCCTGGCGCCCGGTCATTGTCCCGCCGCCAGGCCGGGTCGGGCAGCGCCCGGTCGCTGCTGCTGACCGTGCTCGGCGAGTTCGCGCTGCCCTCCGGTGAGCCGTCATGGACGTCCACCCTGCTGCACGTCGCGGACGGGCTGAGGGTGGAGGAGAAGTCCACCCGCCAGGCCCTCACCCGGCTGGCGGGCGACGGCTGGATCGCCGCCGAACGGGTCGGCCGGCGGGCCCGCTGGCGGCTCACCCAGTCGGGGCGCGAGCTGCTGGCCGAGGGCGCCGACCGGATCTACGCTTTCGGGCGCGACCGCGAGTCCTGGGACGGCCGCTGGCTGGTGCTGACGGTGACCGTCCCGGAGACCAGGCGGGAGCTGCGCCATCAGCTCCGCACCCGGCTGACCTGGGCCGGCTTCGGGAGCCCGGCTCCCGGGGTCTGGGTCAGCCCGCACCCGGCCCGCGAAGGGGACGCCAAGGGTGTCGTCGAGCAGCTCGGCCTGGACGCGGCCGCCTTCTCTTTCAGCGGCCCGTACGCGGGCGTCGGCTCCGAGCGCACGCTGGTCGAGCAGGCCTGGCACCTCGGCGATCTTGCCGTGGGCTACGAGGACTTCCTCCAGGAGTTCGCGGGCCTGCGCCCCGGGCCCGGCGATCCCACGCTGCTGGCCCAGGTTCGCCTGGTACACGAGTGGCGGAAGTTCCCGATGCGTGACCCCGAACTCCCCCGTGAGCTGCTCCCCCCTGACTGGGTCGGCGTCCGGGCCGCCAACGTCTTCACCGACCTGCACACCAGCTGGAACACCCGGGCCCAACACCACTGGGCTGCCCTGGCCATGAAAACGAAGAGCAGTGAGGTTCTTGGCCCCCAGAGGGGGCAAGAACCTCACGGGTCAGGGTTATCCACAGGTCAGAAGCGGACGTACTCGTAGTCGAGGGGCTGGCCGTTGATGCCGTTGCGGGGCGGGGCGACCCAGGCGGCGATCTTGCCAGGCTCATAGACCGGCCGCATCAGGCTGCGCACGTGCGCCTTGTCGTCCGCGGTGGGCAGCCACCGGTCGCGGCCGGCTTCCCAGGCGGCCTCGTCCACCACCTGGCCGCCCGGCGTGACGTGGCTTCCGGCGAACGCGCCGACGTGCCGGCTGAAGCCGACGTGCGGCAGGCGGAGCGCGGGCCCGCTGATCCCGTGGCTGGCCAGGATGCGGTTCCACCGGGTGATCCCGGTCTCGCAGTCGCTGATGTACTGGGTGCGCAGGTCGTGGTTGAGCGTGGTGAGCGCGGGCAGATCCACCGTCACGATCCGGCCGCTGTCCGGCCGCTCGACGGCGGAGACCGCGTTGGTGAGCTGGTGGTCGTCGCCCCGGCGTTCCTCCTGCCAGCGGCCCTTCAGCCCGCTGGCGAAGTAGTTCGCCACGTTGGTCGAGGTCTCCCCGCCGAACAGGTCGAGGCTCACGCTGTAGTGGAAGTTCAGGTACTTCTGGATGACCTCGAGCGGGATCCCTCCGAACCCGGCGATGTCGTCGGTGTCGTGCTCGCGCATCAGCTGAGCCGTCCGCTCCACCACCCGGTCCACCCCGGTGGTGCCGACGAACATGTGATGCGCCTCTTCCTTGAGCATGAACTCGCAGGTGCGGCTGAGCGGGTCGAACGCGCTTTCCTTGAGCGTGCCGAGCTGGTACTTGCCGTCCCGGTCAGTGAAGTAGGTGAACATGAAGAAGGACAGCCAGTCGGGGGTCTCCTCGTTGAAGGCACCGAGGATGCGCGGTGAGTCCTCGCTGCCCGAGTGGCGCAGCAGCAGCGCCTCCGCCTCGTCCCGGCCGGCCCGGCCGAAGTAGGCGTGCAGCAAGTAGACCATCGCCCACAGGTGACGGCCCTCCTCCACGTTGACCTGGAACAGGTTGCGCAGGTCATACAGGCTGGGGGCGGTCTGCCCGAGCCTGCGCTGCTGCTCCACCGATGCGGGCTCGGTGTCGCCCTGCACCACGATGAGCCGCTGCAGGCTGGCCCGGTGCTCCCCCGGCACCTGCTGCCACACGGGCTCGCCCCGGTGCTGGCCGAACGCGATCCGCCGGTCCGGATTCTGCTCGGCCAGGAAGATGCCCCAGCGGTATTCCGGCAGCCGCACCCGGCCGAAGTTGGCCCAGCCCTCCCGGCCCACGGTCACGGCCGTCCGCAGGTACACGTCCTGGGTGGGCAGCGTCGGCCCCATGTCGCTCCACCACTGGAGGAACCTGGGCTGCCAGGATTCCAGTGCCCGCTGCAGCCGCCGGTCTTCCGACAGGCTGACGTTGTTGGGAATGCGTTCGGTGTAATCGATGGGCATGGTGGTTCAGGCTCTTTCCCGGGGCGAACTCATACTCGCGGTGTCTCCCGCTCGCCTGCGGGGCGCTTGAAGGCGACGCCGCGCCCCTTCGGCTCGCTCATGCCCGCCTCCGGTCGAAGGTGGGCCGCTGGCCGGTCCCGTACCGGCGCAGGGCGCCCTCCGGGCCGGAAGCGTTGGGCCTGGTGAAAACCCAGTTCTGCCAGGCCGTCAGGCGGGCGAAAATCTTGGTCTCGATGGTCTCAGGGCCGACGAAACGGTGGTTGGCCTCCATGCCGGTCAGCGCGTCCGGGCTGAGCGAGGCGCGCTCCTCCAGCGCGATGCGCACCTCGTCGGCCCAGTCGATGTCGTCCGGGGCGAAGGTGACCAGGCCAAGCTCGAGCGCCTCGGCGGCCTCGATCCGCCGCCCGGTCTCCACCGCCAGCTTGGCCAGCTGGCCGGGATCGCCGTAGAACCGGGAAGCCAGCCGGCTCAGCCTGTTGGCCATCGGGAATGCACCGAAGTTGGCCTGGGTCACCACGATCGCGGCGGGGTCCAGGCCGGCGGCGGGTCCTTCTTCCGCGACGCCGTCCAGCATGTACTGCCGGTCGGTGGCGAGCGCCAGCTCCATCAGCGCCCCGGCGAAGCAGCTGCCGGGCTCGATCAGCGCGATCAGGCTGCGGCTGGTCACGTCAAGCCGCTTGAGGGTCCGCTTCCAGTAGTGCCGGATCTCCCCCGCCAGCCAGTCGTGGCGGTGCGCGGCGAGCAGCTGCTCATAGCCGAGCACCCGGTTGATGTCGCCGCTGGTCCTGATGGTCCAGGTGCCGAGTTCCAGCTCGTTGGTGCGCAGCCGCAGGATCAGGTCGTCCAGTTCCCTGGTCACCGCCAGCGGCCAGAACGCGGCGCCCAGCCCGTGGATGGCCGCCACGCTGTCCGGCGCCTCGTCCCGCGGGCCGTGCACGGTGATCTCCGCGATCCCCGCCGGCCGGTCCAGCTCGGCGACCACGTGCGGGTAGCGGATGCGGTCGCTGGTGACCACCCGTTCCAGCGGGGTAAGCGCGATGCCCGCGGCGTCCCGGGGCCGGTGCGAGCGCGTGGCGGCCGCCTCGGCGCGCTCCCGCACGGCCTGCTCGAACCGGCTGGGCGGCGCGGCCTCGTCGACCAGGCGCCAGGCCTTCGCCGTCTGACCGCGCACGCCCTCGCTCTGGGTGGCGAAGACGTCGGCCAGGTCCTTGCGCACACCTCGCTTGTCCACCACGCGGGTCAGCCCGCCAGTGCCGGGCAGCACCGCGAGCAGCGGCACCTCGGGCAACGAGACGGCCGTCGACCCGTCGTCCACCAGGATGATCTGGTCGCAGGCCAGCGCCATCTCGTAGCCACCGCCAGCCGCGGTGCCGTTGATCGCGGCCAGGTAGACCTGGCCGGAATGCTCGGTCGCGTCCTCGATGGCGGCCCGGGTCTCGTTGGTGAACTTGCAGAAGTTCACCTTCCACGGGTGCGCTGACTGCGCCAGCATCCGGATGTTGGCCCCGGCGCAGAAGACCTTGTCCAGGCCGCCGGTGATGATGACGGCGCGCACCTCCGGGTGCTCGAAGCGCAGCCGCTGCACCGCGTCGTGCAACTCGATGTCCACGCCGAGGTCGTAGGAGTTGAGCTTGAGGTCGTACCCGGGGACAAGGCCGCCGCTCTCGTCGACCCGCAGCACGATCTTGGCGATCTCGCCGGTGGCCTCCAGCCGGATGTGCCGGTAGTGGCCAGGATCGGCGTCAAACGACACCTCGGGTACCGCTGTGTCCGCCGGGCCCATGACCCATTCTCAACATAATTTGGTCGTTACGTCAATGGTGTGTAGCACGTCGTCCGCCGGCCCCGGGTCAGTCGCGGGCGGCCAGCCCCCGGTAGATCCGCATCGCGTTGCCGGCCAGGACCTCGCCGAGCGTGTCACCGCTGAGGTCAAGCGCGGCCAGGGCGCGGGCGTTGCGGGCGATTCCCGGCGTCCCCGGCCAGTCGGTGCCGAAGATGAACTTGCGGGCCAGCCGCCCCAGGTCGAACCGCGCGTAATACTCGGGCAGCTTCCTGGGGGGCAGCCCGGACAGCTCGATCCACACGTTCTCGTGCAGCAGGGCCAGGGACGCGGCCGCCTCGTACCACCATCCCCGGCCGCCGTGCGCGAGCACGACCGTCAGCCCGGGGAAGTCCCTGAGCACCGGGGAGAGCAGGCCGGGATCGGCCATGGCGTTGTCGGAGCCGGGGAACGAGCTCGTGCCGCAGTGCACGACCACGGGCCGGTCCTCCTGCTCGCAGGCCTGGTAGGCGGGGTAGAGCATCGGGTCGGCGGCGCTGAATCCGCCGTGCACCGGATGGACCTTGAGCCCGGCCGCGCCCATCCCGACCTGCCTGGCCAGTTCCGCGGCGACCGGATAGTGCAGGTGCGGGTTGACGTTGGCGAGGAAGCTGAAGCGCTCCGGGTTGTGCTTGATGATCGGCAGCAGGTCCTCGACCGGCTGGATCCCGGTGACCTTGGGGCTGTACTCGCTGAGCAGGATGGCGTGGTCGACGCCCTCGGACTCCATGAGCTCGTCCAGGGCCGGCGGAATGACCACGCCATCGCGGTCGAACACCGACCGCCAACCCGGCGACCCGAACTGCTCGGCCCAGCTCATCCAGGCGGCTTTGAGCGTGGGCAGGCGCGGCGGGTGGACATGCGCATCGATGAGCAGCCGTCCGTCGAGCATGGGACTCCTCCCGTCACCGCACCAGGTGCCCAAGTCTAAGTTGCGCATTGTGGCTGGTGACGCGAGTGTTCACCAACCGGGCTGAGCGTGCCAGCGTGGCACAAGGGAGACGATTTCCGGCAGCGCGTCCAGCTGATTCACCGAGTACTTTCTGAGGTGTATTTCACTGGGCCTTCAAGGGGACGTTGGAACCGCCACACAGGGTCGCAGGTCATTAATATTAATGACTTAGGTCATTAATATTGCGTCCTTCAGAAAAACAGCCAGTTGCCGCCCCGTTTTTCATAGCGCTTCAGTGATATGACTAGATATGGGCGGGGGGAAGAATGCTGAGAGGCGCCGTGTCTCCCTGCCGTAACCCCCGAAGGAGGCGCGATGACAGTCAGCACCGACACTCAGCACCAGGAAGCAGCAGGCCGGCTCAGGGGCAAGGTAGCCTTTGTGACCGGCGGGACCCGCGGCATAGGGGCGGCCATCGGCCACCACCTGGCCGCCGAGGGCGCCGCCGTGGCGGCCGGGTACTCCCGCCACGAGGAGCCGGCCAAGAAGTTCCTGGCCAGCATGACCGCGGACTATCCGGGCCGCCGTATCACCCTGCATGAGGGCAACATCGGCGTGGCCGACGACTGCCGCCGGGTGCTGCAGGAGGTCATCGACCAGCATGGCCGCCTTGACATCCTGGTCAACAACGCGGGCATCACCGTCGACAAGACCGTGGCCAAGATGGGCGACGACGACTGGCTGCGGGTTATCTCCGTCAACTTGTCCGGCGCCTTCTTCATGGCCCAGGCGGCGCTGGAGCACATGATCGAGCGCGGCACCGGGCGGATCATCAACGTGTCCTCGGTCATCGGCGAGACCGGCAACATCGGGCAGGCGAACTACGCCGCGTCCAAATCCGGCTTGTTCGGCCTGACGAAGTCGCTCGCCAAAGAGTCCCTCTTCCAGCTCAACCGCGCCCAGCGGCCGGTCGGGGACGGGATCGGGCTGACCGTGAACGCGGTGACGCCCGGCTTTATCGCGACCGAAATGCTGGACACGATCCCGGAAAAAGTGCTCGACCGGATACGCGCCCAGATCCCGGTGGGCCGGCTCGGCACGCCCGAGGAGGTCGCTCGCGTGATCGCCTTCCTGGCCGACGACGAATCCGCCTATATCACCGGGCAGATCTGGTCGGTCAACGGCGGACTGGACATGTGAGGAGCAGCAATGAATGAGCGACCAGAAGTCATGATCCTGTCCGCGGTGCGAACGGGGATCGGTAAATATGGCGGCGGCCTGGCGACCGTTCCGCCGTGCGACCTCGCCGCCGCCGTGGTCCGAGACGCGGTGACCCGGGCGGAAATGCCACCCGAGGACGTGGGCCAGGCCGTGTTCGGCAACGTGATCCACACCGAGGCCAGGGACATGTACCTGGGACGGGTAGCCGCCATCAACGGCGGCCTCCCAGCCGGCACACCTGGGCTGACGGTGAACCGGCTGTGCGGCAGCGGGCTGCAGGCCATCATCTCCGCGGCTCAGGCCATCATGCTCGGTGATACCGATACCGCGGTGGCCGGCGGCGCCGAGTCGATGAGCCGCGGCCAGTACTGGCTACCCGACATGCGCTGGGGCCGGCGGATGCAGGATGCGGTCGCCGTGGACGCCATGGTGGGCGCGCTGACCGACCCGTTCGACCAGTGCCACATGGCCATCACCGCGGAGAACGTGGCGGCCGAGTACGGGGTGTCCCGGGCTGACCAGGACGCCCTCTCAGCCGAAAGCCACCGCCGGGCGGCCTTCGCCACGGAGGCAGGCTATTTCGCCGAGCAGATCACGCCCATCGAGGTGACCAGCAGGAAAGGCAGCACGACGTTCGCCGCCGACGAGCACATCCGGCCGGGGGTGACCGTCGACGACCTGGCCAAGCTGCGGCCGGCCTTCGACAAGAGCGGCTCGGTCACCGCGGGCAACGCCTCAGGAGTCAACGACGCGGCTGCCGCTGTAGTACTGGCGAGCGCGGCGTACGCCGACTCCCGCGGGCTGCATCCCATGGGACGGCTGGTCGCCTACAGCCACGCCGGCGTGGAGCCGCGGGTCATGGGCATCGGCCCGGTACCGGCGGTGCACAAGGTGCTCGACCGGGCCGGCCTGAAGCTGGACGAGATCGACGTGTTCGAGGTGAATGAGGCGTTCGCGGCGCAGGCGCTGGCCGTGATGCGCGAACTCGGCCTACCCTCAGACCGGACCAACCCGAACGGCAGCGGCATCTCGCTGGGGCACCCGATCGGCGCGACGGGCGCCATCCTCACCGTGAAGGCGCTGCACGAGCTGCAGCGGACCGGCGGCAGGTACGCGCTCATCACGATGTGCATCGGCGGCGGGCAAGGCATCGCCGCGATCTTCGAACGGATGTAGCCAAACGCTGCCGGGGCACAGACACTCAGACTAGGAGGTGCCGCATGTCCGAGCATGACATCGCGCGACGGGTGGTAGAAGACGCGGCCGAGGCCCTCGCGCCAGAGGCCGATCTCATCGCCGAATTCGACATGGCAAGCTTCGGCGGGTCAATGGCCGAGGTGCTGAGCCGGGCGTTGCAGCGCCCGGGCGAGTTCGCCGAAGCGGGATTGCGTCTCGGCACCACCCTGGCCAGGATCGCCCAGTTCGTGGCGGCCGGGTCGGCCGGGGTGGCCGCCGCGCCGCCCATCCCGGTCAGTAAGGACAAGCGGTTCACGGACCCTACCTGGGAGGACAACGCCGGGTTCGCCGGACTCCGCCAGGCCTACCTGGCGTTGCGGCAGTTCAACGACGACCTGCTCGACGCCGGGAGCGGTGATCCGGTCAGCGACGGGAAGGCGCGGCTGATGAGCGGATTCCTGCTGGACGCGCTCGCCCCGACGAATTTCCTGGCCACCAATCCGGCGGCGCTCAAGCGTGCGTTCGAGACCGGCGGCCGCAGCCTGGTCGCCGGGGCCCGCAACTTCATGGATGACATGGTTCACAACGACGGACGCCCCAGCCAGGTGGACCGGCGGCCGTTCCAGCTGGGCAAGAACCTCGCGGCAACGCCGGGAAACGTGGTGTACAAGAGCGACCTGATGGAGCTCATTCAGTACGCGCCGCAGACCCCGAAGGTCGGGGCCATCCCGATGCTGATGAGCCCGGCATGGATCAACAAGTACTACATCATGGATCTCGCGCCGGGCCGCAGCTTCATCGAGTGGGCGGTACAGCACGGACAGACGGTCTTCGCGATCTCGTACCGCAATCCAGATGAGCAGATGCGCGGGGTAAGGCTGGATGACTACCTCATCGAGGGGCCGCGGGCCGCGCTCGACGTGATGTCCGACATCACCGGGGCTGACAAGATCAACATTACCGGGCTCTGCCTGGGCGGTGCCCTGACCGCGATGCTCGCCGCTTACCTCGCCAAGACCGGTGATGACCGCATCGGCTCGATCACCCTGCTCAACACGCTGCTCGACTACAGCGAGCCGGGGGTGCTCGGGGTCTTCACCGACGAGAAGACCGTGGCCCGGATGGAACATCACATGGAGGCCAAGGGCTTCCTCGAAGCGTCAGACATGAGGACCGCGTTCGACATGCTCCGGGCGAACGACCTCATCTTCAGCTACGTGGCGACGAACTGGCTGATGGGGAAGCAGCCGCCGGCTTTCGACATCCTCGCCTGGAACGCTGACAGCACGCGCCTGCCAGCCGCCATGCACTCCTTCTACCTCCGCTCGCTCTACCTCCACAACCAACTCGCGAAGGGCGAGATGGAATTGGCCGGGCAGCACCTGTCCCTGAAGGAAGTCACGGCTGACACGTATGTGGTCAGCGCGGAGAACGACCACATCGTTCCGTGGACGGCCTCATACAAGACCACCGGGCTGCTTGGTGGCCACGTGCGATACGTGCTGTCCAACGGAGGGCACATCGCCGGCATCGTCAACCCGCCCGGGCCTAAGGCCTGGCACGAGGTGAGCAAGGACGGCCACGATTCCGCGGCGCACTGGCGCAGAGGCGCGGAGATCATCAAGGGTTCGTGGTGGGAGGACTGGGCCGACTGGGCGAAGCAGCGTTCCGGCGAGCAGGTGAAGCCGCCGCCCATGGGCACCAAGCGCTACCCGGTACTCGGCGACGCGCCTGGCGACTATATCCACGGCTGAGCTGGCTGCCTGGCTGAGCTGGCTGCCTGGCTGAGCTGTCCGGCCGGCCCCCGGTGCGGTGCGGCCCCCGCGCGCTTGACAAATCTACCAAAGCGCGTAGTATAACAAGCATAGGCCTCAGACCACTAGAGCCAAGAACCCGAGGAGAAGAAATGACCGAGACCCGCAACGTCGGCCAGGAGATTCAGGGCGAGATCCTGAACACCGTCCGCAAGAGCCAGGACGCCGTCGTCGATGCCATCAAGCGCTGGGCCGAGGCGGTCCAGTCGATCACCCCGTCGATCCCGACGCCCAGCCTGCCGTATACCGACAAGCTGCCCAAGCCCGAGGAGTTCGTGGCCAACGCCTACGACTTCGCCGAGCAGTTGCTGGCCAGCCAGCGGAAGTTCGCCGAGAACGTGCTGCACGCGACCACACCGGTCCTTTCAGGCAAGAACGGCACCACCGCCAGGAAGGCCGACTCCGCGGCCAAGTAACCAGGTAGCCAGCGCGGCGGACCAAGATTCCCCGGTTCGCCGCGCTTGCGCATTCCTGGCCACCATGCGTCATGCGTACTATACTTAGCAAACCTCTACCACTCGAGCCGTGCCGCCAGAAGCACAGTTTCGCCAGACGAAGGACAGGGGGGGTTCCCATGCCAGATCCGTGGGCCGCGCAGACGGAGGCTCTTGGCGCCTTTATCCGCAGCCAGCGCAAGCTCGCCAACCTGTCCCTGCGCCAGCTAGCGGAGCTGACCAGCCTGTCCAATCCCTACCTGAGCCAGATCGAACGCGGCCTGCACCAGCCGTCCGTCCGTGTCCTCAAGCTTCTGTCGACCGCCCTCAACGTTTCCGCGGAAACGCTGCTCGCGGAGGCGGGCCTGCTGGATCCGGAGGGATCCGCGGGCGCCGCCAGCACCGCAGGCTCTGATCCCCTGCCGTCCGCCGTGGACGCGGAAGCCGCCATCCGCGCCGATGAGCGGCTGAGCGACGAGCAGAAGGCCGCCTTGATCGCGGTGTACCAGAGTATGCTTCGGCCCACGTAGCGGGTCGCGGTCGCACAGCGCGCCGCGGCCCGCACGGCCTCCTGCGGCCCGCGCCGCGATCATCCGGCCACTGGCCTCCCGGTCGGCGGCGAAGTTGTCCCCACCACACAAACCGGCGATCAAACCTCCGTGCCGGGCGCCAGCGGGGCCGGAAATGCTGAGATGGTGCTGGTGGGGCATTGACAGGCGGCAGCCATGTGCGCTGTCGTTCGTACTGTCCGATCACAGAGAGGTGGACGGCTATGAGTGCTTGGGACGCGATGTCCTATGAGGGGAAAGACACGATCCTGCGAGTCGTGAGCGAAGAGGCGAACCGGTTCTACAAGCTCGCGGAGCAGCCCGGCGTATGGGAAGCCCCGACCGCATGCGAGAACTGGGCCGTTCGCGACGTGGTAGGCCACCTGGTGGACACCACTGAGGGCTACTTCGCCGCGTTTGCGACGGCCCGCAGCGGCGGTGAGGCCAGCGCGCACGGCCTGGCCGTCATGCACGAGCTGGCGGGCGAGGCGGCGACCGAGTTCCGGGCCTTGTCACAGCCGGAGCTGATTGCCCGGGCCCGGGCCGACTTCGACCGGATGATGGGGATTCTTGAGTCGCTGACCGCCGAGGAGTGGTCGGGCCTCATCGTCCCGCACAGCTACATGGGCCCGGTCCCGGCGTTCATCTACGCGGCCGGCCAGCTGATGGACTACACGGTGCACTCGTGGGACATCCGGCAGGGCAGCGGCCGGGCGCATGGCCTGCCCGGCGATGCGGCCGACCTGCTAGTGCCGTTCATGTTCATCATCTGGCAGTCAACGGTCCGCGAGGACAGCGACCCGTCCCCGTTCAGCCTGGGCATCACCGTCAGCGGGCGGAACGCGGGCAGCTACCGGGTCAACGTGGCCGACAAGGCCATGTCCTACGAACAGGGCGACGTCAGCGACCTGGCAACGGTGATCGACTTCGACCCGGGGAGCATGGTGCTTACCGCATTCGGCCGGAGCAACTCCGGTACCGTCCGCGGTGACCTGGATCTCGCCGACCGGTTCCTCAACCTGTTCTTCCGCATCTGACCACCCCGGGGGGTGTCAGCTGGGGGTGGCTTCGGCGTCGTATTCTCCTGGCTGGTGCCCCTGGGGCAGCCGGTGCTTGGCCACCCGCGCCGTCGGGGTATGCGGCAGCTCGCCGATGAGCTGCCAGTAGCGGGGCACCTTGAAGGCGGCCAGCCGGGCCGCCGCATACGCCCGCAGCTCGGCGAAGTCGGGGCTGGCACCCGGGGCGGCCACCACGAACGCCTTCACTTCCTCCTCCGACAGTTCTGAGGGAACCCCGACCACGGCGCACTCCAGCACGGCCGGGTGCTCGGCCAGCACCTCCTCTACCTCGGCCGGGGAGAGGTTCTCGCCGCGGCGGCGGAGCACCTCCTTCTTGCGCGCCACGAACGTGTACGTGCCGCCGTCGTCCTCGGTGACCAGGTCGCCGGTGTGCAGCCAGCCGTCGGTGATGGCGCTGGCGGTCTCCTCCGGCATTCCCCAGTACCCGGGGGTCACCACCGGGTTGCGCAGCAGCAGCTCACCGGTCTGGCCGGGGCCGAGGTCCCGGCCGTCGTCATCGACGACCCGGACCTCGTTGACGACTCCGAGGCTCGGATGCTGGCGCGGCGCGCCCAGCGTGCCGAACGGGCGGCTGCCGCGAGGCCAGATGAGCCCGTACGGGCTCTCCGACATCGCGTACCCCACCACGATGCGCAGGCCGAACCGGCGCTCCATTTCCTCCTGGCGCTCCCTGGCCGGCGCCGGGCCCGTGTAGCACAGCCGCAGCGGCGTGTCCGCGTCATCGGGCCGGGGCGGCTGGCGCATGAGGATCTCCAGCATCGCCCCGATGGCGTTGAACTCGGTCGCGCCGTGCCTGCGCGCCGAGTCGAGGAATCCGCTGGCTGAGAACCGGGGCAGCAGGATCAGCCCGGCCCCGCTGGCCAGCGAGCCCATGACTGAGTACGCGGGGGCATTGATGTGGAACAGCGGCAGCGAGGTCATCAGCCGGTCGGCGGCGGTCAGCTCCATCCAGTAGGGGAAACCCTCGCCGGCCATGACGTAGGCCCGGTGGGTCTGCATGACCAGCTTGGACCGGCCCGTCGTGCCGGAGGTCGGGATGAGGACAGCGACGTCATCAGGCTTCACGGCGGCATCCGGCAGGCGCCAGGAACCGGCGCGGGCGCCGGCCCACTCCCCCGTCAGTTCGGCCACGTCGAGCACGCCGAGCGGGGGCACGTCCCGGTCCGTCGCCTCGGCCACCAGCCGCATGAGATCCCGGTCGGAGATGATGGCGCGTGGCCGCGTCTGCCGGACGAGCCCGGCGAGTTCAGCGGGCGCGCTGCGGGGATTGACCGACACGGTGACCGCGCCCAGGGCCGCCAGGGCCAGCCAGCAGATCAGGTAGGACGGAGTGGTCCGTGCGGTGACCATCACCAGGTCCCCATGGCGGACCCCGGCCTCGCGGAGGGCCTGCGCGGTGGCGGCCACACGCGCCGCCGCGGCGGAAAACGTCAGCGAACCCTCGTCCGCGCGCACCCAGACGCCGTCCGGGTCCCGGCCGACCGCCGCGAGCAGCAGTTCCGGGATCGTGCGGGACGACGCGATCCCGTCAGCCATGGCTATGACGATACGTCGCCGCCCGCCGCGGGCGGCGGGAGCCCGCGGCGCAGAACCTCCAGGAGCTCGTCAAGCACGTCGTCGGGGACCTGCCCGCCCGCCGTCCAGTCGGCCCAGCGCATGCCGACGAAGTTACCGATCCCGGTGTACATGAAGGCGATGACCTCGGGGTCGTAGCGTGCGTCCACCTCACCGGCCAGCTGGGCCTGGCGTACCGCGCGAGCGTAACCCCGCGCCAGGTGCTCGTAGTACTCACGGAACAGGCCAGGCGCGACGAACTCGGACTCCCGCACGATGCGGTCCATCCACGGCCGCGTCGACAGCATGTCGAAGAACGCGCGGAACGACGCCCGCTCGATCTCCCGCTGCCCGCCGCCGGCCTGCTCGATGGCCTTTCTCATGGCCATCCTGAGATCGGCGTTGATCCGGCGCACGACCGCCGCGAAGATCTCCGCCTTCGAGCCGAAATGCGCGTAGAAGCTGCCGGTCGCCATGCCGGCCCGGGCACAGATGCCGGCCACCGTGGCCCGCTGGTAGCTCCGCTCGCCGAACAGCCTTTCCGCGGCCGCGAGCAGCCGCTCGGCCGGGGGCCGGCCGTCACCCTCAGCGGGCCTGCGGCTAGCGACGACAGTCACGCCGATACTCCGTTCTGGATTCTGAACGGCAAGCGGCCGCCGGTCCCGCACCGGAGGCAGGGCCGGCCGCCCGCGGACTCGCGGACGGCCGGCCCCCGGCGGTCAGGACGATGGGACACCGCTGGCCGGAGCCGCGGGCTGCGCCGTGCTGTAGGTCGTGATCGCTCCGGTCGGGGTGGTGTCGGTCACCTGGACCGGGCCGGTCGGGGCCAGCGCGCCGTTCTTGACGACGGCCATGTAGGCGCCGGTGATGCCGTCGTGGTTGGTCGCCGAGTAGGCGTACGGCGCCACGGCGAATCCCTGCGGCAGCCCGGCGTTGATGGCGTTGACCAGGTCCTGCCTGGTCGGATTGCGCCCGGCCTTGAGTATCGCCTGCACGAACGTGTAGCCGACCGCTATGCCGTAGGCCACGTTGCCGTCTAGCGGCAGCTTCGGGAGGTACGTGGTGTGGATCTTCTGGAGCAGCTGAATCCAGCTGTTGCTGGTCTCGCCGAGAGAGGGCAGGTAGCCGTCGGTGATGATGCCCTGGGTCAGCGAGTTGCCGAAGCCGGCCGCCGTGTTCTTGGCGAACGCCGCGAGCAGCCCGGCCAGCGTGATCGGGTCGGAGCCCACGTCACTGACCACCAGCTGCGGGGCGAAGCTGAGCTTGAGGCTGGTCAGCTTCAGCAGCGCGGTGAACGCGGGGACCGAGAACGACACGACGACCTGGGCCCCGGCCGCCTTGAGCGCTGTCACCTGAGGCGCGACGTTGGTCACGGCCGGGTTGTAGCTCTCACTGGCCACGACCTGGGACTTCGGGATCTCGTAGTTGAGGCCCTTGACGCCGTCCTGGCCGAACTCGTCGTTCTGGTAGAAGTAGCCGATCTTCTTGCCCGCGAAGTGCGCCTTGATGTAGTTGCCCAGGATCTTGCCCTCGCGGACGTAGTCGATCTGCCAGCCGAACGTGTTCGGCAAGGTCGACGGGGCGTTCCAGCATTCGCAGCCGGAGGCGACGAACACATCAGGCACCTTCTGGGCGTTCAGGTACGGCGCGACCGCCAGATGGGTGGGCGTGCCGAGCCCGTTGAAGATGGAGTAGACGCTGTCCTGCAGCACCAGCTGGTGCACGACGGTCGAGGTGATCGTCGGGTCGTACTGGTCGTTCAGGTACTTGTAGACGATCTTGCGGCCGAAGACGCCGCCGTTGGCGTTGACATACTGGAAGTAGGCGTTGGACGCCGGCGCGATCTCGTCGTAGCCGGGCGCGGCGACACCGGTGAGCGGCTGATGGCTGCCGATCAGGATCTGGGTCGCCGTGATCCCTGGCGCGGAGGCGGTCAGGGCGGACGAGGACGAGGAAGTGGACGGGGACTTGGCGCCGGAGCTGCAGCCAGCGACCGCCAGGGCGACGATGGCCCCGAGGACGATGGCGGGCCGACCCAGGTGTGACCTGTTCATAGGGTGCGATCTGTTCATACGGAGCCTTCCTTCTGGTGTTCGCTGGCCGCCGCACTCCGGCGCGGGACGCCCCGGAGGATGCCCGCGTCGGGTGTCATCGGCCCGAAGAGGCGGCGCAGGCCGCCCTGGATGCCCGTGGGGAACACGAGCATGACGACGATGAGAATGACGCCGTAGGCGGCGATGG
>Ga0070706_100001020_pt1 | contig 30378 bp, 26 predicted proteins | sample KBSK5501metaG_FD_65476 | JGI IMG/M metagenome (GOLD analysis project Ga0070706, IMG submission 65476) | Corn, switchgrass and miscanthus rhizosphere microbial communities from Kellogg Biological Station, Michigan, USA - KBS K5-50-1 metaG | ecosystem: Host-associated > Plants > Roots >... | reverse complement strand
AGCGCGATCGCCTGGCGCTGCGCGAGCGCGTCGATGAGCGGCAGCGTCTCGCGCGTGCGGCCCCAGTTGGCCGGGCCGGCGCACTTGTGGTGCGAGAGCACGAGCGGCACGCCGACCGCGAACGCGCTGTCCGCCGCCTCGTGCATCGCCTCGAGGATCGCCGCCATCTCGCTGCGCAGGTGCGTCGCGTAGACGCCGCCGTGCTTCGCGACGACGCGCGCGAGATCGGTCACTTCGTCGGCGGGTGCCGGGTACGCCTCCTCGTAGAACAGGCCCGACGAGAGGCCCAGCGCGCCTTGGGCGAGGCTGGCATCGAGCAGCGCGGCCATCCGCGTGCGCTCGTCGGCGCTTGCCGGTTGCGTGAGGTCGTCCATCGTCGCGAAGCGCAGCGTCGTGTGGCCGATCAGCGCGGCGACGTTCAACGCGGGCCGCGCCGCGCGCACCGCCTGGGCGTAGTCGGCGAACGTGGCGTGCTGGAATGAATCGGCGCCCAGCAGCGTCAGCGGCGGTCGTGCGGCGGCGGTGCGATACGGCGCGAGCGAGATCCCGCAGTTGCCGGTCACGACCGTCGTGATGCCTTGCGAGAGCTTGGGCAGGCCCTGCGGGTCGCGCAGCACGATCGCGTCGTCGTGGGTGTGCGCGTCGATGAAGCCGGGCGCGATCGCGAGGCCGCGGCAGTCGACGATGTCGAGATCGCCGATCGACACGCCGTCAGGCAGTCGGTCGCGCAGGCCCGTGCCGAGACGGGCGATGCGCGCGTCGATCAGCAGCACGTCGCCGGGCCACGACGGGCCGCCGCTGCCGTCGATGACGCGGCCGCCTTCGAGCAGCGTCGGCTGGGTGGAGGCAGGCAAGGGGCGCTCAGCCATCGTGCTTGACGCCGCCGCCGTCCCAGCTCTGCAGCGGGTGGGTGCGGGTGTCGATGCCGTGGCGCGCGAACGCGGCGCGCACGCCGTGCAGGCGCTGCACCGCCGCGTCGCCGAGGCGCTGCGCGACGAGCACGGTGAGGATCTCGATCAGCGTCAGGTGCGTCAGGTACGCGTCGATGCCCACGTGCATCACCGCATCGTCGGGCACGCTCAAGCCGAGCAGCAGGTCGGCGCGTTCGGCCAGTGCGGTGCCGGGGCGCGTGACCGCGATCGCCTTCGCGCCCTGGGCGCGCGCGATGTCGACCGCATCGAGCAGCGAGGGCATACCGCCGACGTGCGAGAACGCGACGACGACGCCGCCGGGCCGCTGCGCCGCGGCCGCCACCTGCTGCAGGTGGTAGTCGGCCCAGGCGTTGGCCGACAGGCCGAGCCGGAACAGCCGCGACTGGAAGTCCGCCGCCATGAACCACGAGGTCGCGCCGGCGCCGTACACGTCGATGTGCGGCGCGGTCGCGAGCGCGCCGACGGCGGCGTCCAGCGTCGCCATGTCGAGCTGCGTGCGCACGCCGACGACCGAGGCGGCGGCGCTGCGCGAAATCTTCGCGACCACCTCGTCGGCCGCGTCGGCGATGTCGACGCGGCGGTGCAGCGCCGAGCCGCCGAGCGCCAGGTCATGCGCGAGCGCGAGCTTGAATTCGCGCAAGCCGGCGAAGCCGAGGTCGCGGCAGGTGCGCATCACCGTCGGCACCGAGCTGCCGGCGCGTTCGGCCAGCGTCTCGAAGCTCTCCTCGAGCACCCGGTCCGGGTCTTCGAGGATGGAGTCGAGGATCGCGCGCCGCGCGGCCGGCGCGGTGGCGCGCAGTTCGGCGACGCGTTGCAGGAGGGCGTTGGTCATGACGTCAGAAGTGCAGGCTGACCGCGTCGCTGATGCGGTAGTCGTTCTCGACGATCGGCATCCAGTGCCACTTGTCGAAGGTGGTGCAGGGGTGCGAGATGCCGAGGCCGACGCGCTCGCCGACGACCGGCGCGGTGGCTTCATCGGCTGCCTCCCAGCGCAGGTAGGCATGCTGGTCGTTGAGGCCGGTGACCTTCCAGCCGGCGGGCACGTCCGTCGGCGCCGCCGCGCCGCGCGCCGCGCGCTTGATCGGGATCGGCATCTCCAGGTCGTAGGAAATGTCGCGCTTGCCGACCGCGAGAATCGCCAGCCCCGGTTCGGGGCGCGATTGCACCTGGGCCCAGACTTCCATCGCGGCGCGCAGGCTCTCGCCCGGCGTGCACAGGTGGCGCGAGTCGACGACCTTCAGGAAGCGCTTGTACGAGCCGTGATCGTGCGTCACGTAGCAGCCCGAGCGCAGCAGGCCGCGCACCGGGCGGCCGAGCGCGGGCGTGAGGCGGCGCGCGATCAGGTCGAAGATCGCCGAGCCACCGGCCGAGATGAGCACCTCGTCGGCCTCGAACCACTGCTGCACCGCGCATTCGCGCGCGACCGCTTCGACGCGGTCCATCAGCGCGCGTGCGAACGGCTCGTCGTGATCGGTTGTGCCCTGCGCGCTCAGGCCCTCGTAGCACTCGATGCCGACGAGCTTCACCGCGGCGCTCGCATGCAGCCGGGCGGCGAGCGTGATCGCTTCGGCATGCGTGCGGCAGCCGCTGCGGCCGCCGGCCAGGCCAAGCTCCAGCATCACTTCGAACGGCCGTCTGCCGGCGTGCGCAGCCGACCAGCGCTCGATCAGGTCGAGCTGCGCGGTCGAGTCGACGAGGAACACGATCCGCAACTCGGCGTGCGCCGCGAGCAGGGCCTGGATGCCGGCGAGGTCGGCATCGCCGACGACCTGGTTCGCGATCAGCGCGCGGCGCGCACCGGCGGCGACGCCGACACCGAGCTGCTTCACGGTCGCGAAGGTCATGCCCCACGCGCCGGCATCGAGCTGGCGCTTGAAGAGCTGCGGCGCCATCGTCGTCTTGCCGTGCGGCGCGAGGTCGATGCCCCATGCGCGCACCTGCTGCTGCATCCACCCGAGGTTGTGCTCGAGGGCCTCGCGCTTGATCAGCGCGATCGGCAGCGGCAGGTCGCCGGCGAGCACGTTCCAGCGCTGCGCGCCGATCTCGCTGCGGCGCACCGGCGCGTGCGCGTGCGGAAAGCCTTTCAGGCGTGAATCGAGAAGAGGATCGAGCAGATCGCCCGTGTCGAACGAATTCGTCATGCGGCCACCTTCATCATGAACAGTTCCTTGCGCGTGCACGCGACCTGGTGACCCGAGGCGACGTCGTCCAGCGCCGGCACCGCTTGCGCGCACGCGTCGATCGCGTGCGGGCAGCGGGTGCGGAACACGCAGCCCGACGGCGGCGCGATCGGGCTCGGGATGTCGCCCTTCAGCGGCACGTGGGTGACCGCGATCGTCGGGTCGGGCTTGGGCGACGCGGCCAGCAGCGCCTGCGTGTACGGATGCATGGGCCTGGCGAACAGCTCCGCGGTGCTGGCCACTTCCATCACCTTGCCGAGGTAGAGCACGACGACCCGGTCGCACAGGTATTCGACCACGTCGAGATCGTGCGAAATGAACAGCATCGTCAGCGACAGCCGCTCGCGCAGGTCGGCGAGCAGGTTGATGACCTGCGACTGGATCGACACGTCGAGCGCCGACAGCGGCTCGTCGGCGACGATGAATTCGGGCTCGACCGCGAGCGCCCGCGCCACGCCGATGCGCTGGCGCTGGCCGCCCGAGAACTCGTGCGGGAAGCGCTTCGCATGCTCGGCGCGCAGGCCCACGGTCTCGAGCAGCTCGGCGATGCGCCGGTCGCGCTGGCCGCGGCCCTGGTGCAAGCCGTGCGTCGCGAGCGCCTCGGCGAGGATCGCGCCGATGCGCATCTTCGGGTTGAGGCTCGCATACGGATCCTGGAAGATGATCTGCAGCTTGCTGCGCATCTTGCGCATGCGCTCGGCCGACAGGCCGGCGAGGTCCTCGCCGCGGTACAGCACCTCGCCCGCCGTGCGTTCGATCAGGCGCAGCACGGTGCGGCCTATCGTGCTCTTGCCGGAGCCCGATTCGCCGACCAGGCCCAGCGTTTCGCCGGGGCGGATCGAGAACGACACGTCGTCGACGGCACGCACCGGTCGCGCGCTGCTGCCGAAGTGCTTCTTCAGGTGGCGGACCTCGATCAACGGGATATTGCTCATGCCGCGCTCCTCAGGACGCAGCGCGCCTGCCGCGATGGGGTCATGTCGACCAGCGCCGGCATGGCTTGCCTGCAGCGCTCCTGCGCCTGGTCGCAGCGCGGTTCGAAGGCGCAGCCGGGCGGCGGGTTCAACGGGCTGGACACCTGCCCGCGGATCGCGAACAGCCGCTTCGGTCGCGGCATTCCCGACACGTGCGCCTTGCCCGGCAGGCACGCGAGCAGCCCTTGCGTGTACGGATGCCCGGGCGTCGCGAACAGCGGCCGCACCGGCGCGTGTTCGACCACGCGGCCCGCGTACATCACCACCACGTCGTCGGCATGGTGCGCGACGACGCCGAGGTTGTGCGTGATGAACAGGATGCTCATGCCGGTCTCGGCCTGCAGCCGGCGCATCAGCACGAGAATCTGCGCCTGGATCGTCACGTCCAGCGCGGTGGTCGGCTCGTCGGCGATCAAGAGCGTCGGGTCGCAGGCCATGGCCAGCGCGATCATCACGCGCTGGCGCATGCCGCCCGAGAGCTGGTGCGGGTACTCGTGCAGCCGCTGCGCGGCCGCCGGAATCTCGACCAGATCGAGCATGCGCTTCGCGTGCGCGAGCGCCGCCGCGCGGCCCAGTCCCTTGTGCAGGCGCACGCTCTCGGCGATCTGCTCGCCGACGCTGAACACCGGGTTCAGGCTCGTCATCGGCTCCTGGAAGATCATCGCGAGCTCGTTGCCGCGCAGCGCGCGCATCGCCTCGTCGGGCAGTTGCAGCAGGTCGACGCGGCGGCCGTCGCGGGTGCCGAACTCGGCGCGGCCGCTGACCTGGGCATTCGCCGTCCTCGGCAGCAGGCGCATCAGCGTCAGGCTGGTGACCGACTTGCCCGAGCCCGATTCGCCGACCAGCGCGGTGGTCTTGCCCGGCGCGATCGAGAAGCCGACGTCGGCGACCGATCGCACCAGGCCGTCTTCGGTCGGGAACGAGGTGCTCAGGCCTTGCACCACGAGGCGAGGGAGTTCGCTCGTCATCACATCGTCTTCTTCAGCTTCGGGTCGAGCAGGTCGCGCACGCCGTCGCCCAGCAGTTGCAGCGACAGCGCGGTGAAGATGATCGCCAGCCCGGGGAACAGCACGACCCAGATCGCTTGGTGCGCGTACTGCTGGCTGCCGGCGACCATCGTGCCCCAGGTCGGGATTTCCGGCGGCACGCCGACGCCGAGGAACGACAGGCCCGCCTCCGCGAGAATCGCGTACGCGAAGATGAACGACACCTGCACCAGGATCGGCGACATCAGGTTCGGCAGGATGTGGCGCCACAGGATGCGCGAGGTGCGCACGCCGAGCGCCCGCACCGCCTCGACGAACAGCAGCTCGCGCACCACCAGCGTCGACGCGCGCACCACGCGGGCGACGCGCGGCGTGTAGACGAGCACCAGCGCGAACACGACGTTGATCAGCGAAGGCCCGAGGATCGCGACGAGCGCGATCGCGAGCAGGATGTCGGGGAACGACATCATCGCGTCGACGAGGCGCATCAGCGGCGCGTCGAGCCGCCGGAAGAACCCGGCGACGAGGCCGAGGATCGTCCCGCCGACCACCGAGCCGAACGCCGTCAGCGCCGCGATCGCCAACGAATAGCGCGCGCCGTAGACGATGCGCGCGTACAGATCGCGGCCCAGCTCGTCGGTGCCCATCAGATGCTCGACGCTCGGGCCTTTCAGCCGATCGAGCACCGCGGTGTCGTTCGGGTCGGCCGACGCGAGCCACGGCGCGCCGAGCGCGAGCACGACGATCACCAGCAGCACGACCGCGGCCGCCATCACGATGCGGCGATGCAGGAGCTGTCGAACGATTCTGGGCAGTTGCATGGCGGCGCCCTTCAGACCTTGACGCGAGGATCGACCACCGCATACAGCAGATCGATCGAGAAGTTGATCAGCACGTAGATGCCGGCGATCACCAGCAGCGCCCCCTGGATCACCGGGTAGTCGCGCCGCAGCACCGCGCTGACGACCAGGTTGCCGACGCCCGGCAGGCCGAAGACGGTTTCGGTGACGACGGCGCCGCCGATCATCAGCGCGACCGTCAGGCCGAGCACCGTGACGATGGGCACCAGCGCGTTGCGCAGCGCATGCTTGAGCACGACGGTGCGTTCGGGCAGGCCCTTGGACCGGGCGGTGCGCACGTAGTCCTCGCCCAGCACGTCGAGCATCGACGCGCGCGTGAAGCGGATGATCAGCGCCGAGTTCAGTGTGCCCAGCACGATCGCCGGCAGCATCAGCGCATGCACCCGCTCGGCCAGCGACGCGCCCGGCGCGCCATAGCCCGAGACCGGGAACCAGCCGAGCGACACCGCGAACCACTGGATCAGCACGATCCCGAGCCAGAAGCTCGGCACGCTCGCGCCCAGCATCGCCACGCCGGTGAACAGCTGATCGACGATGCGCCCGCGGTAGACGGCCGAGACGATGCCGCACGGAATGCCGATCGCGGCCGCGATCGCGACTGCCATCAGCGCCATCAGCGTGGTCGGCTCGGCACGTTCCCACAGGGCCTGCGTGACCGGCCGCTGCAGGAAGATCGATTGCCCGAGGTTGCCGTGCACGACCTCGCGCAGCCAGTAGCCGAACTGCACCGGCAGCGGCTTGTCCAGCCCGTAGTCCTTGCTGACGCGCGCGATGTCGGCCGCGGTGGCCTGATCGCCCAGCAACACCGAGATCGGGTCGCCCGACGCCGCGCGCGTCAGCACGAACACGAGCACGGCGACGATCGCCAGCACCGCCAGCATGCCGGCGAGCTTGGAGAGGATGAAGCGGTGCATGGCCGCGCGCCTTCCTTCGTCCTTCCCTGCTTACTTGATCTTCGCGTTCCAGAAGAACGGCCACGTCGCGGGGACGTAGCCGTCGAGCGCCGGGCTGCGCGCCGACAGGCCCGCGAACTTGCCGACGTTGATGTAGGGCACCTCGTCGTACACCACCTGCTGCACCTTGCCCCACAACGCGCCGCGCTTGGCCGGGTCGCTCTGCTGGTTGAACGCGGTCAGCGCGGCCTGCTTGGCCGGGCTGCTCCACCATCCCGGCGCGCCGTCGCCGAGCTGCGGCGGCGACAGCATCGGCTCGGGGAACTGGCCCGAGTGCGTGATGTAGATGTCCCACAGCTTCGCGTCGTTGCGGCGCTGAACCAGCGTCGCCCAGTCGACCACGTTCAGGTCGACCTTGAAGCCGGCGCGCTTGAGCTGCTCGGCCATCAGCAGCGCCATGTTGTAGTGGAAGTCGTACTGGCGGCTGGTCAGCACGCGGATCGGCTCGCCCTTGTAGCCGGCCTTCTCGGCCAGCTCCTTGGCGCGCTTCGCGTTGCGCTGGTTGTACTGCTCGGCGCCGGCCGTCGAGTAGTACGGCGAGCCCTTCGGGAAGTGGTTGGCCTCGGCGCTGAAGAAGCGCGTGTCGCCAAAGCCGGCGGCGAGCATCTCGCCTTCGCCCAGCGCCGTCTGGATCGCCTGGCGCAGCGGCAGGTTCGCGGCCACGCCTTCCTTGGTGTTGAGCACGAGGTACGGGAAGCCGAACGACGGCGTCATGATCGGCAGCGTCTTGCCGGCGGCCTTCTCCAGGCGCGGCAGTGCCTCGACCGGCAGCAGGTCGGCATAGTCGTACTGGCCGGCCAGTGCACCCTCGACACGCGTGTTCGCGCTGGGCACCGGTACGAAGCGCAGCTCCTCGATCAGCGCCTCGCGCTTGCCGCCGTAGCCGCTGGCCGGCTCCTTGCGCGCGCTGTACTTGTCGAACCGCGTCAGCAGGACGTACTGGTCGGGCTTGCGCTCCTTGAAGCGGTACGGGCCGGTGCCGACGAACTGGGTCAGCGGCGTCGCGATCGACTCCTTCGCCATGATCGCGGCCATGCCGCTGGGCAGCGCGAGCTGCGCGGTCAGCGGGGCATACGGGTTCTTCAGCGTGATCTCCACGGTCAGCGGGCCCTTGGCCTTGAGCGTGTCCAGCTCCTTCGCGACGGCCTTGCCGCGCGGCGAGGTGTCCATCCAGCGCTGCAGGCTCGCCACCACGTCGTCGGCGTTCAGCTCGCGCCCGCTGTGCAGCATCACGCCCTTGCGCAGCGCGATCGTGTAGGTCTTGCCGTCGGCCGAGATCTTCGGCAGCGACTCGGCCAGCATCGGCACCACGTTCCACTTCGCATCGAACGTGTAGAGCGTCTCGTAGACGTGCTGCATGATCGTGCCGACCAGGTCGGCGGTCGAGGCCATCGGGTCCAGCGTCTGCGGCTCGGCGACCATCGCCAGCGTCGCGTGATTGCGCGGCGCCTGCGCGAGCGCGCTGCCGCTCACGAGGCAGGCCGCCAGGGCCAGCAGGATCGGGCGTTGGACGAAGAGGCGGCGGGCAATGGCGACGGTCATGTAGCGCTCCGATTGAAAGTAAATTTCAAAGTGACGCCACTATGAAGGCTCTGGCGCCAGAAACTACTGGGGTTAACTCGCATGTTTCATGCCAGTTGTGAAATACACTTTCACGGCTCATCTCAAGGAGATCTCATGCCACTCGAATACCTGGGCGTCCCGCCCACCGCCTCCGATGCCCAGCCGCGGCCGTTCTCCCCCGCGGTGCGGGCGGGCGATTTCATCTATGTCTCGGGCCAGGTGCCGGCCGATGCGAGCGGCGAGATCGTCGTCGGTGGCATCGAGGCGCAGACGCGCCAGGTGATGGCGAACCTTGCGGCGGCGCTCGCACTGGCCGGCGCTGGCTTCGACGATGTCTGCAAATGCACCGTCTGGCTGCAGGACGCGCGCGACTTCGGCGCGTTCAATCGCGTCTACATGAGCTACTTCAAGAACGGCCGGCCGGCGCGCTCGACCACCGAGGCGCGGCTGATGGTCGATGCCAAGGTCGAGATCGACGTGGTCGCGTACAAGCCCAAGGGCTGAGAACTCCCGGCAGCGTCGTTGCCGCGAGTTCTACACTCGCCCGCCATGAACGACGCCGGCCCGACGATGACGACGACGACATTCGCGACGCACGACGGGCTGACGCTGCAGCGCCGCGACTGGCCGGTGCCCGCGCCGCGCGGCACCGTCGTCCTCGTGCACGGGCTCGGCGAGCACATCGGGCGCTACGCGCACGTCGCGGCGCAGCTCAATGCTGCCGGCTGGCATGTGGCCGGCTACGACCAGCGCGGCCACGGCGCGAGCGGCGGGCCGCGCGGTGCGCTCGCGCGCGACGACGACCTGCTGGTCGATCTGGCCGGCGTGATCGACACGGTGCGCAGCGCCGATCGCGGCCCGGTGGTGCTGCTCGGGCACAGCATGGGCGGATTGATCGCGGCGCGTTTTGCGCTCGGCGCCCCGCCGGGTTCGAACGCAGCCTGGGGGCGCGAGATCGATGCGCTGGTGCTGTCGTCGCCCGCGCTCGATCTTGGAATGAACGCGTTCCAGCGCGGGCTGCTCGCGGTCTTGGGCCCGATCGCGCCCGGCCTCGCGGTCGGCAACGGCCTGAAGCCGGCGTGGATCTCGCGCGATGCTGCGGTCGTGCGCGCCTACGAGGCCGACCCGCTGGTGCACGACCGCGTGACGCCGCGGCTCGTGCGCTTCATGGTCGACGGCGGTGCCGCGGTTCGCGCCGGCGCGCCGTCATGGCGCGTGACGACGCTGCTGATGTGGGCGGGGAGCGACCGCTGCGTCGCGCCGGCCGGCAGCGCGCAATTCGCGGCCGCGGCGCCGCGCGGCATCGTCGCGGCGCGCGAATTCACGCCGCTCTTTCACGAGATCTTCAACGAGCCCGAGCAGGCCGAGGTGTTTGCCGAGCTCGGACGCTGGCTCGCTGCGCTGCAGGCACCGGCACTGCGCGCCGCCACGGCGATGTAGCGGGATTGCCGGTCAGCCCGGCTGAAGCGAGTCGGCGAACGACGGCTCGTGGTGCTGCGCCGGCGGCCGGCTGCGGCCCGACGAGGCGCCTTGCTGCAGGCGCTGCGCCAGGAGCGGCCGCACCCACAGCATCGCGAACGCCGCGGCGCCGGCCAGCGCGAGCGCGTACAGCGCGAGGTAGTCGCGATAGGCGAACGAGGCGGCGAGCGGCTTGCTGCTCGCAACGAACAGCGCATACAGCCACGAGCCGGTGCTCAGCGCGCCCAGCAGCGTCGGCATCAGCGCGGAGGGCAGGCGTGCGGAGCGCTTCGTGGCCACGAGTTGCGGGAACGCATAGTGATGCAGCGCGATGCCGTTCAACGTCAGCACCGTGACGACGGTGAGCTTCGCGAGCAGCTTGCTCTTCGTGACGATCAGCGCGGGGTCGAACCCGGTCTCCAGGCCGACGAGGATCAGCCCGGTTGCCCACAGCGCGCCGAGCGCGACCACGACGAGGCCGGAGGCGGCCGACAGCAGCTTGGCATCGATGCGCCGCCCGGCGAACACCGCGAAGTCGGCGAAACACACACCGGCCGCGGCCACGAGCACGGCGAGCAGATGACCGAACACGAATGCCGTGTGCGCTATGGCGGAATGAGGAAGAGAGTCCACGGGGCTTACCTGAAGTTACGTCGATGTCGCGCGATTTGTCATGTTGTTCGGTGCCGTCGGATGCAAGCAAGACCACGGCCAATCTGGCGGCGCGAAGGCCGAATGTGTCGAGGCGGTTACAGCCTCGTGGCCGAAGCCTTCGCAGGCAGTATCGACGCGGGCGCAAGCCGTCGTTCGCGCGATGAAGCCGTAAACTGCACGGCACTTTTCGTTTGTTTTTTCGAGATTCGCCCACGCGACCAGGAGCCGCCTCATGAACGCTCGCGACGCCCACGCCGACCTGAATCGGCATGCCGACGAAATCGGTCAGTTCGCCGCGCGCGTCTGGGACGAAGAAATCGTCCCGGCGATCACGAACTACATCGCCATTCCCGCGAAGAGCCCGATGTTCGATGCCGACTGGCAGAAGAACGGCTACATCGAGCGCGTGATCCGCGATGCGGCGAGCTGGGTCCAGAGCAAGCAGGTGGCCGGGCTCAAGCTCGAGGTGGTGCGGCTCGAAGGGCGCACGCCGGTGATCTTCTTCGAGGCGCCGGCGACCAAGGCCGACAGCGCCGACACGATCTGCCTGTACGGCCACCTCGACAAGCAACCCGAGTTCAACGGCTGGCGCAGCGACCTCGGCCCGTGGACGCCGAAGTACGTCGACGGCCTGCTGTACGGCCGCGGCGGCGCCGACGACGGCTATGCGGTCTACGCGGCGCTGACCGCGATCATGGCGCTTGACAGGCAAGGCATCCCGCGGCCGCGCTGCGTCGGCATCATCGAGAGCTGCGAGGAAAGCGGCTCATTCGACCTGCCCGCGTACCTCGATGTGCTCAGACCGCGGCTCGGCAACGTGAGCCTCGTCGTGTGCCTGGACAGCGGCGCCGGCAACTACGACCAGCTGTGGCTGACGACCAGCCTGCGCGGCATGGTCAGCGGCGTGCTGAAGGTCGAGATCCTGACCGAGGGCGTGCACTCCGGCGACGCGAGCGGGCTGGTGCCGTCGAGCTTTCGCATCCTGCGCCAGGTGCTGGACCGGCTCGAGGACAGCAAGACCGGCGAGCTGCTGCCCGAGAGTTTCCACTGCGCGATCCCGGCCGAGCGCATCGAGCAGGCCAGAGCGACCGCGCAGATCCTCGGCAACGAAGTCTGGAAGCGCTTCCCGTGGGCCTGCGGTGCCGACGGCGGCCCGACCTTGCCGACCACGGCCGATCCGCTGCAGGCGCTGCTGAACCGCACCTGGAAGCCGACGCTGAGCGTGACCGGCGCCGACGGCTTCCCCGAGCTGAAGAACGCCGGCAACGTGCTGCGCCCGTACACCGCGTTCAAGCTGAGCCTGCGTCTGCCGCCGCTGGTCGATGGCAACGAGGCCGCGGCCCGGCTGAAGACGCTGCTCGAGGACAACGCGCCGTACAACGCGAAGGTCACGTTCGCGGCCGATGGCCGCGTCGGCGCACAAGGCGCGACCGGCTGGAACGCGCCGGCGCTCGCACCGTGGCTCGAAGACGCGCTGAACGCCGCATCGAAGGCGCACTTCGGCGCGCCGTGCGGCTACATCGGCCAGGGCGGCACGATCCCGCTGATGAGCATGCTGCAGCGGGGCTTCCCGGCCGCGCAGATGATGGTCTGCGGCGTGCTCGGGCCGAAGAGCAACGCGCACGGGCCGAACGAGTTCCTGCATGTGCCGTACGGCAAGAAGCTGACCGCGGCGGTCGCGCAGGTGATGGCGGCCTGCCCGTGACCGATCGGCCGCCGGCGAAGGAGCGAAGAAAACGTTCGGCCTGTTGCGTCTTCGTCGCCGCGCGGGCCTGCGCGACGGCCGCCCGCTGACCGCGACCGAGCTCGCGCGCTATTCCGACCACTTCGACGCCGCGCTGCTCGCATCGGTACGCGTCGTCGACGGCCGCGTGCCGTTCTGGCTGCGCCCCGACATGAACGGCGTGACGCTGGGCGATCGCATCTACCTGCGCCGCGGCGTCTACGACTACACGCGACTCGACGGCATCGAACTGCTCGGCCACGAGCTCGTGCATGTGCGCCAGTACCGCGAAGGCATGACGGTGCTGCGCTACCTCTGGGCCTCGCGGCGCGGCTACCGGCGCAACCCCTACGAGGCCGAGGCGTATGCGATCGGCGCGCGGATCCGTGCGCAGGCCTGCGATCAACGTGCGCCGGCTTCGCCGAGCACAGCGCGCGCCACCGCCTCGGCCACCTCGATGCCGTCGACGCCGGCCGACATGATGCCGCCGGCGTAACCCGCGCCTTCGCCGGCCGGGTACAGGCCCTGCACGTTCAGGCTCTGGTAGTGACGCCCGCGCGTGATGCGCAGCGGCGACGAGGTGCGCGTCTCGACGCCGGTCAGCACCGCGTCGGGCCGGCTGAAGCCCTTGATCTGGCGCTCGAACGCGGGCAAGGCTTCGCGGATCGCGGCGATCGCGTAGTCGGGCAGGCTGCTGCGCGCCGGGTCGCCCAGATCGGTCATCCGCACGCCGGGCTTGTACGACGGGACGATGCCGCCGAGCGCGGTGGAGCGCTGCGCCTTGACGAAGTCGCCAACCAACTGCCCCGGCGCCTCGTAGCCGCCGCCGCCGAGCTCGTACGCGCGCGACTCCCAGAAGCGCTGGAACGCGATGCCGTCCAGCGGGTTCACCGGGATGCTGGCGTCGACCTTGCCGTCCTGCCGATAGTCCTGCGGCGTCAGGCCCACGACGATGCCGGCGTTCGCGTTGCGTTCGTTGCGCGAATACTGGCTCATGCCGTTCGTGACGACGCGCTGCGGCTCGGACGTCGCCGCGACGACCGTGCCGCCCGGGCACATGCAGAAGCTGTAGACCGAGCGGCCGTTCTTCGCGTGATGCACGAGCTTGTAGTCGGCCGCGCCGAGGATCGGATGCCCGGCGTTCGGGCCGAAGCGCGCCGCGTCGATGATCGACTGCGGGTGCTCGATCCGAAAGCCGATCGACAGCGGCTTGGCCTCCATGTGCACGCCGCGCGCGTGCAGCATCGCGAAGGTGTCGCGCGCACTGTGGCCGAGCGCGAGCACCACGTGGTCGGCGTCGATCTGCTCGCCGCCCTCGAGCGTGACGCCGCGCACGCCGCCGTCTTCGATGCGCAGGTCCGCGACCTTTGCGCTGAACCGGACCTCGCCGCCCAGCGCCTCGATCTGCGAGCGCATCTTCTCGATCATGCCGACGAGCCGGAACGTGCCGATGTGCGGCTTGCTGACGTAGAGAATTTCGTCGGGCGCGCCGGCTTGCACGAACTCGGTCAGCACCTTGCGCGTCAGATGCCGCGGGTCACTGATCTGGCTGTAGAGCTTGCCGTCGGAGAAGGTGCCGGCGCCGCCCTCGCCGAACTGCACATTCGATTCGGGATTCAGCTCGCGCTTGCGCCACAGGCCCCAGGTGTCCTTCGTGCGCTCGCGCACCGCCTTGCCGCGTTCGAGCACGATGGGCGCGAGACCCATCTGCGCGAGGAGCAGCGCCGCGAACAGGCCGCATGGGCCGAAGCCGATCACGACCGGGCGCTTGTGCGTGGCCATGAAGTCCGCCGGAGCCTGGGCGACGAAGCGGTAGCGCGTGTCGGGGCTGGCGCGGATGTGCGGGTCGCCGGCGTTCGCGGCGAGCACGGCCGCCTCGTCGCGCAGTTCGCAGTCGATGGTGTAGCTGAGCACGATCGCGGTCTTCTTGCGCGCGTCGTAGCCGCGGCGGAACACCGTGAACGCCTGCAGCGCGTCGTCGGCGATGCGCAGCCGTGCGACGATCGCGGCGCGCAAGGCGGCGTCGGCGTGGTCCAGCGGCAGTCGCAGCTCGGTGATTCTCAGCATCGAAGTGGGGTCGCGAATTGACGTGGGCTATGGGCAGATGCGATTGTCGCGTGCACCGATCCACGGGAGCACGACGATGACGACGAAACGCGGGACGACGCCGCTGGCGCTGACGCGGCGACAACTGGGCCGGCGCACCGCCGCGCTGGCGGCCACGCTTGCGCTCGCCGGCTGCGGCGGCGGCGATGACGACGGCTCGATCATCCTGACGGCCTTCCTGCTGACCGCGCTGATCGGCGGCGTCAGCGACGGCAGCATCAGCGTGCGGCCGACCGGCAGCGGCTTCCTGTCGCTGCGGCCCGGCGTCGCGCTGACGATCAACTCCGACGTGCCGGTGACCTTCACGGTCAGCCCGACAAGCATGACGATCGCGACACCGGTCGTGACCTCGCGCTCGTGGAGCACGGCCGGCGTCAGCACCTCAGTCGCCGGACAGTTCGTCATCACGGTCAGGCTGCTCGGCGACTCGAGCGTCTACGCCTACATCACGGTCTACGTGACGCCGTAGCACACCAGCTCCGGCCGCGACGCAGGCTGCCGCACGACCGGCTGCGTTCAGGTCCGCGTGGGCAGCAGCTCGTCGTCGGCGCAGGCCGCGGGCAGCTCGGCGGTGCGCGCTTCGGCCAGCGGTGTGCTCGTGTCCAGCGGGGTTTCGTCGGCATCGACGGTCGCAACCGGCGGTGCATCGTCCGGCAGGAAGCCGCCGGACTGATGCTTCCACAGTTTCGCGTAGTGCCCGTCGAGCTTCAGCAGTTCGGTGTGCGTCCCCTGCTCGACGATGCGGCCCTGTTCGAGCACGACCAGCCGGTCCATGCGGGCAATCGTGGAGAGCCGGTGCGCGATCGCGATCACGGTCTTGCCTTCCATCAGCCCCAACAGCTGCTCCTGGATCGCGAGCTCGACCTCGCTGTCCAGCGCCGAAGTCGCCTCGTCGAGCACGAGGATGGGCGCGTCCTTCAGCACGACGCGCGCGATCGCGATGCGCTGGCGCTGCCCACCCGACAGCTTCACCCCGCGCTCGCCGACATGCGCGTCGTAGCCGGTACGGCCCTTCCAGTCGTGGAGGTCGACGATGAAGTCGTGCGCCTGCGCCTTGCGCGCCGCCGCCTCGATCTGCTCGTGGGTCGCCCCGGGCCGGCCGTAGCCGATGTTCGCGGCGATCGAGCGGTGCAGCAGCGAGGTGTCCTGCGTCACCATGCCGATCGCGGCGCGCAGGCTTTCCTGCGTGACGTGGACGATGTCCTGACCGTCGATGCGGATGCTGCCCTGCTCGATTTCGTGGAAGCGCAGCAGCAGGTTCACGAGCGTCGACTTGCCGGCGCCCGAGCGGCCGATCAGGCCGATGCGTTCGCCGGGCCGGACGGCGAGGTTCAGGTCGTCCAGCACCCGCCTGCCGTCGCTGCGCCCGTAGGTGAAGGTCAGGTGCTCGATGCGCAGCTCGCCCGCGCTGACCTCGAGCGCGCGCGCATCGGGCCGGTCGACGAGCGTGTGCGGCACCGCGATCGTCTCCATGCCTTCCTGCACGACGCCGACGTTCTCGAAGATGCCGGTCACTTCCCAGCTGACCCACCCGGCGACGCTCGCAATCTGCCACGCGAGCGGCAACGCGGTGGCGACGACGCCGACGCCGATATGGCCGTGCGCCCACAGCAGGATGCCGATCGTCGCGGTGCTGACCAGCAGCAGCGCGTTCATCGCCGCGAGCGTGCCCATGAAGCGGGTCGTCACGCGCATGTGTCGGGCGATCGCCGCGGTGTGCTCGTCGACGGCGTCGCGCACGTACTCGTCTTCGTCGCGGGGGCGCGCGAACAGCTTGACCGTCAGGATGTTCGTGTAGCTGTCGACGACGCGGCCCATCAGCATCGAGCGCACCTCGGAGCTGATCTTCGCCCGATCGCGCATGCGCGGCACGAAGTAGCGCAGGAAGAACACGTAGCCGGCGAACCAGAACACCGTGGGCAGCGCGAGCCGCCAGTCGCTCGAGGCCATCAGCACGAGCGACGTGACGCCGTAGATCGCGATGTACCAGAGCGCGCGGATGCTCGAGACCACCGATTCGCGCACCGCGTTGCCGGTCTGCATCACGCGGTTCGCGATGCGGCCGGCGAAGTCGTTCTGGAAGAACGGCCAGCTCTGCCGCACCACGTGCCAGTGGCTCTGCCAGCGGATCAGGCTGGTGACGCCGGGCACGACCGCGTTGTTGCGCACCATGCTGTCGGCCAGCATCGCGAGCGGTCGGCCGATCAGCACGACGGCGGCCATGCCGAGCAGCAGGGTCGCCGACGCGCCGAACGCGGCGGCGCGGTCGCTGGCTTGCATCAGCGTCACGAGCTTGCCGATGAAGACCGGGATCGAGGTGTCGACCAGCGCGACGGCGAGCCCGGTCCCGAACATCGTCAGGTACAGGCCCCGGGTCTGGCCAATGAAGTGCCAGTAGAACGCGACGAGCCCGCCGGGCGGCGCGGCACGCGGCGGCTCGGTCGGGCGGACGCGGGTTTCGAAGAAGGCGAACATGGCGGCGACGGAAAAGCGCAGCCGGCGGCACCAGCTCGTGGCCGGCGCCGCCGTTCAGCGCGTGTGGGGGATCGGTGATTGTCGCCACGAAGCGCCGCAAATGCAAAAGCGAAAGCAAAAATGCAAAGGGAAAAGCAAGAGGCCGCCCGAAGGCGGCCTCAGCGATCACGGCGTGTGCGGCGCGATCAGTTGCCGGTCGGCGTCGCACTGCGTTGCTGCGCGACGATCGCCTTGGGCGTGTGGCCTTGAGCGCGGCGTGCCACCAGCGCCTGATCGTCTTCATAGTCGGTGCGCGGCAGTGTGCCGTCGCGCAGCGCCTGCACGACCTCGGCCTTGACCTCGGCGCGGGCCACGGTCGACGGCTGCAGCAGCTCGGTGCCGAACGGGTTGTAGGTGCGGCTCCTGTCCGACTCGCTCACCAGCAGCGGGCTGCGGCGCTTGGCGGCCGCGAGCTCGGCCACGACCTGTTCGCGGCTCTTGGACGAGGTGGATGCGCCGGCCGGAACCTTGTCGAAGTCGTAGTCGGTCCGTTGCAGCGTGCCGTTCGCGGCGGCCTGGTTCAGGTCGGCGACGACCTGCGCGCGGGTCAGCGGGGCGCCCTCGGCCATCGCCAGGGTGCTGGCGAGCGAGACGGCCACGGTGGCGACGAAAAGAAGCTTGGCATTCATGGTCGGAATCCTTCGGTCAATCAGCGAACGGGTTGTTCGCCTGTTCAGTGCGGAGAACTTTAGGCGTTGCCAATGCATCAATAAATGCTCTGTGGTTCAATTGCGCATTGCTGAAATCGAAACAGTCGGGGACTTGAAATGGACAGGCTCCACTCGATGCGCGTCTTCTCGCGGGTGATCGATGCCGGCAGCTTCGCCGCGGCCGCGCGCGAGCTGAACCTGTCGCCGGCCGTCGTGACGCGGCTGATCGCCGATCTCGAGGAGCACCTCGGCGCGCGCCTGATCAACCGCACGACGCGGCGGCTGTCGCTGACCGACACCGGCGAGCTCTACCTCGAGCGCGTGCGCCATGTGCTGACCGAGGTCGAGGAGGCCGAGGCTTTGGCCAGCGCGGCGACCGCCGAGCCGCGCGGCCACCTGCGTGTGCTCACGCCGCCGGCGTTCGCGGTGCACCAGATCGCCAAGCACCTGCCGCGCTTTCGCGCGCTCTATCCGCGCGTGACGATCGAGCTCTCGGCGCCCGGGCCGATCGAGGCGGTCGACGAGAACTTCGACGTGACCATCCTGATGGAAGGCCGGCGCCCGCTGGACGGCAGCTTCATCGCGCGGCGGCTCGCCCGTTCCGAGGTGATCGCCTGCGCCGCCCCCGAATACCTCGACCAGCGCGGCCGCCCCGAGCATCCGCACGACCTGGCCGAGCACGACTCGATGGTGCCGAGCTTCCTGCGCGAGGTGACCTGGCACAAGGGCCGGGTCGGCGAAGACGGCGGCGAGTCGATCACCGTCGCACCGAGCCGCTCGGCGCTGAGCACGACCCACACGGACACGATGTACGCGGCGGCGCTCGCCGGCCTGGGCATCACCGGGCTGCCGTCGTTCGTCGTCGAGGACGCGCTGCTCGAGCACGCGCTCGAGCGCGTGCTGCCGCAGTGGCATCTGCTCAGCGCGACGCTGTATGCCGGCATGCCGACACGCAAGCACGTACCGGCGCGCACCCGCGCATTCGTCGACTTCCTCGTGCAGACCTTCGGCGGCGAGGACCGCGACCCGTGGCTGATCGCGGCCGGCTGCGAGACGCAGCGCGCGAGCAAGGACAAGGACAAGGACAAGGACAGGCCCCTCGCTGCGAAGAGCCCGGCGCTGTCGACGGCGGGCTGACCGCGCCGGCCCGGCCCCGGCCCCTCAGTAGAACGCGTCGATGCGCGCCGCGCCCATCAGCGGCTCGAGCAGCCGCGAAAACGGCCGCAGCGCGTTGTAGCGCGCGGCGACCTTGTGCGCGTAGCCGAAGAAGCGCGGCAGATCGGCCACGTAGTGCGGCTTCGCGTCGCGGTGCTTCAGCCGGCAGAAGATGCCGAGCACCTTCAGGTGGCGCTGCAGCCCCATCCATTCGATGCGGCGCCAGAACTCGCCGAAGTCGTCGGGCAGCGGCACCCCGGCCTTGCGCGCCGCCTGCCAGTAGCGCACCGCCCAGTCGATCTCCTGCTCCTCGTCCCACGAGATGAAGGCATCGCGCAGCAGCGACGCGATGTCGTAGCTCACGGGGCCGCGGACCGCGTCCTGGAAGTCGAGGATGCCGGGGTTCGGCACGCCGACCATCAGGTTGCGCGGCATGTAGTCGCGGTGCATCGCGACGGTCGGCTGGTCGAGCGCGTTCGTCACGAGCAGGTCGCATGCGGCCGACCACGTGGACTGCTCGTCGGCCGACCAGCTCGCGCCGAGCTCGCGCTGCACGCACCACTCGGGAAAGATCGCGAGCTCGCGGCGCACGAACGCCTCGTCGTACAGCGGCAGCGCGTTCGCATCGGCGCGGCGCTGCCAGGTCACGAGCGCGGCGATCGCGTCGTGCATCAGCGTGTCGCAGGTTTTCATGTCGCCGTCGGCCTGCGCCTTCTGCAAAGTCGCGAGGTAGGACTGTTCGCCGAGGTCGGTGAGCAGCAGGAAGCCGTTCGCTGCGTCCTGCGCGAGCACGCGCGGCGCGTTCAGGCCGATGCGCTGCAGCATCGCGGCCACCGCGATGAACGGACGCACGTCCTGCTGTGCCGGCGGGGCATCCATCACGATGAAGCTCGCGCCGTCGTCGGCGGTGATGCGCAGATAACGCCGGAAGCTTGCGTCGCTCGACGCGACGCGCAGCGTCTCGGGCCGCAGGCCGTGCGCCACGCGGGTGCTCGCCAGCCAATGCTCGAACAGCCGATGACGGTCGGGGTCGGTCCAGGGGATGAGCGCGGCGGTCAATGCGGGCAATCTCAGGAAAGTCAGGCCGGGGCCCTCGTGGATAATCGATTCTACAAACCACGGTGCCCGCGACGAGGCCCGGCTTAGGCGCAACGCCGGCCGGTCTCGGCCAGAAGCGGCGCGCTCAACAGCAAGCATCCCGGTTCCCGCTCTTGCCGCCCTTGAAGTTACCCTGCGCGGCGCGTGTGCGCCTGACACCGTTGGCCGCGTCGTTGGCGGCGTGGTGGCTGGCCGCGTCGCCGGCCCCGGCCTGGGCCCAATCGCCGGCGCAGCCCACACCGCCGGCACCGGCTGCGAGTGCGGCGCCCGGGATCGAGCTGCGCATGTCGCCCGAGCTGAAGCCGCTGCCGCGTGGCGACGCGGGGCGGCAGTTGCCGGCCTTTCTGGAGGCACAGGAGGTGCGCGGCCGGCCCGATCTCGAGACGATCGCCGAGGGCGATGTCGAATTCCGCCGCGGCGGCGTCGTGATCCGCTCGGACCGGCTGACCTACGAACAGTCCGAGGATCTCGCGATCGCGCGCGGCAACGTGCGCATCAGCCGCGACGGCAACCGCTACAGCGGCCCCGAGCTGCAGCTCAAGGTCCAGCGCTTCGAAGGCTACTTCCTGAACCCGACGTACTACTTCGCGCGCACCGGCGCCGGCGGCACGGCGCAGCGCATCGACTTCATCGACGAGCAGCGCTCGATCGCGAGCGGCGCGACCTACACGAGCTGCACGCCCGACGGCACGGGCACGCCGGCGTGGCTGCTGTCGACCGACCGGGTCAACCTCGACTTCGCGACCAACGAGGGCACCGCCGACGGCGCGGTGCTGCGTTTTCTCGGCGTGCCGATCCTGGCGGCGCCGCGCTTCAGCTTCCCGCTGACCGACGCGCGCAAGTCGGGCTGGCTGCCGCCGACGCTGGTGCCGGTCGACAGCCGCAGCGGTGCGCGGGTCGGCGTTCCGTACTACTGGAACATCGCGCCGAACCGCGACTTGACGCTCTATCCCGAGATCAGCACGCGCCGCAGCCTCTCGCTGGGCACCGAGTTCCGCTACCTCGAGCCGAACTACAACGGCGTCGTCAAGCTGGACCTGACACCGTACGACCGCACCACCGATTCGACCCGCTACGGCTTCAGCGGCACGCACGAGAGCGACTTCGGCAACGGCCTGCGGCTGGAGACGCGGCTGCTGCGCGTCTCCGATGACGACTACTGGAAGGACTTTCCGAACGACGTCTCGACGCTGACGCCGCGCCTGCTGCAGTCCGACGTGAACCTGATGCGCGACGTCGGCGACTGGAGCACCTATGTCCGGATGCGCGCGTGGCAGGTGCTGCAGACCACCGACCCGACCACCCGCATCGAGGCGCCGTACGAGCGGCTGCCGCAGATCGGCACGCGCTACGCGAAAGGGTTCGGGCCGGGCCTGCAGGTCGCGTTCGAGGGCGAGTTCAATCGTTTCGTCAACCCGACCGACCCGTCGTTTGTCGCCGGGGCGGATCGCCTCACCGGCAACCGCGTGCATGCGCTGGGCAGCCTCAGCCGCCCGTTCGGAAGCCCCGGCTGGACCGTGACGCCGAAGGTCTCGTTCAACGCGGCGTCGTATTCGCTGGACCAGCCGATGACGGACGGGCGCACCAGCGCCAGCCGCGTCATCCCGACCTTCAGTCTCGACAGCGCCTGGGTGTTGGAGCGCGAAACCCGCTTCTTCGGCCATGCGGTGCGGCAGACGCTGGAGCCGCGTCTGTTCTACGTCAACACGCCGTTCCGCGACCAGGCCGTGCTGCCGAACTTCGATGCATCGGCCAAGGACTTCAACTTCGACTCGGTCTTCACCGAGAACGCGTTCTCGGGCGTCGACCGCGTGTCCGATGCGCATCAGCTGACCGCCGGCGTGACGACCCGCGTGCTCGACCCGGACAGCGGCGCGGAGTTGCTGCGCCTGGGTATCGCGCAGCGCTACCTGTTCCGCGACCAGAACGTGACGCCCGACGGGGTGCCGCTGACCCGCCGCGCCTCCGACCTGCTGCTGCTCGGTTCGACGACGCTGGTGCCGAACTGGGCGCTCGACGTCTCGATGCAGTACAGCCCCGACACCGAACGCATCGCGCGTTCGATCGTCAGCGTGCGCTACTCGCCGGGGCCGTTTCGTACGATCAGCACGACGTACCGCCTGACACGAGGCCTGGCCGAGCAGGTGGAACTCGGCTGGCAGTGGCCGATCTATGGGCCGACGCCGGACGAATCGCGTGCTGCGAACGATTCGGGCAGGAGCGCCGGACGGGGCAGCGGCGCCACCGGCGGCTCGTGCGGCGGAAGCTGGTACGCGGTCGGCCGCATCAACTACAGCACGTTCGAAAAGCGCATGACCGATTCGCTCGTCGGTTTCGAATACGACGCCGGCTGCTGGATCGGCCGGGTCGTGCTGGACCGGCAATCGACCGGGCGCAGCGAGGCGGCGACGCGAGTCTTGATCCAGCTCGAGCTGGTCGGCCTGTCACGCCTCGGGTCGAACCCGCTGCAGGTCTTGAAGGACAATATCCCCGGCTACCGGCTGCTGCGCGAAGAGCGGACGACGGCCCAACCGATGACGAGTTATGACTGATCCGCGCCTGCCTCTTGCTTTCCGATTCCCGCCCGGCCGACGCCTGTCGCGCGCGGGCATCGCCACCGTTGCCGGCGCGTTGATGATGGCGGCCGCGAGCATGCCGAACGTGGCCTCGGCCCAGGCCAATCCACCTGCGGGACCGCCCGCCGGCGGCCCGCGCGTGGCCGTGCCCGCCGCGACGCCCGCACCGCGCACGGCCGACTACATCCTCGCGGTCGTCAACACCGAGCTGGTGACGAACAACGAGCTGCAGCAGCGCCTCGCGCGCATCCGCGAAGACGCCGGCCGCAGCAACGCGACGCTGCCGCCGCCGGCCGACCTGCGCAAGCAGGTGCTGGACGTGCTGATCGACGAACGCGTGCAGATCACGAATGCGCGCGAAAGCGGCCAACGCGTCGACGAGAGCGAGCTCGACCGCGCGGTCGCCAACGTCGCGGTGCAGAACCAGATGACGATGCCGCAGCTGCTCGAGCGCCTCAAGCAGCAGGGCATCGCCTACGCCACCTTCCGCAACAACGTGCGCGACCAGCTGCTGATCGAGCGGGTGCGCGAGCGCGAGGTCGGCCAGCGCATCAAGATCAGCGCCGAGGAGGTCGACGCGTTCCTCGACAAGCGGCGTGCCGCGGCCGGCTCGGCGATGCAGCTCAACATCGCGCAGGTGCTGGTGACCGTGCCCGAGAACGCGGGCGAGGCCGAGGTCGCGCAGCGCCGCGCGCGCGCGGAGGCGGCGCTCACGCGCATCAAGGGCGGCGAGGCCTTCGAGGCGGTTGCGCGCGAGGTGTCCGAAGACGGCAACCGCGCCCAGGGCGGCGTGATCGGGCTGCGCCCGGCGGACCGGCTGCCGGACGTGTTCGTCGAGGTCGTGCGGCCGCTGAAGCCGGGCGACGTCTCGCCGACGCTGCTGCGCAGCGGCGCGGGCTTTCACGTCATCAAGCTGGTCGAGCGCAAGGAGGCCGGCGGGCTGGTGGTCACGCAGACCCACGCGCGCCACATCCTGCTGCGCGTCTCGCCGCAGCTCTCGCAGGAGGCCGCGGTGCGGCGCTTGGGCGACTTCAAGCGCCAGATCCAGTCCGGCACCCGAACCTTCGAGCAGGTCGCGCGCGAGAACTCGGAAGACGGCTCGGCCGCGCAGGGCGGCGACCTCGGCTGGGCGTCGCCCGGCAACTTCGTGCCCGAGTTCGAGGAGGCGATGAACGCGCTGCCGCTGAACGGGCTGTCCGACCCGATCGTCTCGCGCTTCGGCGTGCACCTGCTGCAGGTGCTCGAACGCCGCCAGACGGCGATCGACCTGAAGCAGGCCCGCGAGCAGGCGCGCAACATGCTGCGCGAGCAGAAGTTCGAGGACGCCTACCTCGAATGGATCCGCGACCTGCGCGGCCGCGCCTACATCGAGATGCGCGAGCCGCCGCAGTCATGACGGGCGAGGCCGTCGTGATGAAGACGCACGACGCTTGAAACAGCATCAGGCCCGCAAGCGCTTCGGTCAGCACTTCCTGACCGACGACGCGGTGATCGAACGCATCGTCGAAGCGATCGCGCCGAAGGCGGACGACGCCGTCGTCGAGATCGGCCCCGGCCTCGGCGCGATGACGGTGCCGCTCGCCGCCCGGCTGGCCGAGCTCACGGTGATCGAGCTCGATCGCGACCTCGCGCAGCGGCTGCGCGCAAAGCCCAAGCTCGCGGTGATCGAAGCCGACGTGCTGAAGGTCGACTTCGCCGCGCTGGCCGCCGAGCACGGCTGCAAGCTGCGCATCGTCGGCAACCTGCCGTACAACATCTCGTCGCCCATCCTCTTCCATCTGCTGGAGGCGGTCGAGCACGTGATCGACCAGCACTTCATGCTGCAGAAGGAAGTGGTCGAGCGCATGGCCGCGGCGCCCGGCAGCAAGGCGTATGGGCGCCTGAGCGTGATGCTGCAGTGGCGCTACCGCATCGAGGCGCTCTTCGACGTGCCGCCCGAGGCGTTCGACCCGCCGCCACGCGTCGATTCGGCCATCGTGCGGATGCAGCCGCGGGCCATGCCGCGGGCGATCGCCGCCGGGACGCTCGAAGAGCTGGTGCGGGTCGCGTTTTCGCAGCGCCGCAAGCTGCTGCGCCACACGCTGGGCCGGTGGCTCGAAGCGCGCGGCTATGCCGGTTCGTTCAATCTGCAGCGGCGCGCCGAAGAGGTCGCCGTCGGCGAATACCTGGACCTCGCCGAGGCGCTGCCACCGGTGCCCTAGAAAAACGAAAACCCCGGCGCACAGGCCGGGGTTCGTCGCGTTGCGCGAGGCTGTCAGCCGCTCAGGCGGCGTTCAACCACATCGCGGTGTCGAACGCGCTGCACATCATCGGCATGTTCATCCCGAAGTTCGCGTTCGCCGCGTTCTTCGAGGCTGCTTTCACCGGCTTGCTGTCGGCAACGTTCTGGGCCACCTCTGTCGCCCGCTCCCATGACCCGTTTTCCTGGGAGCGGGCTACTGAAAAGAATAAAAACACCTGAATGGTATTTTTCGCTCTCCCCAGAAGTCGGCCGCGTCACGGAACACGTCGAGCAGTTGTTCGCGCGCTTCGCGATCGAAGCGCGGGTTGTCGGGCAACTGCTCCAGCACGACCACGAAGCCGGGTTGTGCGCCCGACTTGTAGACGAGGTCGGTCATGCAGTCATACAGCGCATCCAGGTTCTTGCCGAAGTGCGCCGGGAACATGAAGGCCTGGGCGATCACCTCCAGCACATCCTGTTTGGACTGGGCATGGGTCAGGTTCGCGTAGAGGAAATGCTGGCTCGCGCCTTGCGCGGCCTGCATCAAATCCTCGACGCGATAGGCGCGTATCGACTGGACGATGTTTGGACGGACTGTCTGCAACAGCATGGTCGCGTTCCTCCTTGGATCAAACAAACTCAAACTGCAGAGAACTCGAACGGCGTCTTCAGTCGACGATGCGACTGAAGCTCGCGTAGTGATCACCCGTGTAGTAACAAGCCCGGGGCTGCGTCGGCGGCTCGCCGCCGCAGACAATCCGGCGCGCGCCCCGGTGGTGCGAGCGCGGCGTCGGCACCGTGTACTCACGGTAGAACCCTCGGGGCTGGACCGGCAGCAGCCGCTCGCGGTTGCCGAAAGTCACGCCGTCTTTCGGGTAGGGGAACGGCCCGCCGGCACGGATCAGGCCGTAGGTCGCCTGGGCTTGGGCCGGCAACTGCGCCAGCGTGACGGTTTGCGATGCGGCAGCAGACTCCTTGGCCTGAGCCAGGGTGGCTGCCGACGCGAATGTCGCGGCCACCACTGCTGTCGATATTGCCGTCGATACCGCTGCCGTGACCTTCAGCCCCATCTGCCGCAGAGCTTGCCACCGCCGTGGCCGACCTGAGAAAAACACGGGTAATCCCTGAATTCGGAATTCGCAATGCTACCGAATCGGGCACCAAATCTCAAGTCTCTGCCTCAATTTGAGGCAGTAAAGCGTAGGGGATTGTGAGCGCACGCTCTCGCCGGCAGTATTCCAGAGAGCGCGATCAGGTCGTCTCTTCGGCCCGCCCCAAGCGGGTCGAAGGGCCTGTCACAGAACCGTCTCAAAGTTTTGGGGTATTGACCCCAAGCAGGCCGCTTTGTGCTGCACCGTCAGCGTGCGGCGTTGGCGTCGGCGACGGTCATCGCGGTCATGTTGATGATGCGGCGCACCGTGGCCGAAGGCGTCAGGATGTGCACCGGCTTGGCCGCGCCGAGCAGCACCGGGCCGATCGCGATGCCGCCGCCGGCCGCGGTCTTCAGCAGGTTGTAGCTGATGTTCGCCGCGTCGATGTTCGGCAGCACCAGCAGGTTGGCTTCGCCGGTCAGCGGGCTGTCGGGCATCAGGCTGTTGCGGTACTTGGCGTCGAGTGCGGTGTCGCCGTGCATCTCGCCGTCGACCTCGAGCCAGGGGGCGTCGCGCTGCAGCAGCGCGAGCGCCTCGCGCATCTTCACGGCCGACGGCTGGTTGCTCGAACCGTAGTTGCTGTGCGAGAGCAGCGCCGCCTTCGGCTGCAGGCCGAAGCGCATCATTTCCTCGGCCGCCATCACGGTGATCTCGGCGAGCTGCTCGGCGCTGGGGTCGTAGTTGACGTGGGTGTCGACCAGCATCACCTGGCGTCCCGGCAGGACCAGCCCGTTCATGCAGGCGTAGGTCTTCGCACCCTCGCGCTTGCCGATCACCTGGTCGATGTAGTGCAGGTGGATGCCGGTCGTGCCCCACGTGCCGCACAGCATGCCGTCGACCTCGCCGCTGCGCAGCAGCATCGCGGCGATCAGCGTCAGGCGGCGCCGCATCTCGATCTTCGCGAGCTGCGCGGTCACGCCCTTGCGCTCGGTGAGCTTGTGGTAGGTCGTCCAGTAGTCGCGGAAGCGATGGTCGTTCTCGGTGTTGACGAGGTCGTAGTCGCGCCCGGCGATGAGCCGCAGCCCGAATTTCTCGATCCGCTGGGCGATCACCTCGGGCCGGCCGATCAGCGTGGGCCGCGCCAGGTTCTCGTCGACAACGACCTGCGCCGCGCGCAGGATGCGCTCTTCTTCGCCCTCGGCGTACGCGATCCGCTTGTGCTCGGCGCGCTTGGCCATCGTGAAGATCGGCTTCATCGTCGTGCCCGAGGCGTAGACGAAGGTCTGCAGCTTGTCGCGGTACGCATCGAGGTCGGCGATCGGGCGCAGCGCGACGCCGGAGTCGGCCGCCGCCTTGGCCACCGCCGGCGCGATGCGGATCATCAGCCGCGGATCGAACGGCTTCGGGATCAGGTGCTCAGGCCCGAACGCGAGCTTCGTGTCGGCGTACGCCGCGGCGACCACCTCGTTCTGCTCGGCCTGCGCGAGGTCGGCCAGCGCATGCACCGCGGCGATCTCCATCGCGTCGGTGATCGTCGTCGCGCCCGAGTCGAGCGCGCCGCGGAAGATGTACGGGAAGCACAGGACGTTGTTGACCTGGTTCGGGTAGTCGGTGCGGCCGGTCGCGATGATCGCGTCGCTGCGCACCTCCTTGACCTCCTCAGGCAGGATCTCGGGCGTCGGGTTCGCGAGCGCGAAGATCATGGGCGCAGGGCCCATCTTCGCGACCATCTCCTTCTTCAGCACGCCGGCGGCCGACAGGCCGAGGAAGATGTCGGCGCCTTCGATCACTTCGGCAAGCGTGCGCTTGCTGGTCTTCTGCGCGAACTGGACTTTGTCTTCGTCCATCAGCTCGATGCGGCCTTCATAGACGACGCCGGCCAGGTCAGTGACCCAGATGTTCTCGCGCGGCAGCCCGAGCTTGACGAGCAGGCCCAGGCAGGCGAGCGCGGCGGCACCGGCGCCTGAGGTCACGAGCTTGACCTCCTTGATGTTCTTGCCGCTGACCTTCAGCGCGTTCAGCACGCCGGCGCCGACGACGATCGCTGTGCCGTGCTGGTCGTCGTGGAAGACCGGAATCTTCATCCGCGCGCGCAGCGCGCGCTCGACGTAGAAGCAGTCCGGCGCCTTGATGTCCTCGAGGTTGATGCCGCCGAAGGTCGGCTCGAGCGCGGCGACCACGTCGATGAGCTTGTCGAGGTTCTTCTCGTTGACCTCGATGTCGAACACGTCGATGCCCGCGAACTTCTTGAAGAGCACCCCCTTGCCCTCCATCACCGGCTTCGCGGCGAGCGGGCCGATGTCGCCCAGGCCGAGCACCGCGGTGCCGTTCGTGATCACCGCCACCAGATTGCCGCGCGCGGTGTAGCGGAATGCAGTCGACGGGTCGGCGACGATCTCCTCGCATGCTGCCGCGACGCCGGGCGAGTAGGCGAGCGAGAGGTCGCGCTGATTGACCATCTGCTTGGTCGCCGTGACCGCGATCTTGCCCGGAGTCGGGAACTCGTGGTATTCGAGGGCGGCTTTCCGCAGTTCGGCGGCTTTTTGTTCGGATTGCGTGGACATGCGCTTGTCTCGGCTTGAATTGATGTGGGGCGAACCGCGCGGCGGGCAGGGGTGGAAGGGCGCTGGAGTCGATGCCGGAACACCGGCGCGCCATTGTAGGAGTGCGCGTCAGGGTGCGCGAATCCGTGCGGCAGATAATGCGATTGCCGCATCGCCGAAGGCTTGAACGGCATGCATCTCCTGGATGAACCCCTGATTCGCCGCGCCATGTCCCTGGGTGAGTTCGACCTGATCGCAAAGTACTTCACCCGCCGCGTCACGCGCGCGGCGCTGGGCGTCGGCGACGATTGCGCGCTGTTCTCGACCTCGCCCGGCATGCAACTCGCCGTGTCGAGCGACATGCTGGTCGAGGGCCGGCACTTCCTGCCCACCGTCGCGCCGGATCGCCTCGGCCACAAGGCGCTCGCGGTCAACCTGAGCGATCTGGCTGCATGCGGTGCGCGGCCCATCGGCTTCACGCTGGCGCTTGCGATGCCGCGGGTCGACGAGACGTTCCTGGCCGGCTTCGCGCGCGGCCTGCTCGCACTGGCCGACATGCACGAATGCGAGCTGATCGGCGGCGACACGACGCAGGGCCCGCTGAACCTGTGCATCACGGTGTTCGGCGAGCTGCCGGCCGGCCAGGCGCTGTTGCGCTCGGGCGCGCGCGCAGGCGACGAGTTGTACGTCAGCGGCACGCTGGGCGACGCGCGCGCGGCGCTCGAGGTGTTCCGCGGCAACCTCGCGGTCGACGGCGCGGCGTTCGAGACGCTGCGCCGCGCGATGGAGCAGCCCGTGCCGCGCGTCGCGCTCGGCCAGGCGCTGCGCGGCGTCGCGACCGGCGCGATCGATGTGTCCGACGGCCTGCTCGGCGACCTGGGCCACATCCTCGCGCGCTCGCAGGTCGGCGCGACGCTCGAAGTCGATGCGCTGCCGCGCAGCGTGGTGTTGCGCAGCTTGCCGGCGGCGCTGCAGCGCCAGTTCACGCTGGCCGGCGGCGACGACTACGAGCTGGTGTTCAGCGCGCCGCCCGACCGCGCCGATGCAGTGGCCGATGCGGCATACGCGGCGGGCGTTGCCGTCACACGCATCGGTCGCATCGAATCCGAGCCGGGCCTGCGACTCGTCGATGCGAACGGTGCAGCCGTTGCCAACCGCTACGCTTCGTTCGATCACTTCAAATCGTCATGACCGGCTCCCCCCTCAGTCCGCCGCTGGCACCCGCGCCGCATCGACCGGGCTGGCGCTTCCTGTTTTCGCACCCCGCGCACCCGATCGCGCTCGGCTTCGGCAGTGGCCTGTCGCCGATGGCGCCGGGCACGGTCGGTACCCTGTGGGCCTGGGTCGCGTTTCTCGTGCTGCAGCCGTATCTGACAACCCAGCAGTGGGCGCTGCTGATCGTCGCGAGCCTCGTGGTCGGCGTCTGGGCCTGCACCGCGAGCGCACGGCATCTGGGCATCGCCGACCCGAGCGCCGTGGTCTGGGACGAGATCGTCGCGTTCTGGATCGTGCTGTGGCTGGTCACCCCGGCGAGTTACTGGGCGCAGCTCGTGGCGTTCGTGCTGTTCCGCTTCTTCGACGCCGCCAAGCCGGGCCCGGTGGCCTGGGCCGATGCGCTGTTCAAGGTGCGGCGCGGCCAGCCCATCGGCTGGGCGCAGGGCTTCGGCATCCTGTTCGATGACCTGGTCGCGGCCTTGTGCACACTCGTCGTCATCGCGCTGTGGAGATTCTTGTGACCGCCGACAACGACGGCAACGCTGTGGCCGACGCTCCTGCCGAAAGCGACGCGGCCGTGCGCGCGCTGGCCGACGCGCTGCTCGATGCCAAGCTGACGATCGCGACCGCCGAGTCGTGCACCGGCGGGTTGATCGCCGCCGCTTGCACGAGCGTCGCCGGCTCCAGCGACTGGTTCGAACGCGGCTTCGTGACCTACTCGAACGAGGCGAAGACCGAGCTGCTGGGCGTCGCCGCGACGCTGATCGCCACGCGCGGCGCGGTCAGCGACGAGGTCGCGCGTGCGATGGCCGAGGGCGCGCTCGCCCGCTCGCATGCGCAGATCGCGGTCGCGGTCACCGGTATCGCCGGCCCCGACGGCGGCTCGCCGGGCAAGCCGGTCGGCACGGTCTGGATGGCGATCGCCG
>Ga0070706_100001019_pt1 | contig 30381 bp, 25 predicted proteins | sample KBSK5501metaG_FD_65476 | JGI IMG/M metagenome (GOLD analysis project Ga0070706, IMG submission 65476) | Corn, switchgrass and miscanthus rhizosphere microbial communities from Kellogg Biological Station, Michigan, USA - KBS K5-50-1 metaG | ecosystem: Host-associated > Plants > Roots >... | reverse complement strand
TGCGCCTGGAACTGCATGAAGCGCGCCTTCCCATCCAGCTCGCGTCGAGTGCCCGCGACGAGAGGCCAGTCTTGCGATGTCGCGCGTTCGATGGGCGAACGGCGCACGGCCCACAGATCCAGGAAGGCGACGCCAAAAGCGTCCCAGAGGAGGATCGCGACCGGCACGTCACAAGGCGTGATCCGCCCGAGGCGCTTCAGGTCGTCGATCGCCCCGTATTCGACCCAATCGGAGGCGCCGCCCGATCGCGCGAACGGATCGACCGCAAAGCGCGCGAGCTCGGGCGTGCCGAAGCAATGATGGGCGATGAGGTTGCGCAGCATCGATCGGCTCGTTCCATTGCCGGAGTCGGCGACGAGCGCGGTCAGCTTCCCGCGGTCGTCGTCCGAGATACCCGAGATGTTGGTGGGCTCGAGCTTCTCGGTCCGGAACCGCACCCCATCGACGGCGAAGGCGTCTCCACACCCGGTGACGATCCCCTCGGTGCCAAGGCCGCTCTTCGGGGCACGCTCCCGGTAGGCGGACGCCGGGCACATCAAGAGGACGTAGATGCCGAAGCCGGAGGGGATGGTGGCGACGCCGTTGGTCTTGCAGGTCTCGAACAGCGCCGGCGCCAGCGCCGCCGGCGTCGTCTGCGGGACGACCTCCACCGTGAGGTCCTGCGACAGCATCAGGACCTCGCCCTCTCCATTGATCGCGGCGCCTTTGGAGATGTTGAGCGTCTTGACCACGCCCGCCCCGTCGGGGTCGCCGCGGGTGACGAAGAGGCCCTCGAAGATCCCGGCGCCGAGGGCGCGTCCGAGCAGCCGCTGGCGCGTTCGCTCGGCCCTGTCCTTGGCGCGCATCGCCTCTGCCGTCAGCAACCGGCCCTCGAACCAGTTGGGGTTGGGGATGCCGCCGTCGATCACGGGCTCGAAGAGCGATCGCGTGCTCATGGCTACGCCCCCCGGCCGAGGTCGAGATCGGCCACGATCAGGTAAATCTGGAGCTGGGCGGGCAGATTGACGGCGGTACGGAGGAACAGGCTCAGGACTCCCAGCGTCGGCTGGACCGACGGTCCGCGAGGAACACTCACGAAGGCAGTGGTCAGGAGGCGGCCCTCCCGTCCCGGCGGCGTCTGCGCGGTGATCGTCGCCGGGGGCAGAGCCGGTGGAGCCGCCAGCAGATCATCGTTCAAGCCCTGGAGCCGCAGCGATGCCTCCCAGGTGAGCGCGATGTCCGGAGTCGGGTTCGCGCGCAAGAAACCCCACTGCAGTCGCAACCGTACGGTGCCACCCGCGAAGCCGGGCGGGATGCTGAAGGGAAAGGTCGCCCCGCCGTTGCGACGGAAGCGGATCGCGGGAATGCCCGCGAAGTCCTCGATGGCGGCCGGGTTGATCAAGCTGGCCGCGTTGGGGCGCAGCGTGATCAGGGTGGCGGCGGCAGGCGGTGGCGCGATTGGCGGCGGCAGAGAGCCACCCGTCCCAGGAGCGAACGATGGCCCCCCCGGCGTCGACACGGTCACGAACGGGGGCGCGGATGAGGTCCCGGCGGCACCGGGGAGCATGTTGCTCAGCATCCCTTCCTGCAGGAGCCGAGTCGGGAACAACAATGGACGGCGGCTCTCGTCGATCACCACGGAGTTTGGAACGACCTGCGGGCCGTTGGGACCAGGCGTCGCTTCGAAGGCCAACCGGCCCAGCAAGAGGCAGGTCTCGTCGCGCGGGCCGTTGAGGCAGGCGCCACCCTCCGGCAGCAGCAGCGGGCGCACCTCGGTCACGAAGATCCGCAGAGCGGTCCGCAGGATCTCCTCGGCGTTGGCCGGATCCAGGATGAGATCGGCGGGGATGGACGGAATGCTGCCGGGAGCCGAGGCCGCGGTCGCGAGAGCGCGAATCTCCGCCACCAGATCGTCGGGCGTCGTCAATCCGCCGGAGCCGGACGCGATCGAGACCCGCGAAAGAATGTCGCCCAGGCGGCGCATCGCTCCTTCCTCGACCTGGGGTGGAGGCTCGCTCAGCAGGCGCAGCTCGAAGGCCTCCTGGATGCGCGACGCCACCATCGACTTGTCGAGCGACAGGCACGGTCCAACGGGGATCGGGACCTTGTCGGTCTCGCACTCGCGGTAGCAGAGCACCACGAACGCCTCGACGCTGGATGTCCCGGAGATGTCGAGCGGCGACGAGAGATCCCCGCGCTGTTGCTCCTGGGCCAGCCACTGGTTCAGCTTCGCGCACTGCAGGTCGTGGACGCAGATGTCGTGGCCGTGCGGATCGATCCCCCAGCCGGGATGAACGCGGCACTCGGGCCCGTCTGCCGGATAGAGGATCTCCAGCGCCAGGCCGGAGCCCGTGCCGTAGCCGTGCAGCCGGCGGTTGTGGCCATCGTGCTGCGCCAGCAGGAAGCGTTGCTCGGTCTTGAGCTCACCGACGCCGAGCACCAGCCCGTGCGAGTACAACACGCGCTTGTGGGCGCTCAGTGCGTCTGGGAATGCGCAGCGGTCGTTGAAGTCCATGTTTCATTTCTCTGTATGCGATCGCGGCCGATGACCTGTCGGTCGGTCGCGGTCCACGGATGGTCTTCGGCGAGATAGCCCTCGCGCAGGTAACCGGCATCGAGCACCATGGGCAGGAAACGGCTGCTCTCTCCGAGCACGGTGTCCAGTCCGATGCGTGCGCTGCCTATCTGGAACAAGGCCCAGAACGGCTTTACTTCGAAGCTGGTGTGCGCCGGCTTCTCCGCCTCGACGATGGCCTCGACCCGTCGCAGGCGGGTGGCGCGCGCCGCCGGGTCCTCGCCCACACGGGCGGGGACCAGGACGGTGAACCGATGGGCGTTGCGCCGGATGGGCAGCGCCAGCGAGATGAAGTCCCGCCAATCGTCCAGCGGCGTTCCGTCGGACGGTAGTTCGGAAGGCAACGGCACCGATCCAAAGCCGGCCCAGCGCGCGGCGCCGGTTCGCCCCCAGGCCTGGTTCAGGGCCTCGATGGTCCCGTAGCGCCGGGCGAGGAACTCTCGCCACTGGCCCAGATCGGCGGCGCTGACGCTGGGATAGCCGAAGTCGAAGGTCACCGCCGCGAAGGCCTCCCAGTCCGCGCGCTCTCTGGGGTTCGAGGGCGGCACCGCCGAGAACCGGAGCGCCGAGACGCTGGTGAGTGGCTTGTCCAATTCCCACGCGGCGCTGACGCGGTCGAGCAGAGCGGCCCCGTCGGGTTTTTGGCCCTTACCGGGAGCCGAACCGTACCGGCAGAGCAGCCATTCCCGGAACAGCGCGTGCAGCTGCGAGCCACCGTCACGGGGATTCCACTTTCCGGCTTCGGTGATCAGGCCGGCGACGGCATTCGTAGGATCGCCGAGCAGGACGGGCGGGAACTGCCGGCGTTCGAAATCCTCGACGACGCGCAGGCCGAAGCCTCCCAGCGCGCCAAGCTCGCAGGATGTTTCCGCTCGCAGCGGTCGGAAGACCGATTCATCCGGGCACTCGTCGATCGCCAGCCTGAGGAAGCTGAGGAGGCCCAGTGCGCTGCCGCGCCACTGATAGAGGAGCCAGGCGAACTTCAGGAACAGCCGCCGGCGGCCCTCGTCCCAGTCCGGGTCCAGCATCGCGTCGAACCAGCTCGCGAGCCAGTCCAGGTACGCGAGCGGCGCGGTGGCCGGGTCGAGCACTGTCTCGGCGCTGGCGATGCGACCCTCGATGGTGGTCAAGATCCCTTCGGGGTTGGCCAGCCAGCGGTCGAGGAAATCGGCGGCCAGGCCATCCTCGCGGTAGATCGCGGGAAGGTAGCGATGCAGATAAGAGAAGCGAGGGTAATAAATGCGAAGGGCCCGGATCTTGGGGCTGGCGCGGCCATCGCCGACCAGCGTGATCTCGAGCTGAAGGTGCCGGCCCTCCGCCGACATGATCAGGGTCTCGAAGGTGCCCAGGTGGTCGGTCGTCGCGGTGGCCGCGCCGAAGGGCTGGTCGAACGGCAGTTCGGAGCCGTCGCTACGCTGCTGGAGGGGATGTAGGTCGGTCCAGCCCGCTCTCTCCAACCGCTCCAGATCGTCGGCGGCCCGGCTGCGGATCTGCACCTCGCACCCTGCGGGAATGCAGGCGTCCGCCAGGATGCGATGCCAGACACACCCGGGTTCCTTGCCGTCGAAGACCATGGCGTGCTTGTCGCTCACTGGCTGGCCCGCGCACAGGGTTGCCGCGGGGAGGTAGCGGTAGCGCGGCTGCTCCTCCAGCGGGAACCAGCGGCCGGCGCTCTGGAAGAGGACCTGATCGCCGGCGACGGCGAGCGCCGGGGAGGCACCGCCAGTCGTGGGCAGTGCGCGAGCTTGCAGTTTCATCGTGAAGGCATCGCCGTTCGCCACGAAGGCGAGCTCGAAGGCTTGCGGGTACAGGGTCGAGATCATGTAAGCGCGTCCATTCACCGCGCCGCCCGGCCCCGGGGGGTCGACGACCACGGCCAGGGCCCCGGCGCCGGCGATGTCGACGCCGAGTTGCGGAGCCGTGAGGCTGGCGTCGAGCGCCGTGGTCGAGATCGAACGCCCGCCGCGCAGCCGCACGATGCGTGCCGGCGATCCGGGCGGCCCGGCGTCGAGCAGCAGCAACGAACCGTCCGGCAGGGCGGCCAGCCCGACCGGCGCGGTCACCGCGACCGGCTTTCCCGGGATGATGCGGCCTTCACCCGGCGCGCACGTCGGGAGCATCGGGGTCGGCTCCGTCCCGACCGGCGAGAAGTCAGCCCGGCGTGCCGGCGCCGCGCCGGTGACCGCGACGAGATCGACAGGGGTGAAGGTCCGATCGAGCTGCCACAGGCGTGCCACCCCTGTCGTCTCATTGAAGTCCACGATGGCGACGCCTCCATCCGCAGTCGCCACGATCAACCACGGACGAAAGTCGATGGCGACGGGCCAGCGCCAGAGGCAGGGCGAGTCACCCGCGTCGAGGTCGAAGATCAACAACCCTGAAGGCGCCTGCATTCCGACCGCCAAGTGGTGGTCGGCAGTCGCCGCGATACCCCGCAGGGTCGGCGGCGGGCCCGACGGAGGTGAGGGAGCGCTGGTCGGGACCGGTGCGAAGACGCCGCGGGGAGACGGCTCGCAACCCAGGTTCAGATCGGCCACGCTCCAATACTTGCCGGTGCGACGCGCGCCGCTCGGCTGCACCTGGATCTCCCGTCCGTCGTCGCTGATCCAGAACACGTTGCGGAAACCGTCGACGGCCGCTCCGCGTGACGCTCCTGTCGATGGGCGGAGCGCCGATGCCGCCGTCAGCAGAGGCACCTGTCGCAAGAGGGCGATGCCCCCGAACTCGGGGTCCCAGGCGATCCCCCGGTCGCCCGTGGCCGTCGCCCACTCCGAGACGTTCGCCTCGGGGATCGGGGTCTGGCGGATGACGGGCTCCCAATCTCGAAATCCCAGCCGCAGATGGAACCAGGTGTTGTTGACGTCCATCAGCAGTTCTCCGGCACCACGGGGACCGGCAGCGCGGGAACGTCGTCGGGGGGGGCGGCTCCGAGGATCTGATCGGCCGTCGGCGCAGCCCCGAGCGTGACGCGAATCGGATCAACACGGGGAAGGCGGAGGCCCGATATGGGCAGGCCGTTCGGCAGCGCGTTGCCAGCCTCGTCGATCATCACCAGGCCCGTCACCTTGGCCACGCCCTGGACGCGGCTGGCGGCGGCCTGGATCTCCGCGGGTTCGACCGTCTTGTTGAGCGGCCAGCCCGTGCCGTCGAAGCCGCCCACCAGGGGGGAGAGGAAGTTGAGCACGGCCCTGCGCACGCGCTCCGCCAGCGGACCCTCGGCCTGGCCGGGCACGGCCTGGATCCCGATGCCGACTCCGATCCGGACGTAGATGGGGCCCCGGATGTGCAGCTCGGTGGTCAGCACGCGCCGTGGCTCGAGGTAGGCGCAGACGGTTTCCAGGAACAGGCGGTCGGGGCGCGGGGCTTCGGGCTGGGCCGGATCGCTCCGCGGGATCACCAGCACCGTCACCGTCCCCTCGGCCACCTGGCCGGGCAAGTCCGGGCTCACGAGCGGCAGCACCACCGCGCGACCCACGTCGACGCCGGGGATGCGATCGACCAGCTTCTCGAAGTCTTCCTTGGATGCGGCGACCTGCCGGTGGCGCACCTCCTGCGGGATCCGGCGCTCCGCCTCGGCCACTGTCTCCGCGTTGGAGGCGCCCCAGGTGGGGATCGGGTTGGTGACGGTGAGACCGTCGGGGGGATTCACGATGCGGGACAGGGCGCCGATGGCGACGTTGCCCTGCACGCCCCCGCCGTAGTCGTACGAGCACACGATGAGGGCGCCCCGGGGCGGGCGCGCGTTGTAGCGGATCTCCCCCGAGGCCGGATCGACGACGAACGACGTGCTGGGCTTGCGCCGGGCCGGATTGAACGCTGCCGCATGGCGCGGGGCGCGCGCGGGCACCTCCGGCGCGGCCTCGGAGAGGTCCTCGACGCGCTCCCATCGCTCGCCATTGACCGTCAGCTCGACGCTCTCCGGCAGCACGTCCCCGTGGGACAGCCGCGCCGTCTGGTCCGGCTCACCCGTCCCGTCGGGGAGACGCTCCCCGTCGACATGCACCTTCTGCACGACGCGGGCGGCGTTGACCCCCACCCAGCTCAGCCCCACGCGGACCTGGCCACCGACGGCGGTGCCCGGGTCGGGTTGCGGAGCGCGGATCCGGATCCAGGTGAGCAACCGCTGCAGATCCTGGCTGCTCTCGAGCGCGGGAGGATAGCCGCCCACACCGATCTCCAGCGGTCCGAGGTCCGTCCATGTGCCCAGCTCGCCGAGCGGCGGCAGCCTCAGCTCGACCAGACCGGGCGCCGACAACACGTCGTCGCTCGCCAGGACCTGCAGCTGCCGGTACGTAGGTGTCTTCGCCCGCGGATCCGGGGTCTCGAAGATCAAGCGCGGGCGCGCGGCGCTTTCGGGCGGGCCCGCAGGGAAGATCGTCTTGCCGTCCGCGTCGAGCGCGGGCGCGATACCCAGCGTGAGCGGTTGATCGGCGATCACCTGGGCCCGCTCGACGAAGGGCGGCAGGGGCCCCCGCACCGGCGACAGCAGCGCGATCCACAGGGAACGGTCGACGGTCGAGGCCAGGTCGAGCGAAGGCGTCAGCGTCCCCGCGGTCGGCGGAGCCAGCAACTTCGTCTCGTAGAACTCGAGGTTCTGCGCGGGCTCGCGGATGCTGGCATAGAGGCGGTTGTAGCGGTCCTCTATCTCCGCGCGGCGCGGCCCCGAGACGCGTTCCTTGAAATACATCCGGCTCTCGATCGGCAGCACCTCGAGGCCGGTCTCGGTGCGAAAGGGCACGCTGCCGGCGCTGAGCTCTGTGTCGCGCTCCAGGGCCAGCGCGAACCGCGTGGTGAAGCTCACCAGGCCTCGCGCTGGCTCGGCCGGGCGCAGCCCGATGCCCAGGTTGCGCAGGAACTTCTGGCGGCTGCGCAGCGGGATGCGATTGGCCCGATAGATCGCCGACTCCGCCAGGAACGCGAAGAGCTGCAACAACGTGACGCCCGGATCGCTGACCCCGAGGTTGTTCCACTCCGGGGTGTGGATGGGGACGCGCGCCAGCGCGTCGGTCAACAGCTCGCGATAGGTCCGCGTGTCGATGGCTGGTTCGGGGAGCGCCATCGACTAGCTCCCGGCCGCTCCCAGCGGCACGCGCAACCGCAACTGGCCCTGCGCGCGCGTCGCCACCAGCGTGTAATCGATGGTGGCGATGGCCGCACGCCCGTCGTCCGGCGCCGGCGCCACCTCGACCGAGCCCACCGTCACCCGCGGCTCCCAGCGGGCGATCGAACGCGTGATCGCTTCCTCGACCGCCCGGTGGGTGGCCACCGTGTTGGGCTCGAACAGGAATCGGCGCAGCCCGCCGCCGAAGTCGGCCAACATGACACGCTCGCCGGGATCGGTCATCAGGATGATCCGGATCGATTCGCGGATGTTCTCCGCCCCCGCCGAGAAGCCGATGCTGCCGTCGGCGGCCACCCTCGGGGGGAAGGCGATGCCGCGTCCGAAGATGCTGCCTTCGTCGCTCATCGTCCCTTTCCCGAGAACAGCTTGATGGGGAAGCAGAAGAACAAGAACGGCAGCCAGTGGAAGAAGATGTCGAAGAGCAACACCAGGATGATCAGCAGGATGAGGGCACAGAGGGTGACGATGGGTATCGAGAGCGAGCAGAACATGCCGAAGGAGTCACCGTCCCGACAGGGCCCGGTGGCGCCCGGATTCGGCAGGTCCTTGTGAAACGGCCACGGCAGCACCGACAAGACCAGGTCGCCGAGCGTCAGCTTGCGGATCTTCTTGAGCTGCCCGCAGAGCATGTCGGAGATCATGAGGGTGGTGCCCTTGGGGAACTTGCGGAGCCCGGCCGGCGAGATGTCGAAGGGCATGGGGATGCGGATCGGGCGCGCCGGCCCGTCCGGATCGAAGAAGCCCGCCATCTGGAAGGGACGCGTCGGCTCGCTGACGACCGGCGGGTCGAAGGGTCCGCAGTTGGGGCGCTCGTAGACACAGCGAATCGCGAACCACGCCGCGCGGGTATCGAACTGCGGCCGCGCCTGGATGTGGATCTCCGGCATGGCCACGCCGTCGCCCGCGGGCAGGGCCTGCTCCACCAGGTCCGCCAGCTCCGTGAGCGCATCGTCCGCTCTGGCCAGGGTCGCGTCGCGGCTGGCCGCCTGCCCGCTGAGGTCCACACCCTTCACCCTGAACGGGAACGGGCCGTGGTCCAGCACGTCGGCCAGGGGGAAGAAGAACGTCGGCCAGCGGCTGTCGATGCTGCTACTGGGACTGGTGTCGTAGGTGACGTCGACCTTCTCCAGGTTGTCCCCGATCGAGGGGTCCCGGGCCAGCAGCGTCAGCACCTGGAGCAGGTCCGACTCGGTGCCCGCGCTTTGGAGGGCCGCGTGCAGCGTGAGGCCCTCGATCCAGGCGATGAGCGGCTCCTCTTTCTGCGCGTCCAGCTCCGATCGATTCCGGCTGCCGGCGAGCACTTCGTGGATGCGGGGCAGGTGGCTCCGGAGGAAGCGCTCGAAGTCGAGCAGCGCGTACCACGAGGTGGTCTGCGCCTGGTCGCGCGCCCGCCGGACGGCGTCATCGGTGGGAAGAGGGGCCGAGGGCGGGTTGCCGAACGCATCGGTGATCACCTTCGGCTGGGTGGTCGTGCGCCCGAGCCTCTCGATCTCGTCCTGTGTCTGCTGAACCAGCTCGCTCCAGGGCCCGGTCACCTGCATCTGGAACAACAACCGTCGAGGATCGGGGGCGGGCTCGGTCTCCACGCTGGCGCTGCCGCCACCGGCGTCGCTCGCGCTCGCGGTCTGCACGCCCGCGGCAACGTAGGCCTCCCGGCGACCGACCGGGATCACCCCGCCGAACACGCGGCGTTTCCGCTGGGGGGTCTCGTCGAAGCCGAGGGAGAAGAGGGACAAGCGCTCTTCGCGGGGCACGAGCCGGGCGGCTCCACCCTCGGCGTCCTTCACCGGCTGCCACCGGGGACCCTTCTCGCCCTGGATGAAGGCGTGTTCGTCCCAGGCCCGCGGGTCCGCGGCCGGGGTGTCGCCGTCGGGCAGCAGGATTCGTCGCAGCACGAAGCCGGCGCGTTCCTGCTTTCCCGGATCGATGCGCCGGTCGGGCAGGCCGGGACGCTGGCAGACCAGTGAGGCCGTGACTAGGTAGTGGCGCAACTGGGCGGGCTGATAGAGCTTCAACGGTTTTGGCGGTTCGCTGTCGGTCGGGCGGGTGACGATGCCAGTGGCGCCCCGGCTCCCTCCCAGCCGCGTGAGCTTGACCGACAACGCGGACACGGGCTCCGTCAAGGCAAGCTTGGCCGCCGTCGGCGGCGTCGGCATCGGCTTGTCCCAGCTCTCGGCGACCGCGCGCCACTCTCCCAGGCGCTCGGGGTAATGCGCCAGCGTCGCGAGCAGCTCGTCCATGAAGCCGTCGTGGGCAAAGCGCAGGATCGCGGGCCGCAGGAATTCTTCGCGATTGGCCTCCTGGCCGAGATCGCCGATGTCGCCCCATGTCGGCGACGGAGAGACCCAGCTCAGGGCCTCTCGGGCGGCGGCTACCATATGTTCCCCGCTCCCGGAGTGTAGGAGGAGCTGATCACGCTCGTGCTGATGACGGTGTCCGCCTGGATCACGCCGTTGAAGCGCGAGAAGCCGGCGTTGACGGTGACCGACCCGGCGGAGATCTCCACGATGCTGGCGCTGATGGTGACCTTGGCCGACGCGTTCACCGTGATGCCCGAGGATTCGAGCTTCACGCTGTTGCCGTTGCTGTCGACGATCTCGACGCTCCCCGGCCCGTCCTTGAGGGTGATCTTCTGGCCGCCCGGGGTCTCGACCACGAACTGCTCCTGCCCCTGCTTGTCGTCGAGGGTGATGGCCACGCCATTGCGCGAGCGGAGCTTCTTGGTGTCGTTGGATTCCGCGCCGTCCATCGTCACCGGCGGGCTGTCCTTGCCGTTCCAGAGCATCCCGATGACGAAGGGACACCACGGGTTGCCCCCGGCGAAGGCCACCAGGACTTCGTCCTCCTTGTCGGGCATGAACCACGAGCCGCGGTTGCCGCCGGCCATGAAGGTCGCGACGCGCGCCCACACCTCGTAGCCCCCGCTCTTGCCGTCGGGAGACCAGGGCAACTTCACCCTCACGCGTCCCTGGCCGGCGTCGTCCTTGATGCCCTTGACCACCGCCGGGTAGACGCCGTAGAAGATGCCGCCCAGGCCGCGCGGCTGGCGCAGGTCCTGATACTCGTCGAGGAGGGCATCGGCGCTGATCATCTCGGCTGCCCCAGCCCCGGGCGCTCGACCCTGAAGGCCGTGCGATACCCGAAGCGATAGTCGAACAGGTGTCGCGCCTCGCTGACGAAGTAGGCGCCGTCGAACAAGTCACCCACGCCCTGCAGCGTCACCTTGGCGCCCACTCGTATGCGGGCGTCGCCCTCGCAGACACCGTGGCCGGTGACGAACCGGCGCGATACGGACCGCATGCGCGCCTCGGCCCGCGCCCGCGCCTCGCTGCTCGACAGCGGGTACTCGTGCACCAGCTGCTCCGGCCGGTCGCCGAACTTCTGCGACAGGATGGACGGGCCGCTCACGCCACCGTCGAGCTCTCCCTGGATCTTGTCGCTCCCGGCGCGCTCGGACAGGCCTTCCTTGTCCGTGGCGTTCCATCCCGCCACCACCACGGCGGTCCGCTGGTGGGCCAGATCGGCGGAGACGGACAGCTCGTGCAGCGTCTGGCCGTAGACCAGGGTCACCTTCTGGCCGCGCCGCCGCGCGCGCGCCTGTACGTGCAGCTTCCGGTCCTCGAACCAGACGTCGGCGTCGACGATCCGGGCCAGCAGGCGCAGGAACGCGAGATCGCTCTGGTTGAGCTGGGCCATCACCGGGAGGGTGACGGGCTCGATGTCCACCGCCTTGTCCAGCTGGTGGCCGCTGGCGATCTCGCCGATGATGTCCTCGACGGTCTTGTTCTCGAAGACACGGGTCCGCCGGGTCATGCGCAGGTCCTGCAGGCGGTCCTCCGCGAGCACCAGGACCTCGGGCGATCGTTGCTGCGGGAAGCGCCCCTCGATCGCGGTGATCCGCCCGCTGAACACGGTGCCGAAGGCGTCGCCCGCGCCGAGCTCGACGGCGATCTCGGCGCCGAAGTCCAGGAGCGCCCGATCGAAGTGCACGTAGCCGACGCCGCCGCTGCGGGCGCCCCAGTTGCCGAGGGTGGCTTCGAGGGTGTAGAGGCCGTCGGCCCGCTCGCTCACCGCCAGCGACACCGCAGACGCGGCCAGCGCCGGCTGGTCACGCCCGGCGATCGCCAGCTTCGGCCGCGCCGAGTAGAGAAGCGGGCGGTCCGCCAGCGCGCTCACGGCTCGGCACTCCCGTGGCCGCTTCGACGCTCACTCATCCGGCATAGCTCCGCGCCCAGCGCTCCATCTCGCGGTGCCAGACGGCGCTGATGACGTCCGGGTTCATCTGCCGCGCCACCTGGCGCTGGGCCAGGTCGGCGCTCTGCGCGGCGGCCTGTTCGTTCGGTAGCGGCTGCTCGGTGACGACTTCGAGCTCGTTGATGATCACGGGCATGGATCTCTCCGATCACCTTCCCAGGTCGAGGAGCGTGCCCGGCGCCAGGTCACGCGGGTTCTCGACGTCATTGATGAGCGCCAGGTCCTGCCAGTCGTCGAGCTGGCCCAGGGCGTCGGCCAAGCCCTGCAACGTGTCGCCCGCCTTGATCGGCAGTTGCAGGTTCAGTCCGGGCGAAGAGCCGCCGCCACTGACGTCGGTGTCGCGCAGCAGCTCCGCGGGGATCTCCTGCTGGCTCATCGACACCGAGAGCTGCGAGCGGAGGGCATGCCCCTCCGGGGAGAAGAAGTCGATGGTCTCGCTCAAGGACTCCACGATGCCGTCGAACTGGAACGCACCCCATTTGAAGCGCACGGCCGGGACCGCGCCGCCGGTCTTCTTATTGGCGTCCGTCGGCGCGGCGGGCTTCATGAACCTGACGACATAGGCGGTCAGCTTGCGCACGTCCTTGACCGGCGCGACGTCGGGGACGTTCTGGGGTCCCGCGCGGTTCGGCAGGGGGGCGCTCACGTCGAACCAGAGCTCGAACGACAGCTTGGTCGAGCTCTGGCTGGCGAACTGGATGGCCGAGCCACCGCTCTGGTCGCCGCCGGTCATGCTATTGGAGTAGGTCAGCTTGAGCGACTCGGGATTGAACTGCACGTCCAGGCTCGGTCCCACCTCCTGGGGCTCCGGAGCTCCCTGCCGGAACTCGATCACGATCATCTTTGCTTTCTGAAGCTGATTGGGTCCGGGCATCCGCCGACTCCTCAGGAAGTGAGCGCGTTGACGATGTCCCCCACCCCCAGGCTGCGGTCGAGGGCCATCGTCTCGTACGCTAGTTGCATCTCCTCGATCGCGATCAGGCCGTCCTTCGCGGACAGCGCCGGCGCCTTGATCTTGATGGGCAGGCAGCCCGTGAGGGCGAACCGGACCTGCTTGCTGCGCCGGTCGGGCGCCAGCATCACGATCTTGCCGTCGGCGCGCAGGTCATGCCGCCGCTGCGTCCGCTCGAACCAGCGCCACAGGGCGGTGTTCTCGGTCATCCCCCGCTTGAGGGTGAGCTGCCCATAGCTGATCGGCCCCACCAGGTGGATCTGGCGGGAGTTATTGCCGCCCTCGCGGATGGTCTTCGGGGCCATGGTGATCTCCAGGCCGTCACACTCCGAGAACTCGCCCTTGCAGACCGTCATCTCGTCGACGCTGAGCGCGGCGCCCAGCTGCGACAGGGAATTGGGAAAGGAAAGGAGGACCTTGAAGTTGAAGGTCGTGAACGGCACCCCGTGTGGCATCTAGTGCCGTTCCAACTTTTCGCGCCGAGCTTGGCGCGAGTGTCGATGCGGCATCCCAACTCCAATCTTCGAGATCATCGTAGGTCCATCAAGTTGGAACGGCACTAGCCCTCCCCCACGGAGACCTGCTGCGGCCCGCTCTGGACCAGGCGCACGCGCAGGAACTTGAGGGGTTCGGAAGGGGCCACTCGCAGCTCCACGACCAATCGGCCGGCGTCGATGCTCTGGGGTGGATTGACGGTGGCATCGGCGACCACCGCGAACGCCTCCTCCGGCGTGGTCCCTCGAAACGCGCCGCGCTGATGGAGCATCGAGAGCACGCGCTCGAAGTCCGTGAGCACCCGCTCCTGAAGGTCGACGTCGTGTGGCTCGAAGACGAGGCCGGCGCCTTCCCGGAGGGCGAGCCGCTTGAGCAGGATCAGCAGGCGGCGAACCGAGATGGGTCGCGTGTCGCTCTCGCGGCTCAGGGTCTGGTCGTCGAGCAGGACGAAGCCCGGCGCGGTGCGGGCCAGCACGTTGACCTGCAAGCCGAGCAACTCGTCCACCTCCGCATCGGGCAAGCGAGGCTCGGTGGCGATCGCCGCCGGCAGGACGCGATTGGCGGCGGCGATCCAGGCACCCCGTTCCAGGGCGGTACGGGCGAGCTGGGCCGCCGCCACCCCATCGCCGGGGATGAAGCGCGGCGGTCGAAGCCCGTCGCGCAGGTCCAGGCGATGCGCGAGCCAGGGGAAGAACAGCGCCCCATACGACAGCACCACGTTCTCGGCCAGCGTGAACGGCCGCTCGGCATGGACCGCTCCATCGCGCGCCGCTGCGCTAACGCCCGGCAGGATGGCGCTTTCGTCGGGAGTCAGGGCGGCCAGATGGTCCTGCACGTCCAGGTGGCCGAAGGAACGAGGCAGCGTCAGCAGCGCGAGCAGGTCGCCTCGAGCATGGCAGCAGCGCAGCAGCGCGCGATGGACCGAAAGCAGGAGGGTGCTGTCGAAACGGACACGGCCGTTGGCGACCTTGACCCTGTCCAGCAGGGGGCGGTTGAGGCTGGGTGCCTCGTAGACCGTGGTGTTCGACCAGGGCCCGCTCGCGGTGCCGGCCGCCGCCTTGAGCCGCACGCGCCAGTAGCTGGGCCCGTCGGCGGTCTCTGGCAATGGGAGCCGGCGCTCACCAGTGGTCAGCGAGGTCGCGCCGGTCAGGAACAGTGGGTCGCGCGCCGACTCGACCTGGAACGACGCCCCGGGCAGGGGAGCTCCATCGCCGGCGGCCCATTGCAGGATGCTCCCGGTCTGGCCGGGCGGGGACGCGCCCACCGACAAGCGCAGCGCGGCCTCGATGGCCAGCGTCGCGCACTCGAGGAAGTCCCCCGCGTGCTGGCCGACGGTGAGCGTGTTGGACCACGGGGACGGCTCGGCGTCGCGTAGCGCGTGCACCCGCACGTGGAGGAGCGTCCGGCATGTCGCCGGTCGCGGAAGGCGAGCCTGAAGGTGGCCCGAGCCCGAGGTTTCCCCCGCCGTCGTGTGCGTCGCCTCGATCGCCTCGAAGTCCGGGTGAACGGCGATCTGTAGGTGGTAGGCAGTCGCTTCCGCCACCGGCGTCCATTCGACCAGCACCTCGTCATCGGCGTCGGACACCCGTGCGGACGTCAGCTCCGGCGCGGCGAGCAAGCGGAGTTTGAGCGGGCTCTTTGACCAGCCGGGGTGCACCGCGTCGGGGACGGCCACGAGCGTCGCTTCCTCGACGGTGAGGAGCGCGTGAATGCCGCGCAGGCACTCGGGGGGCCGATCGTCGGGAGGCGGCGGCTGATCGTGGGGCCTTCGTGGACGGTCGGCCCTGTCCCGAGGGTCGGCTTTCCGGTCCCGGTCACGTGCTTCGCCGTGGAGCAGCTCGGCAGAGCGCAACAGGGTCTCCCCCCCGTGGTTGCTGAGGCGATCATCGATGAAGATCTCAGATCGGATCTCCTCGAGCCCCGATCGCGAGACCACATTCGGCGTAGCTTGCGCGAGCGTCGGTCGATCGGGCGCCGTCCTGGTCGACATCTCGTGGGGCAGATACAGAGGCCAAGTCCGCGTAGCGAACAGGGAAGGCTCGGGTCCGGCGATCGGGAACCGTCGGCCCGAGCGGCCCCCCGCGGCGCCGCGATTGCCCGCCGCCTCGTCCCACAAGGTCTCGAGCTCTTCGGTGCGCCCGTCGGCACGGGGCTGACGTTCGCGCCAGTAGAGGTCGACGTCGGTCGGCAGGTTGCCCCAGAAGCGCGGATGCCGGGGCGAGAAGGCCAGCCGATCGACGCGCCCCACCACCTGGTCAGCGCGCCAGACCGACAGATCGAAGGTCAGCCGATCGACCAGCGGCTCGGGAGTCGACCACGGGGACGACGGCCCGTCGTCGAGCAGCCCCGGATCGACCACCTCGAGCGCGGGCGACCGGAAGGCCGCATCCGCCGGCGTGGACTCCACGATCCGGCGCGCGAGGACCCACTCTCGGGCCGTGACCAACAGCGCGCGGTCGACGGGCTGCACCTCGCCCGCTACCAGGAACAACTGCAGGTCACCCCCAGACACAGTGACGCGCAAGGTGTCTCCCGCGGTGATGGAACCGGGCGGCTGCACCACCACCAGGGTGACCTGGCGCTCTCCGCGTACTGTCGTCAGTTCCAGGACGGACGTTCGATGGGGCGAAGTGCCGCGCGGCGGCGCCGGCAGCAGCGGAATCTCCCGCAGCGTCGTGTGCGCGCGCAGGCCGTTTGCCCACACGCCCGGGGAGCGGGCGTAGCCGAACGCCGCCCTTGGATCGAAGGACCGGGCCGCGGCGTCTTCCAGCCGGGAAAGGCCGGGAACGTCGAAGAAGGCCAGCTCCGCGTCGTCCGCGACGCGAACCACCCAGCAACGACGGCCGCCGTTACCCAGGAACGACTCGACGGTCGGACCGAGATAGCCGCGATGAAGATCCCCCCGTTGGGAATCGAAGGCCAGCTCCGGATCGGCGCCGAAGATGTCGCGAAAACGGGCCAGGTCCTCGATGGCGACGGGGACGTCGACCGGCCCCGCGTCGGCGAATCCCACGAACGCCGCCACGTCCATGCGAGGCAGCACGTCCGGGGACACCGGCGGCACGACTTCGAAGGCCACCGCGGGACGGTTCATGACGCCCGCTACGCGGCCGCCTTCATCTGGATGTTCTCGGCCGACAGCACCAGCTCCTCGACGGCCACGTCACTGCTCTTGCCGTTCAGCGCGGGCGCGGTGTACTTCATCGGCCGGGCATTCAGCAGCTTCCATTCCAGGACCGCCGTGGTCCGGTCCTCGGCCATCAACTTGATGGTGACGGTTCGAAAAAAGGTGTCCTTCGAACGATCGCCATCTCGAATGGCCTTGATCCAGTCGAAGAGGTTGGTCGCGCCCATGACCCCACGCTTGAGGGTCACGTCGGCCGTCTTGCCCAGCCCCATCACCTTCTGGGGCACGTTCTCCTTGGAGTTGCCGGCGCGGTACTCGCTGACCGCCACCTCCAGTCCCAGCCCGGACACCTCCTGGAATCCGGCGAGGATCGCGTTTTCGTCGTCGTTGCCGATCTTCACGCGGAACGCAAAGTTCGGATAGGGGAACTCACGTGGCTCAGCCATGGCTGTTTCTCCTCACCAGCGCGCTCAGGCCTTGAAATCGAGGGTTTTCTGACCAATCCGGAAGATGACGAACTCCGCGGGACGCAGCAGGGCGACGCCGATCAGGCAGATCAGCCGCCCATTGTCGATGTCCGCCTGGGTCATCGTGGTGCGGTCGCAGCGGACGAAGAACGCCTCTTCGGCAGTGACGCCCATCAGCCGGCCGTTCTTCCACTCGTTGTAGAGAAAGTCCTCCACGGAGCGGCGCACGTTGTCCCAGAGCTCCTCGGCGTTGGGTTCGAAGACGGCCCATTGGGTTCCGATCTCGATGGACCGGCCGATATAGGCGAAGTTGCGTCTCAGGTTGATGTATTTCCATTCGCCGTCGGAGGTGATGCCGCGCGCGCCCCACACTCGAAAGCCGCGGCCCTCGAAGAAGCGCAGGCAGTTGATACCCAGCGGATTCAGGACCTCCTGTTGCCCCTTGTTGACCAGCAGCTCGAAGCCCGTGGCCAGGCGAATGACCTCGTTCGCGGGCGCCTTGTGCACACCGCGCTCGATGTCGTTGCGAGCGTAGATGCCGGTGATGAAGCCGCTCGGGGGGAAGGCGACCTCGTTCTCGGAGATGGGATCGAAGGCCCGGACCCACGGGTAGTAGAGGGCGCCGTACTTCGAGTCGAGCCGGGCGCGCTGGTTCTGGACGTCACCCACGATCGCGCCGTCCGGCGAGTCGAGCACCGCGACGCGGTACTTCATGCGCTCGCAATGTGACAGCAAGAGCCCGGTGATCGTGCGAGCGTTGTTCGCGTACCCGTTGAGACTGTTGAAGGTCGAGCCGGGCGCGGCAATGATCGAGACGTCCTCGACGTCCTCGAGGGCGAGCAATCCGCTCTTGGTGCCCTCGGGCCCGTTGACGTAATAGAGACGCCCGGCTCCGGTCTCCACCCCGCCGAACTCGTCGGCGTTGGGCCGTTGGCCGTCGTTCCCGCCGCGCAGCTCTATGGGCGTCGACAACATTTGCGGGGTCACGGGGATGGAACGCGGCTGGCTGGTCGCCGTCGTCCGGTGTCCGATGACCGTATCTGCCAGCCCATCGAGCACGGTCCCGCCCGTATCGGACATGCTGGGCAGCCGAGCCAGTTGCGCGGCAAGCTGGGCGCCGTCGGTGAACGACGTCTGCAGCACGATGGGCACGAAGAGCGCGGTGCTGCGGCGATTGGGCGCGGCATCGAAGGTGTCCGTCAACGTCCTCCGCGCGGTAGGTGCCAGCTGTCCGGGGTGAAAGGTCAGGTCCTCGTACGTCTTGGGGAAGTCGAACCGGCCGCGGAACCGACCGCGGCCCTCGATGCTGACGCTGACCGAGACCACGCGGACGTCGGAGAACTGCCTGGGAATGTCGTCGTTGAGGACCGTCCCCGGCCCCGGCGCCTGTCGGGGATCGTCCCCTGCTAGCCGTAGTCGATACCCGGGACGGCCCTGAGGGTCGAAGACCCGATCGACCCAGTACAGGCGCGCGGCACCCGTGGGCGCGGCCAAGCCGACTCCCGTCACCCACACCACTTCGAAGCGGTCTACCCCGCGCAGGACCGACGTCGGGCCCGGATCGAGGATGTTGGGGCCGAGGTGAAAGGTGAAAGTCAGCAGGCGATTGCCCACGGCGCCCGGATAGCGCGCGCGGATCCTGACCTCGGCGTCGTCGAAGCGTCCCGGGTGGCTGTCGTCGTCACGGTTCGTCCAGCGCGCGATGCCATCGGACCAATCGGGCGGTGTGAGCACGGGATCATTGCGCTCGTTGTTGCCGGCCAGGCGCTCGAAGGTGCGGGCCACGTACAGCCTCCGGCCGCCTTCCTCGAAATACGAGCGCACGGCCTGGGCCAGGAAGTTCGTCATCGGCGTGCCGACGGAGCTGCCGCCGAACTGCAGCGGGTCCATCCCGCCGTAGATCTCCTGGAACTCCTGATAGCTGGTCAGCAGCGGTGGCTCGCCGAAGATCGGTCCGTCCCGGGTGGGGCCGACGAAGGCCGTAGTGCTGGTGGAGACGCCTTCGATCGGCTTGTGACGAAAGCTCGTTTCTTCGACGAACACTCCGGGGGCGAGATACTCGGGCATGGTCAGTTCTCCATCGGGCGATTAGGGCGAGCCCGCCGCGGGTGTCATGAGCTGCACGGAGAGGGTGTGGGTACGAATGGTCAGTTGCTGGCCGAAAGGCAGGTGCAGCGAGAGCCGTGCTTCCGGTAGCGCGCTGGGATCGGGAATCGAGGACCACAACCCGGCCTCGAACTGGTCGAAGATGCTCCGGTACTCGGGCAAGGTGGTCCCCGGGAGTGGGCGCAACACTCCCGGTTGAGAGCGCACCTCGACCGTGATGTCCCAGCCCCGGGCCCCGATCGGTGTGCCGTGGCCGAAGCTTCCCGGTGAGCCTTCGAAGCCCTCGGCCAGGCTGGGGTACGGGAACATGACGACGAAGCGACCGCGTTCGTCGGCCAGCCCGTGATAACGGCGCTGGTGGGGGGCCCGGACGATCACGTGCGCCCAGGGGATCGGGGCGCGGCTGTCCGCATCGGCCAGGGTGCCGCGCACGGCGGTGAGCCGCTCGTCGACCCGTCGCGTGGGCGCCGAGAACAGGTAGACGCCCCTGCGCGAGCCGTCGGGAGTGCTGGCGTCGCTCTCGGCCAGGAATATGCCCCGGTAAGGCAGCGGCAGATCGACGCGAAAGGCGGCGGGCAGGAAACGGTCCCGGTCATCCTCTACCGTGACCACGAACGCCCGCCGCCGGGGAATGCTGGCATCGAAGAAATCCGGATCGGGCTGGTGGTACTCGACCGCGCGCATCCCCGGCAGCCAGCGGAAGGTGTGGACCCCGGACCGGTTGCGGCTGGCGACGATCTCGCGATCGATCGAATGCCAGGGCCGAGCGATCACCCGCAAACCGTCGTCGATGGCACGATCGAGCGCCGAGTCCCAGAAACGGAGGCCGAGCGGCGTGAAGATGTCCAGGTCCTCGACCGCGTGGAGAAGCGGGGCCCTCATGGGGACGCCTCCAGCGTGCCGTGCCGGAGGATCCGGTCCTGGATGGGCGGCCCCTCGGCCGGCGGCATTCGCACCAGGGACTCGACCGGGATCACCCGGGCCAGATATGGAATCGACAGCTGATAGGGAGTGGCGGCCAGGACGTCCCAGATGCGGAACAGGTCCTCGGTGCGCATCTCGGCCAGACAAAGCTCGACGGCTTCCTCCGGCCTGAACACCGTCGTGCCTCCCGCGTTCAAAACGCCGGCCGTGAGCAGGGCGTTGTCCTCGAGGGTCCGCATGGCCCAGGTGGCGAGGCTGTGTTGCAGCGTGTGCTCCTGCGCCCAGGTCGTGACCAGATAGTGAAGCTCGAGCGGCAGGAGCGGTCGCTGGCGCCGGCCATCCGCGCCGATCCGCCCGGCCGGGATGCGGTTCGAGCCGTTGATGTAGATGCGGTAGAGAAAGATGGTGATGCCGTTCTGGATCTGGCGCGATTTGAACTGCTGGGGCGTGTTGATCTCGAACTCGAGCTGCGTATCGTCGAAGTCCTCGCGACGGTAGGCGCTGCGGAGCACTCCGCGCATGGCTTCGCTGACGGCGAGCACGGCACGGAAGTCAGCCACCGTTGCTCCCGCCCGTCTTCAATTGATAGGTCACGGTGCCATCCTCTCGCTGCTTCCTGACGGCGACGTTGCGCTCCACCAGGCTATCGAGGGCCTCGAGGACGAGGGCGCGAGGCTCGAGAGCGATCTCGGGGATCCACCACACCACGCCGTCGACGCTGTCGGCGGTGTGGGGATGCGAGCGCAGGTAGCGTTCAATCAACACCGCGATCTCCTCGGCGCGAGTGTCGTGAGCTGGCATCATCGCGACGCACGTTCTGGCGCGGCCTCGTGGCAAGCCCGGTGCCAATGTGACCAACGGGAGAAAACGTGGAAGAACGCGTGGATCTCGTTGATCGGGTGCCGGGGGCCTGGGTCGGCGCGGACCCGGGCCTCATCCCGGAAATGCGATTTGCCGCCAGGGCAGGCGGGCGCGATTTCGACCCACCTGGGTGTCTTACGACCCACGTCGATCGCAACGAGTTGTCGATTGTGTCAATTCCTTGCGCGGGCAAATGTGCCCTTGCGGAATACGGAGCCGAAGTCCTATGCTTCGGCGGGACCACCAGTGGCGATCATGATCTTGCTCGTCGGCTTCTACGAAGATCCCTCGCCCGCCCGCATGAAGGAGTTCGTCACCTGCCTGGAGCGCAACCTGGCCAACGATTGCATCCGCGAGGTGCACCTGTTCCTCGAGGAGCCCGGCGAGGGCTCGCGCTTCGCGGCCGCCCACCCGGCGCTCCGACACCCCAAGCTTCGGCTGATCGAGCACGGCCACCGCTCGACCTATCGTGAGTTGTTCGACCACGCCAACCGCAATCTCGCCGGGGGGCGCGCGATCATTGCCAACGCCGACATTTATTTCGACCGCACTCTGGCACGGCTCGACGACGTCGACCTGGGTGGCAAGCTGGCGTGCCTCTCGCGTTGGGACGTACTGGAGGACGGCAGTGCGCACTTCTTCGACCACCCCTCCAGCCAGGACGCCTGGATCTTCCAGGCTCCGGTGCCGGCCGTGGCCTGCGATTTCCATCTCGGAGTCCTCGGCTGCGACAACCGGCTGGCCTGGGAAGCACGGGCCGCGGGGCTGGCCGTCTTCAACCCGAGCCGCTCGGTCCGCGCCTATCACCTGCATCGGAGCTTCGTCCGCCGCTACACCGCCGAGCAGCGGCTCGTCGGGCCGGCGCTTTCCATTCCTTCGAGCGCGCTGGACACGCCCTGGCTCTCGTTCATCGTCCCCTGCATGGGGCGCCTGGCCGAAGTGCGCTCGACGATCGGCTCCCTGGTCGAGCAGCGGCACTCCAGCTACTTCCTCGTCGACTACAGTTGCCCCGATGGCGCCGGTAGCTGGGCGCGCGCGCATCACCCTGCGGCCACGGTCGTGACCGTTCCCGGGCGGCGCCGTTATCACGCGGCGGAGGCGCGTAACCACGGGGCCCAGGCAACGGACGAAGACGCCATCCTCTGCTTCCTGGACCCTGACGTGGCGGTTGCGCCGGACTTTGCCGAGCGCATGCTGGCCGAGCTGCCTGCAAATGGGTTCCTGGTGCCCGCGCGCGGCCCCGAGGGTGACACGGCGATCGTTTGCCGGAAGAGCGACTTTCTGCGCGCCGGAGCCTATGACGAGGTGTTGCTCGATCCCGGGGAGGACCACGCCGATCTCGCCCATCGCCTGCGCCTGGCCGGGGTGGTGGAGCACCGCTTCTCTTCCGCGCTGCTGTCGCGCCCGCGCCTGGGCGCGCCGGCGCAAGGGTGGGTGCTGGGCGACGCCGCGACGAGCGCGCTCATCCAGAGCGCGTACCGCCGCGCCAAGGCGGCAATCCTGGACGAGACCGGCGGGCAGGCGCCACCGGTGGCGGCGCTGCGGGAGATCTACCGGACCATCGCTCGCCGCTGGTTGCGCGAACGTGGGCTGGCCCCCGACATACCCGGCGCAGATGTCGCCTTTACCGAGACGATGGGTTACGTAGTGGCGCAGCTCGAGAGGGGCGTGTCATCGCACACCAACGACCCCCGACCCGTGGCCCAGATCCCCGCGCCGCTCGCGGGCAAGCCGTTCACGCAGGTGGTGGCCTACCAGGTCTCCCCCATCGAGGTCGAGTTCCTGACGGCCGGAAAGCTCTATGTCCTCGTCGGCACCGACTGGTACGGTTACCAGCCGACGACGGAGTGGTTGGCGTCGGCGGGGTACCGCGAGCCACTGCCGGCACTGACCACCGCGCTCGGGACCGCGTTCGAGGTGTGGTCGGTGATCGGTGACGCGGGCGAGCGGCTGGTGATCCCCACCCAGGCGATGCTGGTGGCCGATCAGCTCAGGCGACGCGCATGAACCGCGGCATTCTCGGAGGGGCCTGATGCGTGAGCCGCTGCTTGCCCTCACCTCGCTGTCGCCCGCGCCCGACAACCAGCCAAGGCAGCAGGCCGCGGTGCGGTCCTGGCACGCGGCCGGGCTCGTCGTACACTCGTTCAACCACCCTTCTGAGATCGAGGCCCTGGCGCTGGCGTACGATCTGTCGTTCGTTCCCGTCGAGCAAACGACCGCGCCGCAGTTCGGCCGCCCCTATATCCCGATCAAGGCGATGCTCGACTGGGCTGCGCAGAAGGCGGCGCCGGTGTTGCTGCTGAACTCGGACATCGAGTTGCGCCTGACGGCGGCGGAGCTGTACCGCCTGCGCTGGCTGGGGGACGCCGGGCTCCTCTACTTCGTGCGCTTCAACCACGACGGCGATCTCAGCCGCGCCTCGCCGGAGCCTTGGGGGATCGACGCCTTCCTCTTCCATGGTCGCCACGCCGTCCTCTTTGCGGACTCGTTTCTCAGCATGGGGCAACCCTTCTGGGACTACTGGTTGCCGCTGACCTTCTCGGCACACGGGCGGCCGGTCTGGGCGGTCGAGTCTCCGGTAAGCTTCCACTCCAACCACTCCCGGCAATGGTCGTGGGAAAGCTGGCACCGCTGCGCCCTCGAGTTCGACCGCCTGACCGGCGTGCTGCGGGACGATCGTTCGCTCGAGGCCTGCGTGGCGATGTCCCAGCGCGTGCGGGCCGACCTGCACCGGCACAAGCAGGCGTTTCCGGAAAAGCCCGGGGAGATCCGTCGATGGGTGGAGCACGGGTTCGCGCAGCGGGGCGCCAAGGTCTTCCTCGAGCTGGGAGCCCATCAGGGCACCGACACCGCGTGGCTGGCGCGGATCCCCGACGTCACCGTTCACGCCTTCGAGCCTGACCCGCGCAATCACCCGGCGGCGGCGGCGAACGTGATCGTGAACCGCGCCGCCATCTCCGACCGCGACGGGCGGCAGCCCTTCCTCCTCAGCAGCCAGGGGTGGGGACAGGAGTGGACCTACTCGTCTTCGCTCAAGCGGCCCAAGAACCACCTCCTCCACTACCCGGTCACGTTTGGCGATGCGATCGAGGTGGAGACCGTCCGGCTCGACAGCTACTGCCGGCAGCGCGCCCTGGGCGTGATCGACTTCATCTGGTCCGACATCCAGGGCGCGGAGGGAGAGATGGTGCGCGGCGGGCTCGAGACCCTGGCGCGCACCCGTTACCTCTACACCGAGTTCTCCGACGATGAGCTCTACGAGGGCCAGGCCACGCTGGCGGATCTGCTGGCGCTGCTACCCGACTTCCGCGTGCTCGAGTTGTGGGACACGGACGTGCTGCTCGAAAACACCAGGCTGCGAGCGTGATCGGGCCGCGCTCGATCGATGAACTGCTCCGGCGGCTCATCGGGCCCGGTCGCCTGGTCATCGACGTCGGGGCGTATCTGGGGGTCAAGAGCGAGCGCTATCTGGCGCTGGGGGCGCGGGTGGTGTGCGTTGAGCCCCTGCCCGAGGTTGTGGTCGAGCTGCACCGCCGCTTCGACGGAGACCCCCGTGTCGTCGTCGTCCCGCAAGCAGTCGGGGAGCAGGAAGGCGCGGCGACGCTGTCGGTCTGTTCTCGCGCACCGTATCTTTCCACCATCTCGGCGGCATGGAAGGGTGGCCGCTTTCGCGACGAGGTGTGGGACCGCACGGTCGACGTGGCGGTGACCACCCTCGAGGCGCTCATCGCGCACCACGGGCTGCCGACCTTCTGCAAGATCGACGTCGAAGGCCACGAGCGAGCCGTGCTCTCCGGCCTCGAGCGCCGCATCCCGGCGCTGTCGATCGAGTTCGCGCGCGAGGCCGTCGACGAGACCACCCGGTGTCTGGCCCGGCTGGGCGCGCTGGGGTACTCGAGCTTCAACCTGGCCCTCGGTGAGGGGGACCCCTTCGCGTTTCCCCGCTGGGTCGAGGCGCGCGAGATCGTGGCATTCATCACTGCCAGCCCTGACCCGCTGGCCTGGGGCGACGTCTACGCGCTGGCCGATGAAGTGTGACCGGCCGATCACCGGCGCGTTCGGCTGCAGACGAACATCTTCCGCAGGAAGGACTCCCCGCGCTTGCAGGTGCCGCTGTCCTCGATCTGCCAGTCGAAAATCGAGGGCACCGGGGGTCCCCAGTTGGCCGCCGCGGCGGAGATGTCGCACGCCGAGAACCCGTGGCGCGACAGCGTGTCCGTGATCCAGGATGGGCTGGGCCGGCAGCCGCGACTCGAGAAGGCCTGATCATCGCCCGCCTCGTCGGCCGGCTGCCAGGTCGATTCGGAGGAATCGAGGACCACGGTCTCGAGATAGAGGCTGTCGGCGGCTCGCGTGCACGCGGCCAGGAGATCGGCCGGCGCCGCCAGGTGATAGAGCAGGCCGAAGCAGAGGACGGCGTCGAACCGGCCGAGCGTACCGGGATCCCACTCCTCCAGATCGGCGACGTGCGCTTGTCGGTCCGGGTAACGGGAGCGCAGCTCGGTGATATGTGACTGTCGAGCATCGACGCTCACCACGGTGGCCCCCCGCTCGACGAACGCCTGGCCGAGCTCGCCGGTCCCGCAGCCAAGTTCGAGCACGCGCTTGCCGGCCAGGCTCGCCGGATCGACGTACGCGAACAGGTTTCGCAGGCGCGCCTGCCGGGCCTCGACGTACACGGGAGCATCGAAGATGCTGTGTCTCTGCCCAGTCATCGTAATGTCACGGGCACCCAAGGTCCAAGAGGGAAACGTCTACGGCGAAGGATTCACGCCAGGCCCCATGGGCCGGGGGATCTGCTTGGGAGTCTTGGGCTTCTCTTCGGGGGCCTTGCCGGCGCCGCGTATGTTGACGAACCTGTTCAGCACATCGAACCACACCGGCGCACCGAGCGAAGCGGCGGCCGCCGTTACCAGCAGGCCCAGCAGCTTCAGGAGCCATCCTCCCGCTCCGAGCTGGCCCTCCCGCTTCCGGTCCCATCCCAGCGGCAGACCGGTCGCCTTCAGCTCGTCGATCCGTTCCCTCAGGCTGCGCGCGGTCGCGTCGGTGACGGCCCGAGCGTCGGCAGGTGCGGACGGCGAGGCGGTCCCGGACGGTGGCGGTGTGTCGGATGGCGAAGTCACTCGTGGTGGAGGCGCCCCCGCCAGCTTCTCGGCCGAGGCGACCAGGGCGGCCCGAACGGCACCGTCGCGGGAAAGGGCATTCACCATCTCGATGGTGTCTGCGTTGAGGAGCACGGTCACCAGGATAGCGATGACCGCGCCGCAATATTGCATCTTGCGCTTGAACCATCCGGAGGCGCGCTCCATCGAAGCGTTGAACCAGACTTCGATCGTCTCCTGGACCTGGCTGATCGCGGTGTCGAGAAGCTGAAGATCGATTACATTCTGCTGCTTCAGGAGCGCGCCCTTGTCGAGGGCGTTCGCGGCCTCGTCGACGAGCACGCGCAGTGCGCTCTTCACCCGATCGTCGGCCTGGCTTGCTTCCACTGCGTCCCGAACCGCTTGAATGGTGTTCACGCGACCGTTCTTCACCGGCATCACGATGTCCAGCAGGGCCATCGCAAACGTTCGGGACGGGATGTAGGACGGCGGCCGATTGTCCCGCGACAGCGCCTTGATCAGGGGATGGGCGCACAACTGGGTGGCGAGATCGACGCCGCCTGGGCCCGTACCGGGAAGCAAGCGGCGGATCGCCGCCACGAGATTGTTCGCACGCCACGCCAGCGTCGAAGCGATCAGCTCGTTGACCGATGTGCAGATCAGGCCGAGCATCAGATAGAGGAAGACGACCCCGATCGCGACATCAAGAATTGCCGAGCCGAACATGTGATCCCCCAGCGCCTCCGAGCCGGCGAGGCCACGATCGGGGCGGTGATGAACGCGGCCTACCCAGGGAGAAGGGCGGAAGGCTAGACCCATGATAGGATCATGTCAAGCCGCTTTTCGTATCCTGGAACGCTGACGGCTCGAGGCTTGCGGAAGCCACCGGCATGAGGATCTACCCGCAGGTGCCTGAGGGACTCGTCTCCGACTGGGCCGTCAGCACCGAGCGCCACGACCCGGGCGAGAAGCTGCGCCCGCACTACCACGACGTCGAGGAGTGGCTGCAGGTGCAGCAGGGAGAGATCCGCTTCTCCTCCGCCGGCGGACGCGACTATCCCCTCGGCGTCGGCCAGGCGTTACGCATCGCGCGGGGCGAGGTCCACCGCGTCGAAATCGGCCCGCACGGCGTGGAGTATCGGATGTGGATACCGGTGGCGGTGCCCGAGGGGGCGTTCGCCAACGTCCTCGACGACGCGGACCTGACCCTGATCCAGAAGAACCTTGAGTTTCCAGGAGCCGAGGACCGTGGTGATGCCGGCTTCTTCGAAGAGCTGCTCTCCGAGCGACTGATGTTCCGCACGGCCAGGGGAGACATCCTCCGCAAGGCAGACTTCAAGAGCCGGGGATTCAAGAACCAGGACCGGAGCGCCTCCGATTCCGTTCGTGTGCTGCACAAGGGCGCCAACAGCGTCCTTCTCTCGACCATCGTTTCGATGTCCGGCGACGCGGGGGCGACCCAGGCCTTCACGAACGAGCGGCTCTTCGTACGGGAGGGAACGAGCCTGAAGTGCGTCGTCTGGCTGAACTACCCCGAGCGCTCCTAGGCCGGGCTGCCCTCGTTGTCGGCCTCCTTCCCGCCGAGCGCCCCCCAGCGCTCGGCCCGGCGCAGCGTCTCCTCGAGCACGTCCATGCCCACCGATTTGGAAACGTATCGGCAGACGCCATGCTCGACGGCCTGCGTCGCCGTCTTCACCGTCGGGCGGTCGGTCATGAGCACGATGGGAACGCTGAGGTCGAACTCCCGGACGGCCTTCAGGAAATCGACGCCACTCATCCCGGCCATGTTCTCCTCGGAGACGATCACGTCGTAGGCCTGCCGACGCACCCGGGCGAGGCCGTCCGCCGGGCTGGACGCCACATCGAACTGTAGTTGTCTCGCCGACAACACGGCGCAATAGGCGCTCCGAACGAGTCCCCCATCGACGACGAGCAGCAATCGCATCTCACACCTGCCTGGCATCCGCGCTTTGTCAAGCGCCATCACGAATCCAGCACGTCGCGGACCTTTCGCAGGAGCCCGTCGATCGTAAAGGGCTTCTCGACGAAGGCCACGTTGGAGTCCAGAACCCCATGATGCGCAAGAGCGTCATCGGTGTATCCGGACATGTACAGCACCCTCATGCCCGGCCGCTTCGCCGTGATCTGCTCCGCCAGCTCCCGGCCGCTCATGCCTCCCATCACCAGGTCGGTCAGGACCAGGTCGATGGGATCGCTCTCTCGCTCCAGAGCCTCCAGGGCCGCCGGCCCCGAGACGGCCTGGACGACCTTGTAGCCGTGCTCCTCGAGCGCCTCGCGAGCCAGCTCGCGGAGGCTGTCGGCGTCCTCGACCAGCAGGATCCTCTCGCTGCCGCCGGCTCCCGGCCCCTCCCCGGAGGCCGCGCCCTCCGGCGCGACCTCGTCGACACGCGGCAGGTAGACCTTGAACGTCGTTCCGCGAAGGCGCTCGCTGTAGACCCAGATGCTTCCCCCGCTCTGCTTCACGATGCCGAACACGGTCGCGAGCCCCAATCCCGTTCCCTTCCCCGCTTCCTTGGTGGTGAAGAACGGCTCGAAGATCCGCGCCTGCGTTTCGGCGTCCATTCCCAGGCCCGTGTCCGTCACGGCCAGCATCACGTAGTGGCCGGGCGTGACCTCGTGATGCGCGGAGACGTACGACTCGTCCAGCTCCGCATTGTCCGTTTCGATGGTGAGCTGGCCTCCCTTGGGCATCGCGTCACGGGCGTTGACGGCGAGGTTCATGAGCACCTGCTGGACCTGCCCCGGATCGGCCCTCACGCGGCCGAGGGCTTCCTTCAGCGCGACGATCAGATGCACGTCCTCTCCGATGATGCGGCGGAGCATTCCGTCCAGGTCTCTGACCGCCGCGTTCAGGTCGATGACCCGAGGCTGGAGCACCTGGCGGCGGCTGAAGGCCAGGAGCTGCCGCGTGAGCGAGGCGGCGTGATCGGCCGCCTTGAGCACCTCGCCGATCTCGCGTCGCTCGGCGGGCGGGAGGCGCCGCAGCACCCTCTCGCCGTAACCGACGATCACGCCCAGGAGGTTGTTGAAGTCGTGGGCGATTCCTCCCGCCAGCCGGCCGATGGCCTCCATCTTCTGCGATTGGAGGAGCTGCGCCTCGAGCTCCTTCTGCCCCGTGATGTCGTGGGCCACCACCAGGCGGCCGGGACGTCCGCGGAACTCGAGATCGTGCGCAGCGACGTCGACGTAGATGATCCGGCCGTCCTTGACACGGTGTCGCCAGGGCCCAAGGCGCCTCATGCCGCCTTTGAAAGGGCCCACCGCCTCCTCGACGAGCGGCACGTCCTCGGGCGGGCGAATGTCGGTGATGCGCATGGCCAGGAACTCCTCGCGGGAGAAGCCGTAGTGCTCGATGGCCGCGGCGTTCACCTCCAGAAAGCGCAGGCTCTCCACGTCGAAGACCCACATCGGATGAGGGTTGCCGTCGAAGAGGAGGTGGAAGCCCGCTTCGTTCTGCCTGAGCGCTCCCTCCGCCCGCGTGCGGGCGACCCGCTGCGCCGCCTCGCTCACGGCGCGCTCGAGGGCGGGAACGAGCCGCCTCACCGGCCCGTCCTTCAGCACGTAGTCGATGGCGCCGGCCTTGAGCGCTTCGACCGCGCGCTCCTCTCCGAGGTTCCCGCTGAAGAAGAGGAACGGCACCTCCGGCCGGCGCGTCTTCGCCTCTTGCAAGGCCTGGAGTCCGTCGTACGCGGGAAGGCGGTAGTCCGACACGATGACACTGAAGCCGCCCTCGTCCAGAGCCGCCACGAAGGCGTCACGGGTGTCCACGCGCACCACGTCCCAGTCCCTCCCCGCCTGCCGAAGCCACGCTTCGAGCAGTTGGGAGTCGAGGGGCTTGTCTTCCAGGTGCAGCAGCCTGGTCTTCGCGGCGCTCACCATCGTCGCCCCGAAGACAGCCGCCTCGCCGGCTCGGCAAACAGGTAGTCCGGCCGCGGCTCGGAGCCCGGGGCCGCGAAGGCTTCCCCGTCGGCTTCGGTCTCGTCCTCGCCGTCATCCGCCACCGCGATGACGGCCGTACACACCAGCGCGTATGCGCCCGCCAGCGCCCCGACGGCGAGCGCGAGACGCCAGCGCATGCCCAGAGCCAGCGCCAGGCCGTCCCACAGCAGGAACGTCGCCACGCCGGCGAGGGAGGCCCCGAGGAGAGCGCGCGCGGGCATGCTCAGTCCCAGTGGACCGCGGGGGGCCGGCTCTCCGGCCTCGCGAAGAGATATCCCTGCAGCAGCTCGCAGCCCGTGGAGCCGAGGGCGTCTCGTTCGGCCGTGGTCTCGATGCCCTCGGCGACGACGTGCATGCCCAGGTCGTCGCACAGATGGGCCATCGAGCGCACGAGCTTCTGCTTCGTGGGCGTCTCGTCGATTCCACGAATGAGGGACATGTCCAGCTTCACGTACTC
>Ga0070706_100001016_pt1 | contig 30441 bp, 24 predicted proteins | sample KBSK5501metaG_FD_65476 | JGI IMG/M metagenome (GOLD analysis project Ga0070706, IMG submission 65476) | Corn, switchgrass and miscanthus rhizosphere microbial communities from Kellogg Biological Station, Michigan, USA - KBS K5-50-1 metaG | ecosystem: Host-associated > Plants > Roots >... | reverse complement strand
CTCATTTACAGCATGACCGATTCTTACGCCGCTGTGCGCTTTGATGCGCGGAAATCGCTTCAAACACTGCCCGGATTTCACGACTTTTCTTTCACCTACACTGCGGCCGATCATTCGCTCGGCGAAGCGGCGACGCGCGCTTACGAAAAATGGCTGCGCCAAGTGCGCGACGTGAATGCAGTTTATCGACCAGAGACCGCAATCGATTCGGACGGCCGTTTTCAACAAGATGTTTTCCAACGATTACGGGGCGAACGTGACGACAAACGAATTTTTCTCGCGGAATGATTCGCCAATCCGCTCGCGCACTATCCACCATGCACCACTCGGTCCGTAATTTGCGCTTTGGCTGGTGGTCGCTTCTCGTCTTTTTATCCTTGGGAGGCGTCCTCGAGACGCTGCACGGTTTCAAGGTCGGGTGGTATGTAGACGTTGGGAATGAAACGCGGCGACTCATGTTCACACTTGCCCACGCGCACGGAACCCTGCTCGCACTCGTAAACATCGCCGCCGGCTTGACAGGACGGAAGGCGGACCGCTTCGGTCTCCGCCCTTCAGTTTCCTTTGCATTGATTTGGGCTGCGATCCTACTGCCGGGGGGATTTTTTCTCGGTGGAATTGTAATCTACGATGGCGACCCCGGATTGGGCGTTTGGCTGGTGCCGATCGGGGCGGCATTATTGTTCTACGGCATCGCACGAATCGCGTTCGATCTACGCAAGCTAAAATGACGCAGCTGCAACGTGGGCGGCCAAATCACGCCGGATGCGAAAAAAGGCTTGACCCCTTGTCCTGAACCTTGGAGTCTCCAGCCTTTTAGATCGAGCCGTGACGGCAACAGGGCCGGGTTTTGGCGGGCACGGGGTTCTGTCAGTGGCAAACTGAAAAGAAAGGCCAGCCTATCAACTAACCCCGACTGTAAGTGCGTAACTTTTTCGAAAACTTCACTTCGTGGGTTTCCCGGAGAATATCAGTGAACTGCCGAGTCAGTTCACAAAAGCAATCCAGCAAAAAGCAACCCACTATGAAATTCTGCTTAACGACTAACTCGCATCGCTCACCACGGCGGCCGCGGCGGAGCGCATCCGTGATCAGTATCCAGATCATGGCCGTCGCCATGCTCCTTATCAGCCAATCAGCATTCGCGACGGACAAATCGTGGACAGGAGCGAGCAGTACGGCTTGGGGAACAAGTAGCAACTGGAATCCAAGCGGCGTTCCTGTCTCTACAGATAATGCCCTTTTTAGTACGACTTTCCCTCGGCAACCCGCTTTAGCTGCCTCGGCCACTGTTGGTGGGCTCTGGTTAAAGACTGGAGTTGGCCAAAGCACTACCATCTCTGCAGGCTCAACCAGCTACGTTCTTACCTTAAACGGTAACACCATCAATGCTGTTGCTGGCCAGGGTATTCTCGCTAATAACACCAGCACGTTCGCACTTGCTATCAAGTGCAGCATAAAGCTCGCAAATGCTCAAGCCTGGAGGAATGACTCGAGCAATCCGCTCACCATTAGTGGGCCGGTAAATATGAATGGCAAAGCTCTTAGCGTTGGTGGCATCGGCAATACCGTGATTAGTGGAGTAATGAGCAGCACTGGAGGATCGCTTCTTAAGACAGGCGGCGGCATGTTAACCCTGAGTAGCGCGAACACCTACACAGGCACGACTCAGGTCACCGGCGGCACTCTCCTCATAAATGGCTCTCAATCTTTAGCTACCGGAGCAGTGAGCGCTAGTAACAGTGGAACGACTCTGGGCGGTATCGGCACTCTTGGAGGGGCGGTCACCGTTAACTCCGGAGCAAGTTTAGCCCCAGGGAATGGAGGCAACGCGAATGGGGCTCTAAGCGTACCGTCGATCGCATTAGCTTCTGGCGCTTACTTTAAAGTTGATCTTAATGGGTGGTATGCAGGGAGCGGTTATGACGAGCTTATTGTAAGAACAGGAGGCGCTACGATTTCTGGAAGCAATTTGGTTATAACGGTAGGGGCTGGGCTGTATATGGGTGAAACTTTCACAATCTTGAACAAGCAATCGTCTGGCGCAGTGACTGGCACATTTGCCCGGGGCAGTTCCATTACGACCGGTGGTTACACCTTTTCGATCAATTATGCCGGCGGCACCGGCAACGACATCGTCCTCACGGTGACTAAAACCCCGATCATCACAACCGCAGCTGGCTCAGGCCCTAAATTTATTGGCAATGGCGGGCCTGCTACTAGCGCAGGCTTAGGATCCCTATCGGGACTTACTTTTAGGAGTGGCAGCCTCTACATCTGCGACACAGATCACAATATCGTGGTTAAAGTGGCCTCTAATATTGCAACCGTGGTCGCTGGGAACGGAAAAGTTGGCGTCTCAGGTGATGGAGGACCAGCTACAAGCGCCGCTGTCCAAGAGCCTACAGGCACTGTGTTTGATTCGTCTGGTAATATGTACATTGCTGAGTTCAATAATGGTGTGATACGAAAAGTAACACCCACGGGCGTTATTTCAACATACGCAGGTTGCCCTACCTGCGCCGGCACCGTAGTAGAGGGGTCGTTTCGTACTAACACAGCTATGGCACCTCAGGGTATTGGAATTGATTCTTCTAATAATGTTTATTTTTCAGACGGAGCCCACGATCGGGTAAGAAAGATTTTAGCCAGCAATGGAAATGTATATACAGTGGCAGGAAACGGCACTTACGGTACATCTGGAGACGGTGGCCTGGCAGTAAATGCTTCACTCAGTGGGCCTGGGGGTCTATCGTTCGATTCCTCTAATAACCTTTATATACCTGACGGAAACCGGCTACGTAAAGTTACCGCTTCAACTGGAGTTATTAATACCATTGCTAGTTTTGGTGAGCCATTGTTCGATTCAGTCGTGGATGGGGCCGGCAATGTCTACGTCACTGCCAATGCCAGCGGCACCGCCTACAAGGTCACTCCTGGTGGCAGCGTAACTAAGATTATAGGAAACGGTGTCTATGGTTTCTCTGGAGACGGTGGACCAGCTACCAACGCTGCCTTTAAAGGCATGGTTGGTATAGCAAGGGATGGATCCGGAAATATTTACGTTGCCGATACAGATAATTACAGGGTGCGTAAAGATACAGTGTCAACTGGAATTATTAGTACATTTGCTGGAAATGGAAACGGAAACTATTGGGGAGATGGGGGACCAGCTACCTCCGCTGGAATAAATAGACCTCAGGGGATGGCATTTGATGCCCCAGGTAATATGTACATTGCTGACACATGGAATAACCGGATAAGAAAGGTGACGACAGGTGGGACTATTAGCACCTATGCAGGAACAGGGATTGCAGGATTTAGCGGCGACGGAGGCGCAGCGACAAGTGCCATGCTTAATCAACCAACGTCGGTAGCGGTAGATACCAACGGCAACGTGTTTGTAGGTGATACAATAAACAATCGGGTTAGAAAAATAACTCCGGGTGGAATAATCTCCACATATGCGGGAGGTGGCGGAAGCTTGGGAGATGGAGGCCCAGCCACAAGCGCAGGGCTGCAGTTAAATTTTGCTGGTGCAAGTATCGTTTTAGATAAATACAATAATCTTTATATTTCAGATGGCGGAAATAACAGAGTGCGCAAAGTAACAGCTTCCACTGGGATCATTAATACCGTTGCTGGAAACGGAGTGAACGCATACTCGGGAGACGGGGGACCAGCTACCAGTGCATCTTTGAAAGACCTTTTCCAAATTTCCATAGGCCCAGATGGAAGCCTTTATATAACTTCACAAGGTATTGGTCTTCCTCCTAAAGTAAGAAAAGTTACCAACGGCATTATTAATCGTTGGGCGGGGGGGGCCGGAGCGGGTGTTTCTCCAGGATCCACGACAAAAGCGCTTGACTACCTTTTGGAGAATCCGCCTGCTCCTGCTTTTTATGGGAGTGGTAGTGCGTTTTTAGCCACTGGAGGTAATAACAACGTCATGGTTGTTCCGCCAAACCAAATCTTATCTTATTTGGTTAACGCTGGGCCTAACGGTGACGGAACTGGTTTTTCGGGGGTATCACCAAATGGTTACAGCGGCGACGGCGGCCCAGCGCTTAAAGCAATGATTTACAATGTCTATGGAGGATTAGCCACAGATTCGTTGGGTAATCTTTACATTGTTGATCAAAACAACTTCCGCATCCGCAAGGTGTCGTTGCACTGATCTTCCTGGCCACAGCTTTGTCCCCAAGGCTGCCCCGCTTCTTGTTTAACAGTCAGTTGCGGCTTACACCCACAAGGTGCGATCGAATGTGCGATGCTGGATCGCTTCGCTGACGTGCTCGGGTGAGATGTCGCCGGACCCGGACGAAGCGGGCAGCTCCTTCAACCGAACATCACAGGCAGCGACCAACTCACACAAAAATTAGAAGGAGCTGGGCGACCCAGCTGATTGCTTGCAATCGGCTGCCCTTCGGGCGCGAAGCGGGTCGATCTTTATACCCAAAGCGTCCGATCAAAGGTTCTGTATTGAATCGCCTCACTGACGTGTTCCGGTGCAATGTTCTCGGCCTCATCTAGATCGGCGATGGTGCGCGAGACTTTCAGGATGCGATCGTAGGCGCGGGCGCTGAGATTTAATTCGCTCATCGCGACGCGGATGAGGTCCTGTGAATCCTGACTGAGCTTGCAGTGTTGTTTGATCTGCCGCGTGGCCATGCGCGCATTGCAAGTTACTCTCGGGTCGTTGCGGAAGCGCTCTTGCTGGCGTTCGCGCGCCCGCATGATCCGGCCGCGAATCGCGGTGGATGTTTCTTCGGCGCGTTCGCTGGCGACGTCTCGATATTCGACGGCCGGCACTTCAATGTGCAGATCGATCCGGTCGAGCAACGGGCCAGAGATGCGTTGCCGATACCGCTGCACCTGCACCGGACCGCAACGGCATTCGCGTTTTAAATCGCCAAAGTATCCGCACGGACAAGGATTCATCGCCGCGACCAGCATGAACTCGGAGGGAAAAGTCACGCTGCCTGCCGCCCGCGACACGGTGACCTTCCCGTCTTCGAGCGGTTGGCGCATTACTTCCAGGGCCGACCTTTTGAACTCAGGCAGTTCATCGAGGAAAAGAACGCCGTTATGTGCAACGCTGACTTCGCCCGGATTTGGAAATGTGCCGCCGCCGAGCAAGCCAATGTCGCTGATGGTGTGGTGCGGGTCACGAAATGGTCGCGTGGAAACAAACGATTTTTCGGCATCGAGTAGACCGGCGATGCTGTGAATCTTGGTCGTCTCGATTGCTTCCTCGAGCGACAACGGTGGAATGATCGTGGGGATGCGTTTGGCGAGCATCGATTTTCCGGAGCCCGGTGGTCCGATCATCAGAACGTTGTGTCCGCCGGCCACGGCCACTTCCATGGCGCGTTTGACGTGGCCCTGACCTTTCACATCGCTGAAATCGACGTCGTACGTTTGATGCGTGGCAAAAAATCCGGTCAGATCAGCGCGCGTAGGCAGCAGCGCGGTTTCGCCGCGCAAAAAAGCAAACGTTTGTCGCAAGTTTTGCACGCCGTAAATGTCAATCTTATCGACCATGGCGGCTTCGAGCGCATTGGTTTCCGGGACAAAGAGCGCACGCTTACCCCGACGACGCGCTTCCAACGCCACAGGCAGCACGCCTTTCACGGCGCGCACCGTGCCATCTAATGCGAGCTCGCCGACAAAGCTGAAATTTTCGAACGGCGAGCTGTCCAATTCTTCGGTGACCGCGATCATCCCAAGCGCGATCGGTAAATCGAAACTTGGCCCCTCTTTTTTAATGTCCGCGGGCGCAAGATTGATTGTGGTGCGGCCGCGCGGCCAATAATAACCGCTATTTGCAATCGCAGTGGTGACGCGGTCCCGGCTCTCTTTCACAGCGGCGTCCGGCAAGCCAACGATGACGATATTCGGGTCGCCGCCGGCGCCGTTAACTTCGATTTCAATTTCGTACGCATCTACGCCGTAAACCGCGGCGGAATAAATTTTCGCCAGCATCGCGGTGGCAGAGTCGCAGAAAATCCGAGCATGGAAAAGCGGCAAATGCCCTCAAAGACGAGACGCGACTTACCTCCGCCAAGCTGGTTAAATATTTGAGGGCTCGCTCGGACAAAGCACCAAAGAATGACCAACGGCGGAACCTCGAAAAAGATTGAACAAGACCCGTCCAAAGGCTGTCAGAAATCCGAATATTTAACCTTGTTAAATACTTTTGAGAATGCTACAACGCGCGATCGACAAGGTGCCGGCGAATACCACTGACGGTAAGATGTCGATCCAACCCCCCAAATTCATCGATGAAGAAGAGTTATATGGCTGCCGAAGATAGCGATACCGGAATTAAGATTTACCTGCGCGAGATCGGGCAAATCCCGCTTCTGACTCCGGAACAAGAGATTACTCTCGCCGCAAAGATCAAGAAGGGCGACCGGGAAGCACGGGCGCTCATGATTCGCTCCAATCTGCGACTGGTCGTGAAAATCGCGCATGACTACGCGAATCTCGGCTTGCCGCTGCTTGACCTGATCTCTGAGGGAAATATCGGTCTGATGAAGGCAGTGGAGCGCTTTGATCCGGCCAAAGGCGGCAAACTCAGCACGTATGCGGCATGGTGGATCAAGCAATCGATCAAGCGGGCACTGGCCAATCAGAGCAAAACGATTCGTCTCCCGGTTCATCTCGTGGACAAGATTTCCAAGATGCGTCGCGTTTCCTTGCAAATGAGCGAGGAGCTTGGCCGTGAACCAACGGACGACGAACTTGGCGACGAGATCGGGATCGCCAGCGGAAAAGTTTCGCAGCTCAAGACTGTCTCGATCCGCCCGGCTTCGCTCGATGCACCGATTAGCGACGATGATTCAACCGAGTTCGGCGAAATTGTCGGGGACGAGGAAGCTCAGACGCCGTTCGAACTGTTGCGCGATAAAAACCTCCGCAACGAAGTCGGCGGTTTGCTTGATGTCTTGGACGATCGCGAGAAGAAAATTATTTTCCAACGCTTCGGGCTGGACGGCGGCAAACCGAAAACGCTCGAGGAAGTGGGAAAGAAATTTGGCGTGACGCGGGAGCGCATTCGGCAATTGCAGAACATTGCACTCTCGAAGCTCCGCCGTGCGCTAAGCAAGAAGGAGCGCCCGGTCGACGTCGAGTTGCCGGTCGAGGCTTAGACGGATGCAGCAACGTCGCTGTGCGACGCGTGCTAAATAAAGTAGTGCTCGGGGCGGGACTTGAACCCGCATGCCTTTCGGCATACGCCCCTCAAACGTACGTGTCTGCCATTCCACCACCCGAGCGTCTGAATTTGGAATGCGCGCAAAATCTCCTGCAGACTGCTTGCCCTCGCAAGTCGCGGCTTACTCTTGCTTATAATCGAAAGCAACATTGAGCACAAAATCGATCCGTGAAATCCGTGTCATCCGCGGTTAGGTTTTTCAGATAATGTCGATCTTGGCGAGTGAAACAGGCGAGCGCGATTGGCTCAAAATCGATCTGCATATCCACACGCTCGATGATCCCCACGACGCGGTCGATTATTCCGCGCATCAATTGCTTGAACGCGCGCGCGCGCTCGGCTTTCGGGTGCTTGCGATCACGCTGCACGACGCGGTCTTTGACCGACAGGAAGTGTTCGATGACGCGGCGGCTATGGGCATTTTGCTCATCCCTGCGGCGGAGGTGCGATTATGTGGGGCGCATGTCATTGCGCTGAACGTGACCGGCGAGGAAATCGCGAAGCTGAAGAATTTCGACGATTTGCGACGGTTGCGGGCGCGGCGCGGAAGGTCTGTTTTTATGATTGCGCCGCATCCCTTTTATGTTTTTGGCAGCTCAATCGGATCGCGGCTGGTTGCAGAAATCGATTGCTTCGACGCGATCGAAGTCTGCCATTTTCACAAGGGGCTCTTCAATCCAAATCGGCGCGCAGAAAAAGTGGCGACGCTCTTTGGCAAACCGTTGATCGCTACTTCCGACGCGCATCGGCTGCACGCGTTCGGGCGCCATTACACGAGTATCCCCACGCCGCCCGAGCTTACTGTCGAACATGTCTTTACTGCTTTGCGAGGCAGGCAACTTCATTTGACCAGTCCGTCCTGCACCTTTGTCGATCTTGTGGGCGCGATCTATTTCGTCTTCTTTGCACACCCATTTCGACGACGTCAAAAGCGTCGCCGTCTCAGGGAGGCGACTGTGTTTGACCCAGATCGTAAATCGATCCCCAGCGGCCAGAAGCGACGAGCGGGGCCGTAGTTTCCCATGGCCGCGTGCTCCCGGAATAATTCATCATTTCTTCTCGTCCCCAAAAAATGTAACGCACGTCCAAAGCGCGCGAGATTTGGCGCCAATTTCCGATGCCTTGCATCATATCACGAAGCTGACTCTGGGTTGCGGCATAATGGTCAAAGCCCTCCGTCCAAAGATGGCCGGGATAACCCATGACGACCTTGCGGCCTTGAAGTAAGAGCGGGTGATTGTAAGTGGGGTAAGCGGCGAAGCGCGCCTCGACAGGCAAAGGTCGGACAGCCGCACCGACCGCATCGAGTTCTCCGCGATCGATGAGTCCAAAGCCAGGACGGCCGGCGGCCAGCCCGCCGAAGAGACTGATGAATCCGGAACTGAAGAGTGCGATGCAAACACCGACGCGCACCGGAACGCTCCAACGAGCGACAAGCTGGCTCCATAAAAATGGCAGCAGGAGGAAGTAGGCCCAAATCATGAGTTTGAGATTGTCCCAGTCCCACGGCGCAAACTGAAAGAGCAAACCTGAAACGAAAATTGCGAATGCCGACAGCAGAAAAGCGATTTCCTCGGGCAGTTTTCGATTCCGTTTGAAGCCGATTTTCCAGGCACGCCAACCGCAGATCGCGAACAGGCAGAGGGCGAGCGGAATAAAGATGCCAAAGTTTTCCAACCAGAATTTAAAAAGGTTGGAGCGACCGAATTCAGGGTCGCCCATGACCCAGCCCAAATGTGGCTTTAAGATTGTTCCGGCACGAAAATTATCGCTGATCAGCCAGACGAAGAAGGTCGCGGGAAGGAATGCGCCTCCGATCACCGCCGCGACGCGTTTGCGAACTGTGGAATCGCCGCATGCAAACAAAAAGACCAGAACAGCCGAAAGCGCGAGAAATGTGTGCACGTGAAACAGTGGCATTGAAGCGTACAACGATAGCTCGACCCAGAAGGGCAGCGGTCCCGGGCGGCGTTGATCTTGAATGTCTTCCCGGAAAAATTTCTCGCGCCAATGCCAGAGTAGAACCAGACCGGCCGGGATCGCGTAGAGCAAACCGCGCTGCGTCACAAACATCGAAAGCGCAATGCTCTTCCAGGCGATTGTTTTATCGCCTTGATAGTCTAAAAACTTGAGCGTTTTAAAGAACTGGAAGCCCGCTATGCCGCCGTTAAACAAAAAGCCGGCGACGCCAAACGCGCCGGCCCAGCGGTAAAATCCGTAGAAGGTCGCGAGCGAAGCCATCAACCCCGTCCACACCAACCCGCGCGTTAGATCGACATGAACTAAGCAAAGCAGAGCATTGAACAGGTCCATCCCGGCCGGATATCTTAGTTTGCTAAAGACATAGATTGGATTGTCCGGCCAAAACGCGACGCCATTGGCGAAATTCTTGATCAGTGTGATATGCAGCGCGAGGTCGCCCAGGTTATTCGGCGATTGAATTTTTAATTCGTTGTCATCGATGTAAAGAAGCCAGCAAAACGAGCGCAGGGCGAACAGTGCGAAGCATGCCGCCATGATCCAAAGCCAGAGTTGCCCGTAACGCGTAGTCTTCGATAAACCGGCTTCGCCTGAAGCGCTCTTGCGCCGTTGCGGCGCCGTATCAGAAGTTCCGAGATACGCTGCGACAGCAAATGCCGCGCCCGCTATCAGCGAGAAAACCGCACTTTCCACGCGCAAACCGTTCCCGACCATTCCCAAAAGAAGGCCGCAAACAGTCGACAGATTGACAAAGGTCAGGCCGGCGGAAAGCCATTTCATCGAGCGGCGTTCCTCAGCCTGATCCTTTTCCAACGAAGTCTGGTGACCGGCCTGGGAAAAACTCTTTGAAGATTTTGGCGCTCAAATAGAGCTTCGACGTGTCCTGATAAGCGCGAATCCTGAGTGGCTCAGTGTAATAGGCGTTGCGTAGTTTCGGTTCCACTTCCTTGATTCGATCTTCTTGCACGAGGAGAAAATCCGCGTCGAGATTTTCGGGGGAATTTCCGTGTTCGTAATAGCCGATGTGCGGGAAATCACCGAGAATCCAGGGGAGCGGATAAGCGCTGGTCCGGATCATATGCCCGGTGAGCTGGTAGTAGATCGGATTTCGTTTTGCCAACTTCAGCAGCGGTTCAGTTAGCTTGAAGATATCGTTGTAAGTTTGAACGTAGACGTACGGCTCCGTATCCGCCGTGCAGCGGAAGTAGTTCAGCCAAATTGTCGATCCCAGCGAAGCGCACAGGAGAATGGCTGATGCCGCATATGTGGCGAACCGATACCTGAGAGGAATAAGTAGAATCGCCGCACCAAACATAAACAGGAAAGGCCAGATAAAACTGATGATGCACCAGGGAGTCTTGTATGGAACGATGCTGTATGCGATCAGGGTTCCGACTCCATAGATCGCCAGATAACGCAGACTGAGATTCTTAAACTGCTGGCAAAACAGGCAGAGAACCAGACCGCCGGCCACAGGAAGTTCGTAACGCCCGATCAGTTCCAACCAGTAATACCACTGTTTCTCATGGCCGTGCCCTTCGTGGCCGGTGGCAAACCACGCGGCGTACGCCTGATAGATTCCTTTTACGCCGCTCCAGTGAAAAAACGTTCCGGAATAGAAAAAGACGATCGCGACGATGCCAACTCCAATGACCATCGCAAGATCGACATAGGTCCAAGTTTGCCGGGCCGGTTTCTCGTCGGGCAGACGATTGAGTGCGTTGGAAACCATGAGGGCCGGAATTGCAAGCGCCGCACAACCAAGATGGATGACGTAAGTTTCCTTTGTCAGAATCATCCCGGCCACGCCCATGCCGGCGCACCACAGGTAATTTGGCGTTCCAAATTTCCAGAGACCAAGCAGGCCAAGAATGAATAGCATCGAGAAGAGCACAAGCCACACTTCGTGAATCGAGTAGCGTCCATAGAAAACGAAGCCGGGTGAGACCGCCATGGCCAGTGCTGCGATTCGACTTACGGTTCGTCCGAGTAACGGCTCGAACTTAAAGCATAGCCACACGCAGCCGATGCTCACCAGCACAACTGGTAGCCGCAACGCCCAAACATTTCGGCCGAACAATGCTTCTGAGACCAGCAGGACGTAAAAATGGAGCGGCCCATGATAATTGGTTGGATCGTACCGATAAAACCCGTTCTTCATCACTTGATCGACAAACCATCCATTGATGCCTTCGTCGAAATGCGGCGGTTTGATTCCGAGCAAAAAGAACCGGAGGAAAACTGCGAGGCCCAGGATTACCCACGGCGTCCAGCCGGTCTCCGCAAACCGCTTTCGCCACGTTTCCAATTGAACGTGCAGCCTTGGAAAATCTGCTAGCGCACCGCCCGCTGCGCTGCTAGTACGCGCTGCAATGCGCATTCTCGTGACCGGTGGCTGCGGATTCATCGGGAGCAACTTTATTCGGTATATTTTGCAACATTACAAGCCGGCGTACGTGACCAACGTCGATGCGCTCACTTACGCGGGCAATCTGGCCAATCTCGATGGCGTGGTCGAGGAACATGGCGAACGCTATGAATTTTTCAAAGCCGACATCGCCAATGCCGATCAGATGGATGAGCTCATGACGGAACATCAATTTTACGCCGTCATCAATTTTGCTGCCGAATCGCATGTCGATCGCAGCATCAATTCACCGCTCAATTTTATTCACACCAATGTCATCGGTACCAGCGTGCTGCTCGACTGCGCGCGTCGTCACGGCGTCCAGCGGTTCGTTCAAATTTCGACCGACGAAGTCTATGGATCGCTCGGCGCCACCGGCAAATTCACCGAGCAATCGCCCCTCGATCCGAGCTCGCCATATTCGGCAAGCAAAGCCGGCGCCGATCTTCTTGTCCTCGCTTCCTACAAAACTTACGGCCAGGAAGTGCTCGTGACGCGGTGCTCGAACAATTACGGCCCGTATCAATTCCCGGAAAAACTGATTCCACTTATGATCATCAAAGCGATCCGTGACGAGCCGCTCCCGGTTTATGGCGATGGCAGGAACGTGCGCGATTGGATCCACGTCACAGATCATTGCGCTGCCATTGTGGGCGCGCTCTTCGAGGGGAAACCGGGATCGATTTATAATTTCGGAGGCGACGCCGAGATGGTGAATATCGATGTGGTCAAAACGATTCTCGATAAACTGGGCAAGCCGCACATCTTGATTTCGTTTGTGACCGAGAGACTTGGCCACGACCGCCGGTATGCGATCGATTCTTCTCTTGCGCAACAAGAATTGAATTGGAAACCGCGCCGCGATTTTAAGGAGGGACTCGACGAAACCATTCAATGGTACATCGACAATCAATCGTGGTGGCAACCATTGCTCGAGCGTACGGGACGGTATTGAAGTGAGCAGCGGACGCGTCCTCGCGCTCGCGAACTTTGAAAACGAAATCCAAAATCGTGATCATCGGCGCAGGCGGCCGGCTTGGCTCGGCGCTCATCGGCCAATATCGAGACGAGTTTTCAGTCGCCGGGCTTAATCACGCGGCTCTAGACCTCGGAGACGCGCGGCAACTGCGTGACAAGATCGGCGCGCTCGATGTCGATCTTGTAATTAATTGCGGCGCGTTGACCAATGTCGATTATTGCGAAATGCATCGCGAGGAAGCCTTTCGCATCAACGCCGAGGGCCCGCGCGTGCTCGCAGAGATCTGCCGCGATAAGAACGCGAAACTCATTCACTTCAGTACGGATTACGTTTTCAACGGTGAAAAGCGCGAGCCTTATACCGAAGAAGATGCAGCCAGGCCGATCAGTGTTTATGGCGAATCAAAACGCGCCGGCGAAGAGAACGTTCTCGCTGTGCAAGACCGACATCTCGTCATACGCGTCTCGTGGGTTTTTGGTGCTGACCGGCCGAGCTTCGTCGATAATATTATTAACCGGGCACAGGAAAATGAAGAAGTCGACGCAGTCGCTGACAAATTCTCGACGCCTACTTACACACGCGATATCGCTAAAATTTTGCCGAAGTTTTTCGATGTCGACGTTGAAGGCGGTATTTTGCATTTCGCAAACGCCGGCGAATGCAGTTGGCGGGAATATGCGCAATGGGCGCTGGATTGTTGCCAGGCGTTTGGCGTGGCGCTGAAGACGAAAACAGTGGGGGCACTCAAATTAGAGGACATGACCCGCCTCCGCCAAGGCTACGGTGGGCGTGCACCCTGGGTCGCGCGCCGGCCCGCTTATTCGGTTCTTTCCAGCGCGAGATACACGAAGTTGGCCGGCAACTCACCGCGGGCTTGGCGTGATGCCGTGGCTGACTATATTAGGTGTTTCTATTCCAAAAAATGAGAACCCACATCTTCGCGTTTACGTTATCGATCGTTATTTGCGCGGCTGCTCGCGCCGAACTGAAATGGGAGCGGACTCTGATCGAGTTACATCCGGCGGTCGGCGACAAAGAGGCGGTCGGCCATTTCAAGTATCAAAACACTGGCAACCAACCGGTGCGCATTAAATCTGTCCACACCTCTTGCGGGTGCACCGCTGCGCAAACTCAGAAGGACGAGGTGCCTCCTGGAGACAAGGGTGAAATTACGGCGACGTTTAAAATTGGCGATCGGACCGGTACCCAGGTGAAAGCCGTGACTGTGGACACCGATGACCCTGTAAATGCGACCACAGTACTCACGCTCAAGGCGGTGATCCCGCAAGAGATTGAGATAAATCCGAGCCTGGTGTTCTGGGGACAAGGCGAAGCGCCAAATCCAAAGACGATCGTTGTGCGCGCGGGCAAGGATTTTCGTTTGAAACACTTAACAGTCACTTCATCGAATCCGGATTTTAAGACGAAGGTCGAACAGGCAGGGACTGGCGAATTCAAGATTAACGTCCAACCGCGGGAGACCAGCGGCATCGCGGCTGCCACCTTGACCATTCAACCGGAGAATTCGGCCAAAGCATTTTACGCCACTGCACGCGTGACCAATGCGCCAGCTATCCAATAAGAAGTGAAGTCTTCGCTGGTGCGCCAGGCGCTTATTCTTGTGGCGCTCGCGTTTCTTCCCGGAATCGGGCAGGCGATCTATTTTCGCGACAAAGTTTCTTGGCAGTTGCCAGTTCCAGCGTCCGAAATGGTCACGGTAGTGCAAGCGCGCGCGTGGGGCGAAAATGCAATTTGGATTGATGCACGGCCAGACGAAGAATTTGCGCGGGACCATGTCCCGGGGGCTGTATCCTTAAACGAAGACCGCTGGAATGAATTGCTGCCCCAGTTTCTGGCGGTATGGTCGCCGGAGAAAAAGATCGTCGTTTATTGTAGCAGCCAGAGCTGCAACGCCAGTCGTGAAGTTGCGCACCGCCTGCGTAATCAAGCGCAGCCGCCGATGCAAAATGTGTTCGTGCTCGAAGGGGGCTGGGAAGAATGGCTCAAGTCGCGACAGTGAAATTCCTTTGGCGAATTGTCGATCTTATCGTTGGCGGCGTTTTCGTTTACGCCGGCGCGATTAAAGCTCTCGATCCGGTTCAGTTCGCCCATGACATCGATAATTACAAAATCCTTCCCTGGGCGATCGACGTCGGCCTGGCATTTTATCTGCCGTGGCTGGAAATCTTTTGCGGAATCGCGCTTATCCTGCGGCGTCTTTATCTCGGCGGATTGTCGATCTTAGCCGCACTGATTTCAGTGTTTGTTATCGCAACTGTCGCAGCAAAAGTGCGAGGGCTGGACATCACGTGCGGTTGTTTTGGTCATGCAAGCAAGAACTGGAACTTCTCCACTCATCTCGGACTCGATCTGGTTTTGTTCGGACTCGTGATGTTCCTCCTGTTCGCGTGTGGGCGAAACTTCACTGCCAGCCAGCGGTAGAAATGCAGAATGCCGTAAGTCGGCATCTATGAAGATTGGGACAGTGAGGGAGGTATCACACGCCGCGCGCGATTGGCTGCGAAAAGTTCGAAAAGCCGGACGCGATCTTTTCATGATCGACCGCGCAATCGCGGCGATCAGAAGACTTCCGGTGGTGATTTTGTTGGGCGCGGTTCGTCACGCGCCGCGCGGCTGTCGAAGGAAAATCCTTCGCGGCGCGATTCGTTCCCTTTCCACGCCGGCTCCGGCTGAACCCGTCGAGGTTTGTGAGATCAATTCATTGACCGATTTCGATTCAGGGTTCGCTCGGTTGGCGGCGATGCTCGGCCATGCCGGCAGGCGCCCCTCGCCGGGCGAGCTGGAATTTCTCAATTCAATCGCGAGGCGCCGGACCAGTTACCCCGGCAACATCGGGCCGAGCGATTATCTTTTCCTGACCGCGTTTGTCAGCATTCTCGCCCCGCAACGCGTGATCGAAATCGGAACGCTGACCGGCTTTTCGGCAGGAATTATTGCGGCTGCGCTTGCTCGCCGGCACGGCAGCGGCGCGAGCTGGGTTGATACGATCGACACCAACGTCGAGTGCATCATTGACAGAACACGCCTGAGTGGTTTCGAAATTCCGGAGACCTTTCCGGAGCTTGCGCCGCTGGTTCGCTTGCACGTCCCGCGCAATGCAGCTTTCGTTCTGCAAATCGCCAAACGCGACGAACTGGAGGTTGCCTTTATTGACGCAGACCATCGTCACCCTCTGCCGTTGCTTGATTTGCTCCGGGTGGCGCCTTGTGTCAGGAGCGGAGGTTGGATCGTGCTGCACGATATCCAGCTCGGCACGATCACTCGCAAAGCAATCGAAGCGGGTCGCAACGTCGGCTGGGAAGCGGTTTACGGCGCGCAATGGCTTTTCGATCACTGGCCATTCCGCAAAATCAGTGGCGGAAATATTGGGGCCGTCCAGCTGCCGCATGAAAAGAGCGCGCTCATTCCATTTGCGCTGCGCATGATGTCGATCCAATTCGAGACCGTGGAAAAGTACGCGCGCGCCACGCGACGCGCGCTTTACGAGAGTCTCGGCGCGCTGTGCTAAATATTCGGCTGGCGACAAAAACGGCTGGCTCCCGTGAGCGTCATCTGCACCTGGGTAGAGCCTGGTGTGGATGAGCTCATGTCGCGGACGCGCGGAGCCCATGGCACAACTCCTGTTTCGATGTGCGCACCGCAAAGTGACCAATGGACCGGCCAAAGTGGATTTGAAGATATTCAAAGTGGAGACGCACGATGGCAAAATCTGCGTCGGTGTGCCCGCGCGCGACGGAAAATCCTCATGATCAGAAAACTCAAATCCGGCAAGTATCGGTTGTATTCTCGCAAGAAAAATCCCAGGACGGGAAAACGAAGAAACCTTGGCACGTTCAAGACGAAAGCTGCGGCGAAGAAACACGAGAGGGCCGTCCAGTATTTTAAACGCCGTTGAGTTTACGTGACGGATGGTAATTATACCCGGTAAATTGTCTCGGCGTGATCTAGCGTCGCTAAATTCGCGTGACAAAGAGCAAACTTTGTCGCCTTGATTAGGTGCCGGACAAACCGGACGCTATATTTTGGGGAGGCAAATGAATCTCCGGCTGTTGCTTGGATACTTGCTTTGCGTGGCTCTTTTTGCGACCGCAGGATGCCGGCCGAAACCAAAAAGCGAAATCGTTGGCGACCCCCCCGCTAATCCGTCGCTGCCCTCGGCGCCGGCGCTCGCGAGCCCGGCTCATGAGCCGAGTTTATCGCCGTCAGTTGCTAAGCCACCGAAAAAAAAACCTGAGCAGACTCCATCTCTCGATTTGTCGAGACTGGAAAGCAGCGTCCGTCCGTCGGTGATTTGGGTCACCGTTTTTGATCGATCGGGAAAGTTGCGGCGGACGCAGACTGGCTTTTTCATTTCAGGCGACGGCAGATTTGTTACCACTGCGGAGGCGATCGGAGACGGAGTCAATGCTGTTGCGAAAACGGCTGATGGCGAAATTCACAACGTGAGCGGGATTCTCGCGGTTTCGACACCGCTCAATCTTGCAATCCTCCAAGCCGATGTGAAGCGTGCTTCGTCTCTGACAGTGAACAAGAACGCTAATCTCCAGGCCGGCACACCAGTTGGAGTAGTCGGAAGCGGGTTGGCTGGAAATGAGGGAGCGCCGCGCCAGGCAACCATCTCAAGCTTGGCACCCGATCATTTGGAAATCGCGGCAACGATTTCATCCAATTCAATCGGATCGCCTGTTGTCGACGCAAATGGGCAAGTTATTGGTGTCATCGTTTCGGGTCGTGAAAAGGCGACCGTTCGGCCTTCGAGCGCGTTGGATTCATTGCTATCGCAGATCACATCCGATGCCAAAGCCCGGTGGCCAGAGACCGCAGAAGCCACTCCCAGCCCGCGCCCAACGCCAACGCCAAAGTCACGGCTGGTATACGCACCAGCGCCGGCTTTTCCTCCAGAAGTTTCTCGATCGGGCGTCTCGGGCTCGGGTCGTTTTCGTCTGAGCTTCGATGCGAGGGGGAAGGTGACAAATATCCAGATCCTTCAATCGACCGGAAACCGGCTCTTTGATCAATCTGCAATCAACACTCTTCGGCAATGGAAATCTGCCCCCGGCCGGGAATGGGTCGCAACGGTTCCAGTCACGTTTCAAACCAGGTGAAAGCCGAAACCGTGGCTCTCGGTTTTCGAATAAAATCCGGATGGGCGGCCGCGGTTTTGCTTAGGGGCCCGGTTCGTTCGCCGCGATTATGCGACAGCCGCGTGATCGATTTGTCGGATACGCGGTTCCCCGAGACACGCCAGCCGTATCACGCCGCAATGGGTAAACTCGAAACCGCTCCGGGCAAGATACGGGCGCGCCTGCGCATCGTGCGACGTGTCGCGCGACAATCAATCACGAGACTTCTCGCCGAGTATCGAGGTTTCGTGATCCGGCGCGCTGCTCTCGTCGTTGGCAGTCAAATCGATCCTGCTTTAATCGCAAACCCGCACATTCGCGCACACGCGCTGGAAGGTCAGTTATTTCGCACCACACTTGATGACGCCCTGCGCGCGCACCGAATTCACACAGTCATTCTTATCGAGCGCGATGCCTACTCCAGAGCGTCGGCTCATCTAAAGAAAGCGAGCAGTGACCTGCGACGTGTGACGCAAAATCTTGGTCGATCGGGTGAAGGACCATGGCGTGCCGAACAGAAACTCGCCGCTCTTGCTGCGTGGATTGCATTGAGCCGATGAAGTCGATCTCTTTCTTGTTCCAGCATTACTGTTAGCGTCGTGTTAGAGATTCGATCAGCCACAAGCGAGGATCGCGACGCGATCTGGAATATTTTTCATGCGATTGTCGCCGCTGAAGATACATATGCGTTTGACCCTAAGATATCGCGGGATGAGGCGCTGGCTTATTGGTTTCGAGCTGATACGCATACTTACGTTGCAGAAAGGGATGGCCGCGTTGTCGGCACTTATATTTTAAAAGCGAATCAACCCGGCCCTGGTTCTCACGTCGCGAACGCTGCGTTCATGGTCGCATCGGATGCGCAGGGCTCGGGAGTGGGGCGAAGAATGGCCGAGCATTGTCTAGAGGAGGCGCGCCGTTTTGGCTTTCGTGCGATGCAATTCAACTTTGTTGTTTCGACGAACAAAGGAGCCATTTGCCTGTGGAAACAGCTCGGTTTTGACATCGTTGGCACTTTGCCGGCCGCCTTTCGCCATCCTAAACGAGGATACGTCGATGTTTACGTCATGTTTCGTTCGCTGCTTTAGGGGTAAGAGCAAGGTAGGGACAGCCCGCTGCGCTGTCCGCGGACGCACCGCGGCTTCCCTACCATTCTTGCGTTGCAAAAGAGCGGCTAACTGTTGAATCTGAAAGGGCAATGCAAACAGTGATTCAAGTCATCACGAGCGGGCGTGGATCGTTGCGCGAAAAAATCATGACCGATCCGCAGCTACGGAAGTTTGATTTGATTCCCACCGAACACCAACGACCGGGTCGTCCACATGGCTGGGCGAAAATTCACAGCGAAACGGCGCATGGCGCGATTAATCTCGAATGGCACGGGCGAACCGGGGTTCTCACTTGCCGCGTTGTGACGAAGCTCGGGCACAAACCGCATTCGATCATCGGCGATTTCATCGATTATTTACTGGCCCGCCACCAGAGCCGCATTCTCGCTATTCACATTATGCGGCGGTGAATTTTTAGTCGTGCAAAGCCTGCCCGACCCACGCAAACTCGACACGAACCAGAATTTTCCGCCAGGCAATTAGACGACGAGGTTCCCGGGTTTAATCCCGATCGGAAGGTGTAAGCGAGCGCAAATATTGCGCGTCGAAGGCGCGCAGCGCGGCCTGGACGCTGTCGCCAAAGCCCGCGATGCCCTCTTCGATGGCTGGACCCAGCAACGCGACAAATGTACGGCCGCGAATCGACAGCTGGGGACGGCGCACTGCCGCGGGACTGCGAGGATGCGTTGCGCAATACCGCTCCATTTCCTTCATGGCTGCCAATGTTCGATCGGCAGAATGGTACGTGTTCAATATCATGGCGCCGTTTCTCATCATCATCCTTAACGTGGATCGCGTCGGAAGTGGATGTGTGCGAAAAACAAATCCGGAGCCTACGGGGCTCGAACCCGCAACCTCCGCCGTGACAGGGCGGCGCTCTAACCAATTGAGCTAAGGCTCCTCGCGCAAAAGTGTAACGGCGGCCGTCCTCAGCCGCAAGCAACTGGAGGTCGCATCCAGCATCTCCGCGCGACGGCACGCGCCTACATCTGGCCACGAAGAACGGCAGCGTTGATTTCTTCCGCGACAACAAGATCGGTATAATGGTTGAACATTTTGTATAGCTGCAGGTCGAACTCCGAAAGCTTTCGCGAGTGAAGATTGCGGAATGCGCCTGATAAAGTTATAATGACACTCGGTTCGGCGGATTGACCCAAACCATAAATGAGCGACGAGCGCAGCCAGGGACTTCAGGGTGGGGAAGGGGACTCGGGTCCGGAAAATCTTCTCGATTCATTTGATCTCGTGATCGCGTCATTGCCTCCGGGCGATCCAATCCGGCGGGAACTGCTGGAGTTGCGCCCGCAAATTCATGACCACCAGGAGACAATGGTCGAAGCGCGCCGGATGATCGAGAAGCTCGAGGAAGTCATTAAAAAAGTGACCTCACCGGCCAACCGGATCGGCACGTTTCTTGGCGCCACGTCCAAAGATACTGCGCACATTGTGGTCGGAGGCGCCGATTATTATTGCAACGTCGATCCGCGCATTTCGCTTGCGAAATTGAAAAAGGGAACGCGCGTGCTGGTCAATGAGGCCTTCGTCATTGTCGGTGATCTCGGCTTTGAAACAGCGGGGCCAGTGACAAAAATCACTGAAATTCTTGGGAAAGATCGGTTGCGAGTAGGCTCGGAGCACGGGTTGCAATCGATGGTGCTCCAGCGGTCTGCCGATCTGGCGCACTCCACCTTGAAATCGGGCGACGAGGTCCGCGTTGACTCGAATTACCGGATGGCGCTCGAGATGCTCTCCAGCACGAAATCTCACGAACATTATCTCGATAACGTGCCGGAGCTGCCGTGGGAAAAGGTCGGCGGCCAGGAGGCCGCGCTTCAGGCGATCAAGGACGCGATCGAGCTTCCGTTGTTACATGTCGATCTTTTCAAGAAATTCCAGCACGCCACGCCCAAAGGATTTCTGCTCTACGGTCCGCCGGGCTGCGGGAAAACGCTGATCGGAAAAGCAACGGCTTATAATTTAACGAAGCAACTCGGCGATAAAACGGGCGCGGAAATGCATGAATATTTCATGCACGTCAAGGGTCCGGAGATTTTGAACATGTGGGTGGGCGAATCGGAAAGAATGGTGCGCGAAATTTTTGCCACTGCTCGTGAAAAACGCGGCGAAGGCTTCATGCCGTTCCTTTTCATTGACGAGGCCGAATCGATTCTCGGCACGCGGCGGGCCTCGCGCTACTCCAACATCCTCTCCACGCTCGTCCCGATGTTTTGTTCGGAAATGGACGGCATCGATTCGCTCAACGATGTAGTAATCATTCTCGCTTCCAATCGGGCCGACCTGATTGATCCTGCCATTTTGCGCCCCGGCCGCATCGATCGAAAAATCAAAGTCAATCGCCCGGACAAACAGGGCGCGCGAGACGTTTATCGTATCTATCTGACTGACGACCTGCCTTACGATGGCGTGCTCGCGAAAGAGGCCGACGGGATAGGCGCGTCAATCGAGCGTTTGATCGAGCGTTTCGTCGATTGGCAGTTTACCCGGCGCGATGAGAACAAGTTTCTCGAAGTGACACTGCGCAGCGGACGCAAAGAAACACTTTATCGCAGCGATCTTATTAGTGGCGCGATCATCGCCTCAATTGTCGAGCGCGCGAAAGCCATGGCCATTAAACGAGCTATTGCCACTCAGCAGGAAGAAGGGATTCGGGAAACCGATTTGCAACTCGCGTTCAATGCCGAGTACATGGAGAACGACATTTTCCCGACCACCGACATCACCGAAGACTGGCTCAAGCTAATCGATTATGATCCGGAAAACGTGGTCAAAATCGCGCCCGTGAAACCGATTTCCGATGCGCGATCGCGCACGACATCTGGAGTGATCTAATTTTTGCCCCGGGAAGGAATGAAACGCGTCTTCGGGCTTGAGACGGAATACGGCATCACCGTCAGCGGCGCGGAGGCCGTTGATGTTGTCGCCGAGTCGATCGAGCTGGTGCGGCGTTACACCGAGCACGGCGCGCTGATGAAATGGGATTACGACCTGGAAGATCCCCATCTTGACGCGCGTGGTTTCCGCGCACGGGAATTGCGCCAGGATACCGACGAGTCGGCTTACTACGAGATCGACAAAAACCGCCCACTCAGCTTCGAAGAAATAAAAAGCGACCTCGTTCTTTCAAACGGCGCCCGTTTTTACAACGACCATGCGCATCCGGAATACTCCACCCCGGAATGTACTACGCTCCGGCAAATCGTCGCGCAGGAGAAGGCCGGTGAGCGCATCCTGGCCGAGTGCGCGCGACGTCGAAATCACAAGTTGCCGCCCGGCTACGAAGTTCGACTTTACAAAAATAATACCGACTTTGCCGGGCACAGCTACGGCTGCCACGACAACTACCTGATGAGCCGCGACATTGCATGGGACCGGATCGTCGCCGGAATTCTGCCGTTTCTCATTACGCGCCAGACTTTCGCGGGCGCAGGCAAAATGGGCATCGAAGCGGAGAGCGGATCGGGCGAGCCAGGCGTTTATCAAATCTCGCAACGCGCGGATTTTTTCAGCGTGTTGGTGAGCATTGACACGATGAATCACCGCCCTCTGATTAATACCCGTGACGAGCCGCATGTGGACGCGAGCCGTTATCGGCGGTTTCACGTCATCCTCGGCGACTCGAACATGAGCGAGTGGGCTACGGCGATGAAAATCGGGACTACATCGCTCGTTCTCGATCTGATCGAGCGCGGCGAGGCGCCGCAACTGGAAATCGCGCAACCCGTTGACGCGAACAGATCGATCAGCCGCGATCAAACTTACGATTGGATTATCGAGCTGAAGGATGGTCGAAAGATCTCCGCGATCGATGTGCAACGAATTTATTTGCGCGCCGCGAGCAAGATCGACCCGCCCTCGCCACATTACGGCGTGGGAGGCAATTACCCGAACGACGAGGATCGGCAATGGATTTTGCGCGAATGGGAAAATGTCCTCAACGATCTCGAGCGTGACGTGGTCTTGACGCGCGACCGGGTCGATTGGGCAGCCAAGAAATTCCTGCTGCACGCGTTGCAGGAAGAAGAAAAGCTTTCCTGGAATGACCCGTGGCTGCAGTCAATTGATCTGGAGTATCACAATGTCGATCTTGAACGCGGCTTGTATTACGAGCTTGTCCGCCAGGGCGCCGCTCGCCGCGTCGTGAGCGAAGAAGATATCAAAACCTCGATTTTCAGCCCGCCCGAGACCACGCGTGCCTTTTTTCGCGGTCGCGCCGTGGCCCGTTTCAACGACGAGATTTCCTCAATCCAGTGGGATGAAATCGTTTTCACAAACGGATTGCTATCACGCCGCATTGCTCTACCGGAAGCGGCCATGGATGCGCGTCTTGACGCGCTAAATCACGCCGCCCGGAACGGCAAAGACTTTGCCGAGTTCATCCGCGCCGTTGGCGAGATCGGCTGATGTGCCAGACAGCGTTCCGATGCAAAATCGCAAATCGCCAATCAAAAATCGAAAATGAAAATCACTCCCACTCGATCGTGCTGGGCGGTTTGCTCGAGATATCGTAACAGACGCGGTTGACGCCTTTGACTTCGTTGCTGATGCGAGCGGAGATGCGCGCCAGCAATTCATAGGGAAGCCGGACCCAATCCGCGGTCATGCCGTCCTGGCTTTCGACGATGCGAAGCACAACCGTGTTCTCGTAAGTGCGCTGGTCACCCATCACGCCAACTGAGCGGACCGGGAGCAGGACCGCGAACGATTGCCAGACGCGATAATACCAATCTGAAGATTCCATTTCGCTTACCACAATGGTGTCCGCTTCGCGCAAGATCGACAATCGCTCGGGCGTGACTTCGCCTAGAATGCGAACGGCAAGACCCGGCCCCGGAAATGGCTGACGATACACAATCTCTTTCGGCAAACCGAGCTGCAAACCGGCCTGGCGCACTTCGTCTTTGAATAGCTGGCGCACCGGCTCGACGAGCTCGAAATGCATTTTTTCCGGTAGTCCGCCGACGTTGTGATGGCTCTTGATCACTTGTGCCGGATTGCCCTCGATCGACACGCTCTCGATCACGTCCGGATAAAGCGTGCCTTGCGCGAGAAATTTATAGCCGCCGTGCTTGCGCGCGCTTTTTCTGTGATCTTCCTCGAGCAATTCCTCGGTCGCCTCTTGAAACACTTTGATGAATTCGTTGCCGATGATTTTCCGTTTTGTTTCCGGATCGGTCACGCCTTTGAGCAAGGCGAGGAAACGTTCGCTCGCGTCTACGTACTTTAGACGGACATGAAAATTCTCGCCGAAAACGCGTTGCACGATTTCTTCCTCGCGCGAGCGCAGCAAACCGTTGTTCACGAAAATGCACGTGAGCTGATCGCCGATTGCCCTGTGCAGGAGCGCGGCTGTCACTGAAGAATCGACCCCGCCGCTCAAACCGAGCACCACTTTTTGATCGCCGACCTGCTCGCGGATGCGCGCGCAAGCCTCTTCGATGAACGAACCCATTGTCCAATCCATCGTGCAGCGGCAAATGTGATAGACGAAATTCTGCAGAATCTCTTTCCCGCGCGGCGTATGCGATACCTCGGGATGAAATTGTAAGGCGTAAAGTTTTCTTTGCGGGTCTTCGATCGCGGCAAATGGAGAATTTTCAGTGCGCGCAGCGGCGCGGAAACCGGCGGGCAGCGCCGTTATTTTATCGCCATGACTGCTCCAGATGTCGATCTGTTCCCCGATTCCGTCGAACAATTGTGAGCTGTTGGTCACGTGCAACATGCCGGGGCCATATTCACGGCGCGCGCTGAACTCCACCTGCCCGCCGAGATGATGCGCCATTAATTGCATTCCGTAGCAAATGCCGAGCACCGGAATGCCGAGCGAAAAGATTTCGGGATCGAGATGGGGCGCCCCTTTATCGTAAACACTCGCCGGACCGCCGGAAAGAACGAGTCCCTTCGGGCTCAGTCTGGCGATTTCAGCCGCGGGTGTATCGAAGCGAACAATTTCCGAATAAACCTGGAGTTCGCGAATCCGCCGGGCAATGACTTGTGTGTACTGCGAACCGAAATCCAGGATGAGAATTTTCGAATGCGCTGATGTGGCGGCTCTTTTCACGCTACGGATGAGTTTGCGGCACGCCGTGTTCGTTCGCCGGATCGCCCGGTTCGCGTTCTTCGGGAACGATTTGTCCCTGGCCGGTAACACCGCGTTCCAATTGCGATTGCACTTCCTGACCGCTCCGCTGTTCGAGAGGATCAGCGCAGCCACCGGCGAGCATTGCACAGCCGATCACGACCAGGATCGACATGTGTTTCATCTGCACATTTTAGGAAGCAAGTATCGCATTGCAATTCCGGAATACGGATTGCAGACCAAAGTCCGCTTCGTGAAGATGTTCAGCGGTAAATCCGCAACCCGCAATCCGAGATCCGCAATCGTATGATTCCGCCCGAACTTCTGCTGCAAGGATATCGGCTCGGTGTTTTTCCGATGGCGACGGAGAACGGCGCCATCGAATGGTTCTCGCCCGATCCGCGCGCGATTTTGCCATTGGAGGATTTTCACGTGCCGCATGCGCTGCGGCGTATTCTACGCAAAGAAGTTTTTGAGATTAAGATCGACAATCATTTCGTGGACGTGATCAAGGCCTGCGCGGCCCGTGAAGACACCTGGATCAATCGCGAGATCATCGAGAGCTACACCCGGCTGCATGAGCTTGGGTATGCGCATTCAGTCGAAGCATGGTCCGATGGCAAGCTCGCCGGCGGACTTTATGGCGTCGCCATCGGTGGCGCGTTTTTTGGTGAATCGATGTTTCATCGTGTGACCGACGCATCGAAGATTGCATTAGTGGCATTGGTCGAACATTTGCATGCGCGAAAATTTGCCTTGCTCGACACCCAGTGGCTTACGCCACACTTGCAACAATTCGGCGGGATCGAAATTTCGCGCAGCCACTATCTGCGACTTCTAAGGAGCGCAGTGGAGTTGCCGCGAAAATTTTAAGGATGTTTGATGTGCTCCGACTTCGACGTTGGATACTTGCCACGCCGTAGTTTGGCTCTTCAGCTGTAGCCGACATCGGTGATGCCGGACTAAAACTCAAATGATTAGCCCCACGAACCACGCGAAAAATCCGAAAATCGAAAATCAGCAAACCTTTGGTGTCTATCCGTGTGTTTCGTGGGCAGCCTCTGCCAGGCTGCAGCTTGCGCGGGCCTGTGACGCCCGCCTGCTCGCACAGCGGTGGAATTGCAGATAAAATTCGTCGACTGACTTTTGGGTAGGGACGGACCGCCGGGCCGTCCATATCTAATTCGTCGGCGCGCTGCCACACGATGTTTGAAATTGTAGGGCGGGCGCAGCGCCTGCCAAAGTCGCTGCAAGCGAAGCGCTTGCCCTGCAACCAGAATTTTGCATAGTGAACGCCCGGCTTTCACATGCGATTGTCGATCTCACGGCTGGGTAGCTCAGTTGGCAGAGCAGTGGACTGAAAATCCACGTGTCGGCGGTTCGATTCCGCCCCCAGCCATGATTTTCGCCAACGTCGCATCCGACATTTGGAAAAATCCCTGCCGAGGGAAATGTGCGCTGCAGCTATGCTTAATGGCGGCGTTCGACGGATACGGAAAAAGTGTCCTCAGCTGAAAGTGTTCCAGCACTCTCCGCGGAAACTGCATCTGAAAAACAATTGGAACATAAACGTGTTTTGTCACGCAGCGTTTTGGAGGGACGCGTTGGTTCGGCTACCAGCTGGAGCGGCTCGTGTTGAGCAATCTGGAAGGACTCTTGAAAGCTCCTTTACATCAATACACAGGTCGTGTAATCCACGGAGCCATATGCCAGAAATGATCAATACATCAAGGAGTGCGTCATGACGCAGAATGGAACTTTCCCGAGAACCCGCGGCCGCAGTCGCGTCCTGCGGCTCGCCGCTGCCTGCTGCATCGTCCTGCTCTTCAGTGCCAGCAGTGTCCAGCACGCCACAGCTGCGGCGCCTGCCAATGCCGGCAATCCCGGCGGCGTCCACAGCGTCCAGAACGCGATCCCCGGTCAGTACATCGTGACCCTTCAAAACATCGATGCGACGCAGGTTCCCTCGGTTGCCGCACGGCTAGCCCACGCGCACGGCGGCACGCTGTTCCAGATCTACAGCCACGCTCTGACCGGGTTCGCCGTGCGCATGAACGCGGCGAGTGCTATGGCGCTCAGCCACGACCCGCTGGTGGCTTCGGTGGAGGAGGACGGGGTGGCGCACGTGGACACGACCCTGACCCAGTCCGGCGCATCGTGGGGGCTCACCCGCATCGATGAACGAGAACTGAACCTCAACGGTATGTACAGCTGGGACGATCACGCGGACGGTGCTGGGGTGACCGTGTACATCCTCGATACCGGCATCCGGATCACCAACCAGGACTTCGGGGGACGGGCCTCATGGGGGGCTAATTTTGTCGACCAGACGACCACCGACGGCAACGGGCACGGCACCCACGTGGCGGGCATTGTGGGCGGCACAACCTACGGCGTCGCAAAGCAAGTTCATCTGGTCGCCGTGAAGGTCCTCTCGGACTCGGGTTCGGGTGCCTGGTCCGGAGTCATCGCGGGCATCGACTGGGTGACGGCGAACCACATCCGCCCAGCGGTGGCCAACATGAGCCTGGGCGGTGGGAAGGTCATTGCAGTCAATGACGCGGTAGAGAACGCGATCAAGGCGCGTGTGACGGTTGTGGTCGCGGCCGGAAACAACAACGCCAACGCGTGCAACTATTCGCCGGCGAGTGCGCCCAACGCGGTGACGGTGGGAGCCACCGACAATCTCGACAGGAAAGCCTCGTTCTCAAACTGGGGGGAGTGCGTGGATCTGTTCGCGCCGGGTGTGGGAATCACCTCAGATTGGATCGGGTCCAACACCGCGATCAACACGATCAGCGGCACGTCCATGGCGGCGCCCTTCGTGGCCGGCATGGCCGCGATGGAGCTCGAGCTGAACCCGTCCGCGACAGCCGGCGAGGTGGCGACGGAGATCACCCGCGAGGCGACGCGAGACCGTGTGACAAACCTCCCCATCAGCCCCATGGGGACGCGAAACCTGCTCGAGTACACGGGCAACGTTCTCAGCACACCACCCTTCTAGTTACGCCGTCGCTCAGCGGCGAGCCACTGAATGGCACGGTGCATCTGACCTGGAGGAAACCACCGGATAAAGGCGATCCGATTACCCTGTACATAATCTACGTGGCACCGTTCCTGGTGGGGAGGCCCCGGTGTCCGCCACGACCACAACCAATTTCGACTACTTTCCGTCCAGGAAGCTCACAACCTATTATTTCCAGGTGTCGGCCATAAATGCGGCTGGCGATGGTCCGCGCTCAAACGAGGTTGCTTCCGTTCGGCATACTTGAGCCGCCCCGCTTGACCGCTGCCCGAGGGGCGTGAACGAAGCGGTCAACCCAGCGGAGGTGTTCAAGCGCGTGCGGCCGAGGCCATTTAGTACCGGCCACGACATTTAGTGTGAGGCTGCTCTATGGAAGCAGTGGGAATTAATGGCTTGACGCTTACGGCGCTGGGTTTTCGATGGAGTCAATGTCGATGTCATGAATGCCGAAAACATTCTCGCAAGGTTTTTCGGGGCCGGAAACTCTTATTGGCTGACCCGGTTCGTGATTCTGCGGCTGCTCGGGTTTGTGTATGCGATCGCGTTTTTAGTTGCCGCCCAGCAACTGGTGCCGCTGATCGGTGAGCACGGATTAACTCCGGCGAATCATTTTCTTGCTTCGATCCAATCGCAGCTTGGTTCACCCGCGGCCACCTTGTTGCGACTGCCGACGCTTTTCTGGTTCGGCCTCTCGGATAAGGGATTGTCGATCTTTGCGTGGACGGGGTTTGCGCTCTCTCTCCTTGTTCTTGCCGGCTACGCGAACGCCATAATTCTCACAGTTCTCTGGGCAATGTACATGTCGATCGTCCACATCGGCCAGGTTTGGTATGGTTACGGTTGGGAAACTCAGCTGCTTGAGACGGGGTTTTTGTCGATCTTTCTTTGCCCTCTATTTGACGCGCGGCCATTCCCAAAAAGAGCGCCGCCGCTTCTTGTCTTCTGGCTTTTTCGCTGGCTCGGCTTTCGGATCATGATCGGCGCCGGCCTGATCAAACTGCGCGGTGACTCCTGCTGGCGCGATCTCACCTGCCTTTACTATCATTACGAAACGCAGCCGATCCCGAATCTGATCAGCCGCTATTTGCATTTTGCGCCGCACTGGTTCCACAACATCGAAACAGTTTGGAACCATTTCGTTGAATTGGTCGTGCCCTGGTTTTCATTCGGGCCGCGACTTGCCCGACACATTGCCGGCGTGCTGCTCGTCACTTTTCAAATCTTCCTCATCATCAGCGGCAATCTGTCGTTTTTAAATTACGTCACGATCATTCCGTTCCTCGCCTGTTTCGACGACACATTCCTTCGCCGCATCTTGCCGAAATCGTTAGGTAGGAGAGCCGACGAAGCGGCGCAACAAGCCAAACCGTGCCACGTTCAAAACGCAGTCGCCGTCGCATTGTCGATCCTGGTCGCATATCTGAGCATCGCGCCAGTGCTCAACCTTGTTTCCAATCGGCAAGTAATGAATTCCTCATTCGATCCGCTCGATCTGGTCAACACTTACGGAGCGTTCGGCAGCGTTGGCAAAGAGCGTTATGAAATTATTTTCGAGGGGACCGACGACGCCGTGATCGGCGGCGACACAAAATGGCAGGAATACGAATTCAAGGCCAAACCGGGCGATCCCAACCGGCGTCCGCCGTTTGTCGCGCCGTATCAGCCGCGGATCGATTGGCAGATCTGGTTCGCGGCGATGGCGTCTCCGGGCGAATATCCATGGACACTGCATTTCGTCTGGAAACTTTTGCACAACGATCGCGGCACGCTTTCGCTCCTTGCCAACAATCCGTTTCCCAACGCGCCGCCACGTTACATTCGCGCGCGGCTGTATCGTTATCATTTCGCGCCGATCGGCGATCCGGCGTGGTGGAAACGGGAACCAGTTGGCGAATGGCTGCCGGCGCTATCGATTGACGACGCGGAGTTCCGCCGCGTGATCGCAGCGATGGACTGGCTCGATTAGAGGCCGCGCTCTTTCAATCGTGCCATCGTTTCACGCAACATCCGGTAACCGAAATGTCCTTGCCGCACCCGGAGTAGCTCCGATCCGTGCCATTCCTGTTGGATCGCCTCGAGATCCGCTGTCCGGGCAATTGAATCGAACTCGCCCGCGACAAACAGGATCCGATTGCCGTCGCACAACGGTTGATTGTGCATGGGCGAGCTGAGGTGAAAATGCCGGGCCACCAGCGACGGCTCGATCTGCGCGCGTCGAAGCTCTCGCCGCATGAAACGCGTGCCCGGACTTTCCCAGATTGCGTGCTCAACGTTCACGATCGGCGCCATCAACGCGACAAAACGAAAATCTCGCTCGACCATTGCAAGAAGGGCGCCGATCCATCCGCCGTAACTGGTTCCGAGCACACCAAAATCGTTGCAACCCCGCTCGCGCAACGCCGCCATTAATTGCCGCACTTCGATCACTCCCTGACGTAATCCCTCTGCGTTGCGGATGAGATCGGCAGTGATGGCGAGTTC